>ERZ857998.256-NODE-256-length-79419-cov-18.053311_pt1 | contig 79419 bp, 79 predicted proteins | sample MGYA00519954_ERZ857998 | MGnify/ENA primary metagenome ERZ857998 (study PRJEB31778, sample SAMEA3449424) | human gut metagenome | biome: human gut; feature: human-associated habitat; material: faeces | place: United Kingdom | collected 2010/2012 ...
GCTCCATTCGTCACTCTTTTTTTAATCTCTGTAACACATCTATTGTAAACCTACATAAAAAAATATCGAAATTTGAAAATTAATGCTTGCATTTTATTTTGAAATGTGATATCATCTATATGTTATCGAGTTTGAAAGGGGTGACAAAGATGAAGGAAGGTATTCATCCGCAGTATGAAAAGGTTACTATAAAGTGCGCTTGCGGCGCGGAGTTCGAGACACGCTCAACGAAGAAGGATATCCGTTTGGATATCTGCTCAAAATGTCATCCGTTTTTCACCGGTAAGCAGAAGCTGGTAGACACCGGCGGTCGTGTTGACAGATTTAAAAAGCGTTTCAATATGGAATAATATTAACCTTTTACTCCGCAGTCACTTTAAGCGACTGCGGATTTTTTTGATTCGGGAGAGGGTGCGGGTGTCCTGCGGACACCCGCACCCAAACACCGGGGAGGCGATGGTCTGTATATCTAATATCTAATGTCTAACATCTAATATCTAAATTGGGGTGGTGAAAACGGAAGGCTATATTACGGTAATAGGCGAAACGGAAGCCGAGTACACCGAAAAGCGCTCGCGGTTCATTGCAGCACTGAAGCACTGCGAAACCGAAGAAGAAGCGGCGGAATTTATAAACGCGCTTAAATCAAAATATTGGGACGCGCGCCACAACTGCTACGCGTATTCGGTGGAAAACGGCGCATTGAAGCGCTTTTCGGATGACGGCGAGCCGCACGGAACTGCCGGAAAGCCCATACTTTCGGTAATAGAGGGCGCGGGAATTACAAATGTCTGTATTGTGGTTACAAGATATTTCGGCGGGGTGCTCTTAGGCACCGGCGGACTTGTGCGTGCCTACACAAAGGCTGCGTCAGACGCCGCGGCGAAAATAGCAAAAGCGGTTATGACGCCCGGCACGGTTTTCTCTGCCGAGTGCGATTATTCCGCCGCCGAAAGGCTTGAAAAGTTAATTTCCGACGCAGGCGGCAGTGTGGAGAACACGGTTTATGCCGAAAATGTAAGGTATGAGTTTTTTATAAGCGATACTGAAAAGCAAAAATTTACCGAAAGGCTGAAAGAGGTCTTTTGCGCGCGCATTGCGGCAGAGGAGATAAAAAATGAGGCAAGACCGGTGGAGATTAAATTAAAATGAAAAGGAAATATAAAGTATTGATTTTTGTGATTGCGGGAATAGCTCTTTTAATCGGCATTACGGCGGTTTCTTTAAGTGTATATATGGTTAAGGCAACCGAAAAAAGCATTTTCACCGCCAAAACATTTAAAAACGAAAAAAAGGCGGACTGCATTTTGATTTTAGGCGCGGGCGTTAAGGACGGCAAGCCGAAACCCATGCTGCGCGACAGGCTGCTTACGGGCATAGAGCTTTATAAAAGCGGTGCGGCAGATAAAATAATTATGAGCGGCGACCACGGCAGAGCGGATTATGACGAAGTGAATGTTATGCGCTCCTTTGCTATAGAGCATGGCGTAAGGGCGGAGGATATTTTTCTTGACCACGCGGGCTTTTCCACCTATGACAGCATTTACCGCGCAAAAAATATTTTCGGCGCCGAAAGCATTATAACGGTAAGTCAGAAATACCATTTATACCGCGCGATTTACATTGCAAAAAAGCTCGGCGCGGAATCTTTGGGCGTAGCTGGCGATCTTAACCCGTACGGCGGGCAGCTTAAAAGGGATATACGCGAAATAATAGCAAGGGACAAGGACTTTTTTAAGTGCATTATAAAACCCGAGGCTGAAATTATGGGCGATAAAATACCGCTTGACGGCGACGGAAGTATTACGCTCGGTTAAAATTTAAGAAAAATTCAAAAAAATAGAGGTTTTTAAACATTTTCGTCTAATATAATAAATAAAGGGGGAAAATGCCGTATGAACGCAAGAGAAATAAGCGAACAAAACGAACGGCTTATACTGTGCGATAAAGCTATGCTAAGCAGTGAAACCGCCGGCAGAAGATTTCCCGAAGCGGAAAGCGACCTGCGCACCTGCTATCAGCGCGACCGCGACAGAATTATCCACTGCAAGGCGTTCAGAAGACTTAAACACAAAACGCAGGTGTTTTTATCCCCCGAATCGGATCATTACAGAACCCGCCTTACCCACACGCTTGAGGTTGCGCAGATTGCGCGGACGATAGCGCGGGCTTTAAGGCTGAACGAGGATCTGACCGAGGCAATAGCGTTAGGTCACGATCTGGGGCATACTCCGTTCGGTCACGCAGGTGAGCGGGCGCTGCAGGAGCTTACAAATACGGGCTTTACCCATTATGAGCAGAGCGTAAGGGTATGCGAGAGACTGGAAAAGAACGGCAGGGGGCTTAACCTCACCGCCGAGGTGCTTGACGGAATACTTCACCACACGCGCGGCGAGGAGGCACACACGCTTGAGGGCAGGATTGTCCGCACGGCGGACAGGGTAGCCTACATAAATCACGATATTGACGACGCGGTGCGCGCGGGGGTAATAGCCGAAAGCGATATACCGCGCGATATCGTAAGGACACTCGGAGATACCAAAAGCCGCAGAATAAACACCCTTGTGGAATCGATTGTCAAAAACAGCGGCGACACAATTAAAATGGATTCCGAAACCGAAAAATATTACGACAAGCTGCACGAATTTCTGTTTGAAAGCGTTTATAAGAACCCGATTGCAAAATCCGAAGAAACAAAGGTTTCGGGCATAGTGGAAGGGCTTATAAAATACTTCCTTAAAAATCCCGAAAAAATGCCAGAGGAATATTTAAAAATAGCAGCCGAAGAGGGTGCGGAGCGCGCCGTTACCGATTATATTGCGGGAATGACCGATCACTACGCCGTGACGGTGTTTTCAAATATTTATATCCCGAAGGCGTGGTCGATTTAAAAAAATAAATGCGAGGAGGCGGTTTTATGATACCTGAGGACATTATAAACGAAATTAAATACCGTAACGACATTGAAACCGCCGTATCGCAGTATGTCAATTTAAAGCGGCGGGGGAAAAATCTTGTGGGGCTTTGCCCGTTTCACAGTGAAAAAACGCCTTCCTTTACCGTTTACCCCGAAAACGGCTCGTTTTACTGCTTCGGCTGCGGAGTGGGCGGGGATGTCTTCACCTTTACGGGCCTTATTGAAAATCTTGATTATATGGAGTCGATAAAGCTCTTGGCAGAGCGCTCGGGAATATCCCTGCCGCAGGACGGCTATGACGATTCCATGCAGCGCCTTAAAAAGAAGATATACGATATCAACCGCGATACAGCAAGATTTTTCCACAGCTTTTTAATGTCGCCGGGCGGCAAATGGGCGCTTGATTATTTGACCGGCAGAGGGCTGACCGTAAAAACCATAAAGCATTTCGGGCTGGGCGCCGCGCCTGACAGCTGGGACGCGCTTATACACCACTTAAAGGAAAAGGGTTATACAGAGAGCGATATGCTCGCCGCAAACGTTATAGGCAAAAGCGAACGCGGAGGTATTTACGACCGTTTCAGAAAGCGCGTAATGTTCCCCATAATAAACATACGCGGCAACATTGTCGCCTTCAGCGGCAGGGCAATGCCGGGTGAGGATAAACAGGCCGGGAAATATGTGAACACAGCGGATACGCCTGTTTATAAAAAGAGCGAAAACCTTTTCGGAATAAATTTTGCGAAAAGCGTTTGCTCGGAACGCGTGATATTGGTTGAGGGCAATATGGATGTAATCTCCCTGCACCAGGCGGGTTTTGAAAATACCGTGGCGCCGTTAGGCACGGCGTTCACAACAGAACAGGCGAATCTGCTTTCGCGCTACACGAAGGAGATTGTGCTTATGCTCGACGCCGACGCGGCCGGACAAAAGGCGGTGCGCAGGGCGTCGGGGCTGCTTGAAAACACGGGGCTTTCGGTCAGGGTTGTGGTAGTTCCCGACGGAAAAGACCCGGACGAATATATAAAGAAAAACGGCAAGGAGCGCTTTGCGGCGCTGCTTGAGGGTGCGGTCAGCGATATGGAATACAAGCTGCTGACCGCCGCAAAGGACATTGACCTTAATAGCGAGGACGGAAGACTTAAATATTTAGCCGCCGCGGCGGAAATAATAGCCGCAACGGACGATATTATGACTCGGGATATTTACATAGGCAGGCTTTCTGAAAAGTACGGAGTTTCAAGAACAGCGCTTAACGCCAGAATTGACGAACTGCGCAAAAGAAACAGCCGCCAAAAGCAGAAAAAGGAAATATCCGATATTATTCGACCGAAATTTACAAAGGACGACATAAATCCCGAAAGGCGGAAATCGGTAAAGGGCACGGCGGCGGAGGAAACGCTTATAGCGGTGCTGCTGAAAAATCCCGATTTTTATAAAATTGCCCTTGATAAGCTGCCGCCCGAAAAAATGCTTACCTCGCTTAACAGCAGGATATACGAAACCATAATTTCGGTGCTTGAACACGGCGGATCGCTTGATATTTCGTCGTTTGCCGAAAAGCTGCTGCCGGCTGAAATAGGATATCTTGTATCGCTGCAAAACAGCGAAAAGGCGGGTAAAAACCCTGAAATTGTATTAAAGGATTGCATAGGGGTAATATTAGAAGAGGATATGCTGCTGGAGTCTGCCGAAAAGGCGGAAAGCTCGGTTGAGGAATGGGCGGCGGGTCTTCAAAATCTTATCGCTGAAAAATCGAAAGGAAATTAAACATGGAAAAGAACAAAAAAACAGAAGAAATCAAAGAAAAGACTCCGTCCGATGCCGATATTTTTGACACCGAGGATGACAGAAATCTTACGATCGACGACATTGAAAACGCTCCCGACGATCCGGACGAGCTGTTTTCGGAGCCGCCCACACTCGATATAGATTTTGACGAGGAACCCACCGACGACGAATTAAAGCTTGAGGAAATGGATGTTGACGCGCTCGACGATCTTTCCTTCGACAATATGAACCTTGACGACCCGGTCAAGCTTTACCTGCGCGAAATAGGCAGAGTGCCGCTGCTTTCATCCGATGAGGAAATAAAGCTGGCGGTTAAAATTTCCGAGGGCGACGAATATGCAAAGCAAAGGCTTACCGAGGCAAATCTGCGCTTGGTCGTAAGCATTGCAAAGAAGTATGTCGGCAGGGGAATGTACTTCCTCGATCTTATACAGGAGGGAAATGTCGGGCTTATTAAGGCTGTTGATAAGTTTGATTACCAGAAGGGCTTTAAATTTTCAACCTACGCCACCTGGTGGATAAGGCAGGCAATAACCCGCGCAATAGCCGATCAGGCGAGAACAATACGCATACCTGTGCATATGGTTGAAACCATTAACCGCCTTAAAAAGGTACAGAGCCAGCTGCTCCACGAAAACGGCGTTGAACCGAGTGAGGAGCTTATTGCGGAAAAAATGGATCTGCCTGTAGAGCGCGTACGCGAGATAATGCGCGTGGCGCAGGAGCCGGTTTCAATGGAAACTCCGATAGGCCCCGAGGAGGATTCCCGCCTTATGGACTTTATACGCGATGAGGACGCATTAGCTCCCGATGAAGCGGCGCTTAAGACCATAACCAATGAGGATATTGACGGGGTGCTCAGAACCCTTACACCGAGGGAGGAATCGGTTATACGCCTGCGCTTCGGGCTGCAGGACGGCAGATGCCACACGCTTGAGGAGGTCGGCTCGGAATTCAATGTAACAAGGGAGCGAATCCGCCAGATCGAGGCAAAGGCATTAAGAAAGCTGCGCCACCCGGTACGCAGCAACAAGTTCAAGGAAAGATAAGAGGCATAAATACAATGGAATTTTCATATAAAACTAAAGGAGTATGCTCAAGAGGAATCCTTATTGATGTTGAAGACGGAATTGTAAAGAGCGTCAGGTTTGACGGCGGCTGCAACGGAAACACGCAGGGTGTGGCAAAGCTCGTTGAAGGAATGAAGATTGACGATGTTATAGACCGTCTTGACGATATCAAATGCGGATTCAAAAATACATCATGCCCCGCGCAGTTAGCCGAGGCGCTAAAGGAATATAAAGCCGCAAAGGGTGAGTGAATTTGTGTTCGGACATCGACATTAAAATTGCGGGCGAAAAGCCTTCACAGGAAATAAAAAAACGCAGAGAAGTATCACTTCAGCCTGAGGAGCTCAAAAAGGATGATATAAAGAGCGCACGTGACTGGGGCGCTGTTGTTGCGCGCAAATTTATAGCCGATGCGCAGGATGCCGCAAAGGGTACGGAACCCGATAACAGCGAAATGATAATTCAGCGCAGGCTGCTTTTGTCCTTTACGGCGACAGTCGGCTTTGAGCAATTCTGCAGTGACGACGCACTGTGCGGCATAGCGCAGAAGAGCTTTATCGATACCGTAAAAAAAGCCGACCCCGAGCTTTACCGCTCGTCGGGTGATACAGGAGCCTTTTCGTTCTATTATTTGGCATACCGCCGCGGCAGCGAGATAGACCGCCGCATAGGTCAGACCTTTGCTATGCTTTGCTCCCATGACGGCGACCCGATTTATCAGGAGCTTGGCGAAGCGCTCTACTGTTGGTTTTTGTCCGCTGTAAGAAAAGCGGCAAGGGAACTTGGAATGCAGTGATATTTACCCAATATATTAAACTGTTTAAACTATGCAAGCCGTAACGGAACCTATGCTCCGTTACGGCTTGCGGTTGTTTTGAATATTAGATGTAGATGGTAGATAAAATTGCCTCCCCGGTGTTTGGGAAAGTGTCATGCGTAGCTATGACGGAGAGGTTGTTACAGGCTTAAATTATTTGGAAAACTAATTGTCCATATATACTATGTTTTTCATATTTAATCGATGGTTTATAAATAGGCTTTAGTCTCTAACAATCCCTCAGTCGCCTAACGGCGCCAGCTCCCTTTACACAAGGGAGCCGATGGTTTGCACAAAAGTTGTGATTTGGTACAAAATTGCCTCCCCGGTGTTTGGGGAGGCAATGGTTTGCGGCGAATTATTTTATCTCATAGCCGCCGACGGGGCGTATATTAAGAACGCAGCAGCTGTTCTCACCGAAAACCGACTCGATCATTTTTTTATAATCCGCTAAAATTTCAGTGGGGATATAGCACTGTATAGTTCCCGCGAAGCCGCCGCCGTGGACTCGGCATGCGCCTTTGCCGTTCAGGAATTTCTTTGTGAGCGCTATCGCAAGCGGCAGACCCTGTTCTGCGACATCCGAATTGGAGTAAAGATTCTGCAGATAATCATAGGAGGATTCGCCGGACTCGTTTACAAGCCTTAAGAAGCCTTCAAAATCGCCGGATTTCAGTGCTGTCTTTTGCGCTTCTACGCGGTTTTGTTCATTAAAGAAGTGAAAAGCGCGCAGCACTGCACGGTCGCCGCAGGAACGGCGCAGCTCGGAGATACTGTTATAGAAGCGCTCGGAATCGGCGTCGCGCAGGAAATCAACCCCCAGCGCGTTGCTGATCTTTTTGCATTCTATGGTGATATCGGCATAATCCTGCGTTAAATTTGCATGGTTGCCGCCGGTATCGACAACGCAGAGGGTATAGCCGAATGAATGAATATCAAGGTTAATCTTTTCGGTTATCGGCTCTGCAGGATCGAAGAAATCGGCATAGGTAAATCCGCCGAGTGAGCTTGCCATCTGGTCGAGCAGACCGCAGGGCTTGCCGAAATATTCGCGCTCGGCATACTGCCCGATTTTTGCAACGGTAATCTCATCGGCTTTTGCTTCAAAGAACATACCGTTTACGATATTGCCGACCAAAACCTCAAACGCGGCAGATGAGGAAAGCCCCGAGCCCTTTAAAACATTTGAGGTGGTGTAGGCGTTAAAGCCCGAAAGGGTGCAGCCAAGCTCCTTAAAGCGGGAAAGCACGCCGCGGATAAGCGCAGACGTGCACCCGTGCTCGGATTCATCCTTTTCAAGCTTGCAGATATCCACGGTATCCATATCGTAGCCCTCGGACTTAATGCGAACCTTGCCGTCATTATTGGGAGCAACCACGGCTATAACATCGAGGTTAACGCCACCGGCAAGCACGCAGCCGTGCTGATGATCGGTATGGTTGCCACCCACCTCTGTTCTGCCGGGGGCGGAGAAAAGGCGAATATTATCCCTTTCCGAAAATATATCGCAAAAGCTGTCACACGCGGCAGTATAGCGTGCGCGGGCGGCGCTCACATCGCCGTAAAGCATTGCAAAATCCTTATCAAAAGCGCCGTTTTCGATTTTCTGTTTGATTTCGGTGATATTCATAAAGCCCTCCGATTATGATTATTTTGAAATTATGGCAAGGGTGTCTCTTGCGATGGCAAGCTCCTCGTTTGTGGGGATAACATAAACATTTACGCGGCTGTTATCGGTGGAAATTTTAACTTCCTTACCGCGGAGCTTGTTTTGCGCGTCGTCAATTTCAACGCCTACAAAGCTTAAATTATCGCAAACATATTTGCGAAGCTCGGGGTCGTTCTCGCCGATTCCGCCGGTAAATGCTATGGCGTCTACGCCGTCCATGGCGGCAATATAAGAGCCTACAAATTTGAGAATTTCATATCTTTGCATTTCTATTGCAAGCTGTGCGCGCTTGTTCCCCGCCTCGGCTGCGGCGCAAATATCGCGGTTATCGTTTGAAATACCCGAAATTCCGAGCATACCCGATTTTTTATTGCAGATTGTATTTACATCCTCGGGGGATAAGTGCTCCTTTTCGGCTATGTAGGTGAGCGCCGAAGGATCGAGCGTCCCCGAGCGGGTGCCCATCATAAAGCCGTCAAGCGGGGTAAAGCCCATTGATGTGTCTACGCAGACGCCGTCCTTTACGGCGGTAATGGAGCAGCCGTTTCCGAGGTGGCAGGTTATTATTTTAAGGTCTTTTTTCGGCTTGCCCTCGATTGCGGCGACCCTGTCGCTTACAAAGCGGTGAGATGTGCCGTGTGCGCCGTATTTGCGAACGCCGTACTTCTCGTAATACTCATAGGGCAGGGGGTACATATAGGCTTTCGGCGGCATTGTCTGGTGGAAGGATGTATCAAACACGACCACCTGCGGAATTTTATCGCCGAAGGTCTTTATGCAGGCGCGGATTGCCAGCACATGAGCAGGGTTATGAAGCGGGGCTAAAGCACCGAGCTCCTCAATCTTATCGATAACTTCAGGTGTTACAAGGCAGCTGTTCGGGAAAATGCTGCCGCCCTGCACTATACGGTGACCGATAGCCGAAATTTCATCGAACGAATCGATTACCTTTGCGTCGCTTTTTGTAAGGGCATACACAACCGCCTCAAAAGCCTCACTGTGGGTGGGCATGGGGGTTTCGGCAGAGTATTCTCTTCCATCGGCTGTTTTGTGCGAAATAGCGCCGGTAACGCCGATTCTTTCGCAAAGACCCTTTGCGAGCACCTGCTCGTTATCCATATCAATAAGCTGATATTTCAAAGATGAGCTGCCCGCGTTTACAACAAAAATTTTCATACTTAAAACTTCCTTCGGTAAAAAAATAATTTATCCTTGAAAAATATTACTCAACTAATATATAATACTGTATATACAGCATTTTTTCAAGTTTTTTTTGCAAAGAAGTGATATTTTGTCGGCAATCGGCGTTATAGCGGAGTTCAACCCCCTGCACACGGGGCATAAATATCTTTTAACCGAGGCGCGCCGCCACGGCACGGTTATTGCCGCCGTAAGCGGAAATTTTGTGCAGCGCGGCGATGTCGCGATTTTTGACAAGAGAAAAAGAGCCGCGGCGGCACTTGCCTGCGGTGCGGATATTGTGCTTGAAATTCCCGTAAGCTACGCTATGTCAACCGCGCAGAATTTTGCGCTTGGCGGAGTATCGGTATTATCGGCGTTCGGGTGCGAAAGCCTTATCTTCGGCAGCGAGTGCGGAGATATAAAAAGGCTCGAAAATGCGTCGGATATGCTTTCGACCGATGAATACAGGGAGAGGCTTCAAAAATATCTTGATACCGGGCTTACCTTTGCGGCGGCAAGGGAAAGGGCTGCGGGTCTTGAGGACGGTTTGCTTTGCGGCGCGAACAATAATCTTGCGATAGAGTATATTGCGGCGGCAAGGGCGATAAACGCCGATATGAAATTTTTAACCGTTCGGCGACTGGGCGCAGGGCACGATGCCGAAACAGCCGAAAACGGCTATGCCGCGGCGTCGCTTCTGCGCGAAAAAATGCGGGCGGGGGATATTGATTTTTGCAAAAAATATATACCGCCGGAGGCGCGTGAGTTTTTTTTGCCGGAAGACGCGGCGGATATAAAAAGGCTTGACCGTGCAATACTTGCGGTCTTAAGGCAAAAAACGCCCGAGGACCTTAAAAAGCTGCCCGATATAAGCGAGGGAATAGAAAATAAGCTTTTTTCTGCAATAAGGCTTGCAAACAGCATGGAACAACTGTATAATACAGTTAAGGTCAAGCGGTATACCCACGCGAGAATAAGACGGCTTGCGCTGTCGGCTTTTTTAGGGCTGGATAACGAATTCTTTATGAAGCCGCCGCCGTATGTTAGGGTACTCGGCTTTAATGAAAAGGGCAGAGAGCATTTAGCACAGGCTGCGGGAATATCACCGATACCGATTATAACCCGCGTATCGGATATTGAAAAGCTGTCCTGCGGTGCAAAAAGGCTTTTTGCCGCAGAGTGCCGAGCGACGGACATGTTCTCGCTTGCGCTGCCCGTGCCGCAGCCCTGCGGAGCGGAGTATACCGCGAAAATTATTAAAACGGAGTGATTTTTTATGGTAAGCATAAAGGAAATTGAAAGCTTTAAGGATTACGGGCGCTGTATCTGCGTTACAAACGGCGTTATTGAGGCGTATGTAACGGTCGATATCGGGCCGAGAATAATCCGTTTCGGTTATGTGGACGGGCAGAACATGATGTGCTCAAACCGCAAGGCATTCGGTCCTAAGGACGATAAGGAATTTACCGCTTATTTCGGCGAGGGCAAGCACTGGGAGAATCTCGGCGGGCACAGGATATGGCTGTCGCCCGAAAGCTATCCCGAAACATATTATCCGGATTTAGAGCCTGTGAGCTATGAAATTACAGACGACGGTGCGGTATTCACGCCGAATCCCGAGATTGAAAACGGCGCAGCTAAAAGTCTTGAAATCAAAATGGATTCGGACGATGCTAATATGCAGGTTATAATGCGCGTTAAGAACATTTCGGAAAAGGATAAGAATTTTGCCGTTTGGGGGCTTTCGGTCTCCGAAAAGGGCGGAACGCTTATTATTCCTATGAACACTAACGATACGGGGCTGCTTTCTAACAGAATTGTTTCGGTTTGGCCCTATACCGATATGAGCAACGACCGCATTTACTGGGGCAATAAGTATGTAACCCTCAGGCAGGATTCAAAATACAATAAGCCCATAAAGCTGGGCTTTGACCTTAACTGCGGCACTGTTTATTACTGCCTTAACGATGATATTTTCTGCAAGAGCTACGATACAAATCACCCGAACGGAAATTATCCCGACGGCGGCTGCTCCTTTGAGACCTATACCAACGACAGCATGATCGAGGTTGAATCACTCAGTGAGCTTAAGACTGTAAAGCCGGGCGAGACCGTCACCCACACCGAAAGCTGGGCGCTTTGCAAAAAGCCGTGCGATATTGATTTTAAGAACGATAAATCAATTGATAATATGCTTGAAAAGCTGTAAGCTTCAGCAGTTTGAAAAAGGCTTCCCTTTTGGGAGGCCTTTTTCTATGCGATTCAGAGGGGGTTGTTACCGGCTAAAATTAATATCTGTATTCAACTTTATTTTGTGTGCTATTCCGAAATTATGCCGCTGATCTCGGTTTCGCGGCACAGGATATTAGCCGAGTGCTTGCCGAATTTTCCGCTGTCACACAAAAAATATTTAAGCTCGGAATTGCCGAGAACGACACGCCTTATATGCGTTTCCTCGGTGGAATAATCGGATATTATGCCATCCGAAAATCCGCTTGAGGAAAAGAAAAAGTAATCGTAATACACCTTTTGCGCCATGCCGACCGCATATTCCCCGGTAAAAACCTTTGATGTGGCTTTATAAAATCCGCCGAGGCAATACACATTGTTTACGCCGTACTGCGCTAATGTTTCGCACAGGCGGGCACTGTAGGTGTATATTGTGGTGTGCTTTTTATCTGCAAGGTAGGGCGCCATATGCAGGCTTGTTGAAGACGCGTCAATAAAAACGGTGGAGTTTTCCTTTATAAGCTCCGCCGCTTTTTTGGCTATTGCGTCCTTTTGGCGGTGATTTTTTTGCAGCCGCATTTCAATAGGGGTGTTTATACTGTCTTTTTTCAGCTCCGCGCCGCCGTAGCTGCGGACCACGAGTCCCATATGCTCAAGCTCCGCAAGCTGCCTGCGAACGGTTGATTCGCTGGCGTAGACCGCCTTTGCTATGTATTTCACGGTAGCATAGCCGTTTTCCTCTATTATTTTCAGCAGTCTGTCAATTTGTTCTTCCTTCATAAATTACTCCCAATCGGTCAAAAATACGCACAGAAAATGCGTGTTTTGCTCGATTTAAATGATTTTTTTGCATTATAAGCGCCGATTATTGCGTATTTGTGCACTTGTGTTATAATATTATCATAAAATAACACGAAGGTCAACAGTACAACTGTTTTATTTGTACTGATACAGGAGGTTTTTATGCTCGAGGAGTTAAAGAACACGGTATTCAAAGCCAATCTGCGACTGAAGGAAAGCGGACTTGTAATTCTAACTTGGGGAAATGCTTCGCAAATTGACAGAGAAAGCGGGCTTGTTGTAATAAAGCCCTCGGGCATACCTTATGATGCCATGACACCGAACGATATGGTAACGGTTGATTTAAACGGGAATGTGGTTGACGGGAAACGCCGTCCGTCATCGGATTTGTATACGCATCTTGAAATATACAAGCATTTCGACAGTATCGGCGGAATAACACATACTCATTCAAGGTGGGCAACCGTGTTTGCGCAGGCCGGGCAGGCTATACCGATGCTTGGCACTACTCATGCCGATACATTTTACGGTGATATTCCCTGCACAAGAAGGCTGACTGCCGATGAAATTTCGGGAGATTATGAGAGAGAAACCGGCAGAGTTATATGTGAAGCCTTTGCCGGAAAAAATCCCATGGATATACCCGGTGTGCTTGTGTGCTCCCACGGACCGTTTACTTGGGGAAAAAGCGCTGAAGGCTCAGTGGAAAATGCCGAGGTTTTAGAAGAAACCGCAATGATGGCATGGCACACCTTAAAATTAAATCCTACGGTTGAATTTCAGAAAGAGCTGGCTGATAAGCACTATTTCAGAAAGCACGGTGCCAATGCATACTACGGGCAAAAATAAAACTTTAAAGGTGATTCCATGAAAAAAATTAAGCTTTTTGCCTTTGATCTGGACGGAACGCTGACGCAGCACAAAACTCCGCTGTCGGCCGAAAACCGCGCAGTGCTTGAACGGCTGTCGGACAAAGGCCTGCTTTGCATGGTGGGGGCGGGCATGTGCCGCAGAATTTTTGAGCAGATGGGGCATTTCCCGATAGATATAATAGGGAATTACGGTATGCAGACGGCAATCTACAACAGCGCCTTAAAGGACATTGAAATAATTGAGGACAACAAGGTTCCTGCAGACCGCGAATCGATTGAGCGGCGCGTGACGGAATTAAGGGAGCGCTGCGGCTATACGGATTTCAAGGGAGATAATGTTGAATATCATTCATCGGGCTGCATAACCTTTCCGCTGCTTGGTACCAAAGCCGAGCAAAGGGATAAGCTTGCCTTTGATCCCGACAGGAAAAAGCGGCGGGCGTTTTACGGCGAGGTCAAAAAGCTTTTCCCCGAATACACGGTTTTTGTGGGCGGCTCGTCCTCGTTCGATATGGCGCCGAAGCCCTACAATAAATACTATGCGCTGAACGCTTACTGTAATGAGCGCGGCATTGCCCACGATGCGGTGATTTTTGCGGGTGATGATTACGGTGAGGGCGGAAACGACGAATCGGTATATTTATCCGATTTCGGCTTTGAAAAGGTTGACAATTATTTGGATTTCCCTAAAATAATGAGAAAATATACGGAGGAATAAAAAATGAAAATCGTAATTATAGGTTCGGGTATGATGGGCTCTGCAATGGCGGTGCCGGCGCTTGATAACGGTCACACGGTAACTCTTGTGGGTACTCCGCTGGATACGGAAATAATCGACGGCTTGAAGCAAAGCAATTACCACAAGACGCTGAAACGCGAATTAAAGGGCGATATTTCCTTCAAGCAGTTTGAGGAAATTAAGGATAATATCCCCGAGTGCGATATTCTTATTTGCGGCGTTTCAAGCTTCGGGGTCGAGTGGTTTGCGGAGAATGTAATTCCCGCACTCAAAAGCGGGCAGAGGGTGCTTGCAATCACAAAGGGTCTGCATGAAAATGCGGACGGCACCTTATCGCCGTTTCCGATATGGTTTTCGTCATTAAGACCCGATATATCATTCAATGCAGTGGGAGGGCCCTGCATCAGCTTTGAGCTTGCCGACAGAATACATACCGAGGTTGCGTTTTGCGGTAAGGATAAGGATATACTGAATGAGCTGCGCGCGGCTTTGAAAACGGAATATTACCATATTTCCGTAACAGACGATATAGCGGGAATTGAAACCGCCGTAGCGCTGAAAAATGCCTATGCCATGGCGGTAAGCCTTGCGATAGGAGCGTATACAAAAAATGACCCGTCATTACCCGAAAAATACAATGCGCAGGCAGGACTGTTTTATGAGGCGGCGCGTGAAATGCGCGCTATAATCAAGCTGTCAGGCGGGCAGGATAACGCCCTTATGTTCGGTGTGGGCGACCTTTATGTAACGGTATTCGGCGGCAGAACAAGGAGACTCGGGGCAATACTGGGCTCCGGTACTGAATTTACCGCTGCGCGCGAAATGCTTGCCGGCGTTACGCTTGAATCGGTGGCTATTATAGAATTGCTCGGCAGATATTTCGGCAGTAAAATATCCGAATATCCGCTTATGCAGCATATTCATGAGCGCATAACACAGAATACTTTGCCGGATATTCCGTGGAATGAATTTATTTGTGATTACTTTTCAGAGTAAGCTTTAGTGGGTGAAAAAATGATTGAAAGAAAATGCAGCTGTGAAATGGGCATGCACCGCGCGCCGCTTGAGAGATATATAATAGAAAGCGGGGCTGTGAACCGTCTGCCCGAATTACTCAAAGATTATAACAAGGTTTATATGGTATGTGATGAAAATACATACCGCGTTTTGGGCGAAAGGGCGGAGCAGATATTGAAATCCGTCGGCAAATTTTCGCACAAGCATATTTTAAAGGGCGATGTTTTGCCCGATGCGCGGAATATCGGCGATGTGCTGATACACTTAAACGACCCGAAAGCCGATTCGGATATTTTTAAATATTCACCGCAGCCCGATTTTATTCTGGCGGTAGGCTCGGGTGTTGTGAATGATATTTGCAGGGTGGTTTCCTACCGTTTGGGTCTGCCCTACGGAATTGCGGGAACCGCGCCCTCCATGGACGGCTATGCCTCCGCAGGATCGCCTACGCTGTTTGACGGCACAAAGGCAACAATAAAATGCACCACGCCGAAATATATTATAGCCGATCTCGATGTTATGAAGGAAGCGCCGTTTGATATGCTGCTTTCGGGCATAGGCGATATGTTCGGGAAATATATCGGAATACTTGACTGGGAACTGGCACGCGATTATAACGGCGATTATTACTGCAGGGAAATTGCCGATGAAGTAATAGAGGCTACCGATAAATGTATGAAAAACGGCTATGACCTTAAGTCACGCAGTGCCGATTGCATAAAAAACATAATGGAGGGCTTTTTGGTAACGGGGCTCGGAATGGCGTTTACGGGCAATTCGCGCCCAGCTTCCGGCTCAGAGCACATAGTGGCGCATGTGTGGGAGCTTGAGAGCGTTGAAAGGGGCGAAAAGCCGAATCTTCACGGGCTTGAGGTCTGCGAGGGTACAAGGATTATGGCGGAAATGTACCGTCTGCTCTACACCGAAACAGCCGATGAGCACTTAAAATCGCTTATTGAAAAATATCTGCCGTATTTTGATAAGATTGAAGAATTCTGCAACAAAATGGATATGCCGAATGTCACAACCGATTATGATACGATTTATAAGGCTATAAAGCGCGCATTGGGCCTGCGCGACAGGTATACGATTTTGTTTTATCTGCGCGATAAGGGTCAGCTTGACCGTTATGCCGATTACGCGGCGAAGAAATTTCTTGAAAGGATAGGCTGATGAAAACCGGTTGTTTTGAAGGAATAAAGCTTTTCCTTTTTGATATGGACGGCACGCTCTACATCGGCAATCGGCTCTTCGATTTTACCGAAGAATTGCTCGCGTCTATAAAAAGAGCGGGGAAGAGATACCTTTTTATAACCAACAATTCTTCAAAAAGCGTGAGCGCCTATGTCGAAAAGCTGCAAAGGCTCGGTATTCGCGCGGCAACCGATGATTTTCTTACCTCATCGCAGGCGACGGCTTGGTATTTAAAGAAAAATTATCCCGATAAAATACTTTATGTGTGCGGAACGGAATCGCTGAAAGCGGAGCTTAAAGATAACGGTTTTGAAATTACCGAGGATACCGAAAAAGCCGAGTGCATAGTAATGGGATTTGACACCGAGCTTACCTTTAAAAAGCTCGACGATGTATCGAAAATGCTTTGTACCAAGGATTTGCCCTATATTGCAACCAACCCCGATTATGTGTGCCCTACCGAATACGGCAGCGTGCCAGATTGCGGAAGTATTTGCGATATGATATTCAACGCGACTGGGAAAAGACCCTTTGTTATAGGCAAGCCTTCGCCGCTTATGATACAGCTTGCAATGGAAAAGGAAAAATGTACTCCGCAGGAAACCGCCGTTATAGGCGACAGAATTTACACCGATATTAAAAGCGGGCTGAACGCGGGCGCGCTCTCGGTGCTTGTTATGAGCGGGGAAACCACGCCCGAAATCCTTGAAAAATCGGCGGATAAGCCCGATATTGTGCTTGAAAACGCCGGTCAGATAATGTAAATCAATCAATATACTGTTAAAGGACTGCTGTCATCGGATTTGCCGATGGCGGCGGTTTTTTTATATAATGCCTGCTGAACAATTCAAAAGTACCTTAACCCAGGGTCTGCGCAAAAATTATAGGCACCCCAAACACTGTGGAGGCAGCGGTCTGTACAAACAAAAAAGCCTCAATCATATTCATGTCGGTGAATGGCGGGTTTTATTTATTATATTATAGCGGTGCCGGGAGGGAAACGCTGTGAAAGAAAATGACAGATTACTTTATAAAACCATGAAGTCGCTGCTTAATGAAAGGCTGTCGGACGCGGAGGCAGAGTCGCTTAAAGACGAGGGGTTCGACATTAAAAACCCGACAAGAAAAACCGCGGTTATGATAGCGCTTTACAAGAAGGCGGCAGGTGGGGATCTTTCGGCTATAAAGGAGCTTCGTTCAATCATCAGCGAAAAAGAGACCGAAAAGAAGGAAAGCGGCAGAGCGGTGGTGATAATCGACGACATCGGAGATTAAATTATCTGAAATTATCGGCGGCGGGTATGACGAATACTGGAGCTGCGAGAAGCGCTACAGGGTATTAAAGGGCGGCAAGGGTTCAAAAAAATCAGCCACAACGGCTCTGAATTTTATTTACAGGCTTATGAAATATCCCGAAAGCAATCTTCTTGTGGTGCGCCAGATAATGAACACTCACAGAGATTCGACCTTCGCGCAGCTTAAATGGGCGCAGGAGCGGCTCGGGGTCTCGCACTTATGGCGCAACACCGTATCCCCAATGGAAATGGTTTTTTTGCCTACGGGACAGAAGATCATCTTCAGAGGCTTTGACGATGTTTTAAAGCTGGCGTCGGCTACCGTACCGAGCGGGTTTTTAAACTTTGTCTGGATAGAGGAGGCGTTTGAAATCGCAAGCGAAGCCGATTTCGACAAGCTTGATTTATCTGTTCCGCGCGGAGTGATAAAGCCGCCGCTTTACAAGCAGACCACGCTTACCTTTAACCCGTGGAGCGATACGCACTGGCTGAAAAAGCGGTTTTTCGACCGAGAATACCCCGATGTCTCCTGTTTTTCGACAAACTACCTTATAAACGAATTTCTTGACGATACCGACAGAAGCGTTTTTGAACGCATGAAGAAGACCAATCGCAGGAAATACGAGGTGGCGGGACTCGGAAACTGGGGAATTTCGGAGGGTTTGGTTTACGAAAACTGGTCGGTAGGGAAAAAGAAAATTCCCGATGATGAGCGCTATCGCTGGAAAAACTTTTTCGGGCTTGACTACGGGTATTCAAATGATCCCACCGGCTTTGTGGGCTTTGCGGCAGATCCCGTGGATAAGGAGCTTTACATTTTCTGCGAGTTTTGCAGAACAAGAATGCTCAACTGCGATATTGCCGAGGAAATTAAAAGGCTCGGCTTTGCAAAGGAGCGGATACGCGCCGACTGTGCGGAGCCTAAATCCAACGATGATTTAAGGCGGCTCGGAATATCGCGGATAATGCCGTCCGTCAAGGGACGGGACAGCATTTTGAACGGTATTGCGGCAATAAGCGAATATCGGATAACGGTGCATCCGGATTGCGTAAATATGATTCGTGAGCTTTCTTCATATGTGTATGACGACCGTGTAAACGAAAACGGTAAAAAAATGCCGAAGGACAGCGACAATCATCTATGCGATGCTTTGCGCTATGCGTTTGAGGATGTAAAGCGTTTTCACCCACGACGGGAGGAAAAGCCTATTTACAGGGATACCGAGATTGGCGGAGCTGATTTGAACGGAGGATGGGACGTATGACAGTGTTCATTATGTTTTTAGCGGTGTTGGCTGCGTTTGCTTTAGGTTTTTTAACCGGGGTAAGCACAGTACCGACCCAAAAGCCGAAAACTGTAACGGCAAAAAAAGAGGACGAGGAGCTTTTAAGGCTCAGGCGGGAGTATGCGAATTTTCTTTCCTATGACGGCACCGAACAGGAAGAAAACGATACCCGCCGATAAAAAAGAAAGGAAGAATTAATTTGGAAATCGTTGATTTGGAGGCTGCGGCTCAACCTGAAGCCGCAGAGCAAGAAAAGGCGTCGGCTGAAACGGAAAACATACCGGAGGCCGAAAACGAAGTGTTCGTTCCTGTAAAATTCAACAAGGAAATCAAAAATTTGGGACTTAAGGAGGCGGCGGCGCTTGCGCAGAAGGGGCTTAAGTTTGAAGCGATAGCCGATGATTTCGCGGCACTGAAAAGCCTTGCCGCAAAGGGAGGTCACAGCGTTTCCGAATATATAGCGGAGCTTTCAAGGCAAAATAATGAAAACCGCAGGCAGGAGCTTACAGAGGAATGCGGCGGAAATGAAAAAATGGCGGACTATGTTATGCAGCTTGAGAAAAGCGGAGAGGAATCCGATGATTTCGCGGAGCTGACAGCGGAATTCCCCAAAATAAAGAGCATTTCCGATCTGCCTGATTCGGTGGTTCAAAAATCCGAATTGCGCGGCACAAAATTGCTTGACGAATACCTTCGCTACCGACTTACAGAGGAAAGGGAAGCGGCATCCGCTGCCCTCAAACAAAAAAACGCCGAGAATTTGAGTCTCGGCTCGCTTACCGACCGAAAGGGCGGAATCAACCCGGAGACCGCGGAATTTTTAAAGGGTCTTTGGAGATAAAAAAGGAGAAAAAATATTATGTCATTCAATTCAATAGAAAACGCAACCAGATATTCAACCGAGCTTGATAAGCTCTTCGCACAGAAAAGCGCTACCGGTTTTTTTGCCGACAACGCGCTTGCGGCAAAATTCGTGGGCGCTAAAACCGTAATCATACCCGATGTTGATTTTCAGGGTCTTGCCGATTACGACCGCGACACGGGCTTTACAAAGGGCGCTATTACGGTTGCCAATACATCCTATACCATGTTGATGGATCGCGCGCGTTCGCTGCAGATTGACCGCGAGGATATGAGCGAGACCGGCATTGCGAACCTTGCGGGCAAAATTCTCGGCGAATATGTTCGCACAAAGGTTGTGCCCGAATGCGACGCATATGTTATTTCAAAGCTGGCAGGGCTTGCCGCTACGCGTTCTAACCTTGTAAACGGCAACAAAACAAAGCCCTACGAAGCGCTCTGCAAGCTGATAAACGAGGTTCAGTCGGTTGTGGGCTATGACGAGGAATTAGTAGCCTTTGTTGACAGCTATATGTACGCCGCTCTGCAGAATTCCAACGAAATTTCGCGCATGATAACCGTTTCCGACTTTAAGCAGGGGGATATTACCCTTAAGGTGAAATCCATAAACGGCGTTGTGATTATACCGGTGGTATCAGAAAGGATGAAGACCGCCTACACCTTTAACGCGGCAAACGCGGGCGGCTTTACCCCGCAGACAAATGCGCGCGAGGTATATATGCTTGTATGCCCCAAGAGCGGCGCTCATCTTGTTAAAAAGACTGAAAAGATGAGAATATTCACACCCGAGCAGAACATCGACGCCGACGCCTACAAGTTCGATTACAGAATCTACTACGATGTATTCGTAAACAAGAGCGGGCTTGACGCGGTTTGGGCATGGCTTTCGCCTGCAATTACAATAAGCTCGGATCTTACCGATAAGAGCGTTACCGCAGGCAGCATAAGCGGCTCGCTTTCGGTTACTGCGACAAGCAGCGGCACGCTTACCTATCAGTGGTATTCCTGCAAGGACGCGAACAAGGGCTCTGCCGTTAAAATAGCGAATGAAACCTCAAATTCCTTAACTATACCCACCACGCTTACAAAGGGAACATACTATTACTTTGTAAGAATTATTGCCGACGGAATCGCGGGAGTTGACTCGAAGGTCGCGAAGGTTACGGTTGGTTAAGCTTAAATAATCAGCGGTATGGGGGAGGGGCAACCCTCCCTTTACTTAAAAAAGGAGGCCAATTTATGAATAAACCCTTTGAAATATTTGAAGAATACCGTAAGGCCGCCGATTTTAAATCGGCGCTCGGGAAACGCGGGCTTTACGAGCAGAACCGCATAAACGAGCGCTTTTACATCGGCGACCAGTGGTACGGCGCCAAATGCGGAAACGACCGCCCGCTTGTTCGGCACAACATAATAAAGCGAATAGGCGATTATAAAATGTCGCAGATATTAAATTCGCCGCTGTCGGTGACGTTTTCCGCCGAGGGTATTCCGAATTCCGGCAGTGCACAGGACGAAAGGATAAGGGAGATAAACACCGCAATGTCGGCGCTCGGCAATTATTACAGCGTCACGGCAGAGCGGGTAGGGCTTACATCCCTTTATGCTTCGGCGCTCAGAAACGCCTACATCAGCGGCACGGGAATTTTATACACCTATTGGAACGGTGACATTAAGACCGGGCTTTATGCAGACAGAGAATCCCGAATACCGATAAACGGAGATATTTCCTGCGAGGTCTTGAGCGTTGAAAATGTCTATTTCGGCGACCCGTATATTTCGGATATTCAGCAGCAGCCCTATATTATTATTGCAAGCTGCCGTGAAACAGAGGCGGTGCTCAGGGAAGCCAGACGACACGGGGCGGATATTTCCGAGCTGCGTGCCATAGAGGACGATTCCGACGACGGCAAGGTTACGGTTTTCACAAAGCTTTTTAAGGAATATAAAGCGGGCGGCGGCTATACAATTAAAAGTGTAAAGGTCACCGAAAACGCAACGGTAAGAAAGGAATTCGGGACGGGACTTTCGCTTTATCCGCTTGCGGTTTTCTCCTGGGAGAAAAGAGGGGGACTGGCTTACGGTGAAAGCGAGATAACCTATTTAATACCGAATCAGATAGCCATTAACCGCATGATAACCGCGAGCGTTTGGTCTGCCATGACGACCGGCATGCCGATGATGGTGATAAACGGCGATACCGTACCCGACGGCATTACCAACGAACCGGGGCAGATAATTAAGGTCTACGGCAGCAGCGAGGATGTAAACGGCGCGGTTAAATATGTTGCGCCGCCCGATTTCAGCCGTAATTTCGAGCAAAGCCTGCAAGCGCTGATAGACAACACGCTTACGCAGAGCGGTGCAAATGAGGTAGCGCTCGGCGACAGCCGCGCGGATAACGCAACCGCGCTTATAACCATGCAGAATGCCGCGATTATGCCGCTGCAGATAGTTAAAAACCGTTTTTATTCATTTGCGGAGGATATTTCGAGAATATGGGCGGATTTCTGGATAGCCTGCTACGGAAAGCGCGGAATAAAGATAAAGGATTCGGACGGAGTGAAATACTTTGCTTTTGATTCCGAAAGGCTTCGCGGGCTTATTATAAACGCCAAAATCGAAGTGGGAACGGGTACTGTTTACAGCGAGCGCGAGTGTGTAAGCACGCTGCTTAATCTTTTTGAAAAGGGTATTATCAACAAAACGCAGTTTTTAGAGCGTCTGCCCGACGGTATCGTACCTGACAGACAGGGCTTATTAAGGGATGAAAGCGAGGAGGAACGGGATGAAAGCGTTTGACATATACAAAAGAGCGATGCGGCTGCTCGGTTACGGCGATATTTTAAACGACGAGGCGCTGCGGCAGCGGTTTGAAGAGCAGAGCGCGGAGCTGATATCACAGATAGCGGCGGATCTGCACATACAGGAAATTTCCTCTTTATCAGATGAGCTTGAAGCCGACGCACAGCAGCTTGAAGCGCTTGCCTGCGGCACTGCAATGCTTATATCCTTAATAGAGGGGGACAGCTCAAAAAACCGCATTTTTACCGCGCTTTACAATGCCAAGCGCGCATCATCTCTTAAAGCTAAAGCGATAATTGCGGATGTAATGCCGCAGACGGAGGTGGACGGGCAGTAATGAAATTCACTTCACTCGGCGAAAGGCGTGAGAAATGCTGCCGTATAAAAAGCCTTGACGGCGGCGTGAATTTCTCGGCTGCGCCGCACAATATTGCCGATAACGAGCTTTCCTCTGCGGAAAATGTAGAATTTGCGGACGGCGTTTTAAAAACAAGGGCTGGACTTTCGGCAGATGAGTATGATATAATCAAAAACGAAACCGATTCCTATACGGAGGATATCGGGTATACCGTTACAGGGGCAACTGCATTTATTAACGGCAGGAATAAACGCATTGCCTATGAGCAGACATATGACGGCAATTCAAATTATGTTTATTCGGTGCTTTTACTGGACGCAGACGGCTCTGCCTCAGCCGCTGGGCAGATAAGCTTCAGCCGTGTGAGCGACGACACATTTTACACGCCGTACAGTATTCTGTTTTACGGCGGTGCACCGATAAAGGGCGGCGGAATTTTCGCTCTTGTTACGGCAAGGAACGAATATAATCATTCCGAATACAGCTATAAGGTTTACGAAGTAAACAAGGCGATGACCGCCTGGCTGCAGGTCACGGATTTTTATGAGCCTGTGGTCATGATAAACGGAAGAGGAAACAATTACGAAACCGCAAAGTCGACCAACTTGGCATACACCGCGTCTCCGAAGCTTTTGGAAGCGAGAAACATCCTCACAACGCGTTTTAAGGCGTATTTTACATCGGACGGATGCTCAACCTCCTTTCGGCTGCCGTACAGCGGGCTTGCGAATGAATCGGTGACCTGCCGAATATACACAAGCCTTACCGATTATACCGAGTGGGTGATAATGCCCGATGCCGTCAGTGATACGCAGACATTTTATACGGCGGAAATAACAATGCGTGTTGATCGCAGCAAGGGTATAATTTATTTTACAGGAGCGGATAACAAGGATTATCCCGTACCGGCAATGTCTATGTACCATGAAAATAACATATGCGTCCGTGCGGGGAAAAGCGCCGCGAATGAAGAGCTTCGGGAGATATGCACCCTTACCTGCTCCGCCGTATATGATTCAAAGCTTATTTTTTCGGGCGGCTCCGAAAATGGGAAGATATATTCGGTCGCATATTCAAACCCGTTATATTTCTCCGAGAAAAACACTTCAATTATAGGGGAGACCGGCAGCGGAATAAATGCGCTTCTGCCGACTAAAAACGGAATCCTCGCGTTTAAGGAAAATGTCGTATACAAGGTGAAGCTGAACAGCGGAAACGCCTTGAATACAGGCTCGCTGCTCGCGGATGACGATTCCGTCTTCTATGACAGCGATACCTTTTCGCAGGCAAAGCAGGCGGATATAGGCTGCGTTAACAGCCGAGTCTGCGTTCTGTGCGGTAGCTATCCCGTCTGGCTTTCGGGAGACAGAAAAATCTATACCGTGAATTCGGCTACAGGTAAGGTTACCGAATTATCGAAACAGGCGGAAAAGCTTCTTGACAGTATCGGTTCTTCTGAAATAAAGACAGCGGCCGCATTCGGCGAAAGCGGCAAATATTGGCTTATGCTCGGCGGCAGGGTGTTGATAATGCATTTTAATTCCGAAAAGGGGAGTCGGCAATATTATGTCCGCAAATATGAAAAGTGCCGCCCGATAGATATGATTGCTTCGGGGGTGAATCGCCGTTATATATGCGTCGGAAGTGATGGCAGGGTGCTTTATTACGCAGCCGACGGGGCTTTAAACGCCGATACCGATATTACGGGCGGAGCCTCAGGGACGGTAATAAGCAGCGTTCCGTATTCATCCCGCTTTACAGCCAAAAGCTTTGATTTCGGCACGCTGACGCATAAAAAGCATATTGAAAGCATATCTCTTACCGCCGCTTGCGGCGGACGGCTTAAAATAAGGCTCAGCGGCGGAGGCGAAGAGGAGATATCGGTAGATCTGACCGACAGCAGCTACTGTGCCGCAGAGCTTAATGTCCTCCGAATTATACCGCATATAGGGGCGGTAAGAGCACTCGGTCTGGAATTTGAGGCAGACTGCGGTATGGAAATAGGGGAAATATCAATCAATTACAGAGAGGCATAATATGAAAAGGTTTTTTATCTGTTTGATTTGCATTCTTACACTGGCAGGGTGTGCACCGCCGCGCAATTCTTCGAGCAATAGGGAAGAGCGCTCGGAAAATATCGGTGTTTCATCGGGCGGGGTGTGGATTTCGTACAGCGAGGTAAACTCAATGCTCAAAAGCGCAAACGGCTTTAGGGCGGAATTTGACAGGGTGATTCAAAGCTGCAGGGAAGCGGGACTCGGCGAAATTTATTTACATATCCGCTCGCACTGCGATTCGCTCTTTAAATCCGATTATTTTCCGCAGAATAAATTTGCGAAAGAGCTTGACTATGATCCGTTCGAATATGCCGTGGATAAATGCCGAAGCAACGGAATAAAAATTCATGCCTGGATAAATCCCTACAGGGTAAATGCCGCCTCAGACGATATAACCGCGCTTGATAAGGACAGTCCCGCTTATAAATGGCTTAACGATGATAATACTGAAAACGATGTAAATGTGGTTCGCTTCGGCGGGATATATTTAAACCCCGCCGAAAGCGCAGTGCGGGAGCTTATAATAAACGGTATAAGGGAGCTTTTGTCAAAATATACGGTGGACGGAGTGCATTTTGACGATTATTTTTATCCCACGACCGACGCCGCCTTCGATAAAGCAAGCTATGAAAAATATTGCGCCGACGCTAAAAATCCGATAGCTCTTGACGACTGGCGGAGAGCGAATGTAAACACGCTGCTTGCGGGCTGCCGCGCCGCAATAAAATCAATAGGCGGCGAAAGGGTTGATTTTTCAATCAGCCCGGCGGCGTCAATTGAGAAAAATTATTCGGAATATTATGCAGATGTCAAATTATGGGTGAAAGACGGTATTGTCGATACAATAATACCGCAGCTGTATTTCGGATTTGAATATCCGATCCGGGAATTTTGCTTCGATAACCTAATGGACAGTTGGGCAGAGCTTGCCGCCGAAAACAAGGCGGTAAAGCTTGCCGTCGGCTTGGCGCCGTATAAACTCGGTACAGACAGCGAGCCCGATTCTGCCGAATGGAAAAACGGCACAGATATTGTGGCTCGGCAAATCAAGGCGTGTCTTGACAGTGAAGCGGTAACAGGTTATGTATTGTTTTCGTATACATCGGTTTTTTCGGATTCCGAACAGGCGCATGAGCAGCTTGATAAAATTAAGGAAGCAACAGCGGCAACAAATTCACAGCAGCAGCAATCCGTGCAATAGACTTAAATCCGTATCGAAACAACAGTGTAGGAATTTCGATACGGATTTTTATATTTTCGTTATTTTATTTTATTGTACGATTTCGGTGGGAAACAGAGGTACTCATGAAAAAGGTACCTCTATAAAAAATATATATAATTGCGTGAAAGAAAAGTTTCACGCAATTAAGGGAAGGGATTCTCAATTTTTTTCTTATTTAACGCCGTTCAGATCGTAAACAAAGGTGTTTGAACCGCTGCTTACGGTGCAGGATGTGATGAAGTTTAATCACCGCTGCTTAAGGAACAAATAGTACCAATCGTCACCTAATGAATAAATTCTGAATGGCTTGTTTCTATCATCCGACCAAAAATATTTTGGTTTTTCTTCATCTAACGAATATACAAACATCTCATAACCTTCTCCTCCATAGGAAATTCTGGTTTCCGTAATTGATATTATGGAAAAATCGTAATTAAATGCTTGCTTAACATTGCTAAGCGATTCAATGATATCTTCAGTTATACATATATATTCCTGTAAATAACCTGAATACAACTTTTCGATTTTTCCGGTTTCTTTTGAAACACAAATTACAAATGTCAGTTCGTTTGTATTTGCCGATGAATATTGCTCCTCAAAAAATTGATTTAATTTATCAAAATCACTTCTGTTGATATCAAATGCGACTTGCTTTGAATTCACTTCACTGTTATTTTTACGGCAGGAAGATAGAGAAAAACAAAAAATCATTGTAATTATAATCGACACCATTTGTTTTATTATATTACTCTTATTTATAACCACCCAACCACCTGATAATCAATAGTATTTTCCTAGCTTGAATTCATTTATATTTGCTTTATCGAGCCTTATGTCTTCTACAGTTGTGTATGATATTTTCAGTTTTTGCGAAATACATTTAGGACAAAAATGTTTTTTCAGCAGAAAAACATAATAAACACTACTGTAATATATTATTATCGCGTAAAATCTTGAGAAAAGAGTCTTTAATTAAGTATCCTTCTCCTTCATCTGCAAATCTAATATAATACAATCCGTTCTTTTCAAAAATATCCGGATAGTTTTTAAGTGCGGGATGTGCGGCAGGATGCCAGGCAAAGCCGGCTGTTTTTTCTGCTGAAAAATCAAAATATTCAACCGATTCATCCGAAAAAACATCGGCGAATACCGTCTTAATATCGGTATTGTCTATTTCAAATATCTCCTGCTCATAATCATACCCGTCCCTCAGCCAGACAGTGCCGCCGCGGCTGCAAAAAATAAAATCCGGAGAGTCTGTATTATCGGAATAAAACATAAATACGCCTAATGGCGGGATATACCAAGTCCATCCGATTTCAGACAGTTTTTCGTAATCACAGACCCATGAAACCTGTTCTGTATGAATGTATTTTGTATTGTTATACATTATATCATCGGTATCCTCGTATTGCGTGACCTTATTATATTTACAGGAGGTTAAGGATAATAGCGATATTACGATGGCTGCAGATGTTAAAAAATTAAATAATTTTCTTCGCATTTTATACCTCCAAAACGCTCGTTAAACAACGAATTGCCTGTATAGATTTATCTGTCCGTGAATCGCGGGCCAGCGCGAGGAATTTTTAAGGGTTACAACTATGTATTCGTTTTCGGTGGTATTGTTTTTTCCGAAAGACGCAATACAGAAGCCCGATTCGTTAACAAAGCCTGTTTTGCCGCCGATAATGGTTGCGGTTTCGGGTTCGGTGCCGTACATATAATTAAACAGTGTGGCGCTCATCGGCAGCCCGTCGGGGTGCTTATTGGTCGGGGCGCTTTTATACTGATATGTGGAAAGAATTTTACGGCAAAGCGGATCTCTGATTGCGGCTTCAAGTATTATTGCCATATCGTAAGCCGTGGTGTAATGATTCTTATCAAACAGCCCGGTTACATTTGTAAAATGAGTATTTTTAAGCCCCAATTCCTTAACCTTTTTATTCATCAGCTCGACAAACTGCGCCTCACTGCCTGAAATTTTGATTGCGAGAGCGATCGCCGCGTCAGCGCCCGACGGTAAAATCGTGCCATAGAACAAATCGATCATTTTAATGACCTCGCCGCTTGAAAAGCCCGCTACGGTGGCCTCGGCAACATATAACGGATCTGTAATATCGGTGGTCATTGTAAAGGTATCATCGTAGCTTTTTATATTTTCCTGCGCGACTAAAACGGTCATAATTTTAGTGGTTGAAGCTGGATAAAGGCGCTCCTCGGCATTGCGCGCGGCTGTGACCTTGTGGGTGCTTAAATTTACAATTATTGCCCCGCCCGCGTCATTTGACGCGGGAATCTCCGCAGTATCCGCGCTGAATTCATAGCTTATGGGAGGCTCGGACTGCTCATCCGGCTTTGTAGAAAATGCCGTCGAGGCGCCGCTGTTTTCGTCCGACACCTCATTACGGATTGTCCTTCGCGTAACAACCGAAACCGTTACGGCGACAATTGCCATAACCGAAACTACGGCAATTATTGCCGCGGGACGGATTTTTATGACCCGGTAAAGCGGGCTTTTATGCGTTTTTTTATGAGTCGGTTTATATGCGGAAGCGTGTTTTTCTTCGTGAATATTATCATCAGAGGTATTATTTGACAGCTTTTTTTCAAGCGCTTTCATATATTCGCTGTAATCACTTTGAGCCATAATAACACCCCCTGAAAATTAAATTAAATTCAACTTAAAAATTCGTTTTGCGGCGACATGTGCGGCGGCAATTTCCTTTAAAACACGGTCGCCCTCGTCCGGAATATCCTGCACTGTTATTTGGATTATACCGCATATTATGGGCGGAATAATATTTGAAATTCTGAAATTTTTCTCTTATTCCGCGCAAAAGTCAAGCTGTTTTATAAGGCTGCCTTCGCAGTCACCCTCAGCATACGCCGTTTGCAGGTGTAAATAGCACAGTCCGCTTGGTGCACTCACCTGTGCGGAAAGCTGTTTTACCTGTTTGCCGTTAATAAACAGCACCGCTGTGTTAAGCATCGTATCAAACCTTATTTCCGCCTCGTTCCAGCTTTCGCAGTCTGTCTGCTCTTTTGTTATAATATCGGTAAAAACCGCGTCATCCCTTACGGTAATATCGCAAGGATTCTGCCAGTAATCCAAAAGCGATACCCTGAGCCCGGTACCGTTTACCCTCAGCTTTATTTTCACACTGCCCTTATGCGCTGCGGGGAAATTCCAAACAAGCCCCTGCACATTGTTTAAAAGCCTGTCGTCATTGGTGTTCTTTATCAGCACAACCTCGCTGCGGTCGCCGCAGGGGTCGGGCACGGGCACCGCGCCGTTTGTGCGGTTCCATGCGCAATGTCCCGGAAAGCTGCGCATACCGCCCGAAATGCTTTTAAGGTACACCTGCGTTGAAGTATTTTCAAGCCCGCCTCGAAAATCCTCTTTTCTTGTTTTTTCATAAAGCCAGTTTATATCAAAAATCATCAGCCTGCGCACCCTGCTGTGCTGACCCACATGCACCAATATTTTATTGTTTGGCAGCTCAATCGCCTGAAATTGGTGTACGCTTTTATCCCTGCCCGAGCCGTTGCCGCCCACGGTGCGGAAATCACAGCTGTTGCGTAAGGGATTAAGGTAAAGCTCCCTGAAGCCCTGCCAGCTTTTGCCCTCATCAGAGGATATTGCAATGCAGTTTGAGTCTCTGTTTGTGAAAACATCCTCCCATACGCCGCCTTTTTCGTCATTATCAAGCGGCGGGAATACCTTTTCCTTATCCTGCTCGGGCAGGGGCTTTGTATTATTATAAAAAAACAGTATTCTACCGTCCGACAGGCGCAGCAGATACGGATTTGTAAGCGTTGAGTGAAACGCGGTGGGAACGGCGCGCGACCAGGTTTCGCCGAAATCGGCGGAATATGTAACGTAATGATAATCGGTAGAGGTTCTCAGTATCATCATAAGTCTGCCGTCCGCAAGCTCTGAAACAGTCGGCTCAACACCCGAGTTTTCCCAGCGTATTCCCTTATGCGGCGGCTTCATTTCAAATTTATCGGTTTTCGGAATATCCACCGCGCGCCAGGTATTTCCGTCATCATCCGAGAGGTATACGACCGCGTGCCCGTCGCGCTCGGCCGCAAGAACCCAGCGCTTGATTTTTTTAAGCGGCAAAAGCCTGTAAGGAAACGCCACTGTTCCCGGCAGCTGAACCTCGCGGTAATTGCCCGCAAAAATATCCCCCTCGCATATACGGAGAATATCACTCCTACATTCATCACTGCCTGCGGGGGTCAAATATCTGCCCGACCACGGGCTTTTAACCGCCGCGCCGATAGTGCCATGCTTTACATTGTATTCCTTCCAGGAAAGTCCGCAATCCCGCGATGAAATATATACCTCTCTGCAATCGCCGTCAGGCAAATCGGAAAATGAAACCTTGCCGTAGCAGCGAATTTCGCCGTCAGGCATTACGCAAAGTGAATGGTATGCGTCCGACGGCGGAACAGCAACCTCCTTGGGCGCATAAATTGCGTTTAAACGTTCTGCGTCCTCTTTGGACAGCCTGTTTTTAAGTTCCTCAAGATATTCAATCATACAAAAGCCCCGATAACAATAATTGCTATTTTAATGCCTAGTGAACAATTCAACTTAAAAATTCGTTTTTGCGGCGAGGCGACATGTGCGGCGGAAAAGCTTAAAAGCCTCTGCCGGCACCGCCGCCGCCGAATGAGCCGCCGCCACCGGAAAATCCTCCGCCCGAGAAACCGCCGCCGCTGTGACCGCCGAACGAACCGCCCGAAAAGCCACCGCCGCCGAATCCGCCGAATCCGCCCGGTCCGCCGAACCAAAAGAATCTGCGGCGTCGGCCGAATATCATTAAATACAGTAAAACGACCGCGATAAGCATGGCCCAAGAAACGGCTACCTTTTTGGAATAGCCGTCTTCTTCCGAATCGTCAATCGGCGTGTAGCCCTCCTCGGGTTCTTCGCCGTACTCAATATAAATCTCGTTTATTACGGCTTTGGTGATTTGCAGAATACCCTCGGAAAAATTATCGGCTTTCAAATATTCAAGCCCGTAATTATCTATAATACGACCTGTTTTACTGTCGGGCAGCGCGCCCTCAAGCCCGTAGCCGACGGCAATATAAATCTGCCTTTCTTCAAGGGCGAAAAGAATTACAACGCCGTTGTTCTTTTTCTTATCCCCTACTCCCCACTCTCTTCCGAGTCCGAGAGCATAATCGGAAGGCTCTTCCCCGCCGAGATTTTTTACGGCTGCTACGACTGTCTGAGCTCCTGTTTTTTCATACAACGCCGCCGCGCGGGAATAAATTTCATCCTCGGCGGATGAGTCTATCACACCGGCATAATCGTTTATGAAAAAACGGTCGGTAGGCTCGGGGTATTTCTTTGCCGCTGCCGCGCCGATACCTGTAAGCACCAGCAAAACGGCGGCGACGGCAACAGTTAAAATTTTTTTCATAAGCTTAATCAAAACTTACCTGCGGAACGCTTTCGCTGCCTGCCTGCGCCTCAAAATATTCTACCTTTTCAAAACCGAACATACCCGCGATAATATTTTTCGGGAAGCGTCTTACGCTTGAATTATATGCCTTTGCGGCGTCATTATAATCCTTGCGGGCGGTAGCTATGCGGTTTTCGGAGCCTGCAAGCTCATCCTGCAGCGCCTTGTAATTTTCGTTTGCTTTAAGGTCGGGGTAAGCCTCGGTTACGGCGTTTACCCAAACTGAAATTGCGCTGTCAAGCTGCTCGGCTGCCTTTGTCTGCTCGCCTGCGGTTTTAGCGCCCGCAACGGCGTTTCTCGCCTCGGTTACGGCGGTGTAGGTTTTCTGCTCGTAATCGGAGTAGCCCTTTACGGTGTTTACAAAGTTCGGAATAAGGTCGGCTCTGCGCTGGAGCTGAACGGAAATTACGGACTGTTTGTTTTCAACCTCCTCCTGCTGATTAACAAGCCCGTTATAGCTGCCGGAAATTATACCGATTATAATACCGATAACCGCCAAAACAGCTATAAGAATTGCTATACCTTTTTTCATAAAAAAACTCTCCTTAAGAATAATTATTTACCAAAACAGCTTATAAAAATGTTTTCCCTTTTCAACGGTAATTGTACTTTCACTTTGGGAAAAATCCGTTTTAATTTTAAGTGTAAACTCTTTTTCGGCTTCTGTTTCAATTACGCATTTACCGTTTTCGGGGTCGTATTCTCCGCATATGACCGAAATTTTTTCGCCGCCGAAATCGAGGTTTTTAATTCCGCCGTATTCATCGGCTGAAATATCAAGCGTTACGGTATTTTCGGGGACATTAAGATTGATGCCCAAAACTATTTCAATAAGCGCAGGTATCGGCAAAAGTCCGCCCCAGCCCACAAACTCCGGCTTGCAAAGTTCGCCGTTTTCGGTAGTGGCGGGCTTATATTCCTCGGGAGAATACGCCTCCCATATTCCGCCGAATTCGGGATTTTTGAAAACCTCATACATTCCGTTTAAAATCTTCAAAGCGGCGTTTCTTGCCTCTTTTTTATACCCGTTTTGAAACATTGCGAGCAGCAAAACATAATCTGTCGGGTGCCAGCTGCTGCCGAGCCAGTAACCGCCGGCGGGGTCATAGTTCAAATCATCCCTTGAAAGTGACGCATAGGGTATTAAAGTATTAAATTCATCTTCATTCATGAAATGCTTTAATACCTTGTCAAAGCGTTCTCCCTGCGCCGCGCCGCAAAGCAAGGTCCATGCCGCAGCGACGGTTTTTGTGTTTATAAGCTTTACACGCTTATCCGGGCTTGAGCGGGCAAAAAAGTCATAATAAAAGCCTGTTTTTTCGTCCCAATGGTACTTGTTTATAAGCCCGCAAATACGCTTATGCTCCGCAAAATAAAAGTCAGCCTTTTGGCTGCTGCCAAGCACCGTATATATATTTCCGAGCATTTCGGCGGTAAGCGCCTGCTGGCAGGCAAGGTCAACAAAGCACACTCCGCTGCCGTCAAGATGCCGCGACGGATATTCGCCCCTCGGTGAATTATCCATACCCGATGAGCCGGGGTCGTCAAACCAGTAAAGTCCGCAGGATCTCCTATGCTTTTTTTCAATATAATTATACAGCCCTTCAATTTTTGGGGCAACGCACGCAAAGCGTGATGAACCACCGGTTATAATATAATGCTGCCATTCCGCCCACGCGTATAGCGGCGGATTTATTCTGCCGGTGTCATACGCCTCTTTTTCCTCGGCTATATTGTACGCCATGCTTATATATCCGTCATCACCTTGCAGGCGGTACATATTATCCAGATTGTTAAACGCGGTAAGCGAGGCATTGGAGTAGTTGGTTATAAAGGTCATAAAGCAGGAATCCCACTGCCATACAATGCCTATTCCCGGGTAGCAGGTAAGCTGCGGCTTCCAGCCGGGCTTATCAATATAATCGATATTTTTAAATGCGGTTTTAAAGGCGTAATCATAGAGGCTGACCAATTCCGCATGGTTGGTCAGGAAAATTTCAGGCAGCATATTCTTATTATAGATATACTTATCCATTTGAACCTCCTTAAAATTATTTATCCCAGTCAGAAACTGCGTTTGCACGGTTTCTGACCTCGTTTTTCATTTTTTCAAGGTCGGGGGTAATATTGTTTTTTTCCTTAAATAAATCGCGGAACATAATACAAGCAAATAACGCATCTATAAGCAATACTATAATTAAAATCTCTTTTTTAAAAGTCGGAGTATCAAAAATAGCATATAAAACCGAAACCGCAATCATCAGCAAAATTTGTAAAATCGCGAAAGCAACAGAAGAAACAAAACCGCCCTTTTGCTCCACAGAGCACATATCTATATAGGTTTTGCCGCCGCGGCTTACCGCCTCTGCCCTTACATAGCTTGAGCGGGGAATTGAGAGCGATGACCTGCCAACAGGAGCAGTAACAAAAATTTTACCTTTTTTATCGCAGTAAAATTCAAGCGGTCTTTCGGTGCTGTCGCTTTCGCGGCATACGCCGTTCATCTGCATAAGGCGCTCTATTGTTTCGGGCAGATCGGCTTTTATTTCAATTGTTTCGGTATCGATTATTCTTTCGCCGCGCCGCGGTTTCATATAAAACTCCGAAAAATTTATTTTGAATATTCAACCTCTATTTTAATATCGGGTGCGGCGGTGCAGTTAAGCGATTTTATGCTGCCCTCGCCGTTATCGACTATAATATCGACAAGCTTATTCTCAATTTCGCGGCGAATGGTATTTCTGAGCTCCCTTGCCCCGCGCTTGCCGTTGCCGCATTTCTCGGCAAGATATGTGCAAACGCCGGTATCAAATTTAAAATCAATAAGCCGTTCTGAAAGCGAGGTTTTAAGCTCTTTAAGCATAAGCTCTGCGATTTTAGCAAGCGATTCGGGCGTTAAGGGGGAAAATACCACTATCTCATCCACACGCGCTATAAACTCGGGGCGTAAAAAGCTTTCAAGGGCTTTGAGCGCCTTTTCTTTTGACGCGTCCGCCTGCGTTTTGCCGAAGCCGAGCAGATTTTCGCTGCGGTCGCTGCCCGCGTTTGAGGTCATAACGATTATGGTGTTTTCAAAGTTCACGGTTCTGCCCTGCGCGTCGGTAATTCTGCCGTCGTCAAGAATTTGCAGCAGCACGTTCAGTACATCGGGGTGAGCTTTTTCAATTTCGTCAAACAGCACCACCGAATACGGCTTTCTGCGCACCTTTTCGGTGAGCTGCCCTGCCTCGTCATACCCGACATATCCGGGCGGCGCGCCTATTATGCGGGATACAGAGTGCTTCTCCATAAATTCCGACATGTCAAGGCGGATAAGGGTTTCGGGCGTATCAAAAAGCTGCTCTGACAGCACCTTTACAAGCTCTGTCTTACCCACGCCCGTGGGTCCTACGAAAATAAAGGACGCAGGGCGATGCAGATTGTTAGTGTGAATACGCGAGCGCTTAACGGCGGCGGCGACAAGGCGTGTTGCCTCCCCCTGCCCTATTATGCGCTTATTAAGCGCGTCTTCAAGTCCCGCCAGCTTTTTAAGGTCGCTTTCCTGCACCTTTGAGGCGGGAATACCCGTCCATAATTCAATCACCTTTGCAATATCGGCATCGGTTACGGTGCAATCGGACGCGGGCTCGTAAAGCCCCGCCGCTATATTTTTGTATTTTTCTATTTCCACCCTTACCATTGCCTGTTTTTCATAGTCGGGGTGTTCAACGTCGCTTTCAAGCTCTTCCAATTGGTCGTTATACTCGGCAAGCTTTTTGTTTGCGTTGTAAAGCTCGTCTACCGCCTTGTTTGCAAGGCTCGCGCAGGCGCACGCCTCGTCTAAAAGGTCTATTGCCTTATCGGGCAGGTATCTGTCGGTAACGTAGCGCTCGGATAAAAGCACGGCTTTTTTGATAATTTCATCGGGTATTTTAACGCCGTGAAAGCCCTCGTAATAGCCTTTAACACCCATAAGCACCTTTTCGGTTTCGGCGACAGACGGTTCTTCGACCGTTACGGGCTGAAAGCGGCGCTCGAGCGCGGCATCCTTTTCAATATACTTGCGGTACTCCTTAAAGGTGGTTGCGCCTATAACCTGAATTTCACCGCGGGAAAGCGCGGGCTTTAAGATATTTGCGGCGTTCATTGAACCCTCGGCAGAGTCGCCCGCGCCCACCAGATTATGAATTTCATCAATAAACAGGATAATATTTCCCGCGTCCTTTATTTCGTCCACCAAGCCCTTAACACGGCTTTCAAACTGTCCCCTGAACTGGGTGCCGGCTACAAGTCCCGTTAAATCAAGCAGATAAATTTCCTTATCCAAAAGTCTTGCGGGGGCGCTGCCCTCGGCAATTTTGATTGCAAGCCCCTCGGCAATAGCGGTTTTACCCACGCCCGGCTCGCCTATTAAGCAGGGGTTGTTTTTAGTGCGGCGGGATAAAATCTGAATTGTGCGGTAAAGCTCCTTATCTCTGCCGATGATTCTGTCGAGCTTTCCTTCACGCGCGCGTTCGGTAAGATTGGTGCAGTATTGCTCGGTAAAGCGGCGGCGCTTTTTCTTCGGTCTCTTATCGTTTCCGTCCTTAACGCCGGCACCCTTATCCTCCGCCTTTTTATCCTCTCCGCCCGAAAAGCCGAATATCTTATTCATAAGCGGAATTGCGGGGGCTGTGCCCAAATCGAAGGTATCGTCGTTGAGTGATTCATCATCGATATCACCGCCGTCGGGCGACATTAAATCCATAAACTGGTCGCTCATAAGCTCGATGTCATCATCGGTTATATTCATTTTTTTCAGCATATCGTCAATCGGCTTTATGCCGAGCTCCTTTGCGCAAACCAGGCAAAGTCCGTCCGGCTCGGAATTGGTGTCCGCCGCGTTTGCGACAAATACGACCGCCGGACGTTTTTTACATCTTGAACAAAGCTTCATGTCTTATCTCCGTTTCGTTATTTAAACAAATTTAAAGAAAAATGCGTGAAAAACCACGATTTTTCCATTGCCTCGGTTTTAAAAATCAGGAATCCGCCGGGGGTGAGCGACACTATCAGCGAAATAATCATGCAGAAAAGCATTGCGATTATTATTCCCTTCGGAATGCCTGCAATACCGCCGAGTATTCTGTTGAGCTTTCCGATAATGCTGAATGAAAAAATACCGTTCAGGAATTTGGCAAGCAGCTTCACCAAAACAATAAGTATTATCATGATCAGCAGCGCATAAATAAGAGTCAGCAAGCGGGAAACAATCGGCTTCACGACGTTTTGAGAGGCAGCCCTTGTGGCACCTTCGGCACCATTCCCCATATTCTCGTTGATGCTTTTATTTATGCTTTCCTTTGAAAAGCCCGCATTTTCGGAATATTTTCTTATAAATTCCGGCAAAGCGTTCCAGGTATCGTCTGTAATCTGTGTAACGCTGTCCCCTGTCGCCTTGCTTACCGAGGAAAGAATAGGCGGCTCTATTATTTTATCATATGTAAGGCTTGCCAATGGTGTACTTATTGTTAACGTTATGAGGATTGCGGCAATAAATCCCGCCAATTCAATCACAACGCGCACAAAGCCGCGCCTTGCCGAAATCAAAGCCACCGCGGCGATGATTGCGATTACGATAAGATCGAGTAAATAGTTCATGCTGTTTGCCTCCTGTTTATTTTATTCAAATTGAATTTTATCGATACGGTTGTCGGTAATTACCGCCGCATGGGTTCTGCCGAGCGGCGCTATCTTCACGCCGCCGAAGCCGCATTCGGCTTTTCGCAGGAGCTTTCCGTCGCTGCCGTAAAGAAAAACCTCGGTATCACTGATACAATAAATATGCCCGCCCGATACCGCAATATCACCGACGGTGCCTTTAAATTCAAATTCCTTTTTCAGCTGACCGTTTGTTCCGAAAAGCACTATTCGGTTATCGGCCCGGTCATTTTCACGGTTAAAAACGGCAACCGTGCCGCCCGTACCCGCGGAAAGCCTCGATAAGGTGTAATCGTTTTTATATTCGGTATTGTTTTTCCCCGACCAATTGATAAAATAAAGCTTGTTTTCGGTCGCGGCGATAAATCCCGTGCGGTGAAATGAGTTAAGAGTTATTACAGGCCCGCCCTCAACATCTACTGAGGAAATCGGATTTGCCGAATCAAAATTCAAAATGCCGATCTTTGATACGAATTTTCCGTTTGTTGAGTTGAACGTCGTAACCGCGATTTTTTTACCGTTCGGCGCTACAGCGACATTGTTAACCGTATCTGCCGATGAATACCAGGTGTATAGCTTTTTGCCTCTTTTTGAGTAAACGGTCACGACCGAGGCATAGGATTCGGAGCGGGTAACCACAGCGTATACTCCCGAATCGGACACTGCGGCGTTTATTATTTCCGCATCGCTGCTTATGCTGCTTTTCAGCTCGTGCAGATTATAAATATACGCCTCATTCCCGCCCTGATCGAAAACCAGCGCCCTGGTGGACGAGGTCTTCATTACGGGGTTTTCAAAGCCGTGAGAATGCGAATATATCTCCTTTCCGCCGTTTGCAAAGGCGTTTAGGCGCGTATCCGTTAAAACATAATAATACGAGCCGCGGGATACGGCGCTTTGCGTTTCGGTGCTTTCAAGGCTTATAGGATACGAGCCCTTGCCGATAAGCGAAATCAGATTTTCCGTATTTTCGGTGATTCCTGCCGGTAAAACAAGCTGAAATACAGTCAGAATAAGTGCGATAATCAGCGCAACGGAAAAAAACATCCCGGTTTTTCTTCGCCTTTCGAGCTTCTTGCCGTTTACCACACGCAGCGGCATTTCCGGCATTTTTTCGGGCTTCTCCGATTTTTTGCGGCGTTTATCCGCCGGGGTCATTTTAATATCTTCATCTGTCGGAAGCGCCCTTTTGCGGCGCGGCGCCGGCTTAAAGCGGTTTATGCGTTTCTTTTTATAATCAGGCATTTTCATCCCCCGGATATATGACTTTTTCGAGAAACAGACCCTGCGGCGGTGCGGTTTCGCCCGCGAGCGTGCGCTTTTTTTCTTCAAATATGTGATTTTCCGACGGTAACAGACATCGCCCGTCGGATATTGCAGCCGCCGTTCCGACAATTATTCTCACCATATTGTAAAGAAAGCCGTTCGCGGTGATTTTAAGAATTATCATATCCCCCTGCCGCTCCGCCCTGCAAAGGCTGACGCGCCGCACGGTATCCTCGACCGATCTGCCCGAGGAAGAAAAGGCATAAAAATCATGCTCACCGGTAATCTGTTCGCAAAAGCGGTTTATCTTCTCTAAATCAAGCGGTCTTTCGATCTGCCAGGAATAGCGCGATAAAAACGGATCTCTGAAACGGCTGTTTGAAATATAATAAGCATAGGTCTTACCGCATGCATTATAACGCGCGTGGAAATCGTTTGCAACTTTTTTTACGCCCTTGACCGCAATATCAGGCGGCAAAAGAGAATCAAGCCCTCTTAAAAAGGCACTTTCGGGAAATTTTTCCTCGCAGTCGAAGTGGCAGCAAAACTCCCGCGCGTGTACGCCCGCGTCGGTGCGGCTGCAGCCCGTGACCGCCGGGCGTGTGCCGAGCAGCCATTCAAGCGCGTTCTGCAGCGTTTCCTGCACGGTTATGCCGTTGGGCTGCACCTGCCAGCCGTGAAACGCGGTGCCGTCATATGCAATTGTAAGCAGCATCCGTTTCACAAGCAGCGTCCCCCTTTAAAAAAGTATGTTAAGCGCGATTACCCCACCGCACATTGCGGCGGACACAAGCGATACCCAAAGATCGCGGGCTTTAAGGTGCATTTGCTTCATGCGGGTTCTGCCCTCGCCGCCGCTGTAGCAGCGGCATTCCATAGCCTCTGCAAGCTCGTAAGCCCTGCGCACCGCCGATATTAAAAGCGGTATTAAAATAGGTATAAGTGCCTTTACCCTGTCCTTGAGGCTTCCGTTTTCAAGGTCCGCCCCCCTCGCCTTTTGCGCGTTCATTATCTTTTCCGCCTCTTCTATAAGCGTGGGTATAAATCTTAAGGCGATGGTCATCATCATTGCAAGCGTATGCACCGCATTTTTAAGACCTATAAATTTAAGGGGCGACAGCAGGCTTTCGATAGCGTCGGTCAGATCGTTCGGCGTTGTGGTGTAGGTAAGCGCGCCGCTTATAAATATAAGCATTATGATTCGCGCCGCCATAAACAGCGCGCGGTAAACGCCGCCGGTGGTAATCGTAAGCTTCCAAAGGCGTATGAGCGTTTCGCCCTCGCCGTAGAAAACATTGATAATTGCCGTGAAAATAAGCACGGGCAAAATTGCCTTAATATTTTTAAGGTAAAGCCGCAGCGGTACGCGGGAAATAAGCATAACCGCAAGCACAGATACCCCCGCAAAGATGAGTGCAAAGGTATTTTTTGCCAAAAATACAAATACTATAAACAGTATCATAAGGATAATTTTAACGCGCGGGTCGGTCTTGTGAATAACCGAGCGCACCTCATAATACTGACCGAAGGTAATATCCTTAAGCATTGCGCGCCCTCGCTTTCATATCAGTCAGCACCCTTACGGCGCGCTCCACCGTGAAAACATCATCGGGAACGCAAAGCCCAGCGGCTTTAAGCTCGTAAAAAACGCGGGTAACGATCGGAACATTCAAGCCTATTTCGCGCAGCTTATCGCCGTTTTTAAAGACATTTTCCGTAGTATCAAACATAAAAAGGCTGCCCTTGTTCATAACCAGCAGCTTATCAGCCAGCACCGCCATATCCTCCATGCTGTGGGATATTACAATAACGGTGGCAGATGTTGCCAAGCGGTAATCGAATATTATTTTCATAACGTCCTCGCGCCCTTTAGGGTCAAGCCCCGCTGTAGGCTCGTCAAACACGATTATTTCAGGGCGCATTGCCATAACGCCCGCAATAGCCACGCGCCGCTTTTCCCCGCCCGATAAATCGAATGGGGATTTTTCAAGATATTCATCGCGGATACCCACAAGACGGCAGGTATCGAGCACTCTGGTGTTCAGCTCATCCCCCGAAAGCCCCATATTTGAGGGTCCGAAAGCTACGTCCTTAAACACGGTCTCTTCAAAAAGCTGATATTCGGGGTACTGGAATACAAGCCCCACCTTTGAACGGATTTTGCGTATTTCCTTTGGATTTTCCCAAATACTTTTATTATCAACCAGTATCTCGCCCGCAGTAGGCTTCAGCAGTCCGTTAAGGTGCTGCACAAGGGTTGATTTGCCCGACCCCGTATGACCGATAATACCTATTATTTCACCCTTTTCGGCGGCAAACGATACGTCCTTTACCGCATCGTTTACAAACGGTGTATTTCCGTCATAGGTGTGGGTAAGATTTTTAACCTCTAAAACTGACAAACTACTTTTCCTCCGAATGAAGCGCCGATATTATCTGCTCGGCTGCTTCTTTAATAGAAAGCGCGTGGGTATCAACGGCAAAGCCGTTTTTCTTTAAATTATACAAAAGCTCGGCAGTCTGCGGAACATCGAGTCCCACTTTTTTCAAGCGCTCGACATCCGAAAAAATAACCTTCGGCTTATCGTCGGCAATAATCTCGCCGTCGTTCATCACTATAACACGGTCGGCGTTTTCCGCCTCCTCCATATAGTGGGTTATAAGCACCACTGTTATCCCCTTGTCCCGGTTCAAACGGTGTAGAGTTGATATTATCTCTGCCCTGCCCTTAGGGTCAAGCATTGCGGTAGGCTCGTCCAGCACTAAGCATTCGGGCTGCATCGCAATTATTCCCGCAATAGCGATTCGCTGCTTTTGCCCGCCCGATAAATGGTGGGGGGTGGATTTTCTGAACTCCCACATATCAACGGCTTTAAGAGCGTCCTCTACCCTTTTCTCTATTTCCGCCGGCGGAATACCGAGGTTTTCGGGGCCGAAAGCCACGTCCTCCTCAACAATTGAGGCGATTATCTGATTATCGGGGTTTTGAAATACCATGCCCACCTTGCGCTTTACCTCAATTTCGGTTTTCTCATCCTTTGTGTTAATGCCGTCTGCAAAAACATCGCCCGAGGTCGGCTTATTTAAGCCGTTGAGCATTTTCGCAAGGGTGGATTTTCCCGAGCCGTTGTGTCCCAAAATTACCGTAAAGCTGCCGCGCTCTATATTAAGCGATAAATTCTTTACCGCGGCAAAGGTTTTTTCCTCATCGGTATATTCATAGGTAACATTTTTAACTTCTAATATATTATCCATTTTCTCTTATCCAAACAGTAGTATTTCCGGCAGGCAGGCTGATTTTTTTATCGGTTACGTAAAGCCCTATCTCATCGGTTGTGACCCCGCCCGGGCGGTTTTTTATTACATAGCGGCTTACCATGTAATTGAGTATCGAGGGTGAAAGCCCGCCCGTGTAGGAATTAAGGAAGAAGAACTCCGCGTTATCGGATAACAGCTTGCCGGTCTCGGTTAAAAGCTCCTCAAGCTGCTGCTCCAGCTTCCAAACCTCGCCGTCGGGTCCTCTGCCGTAGGAGGGAGGGTCCATTATAACCGCATCGTACTTATTGCCGCGGCGCACCTCGCGCTTTACAAATTTAAGGCAATCGTCCACAAGCCAGCGCACAGGGTTATCGGAAAGTCCGCTTGCCGCCGCATTTTCCTTTGCCCACTGCACCATACCCTTTGAAGCGTCCACATGGGTAACTTTCGCCCCCGCCTTAAGGCAGGCTGCGGTAGCGCCCCCTGTGTATGCAAAAAGGTTTAAGACAGACAGTTGACGGTCGGCGTTTTTAATGAGCTCAGCCGCTAAATCCCAGTTTACCGCCTGCTCGGGGAAAAGCCCCGTGTGCTTAAAGCCCATAGGCTTTAATCGGAAGGTGAGCTCCTTATATTTAATACTCCAGACATCGGGCACTTTTTTCAGCGTTTCCCAATATCCGCCGCCGCTTTTTGAGCGGTGATATATTGCGTCCGCGCTTTTCCAGCGCTTATCAGAACGATTACCCGACCATATTATCTGCGGATCGGGGCGGATAAGAATAATATCGCCCCAGCGTTCAAGGCGTTCGCCCGCGTCCGCGTCAATAAGCTCGTAGTCGTCAAATCCCGAGACAGTTCTCATTTATGCTTTTCCCTCAATTACTTTCGCAACCTGTTTTGCAAGGCGCTTAATTTCCACAATGTCGTCGCCCTCAAGCATTACGCGGATAAGCGGCTCGGTGCCCGAGGCGCGCACAAGTATTCTGCCGCGCTTGCCGAGGGTTTTTTTAACCTCGTCAATAGCGTCGATAATTTCTTTATCCGTTGTAAGTTTTGATTTAAGCTCAGGAGACGCGGTAATATTTACAAGGGTCTGCGGCAGCACCGTCATAACCGATGCTATTTCGGAAGCCGACTTGCCCGAGGACGAAATGATAGACGCGAGCATTGCGCCCGATAACTGACCGTCGCCCGTGGTTGCGAAATTTTTGAATATGATGTGTCCCGATTGCTCGCCGCCTATCTTGTAATCGTGCTTCAGCATTTCTTCAAGCACATAGCGGTCGCCCACCTTGGTTTCGAGAACGGTAATTTCGTTTGCCTCGGCAAAGCGCTTAAAGCCCATATTCGTCATAACCGTTACCACAGCGGTATCGTCCTTTAAAATGCCCTTGTTTTTCATATCAAGCGCAAAAACGGCTATCATGCGGTCGCCGTCTATCAGCTTTCCGTTTTCGTCCACCGCCAAGCAGCGGTCGGAGTCGCCATCAAAAGCCAACCCTAAATCAACGCTGTGACCGTTCACATAGTCTATAAGATCCTCCATATGGGTCGAGCCGCAGCGGGCGTTTATGTTAACGCCGTTGGGGTTATCGTGCATCATATGCACGTCTGCGCCCAGCTTTTTAAAGAATTTCTCGGCGGTATAGGAGGCGCAGCCGTTTGCGCAGTCAATGGCTATTTTCATGCCCGTAAGGTCGGCTCTTACAGACCTTACAAGGTGATCGATATATAAATCAACATAATCGTAGCGCGCGAAAACGCTGCCCACATCTCCGCCTACGGGGAATTCAACAGGGCTCATATCGTCAAGCACGAGCGCTTCGATTTCTTCTTCGAGCGCGTCGGGCAATTTGAAGCCGTTGCAGTCGAATATTTTTATTCCGTTGTATTCGCAGGGATTGTGCGAAGCGGATATCATAATTCCCGCATCCGCCTCCCTATCCTTTACAAGGTAGGCGATTGCGGGGGTCGGCACAAAGCCCACAAGCACAACATCCGCCCCGACAGAGCAAAGCCCCGCCGCCAGCGCCATTTCAAGCATATTTGAAGAAACGCGGGTGTCCTTACCAATTAACACCTTAGGCTTTTCGGTGGTTTTCTCGGTAAGGACGTAAGCCGCCGCCCTGCCTATGTTCATGGCAAGCTCGCAGTCAAGCTCCTTATTCGCAATGCCTCTTGCTCCGTCTGTTCCGAATAATCTTCCCATTGATAAATCTCCTTAAAAAATTTAAAAAATTGATTGCTGTGCGGCGTTTTCGCTCCGCCGTATTCCTAAATGGTCGTATGCCAAGGCGGTAACGCACCTGCCTCTGGCGGTTCGCGTTAAAAAGCCTATCTGCATTAAATAAGGCTCGTAAACATCTTCAATGGTTACTGCCTCTTCCCCTACCGCGGCGGCAAGGGTATCAAGCCCCACCGGGCCGCCCGAGTAGTTGGTTATTATGGTTGTAAGCATTTTGCGGTCGAAATCGTCAAGACCCAGCTCGTCAATTTCAAACCTTGCAAGCGCCGCACGCGCCACTTCTTCGGTAATATCGCCTCGGAATTCAACCTGCGCAATATCCCGCACACGCTTAAGCAGGCGGTTTGCGATACGCGGCGTTCCGCGCGAGCGCGAGGCTATTTCAAGCGCGCCGTCTTTTTCTATTTCAATGCCCAAAATTCCAGCCGAGCGGGTGATTATCTGCGCCAATTCCTCGGGTGTGTAAAGCTCCAAACGCAAAAGCACCCCGAAACGGTCGCGCAAGGGGGCAGTAAGCTGTCCCGAACGCGTGGTGGCACCCACAAGGGTAAAATGCGGCACGTCAAGCCTTATAGACCGCGCCGAGGGACCCTTGCCGAGGATGATATCGAGCGAAAAGTCTTCCATTGCGGGGTAAAGTATTTCTTCAACATTCCGCGGCAGGCGGTGGATTTCGTCTATAAAAAGCACGTCGCCCTCGTTAAGAGATGTCAGTATAGCTACTAAATCGCCCTGCTTTTCTATTGCGGGGCCTGAGGTCACGCGCAGGTTTACTCCCATTTCCTTTGCGATAATGCCCGAGAGGGTGGTTTTACCGAGTCCCGGAGGACCGTAAAGCAGCACATGGTCGAGCGATTCGTGCCTGCCGAGCGCCGCTTTAATGTATATGCTCAAATTTTCCTTAGCCTTTTTCTGCCCTATATATTCGTTAAGGGTTTTAGGTCGCAGGGATAGCTCTGCCTCGTCCTCTTTATAATCGTACTCGGGGGCTACAATGCGGTTTTCAAAATCCATTTCCTGTTCTATCAAGGGTTATATCCTCCTTGCAAGGGATTTAAGCGCCTGCTTAATAAGCTCTTCGGCAGTAAGTGTCTGGTCGAGCCTGCCCACGGCAAGAGATGCCTCGCCCTGCGAATAACCGAGGGACACAAGCGCCGCCACCGCCTCTGATGAGTTTGTGTGCGCCGTGGCGTTGCCTATTGCCTTTATATCCTCGCCGTCCTCTGCAATGGCGCCTACCTTATCCTTTAATTCGAGCACAATTCGCTGCGCTAATTTTATGCCTACGCCTGCCGCCGCGGTAAGCGCCTTTGCGTCACCGCTTGCAATGTAAACGGTGAGCCTGTCGGATTCAAATTCCGAGAGAATGGCAATGCCAAGCTTTGCGCCCACCCCGTTTACCGAGGTTATCAGCTTAAAGGCGTTAAGCTCCGCTTCGCTTTCAAAGCCGTAGAGATCGAGTGAATCCTCGCGCACCGCCAAATGCGTGTATAAAAATACCTCGCTGCCCTTTTGCGGCAGGCGGTAAAGCGTGTTTTTCGTAACGCTGCAGCGCAGACCCACGCCGCCGCACTCTACCACCGCCGAGGTATTATCGGTATATATCAGCTTTCCTCTTAAAGACGCAATCATCTGCCCGCCTCCTTATATAATCGTGAATAATCGGTACCCGAATAATTTGCATGGCAAACCGCGAGTGCCAGCGCGTCGGCGGTGTCGTCGGGCTTCGGTATCTTTTCAAGGCTTAAAAAGCTCTTGATCATTTCCATGACCTGCCGTTTTTCCGCCCTGCCGTATCCGGTTATAGCCTGCTTTACCTGCAAGGGGGTGTACTCCGATATATTAAGCCCGTTCCGGGCGGCGGAAAGCACTATTACTCCCCTTGCCTGCGCAACATCTATTGCGGTTGTGGTATTGGTGTTGAAATAAAGCTTTTCTATCGACATATCGTCGGGCTTGTATTTTTCCATTACCGTGTTCATATCGTCGTATATATCGCGAAGCCTTGCTTCAAACGGCAGACCCGCCTTTGTGGTTATCGCCCCGAAGCCTGCGACCGAAAATCTGCCGTGAAAATAATCTATAATTCCGTAGCCTATTGTGGCATAGCCCGGGTCTATTCCCAAAATACGCACTGTCCGCCCACCTTTACCGTTCCATAATAAAGTATTATAGCATATTCTTCTTAATACTTCAAGAATTTATTGGCGGCGGCGCGCGGTAAAAAATATAGGTGCAATAGCTCTTGACTTCGGCGGCGGTATGTGGTATTATAACTTCAAACAAGATCTTTAAGCAGGGTGCTGTGACGCCGGCAAGATTGTAAACCGTAAAAAAACCGATTAACGTATCGGTATGTTTTGCTGCGCTTACGACCTGCTTGAAAAAGCGGGTCTTTTTTGTTGCGGTTTAGGCTCTCTCTGATGAGGGAGGCAAGGACACCGCAAAAATTCAAATAAAACCGGGAGCAAATTATGATACTGAACAACGCTTTTGTTTACCGAAACGGTAGGATGGAACAGCAAAATTACGAATTAAAGGTCGGCGGCGTCGGCTTTCTTTCCGATTTTAATAAGCTTTGCATTTTCCCGGCTTTCTGCGATGTGCACGTGCATTTCAGAGAACCGGGATTTTCTTATAAGGAGACAATAAAGACAGGCTCGCTTGCGGCGGCGCGCGGCGGATATACCGATGTCTGCACAATGCCGAATCTGAATCCCGTACCCGACAGCGCAGAAAACATAAAAGAGCAGATAAAAATAATCGAAAGAGATGCGGCGGTGCGCGTTCACCCATATGCGGCGATAACCGTAGGCGAAAAGGGCGAAACGCTTACCGATATGAAAGCCTTATCCCCATACTGTATAGCCTTTTCGGACGACGGTAAGGGCGTGCAAAGCGAGGATATGATGCGCGAAGCAATGATAAAAGTGAAAGCTCACGGAAAAATTATAGCCGCCCACTGTGAGGATAATTCGCTGCTTTGCGGCGGATATATCCATAAGGGCGAATATGCCCGCCTGCACGGGCACAAGGGTATATGTGCGGAGAGCGAGTGGAAACCCATTGAAAGGGATTTAAGGCTTGCAAAGGAAACGGGCTGCAAATACCATGTCTGTCATATTTCCTGCAAAGAGAGCGTGGAGCTGATACGAAAAGCCAAGGCGGAGGGCGTGGACGTAACATGCGAGACCGCGCCGCACTATTTAATATTTAACGATATGGATTTAAAAGAGAGCGGCAATTTTAAAATGAACCCGCCGATAAGAAGCGAAGAAGACAGGCAGGCGCTGATTGAGGGCATTCGTGACGGCACGATAGATATGATAGCCACCGACCACGCGCCGCACGGCAGTGAAGAAAAATCGCGGGGGCTGCAAAACAGCCTTATGGGCGTTGTGGGGCTTGAAACCGCCTTCCCGGTGATGTATACTTATCTTGTAAAGAAAGGTATAATAACGCTTGAAAGGCTTATTGAACTGATGGCGATAAATCCGCGAAGGCGGTTCAGATTACAGAGCACAGACGATATTTGCGTTTACGATTTGCAAAGCGAATATAAAATTGACCCCGGCGAATTTAAAAGCAAGGGCAAAAGCACGCCGTTTGACGGGCTTACGGTAACAGGCAAAAACTTACTTACAGTATGCGGAGGTAAAGCAGTATGGAATATAACAGAAAATTAGTCATGGAGGACGGTGCCGAATATTACGGCACGGGCTTCGGCTACACGGGCGACGCGGTATGCGAAATAGTTTTCAATACCTCTATGGTGGGGTATCAGGAAATAATATCCGACCCATCTTACACCTATCAGGCGGTGGTTATGACCTACCCGCTTATAGGCAACTACGGCACTGCTGACGAAGACTACGAAACCAAAAACCCCACAATAGGGGGGCTGATTGTAAGGGAATATAACGACCTGCCCTCTAACTTCCGCTATACAAAGACCCTTTCGGAAGTAATGGAAGAATATAAAATACCGGGGCTTGCGGGAATTGATACAAGGAAACTGACCCGCAGCATACGCGATTTAGGCTCGCGCCGCGGAATTATAACAAACGCCGATACACCGACAGACGATGCTTTGGAAAAAATTAAGAGTACCCCTGTTCCGCATGACGCGGTAGCGCATGTCAGCTGCAAAAAGCGCCGCTACTCGAGAACGGCAAACGCCAAATACAGCGTTGTGGCGATCGACTGCGGCATAAAGCTTAACATCATCCGCTCATTAAACGCGCGCGGCTGCAATGTGACCGTAATGCCATATAACACCTCTGCCGCGGAGGTTGAAAAAATGAAGCCCGACGGCATATTCCTCTCGAACGGACCGGGCGACCCCGAGGATGTTATTCCGGTAATCGATCTTGTAAAGAAATTAAGGGGTAAATACCCGATATTCGGTATTTGCCTGGGGCATCAGATGATATGCCTTGCCTGCGGAGCCGAAACCTACAAATTAAAGTTCGGTCACCGCGGCGGAAACCACCCAGTTAAAAATCTCGAAACGGGGAAAATCGAAATAACCTCGCAAAACCACAGTTACGCCGTAAACGAAAAAAGCCTTGAAAACACGGGGCTTAAAGTCACCCACATAAATCTGCTTGATAACACGGTAGAGGGCGTAAGCGACGAAAAATCAAAGATGTTCAGCGTGCAGTACCACCCCGAAAGCGCGCCCGGCCCGCAGGACAGCACCTATTTATTCGATAAATTCACGTCTCTTATGGAGGAAAACAAAAATGCCTAAAAGAACCGACATAAAAAAGATACTGGTAATAGGCTCAGGCCCTATTGTAATAGGTCAGGCGGCGGAGTTCGACTATGCGGGTACGCAGGCGTGCTTAGCGCTTAAAGAAGAGGATTATGAGGTAGTCCTCTGCAACTCAAACCCTGCAACCATTATGACCGATACATCTATTGCCGACAAGGTGTATATGGAGCCGCTGACACTTGAATATTTGGCAAAGGTAATACGCTACGAGCGCCCCGACGCGGTACTGCCGGGCATCGGCGGGCAAACGGGGCTGAATCTAGCCATGCAGCTTGAAAAAAAGGGCGTTTTGCGCGAGTGCAATGTAGAGCTTTTGGGAACCTCAAGCCGCAGCATTGAGCGCGCCGAGGACAGAGAGCTTTTTAAAGAGCTTTGCGAAGAAATAGGCGAGCCTGTTTTGCAATCGGTAATAGCCGAAAGCCTTGAAGACGGTCTTGCGGCTGCAGAGGAAATAGGCTATCCCGTAGTTTTGCGCCCCGCCTTTACATTGGGCGGCACGGGCGGCGGCTTTGCCGATAATGAGGAAGAATGTGCCGAAATATTAAGGGGCGCTTTGGAGCTTTCCCCCGTTCATCAGGTGCTGGTGGAAAAAAGCATAAAGGGCTATAAGGAAATCGAATACGAGGTAATGCGCGATAATAACGACACCGCAATTACCATTTGCAATATGGAAAACGTTGACCCCGTGGGCATTCACACGGGCGACTCAATTGTAGTCTGCCCCTCGCAGACACTTACCAACAAAGAGTACCATATGCTGCGCGACAGCGCCCTTAAAATTATACGCGCCCTTAAAATTGAGGGCGGCTGCAACGTGCAGTTTGCGCTTGACCCGCTTTCATTTAACTACTATCTTATTGAGGTAAACCCCCGCGTTTCGCGCTCCTCCGCCCTTGCAAGCAAGGCAAGCGGCTACCCGATAGCGCGAGTCAGCGCCAAAATATCGGTAGGTATGCGGCTTGATGAAATTATGATAGCGAACACCCCCGCTTCCTTTGAGCCGGCGCTCGATTATGTTGTTACCAAAATGCCGCGTTTCCCGTTTGATAAATTTTCATCGGCTAACAATAAACTTTCCACCCAGATGAAAGCCACGGGCGAGGTTATGAGCGTGGGCAGAACGATTGAGGAAAGCCTGCTTAAAGCCGCAAGGTCGCTTGAAATAGGCGTAAACCACCTTTATATGAAGAAGTTTGAAACTTTTTCGGACGACGAAATGTTAAATTATATAAAGGACGGCACCGACGACCGTATTTATGCAATTGCAGAACTCCTGCGCCGAAAGACCGATATAGGCATGATTTGCAACGCCACAAAAATAGATATGCTTTTCCTTGAAAAGATAAAGAATATCGTTAAAACCGAGAATAAACTGCGCGAGCATATAGGCGATACCGACACGCTGTATACCGCTAAAAAGCTCGGATTTTCCGATGAATTTATAGGTAAGCTTTGGGGCATGACAGGCGAAGAAATTTATAAAATAAGGGAAAAGCGCGGTATGTTCCCCGTTTATAAAATGATTGACACCTGCGCCTCGGAATTTGAAAGCTATATCCCCTATTTTTACTCGACCTATGAGGACGAAAACGAATCGGTGGTATCGGATAAAAAGAAGATAATAGTTTTAGGCTCGGGTCCTATAAGAATAGGTCAGGGCGTTGAGTTTGATTACTCCACGGTGCACGCGGTTACCACAATTAAAAAATCGGGGTATGAAGCGATAATCATAAACAACAACCCCGAAACCGTCTCGACCGATTACACCTGCTCGGATAAGCTCTACTTTGAGCCGCTTTGCACCGAGGACGTTATGAACATTATACACCTTGAAAAGCCGATAGGGGTTATAGCGTCTCTCGGCGGGCAGACCGCCATTAACCTTGCCGAAAGCCTTAAAAACCGCGGGGTTAAAATTATCGGCACCGACTGCGAGGCAATAGACCGCGCCGAAAACCGCGATTTGTTTGAAAAGGTGCTGAAAGAGCTTAACATCCCGCAGCCGCAGGGCAAGGCGGTAACCAAAATTGAGGACGGCGTAAAAGCCGCCGCCGAAATCGGCTACCCCGTGCTTGTGCGCCCCTCATTTGTATTGGGCGGCAGAGCCATGCAGATAGTGGCGGACGAAGAACAGCTGCGCCGATACCTGCGCACGGCGGTTGAAATTGACGAAGATAAGCCAGTGCTTGTTGATAAATACATTTCGGGCAAGGAGCTTGAAGTAGACGCCATTTGCGACGGCAAGGACGTTTTCGTGCCCGGAATTATGGAGCTTGTGGAGCGCACGGGCATACACAGCGGCGATTCAATAAGCGTGTACCCCACATTCAGCATAAGCGAAAAGGTGCGCGAGACAATACTTGATTACACAAGGCGGTTAGGACTGGGCATCGGCATAATAGGGCTTTACAACATTCAGTTTATTGTTGATAAAAATGATAATGTGTTTATAATAGAAGTAAACCCGCGCTCATCAAGAACCGTTCCGTTCCTTTCAAAGGCTACGGGATTCAGCCTTGCCGACATTGCAACGCTGGTAATTTTAGGCAAAAGCCTTAAAGAGCAGGGCTTTGATAAAATTTACCCCGGCGATAAAAAACGCTGGTATGTAAAAGCCCCCGCGTTCTCATTTTCAAAGCTCAGAGGGCTTGACGCTTACCTGTCGCCCGAAATGAAATCCACGGGCGAAGCCATAGGCTACGACGATAAGCTCACCCGCGCGCTTTACAAGGCGCTTAAAGCCAGCGGTATGAACGTTATGAACTACGGCACGGTGCTTGCTACAATTGCCGATAAGGATAAGGAAGAGGCGCTGCCGCTTATTCGCCGCTTTTACAATATGGGCTTTAATATTCAGGCAACGGCGGGCACGGCTGAATTTTTAAAGCAAAACGGAATACGCACCCACGCTGTAGGGAAACTTAGTGACGGAAGTCGCGAGATAACCGACGCAATACGGCAAGGGTATGTAACCTACGTTATAAACACGCGGGATATGAATTCCTCCGGAGTGCTGTCGGATGGGTACGAAATCCGCCGCTGTGCGGTTGAGAACAACGTTACGATGTTTACGTCGCTCGATACCGTTAAGGTACTGCTTGACGTGCTTGAAGAAACCACCCTCGGAATTTCCACAATAGACGCTTGAAAGGAAACGCTATGAAACAGGATTTTTACGAAATTACGGAAAATAAGCAGATTGCCCCCTCGGTTTTTAAAATGGCGCTTGCGGGCGACACCTCACCCATTACCGCACCGGGGCAGTTTGTAAACATTAAAATACCCGAGTTTTACCTGCGCCGCCCTATTTCCATATGCGATTGGAGCGATAATACCCTTACAATTATTTACAAGGTGGTAGGCGACGGAACAAGGGCGTTCGGCCGCATAAAAAAAGGTGAAAAATTGGACCTTTTAATTTCCCTCGGCAACGGGTACAATACCTCGCTTTCGGGCGATAAACCCCTGCTTATAGGCGGCGGGGTGGGCGTTCCTCCCCTTTTCGGGCTTTGCAAAAAGCTGATTGCCGAAAATAAGACCGTAAATGTAATTTTAGGCTTTAACACAAAATCGGAAATATTTTTAGAGGATGAGTTCCGCGCGCTCGGCGCTAACGTAGCCGTTACCACGGCGGACGGCTCTTACGGGCTTAAAGGCTTTGTAAACGCCGCAATGGAATATGCCGATTACAGCTATTTTTACACCTGCGGGCCGAAACCTATGTTAAAAGCCGTAAACGCCGCCGCGAAGACCGGCGGTCAGTTTAGCTTTGAAGAGCGCATGGGCTGCGGCACGGGCGCCTGCATGGGCTGCACCTGCAAAACAAAAAATGGTCCTAAGCGCGTTTGCACCGAAGGCCCCGTGTTTTTAAGGGAGGAAATAGAATGGTAAATACGTCTGTCAACCTATGCGGTATAAGCCTTACAAACCCCGTAATTCCCGCAAGCGGCACCTTCGGCTTCGGCTATGAATTTACACGGTTTTACGATATAAATATTTTAGGCTCAATATCCCTTAAAGGCACTACCAAAGAGCCGCGTTTCGGCAACCCGACTCCCAGAATTGCCGAGTGTCCGCAGGGGCTTTTAAACGCGGTAGGGCTGCAAAACCCGGGGGCGGAAAAGGTTTTAAACCATGAACTTCGCACCCTTAAAGCGGTTTACAAAAAGCCCGTTATGGCGAATGTAAGCGGTTTTTCGGTAAGCGACTATGTTTCGGCTGTTGAAACGCTTAATACGGACGACGGTATCGGCTGGTTTGAAATCAACATTTCCTGCCCGAACGTTCACGGCGGCGGGCTTGCTTTCGGCACAAGCACCGAAAACGCGGCGGCGGTTACAAAGGCGGTAAGGGCGGTTACAAATAAACCCATAATTATTAAGCTCTCCCCCAATGTGACCGACATTACCGAAATTGCTAAAGCGTGCGAGGCTGCGGGAGCGGACGGCGTATCACTTATAAACACCCTGCTCGGTATGAAAATTGATTTAAAAACAAAAAAGCCCCTGCTTGCAAACAAAACGGGCGGGCTTTCGGGCCCCGCGGTAAAGCCCGTGGCGGTGAGAATGGTGTATCAGGTGTACGAAGCGGTGAAAATACCGATTGTAGGTATGGGCGGAATATCCACTGCCGCCGACGTATTGGAGTTTATGCTGGCGGGCGCCGCCGCAGTAGAGGTGGGCGCTGCCAACCTTATAGACCCCTATGCCTGCAAGAAGATTATAGAAGACCTGCCGAGGGCAATGGAGAAATACGGCATAAATAATTTAAGCGAAATTATAGGAGGAGCGCACAATGGGTAAGGATGTAATTATAGCCTGCGACTTTGCGGACAAAAAAGCCTGCCTCAATTTTTTAGATAAATTTGAGGGCAAAAAACCGTTTGTAAAAATAGGAATGGAGCTTTTCTACGCCGAGGGTCCCGAAATTGTAAGGGAAATTAAGGCGCGCGGGCATAAAATATTCCTCGATTTAAAGCTGCACGATATACCGAACACCGTAAAAAAATCAATGGCGGTACTATCACGCCTTGATGTGGATATGTGCAACCTGCACGCGGCGGGCACTGCCGCTATGATGACCGCGGCAATAGAGGGGCTGACAAGAGCCGACGGCACCCGCCCCCTGCTTATAGCCGTGACCCAGCTTACCTCAACAAGCGAAGAGGCAATGCATAAAGATTTGCTGATAGAGGGTAAAATGGAGGATGTGGTTATGCACTACGCTAAGAACGCAAAGTGCGCGGGGCTTGACGGCGTGGTATGCTCCCCGCTTGAGGCGGCGGCGGTACATAACGCCTGCGGCGAAAACTTTTTAACCGTAACGCCCGGCATACGCTTTGCCGACGGCGACAAGGGCGACCAATCGCGCGTTACTACCCCCGAAAAGGCAAAGGAAATAGGCAGCGACTATATAGTGGTGGGCAGACCCATAACCGCCGCACCCGACCCCGTAGCGGCATACGAGCGCTGCGTTAGAGAATTTATAGGATAGGTGATAAAAATGCAAGCTTACAAACACGAATTTATTGAATTTTTAGAGAGTGCCGGCGTGCTTAAATTCGGCGATTTTACCGCCAAAAGCGGCAGAAAAATCCCCTATTTTATAAACGCGGGCGAAATTAAAACAGGCGACCAGATAAGAAAATTAGGCAAATTTTACGCAAAGGCGTATTTTGAAAAGCTGGGCGATAAAAAAGCCGTGCTTTACGGCCCTGCATATAAAGGAATCCCGATAGCGGTATCGGTTGCGGTTGCGCTTTCGGAAAACGGGCTTGACGTGCCGTTTTTCTTCAACCGCAAGGAAGAAAAGGACCACGGTGAGGGCGGCGTTTTTGTAGGTTACAAGCCGCAGGCGGGCGAAGAGGTGGTAATAGTAGAGGACGTTATAACCGCGGGCACGGCTATAAGGGAAAGTATGGCTATACTATCAAAACTCGCGGGCGTAAAGGTTGCCGCCGCCTTTGTTATGGTAGACCGCTGCGAAAAGGGTCAGACCGAAAAATCAGCTATGGCGGAAGTGGGCGAAGAATTCGGCTTCCCCGTTTACTCGGTAGTTAACGTTTACGATATTATAGAATACCTTGAAGAGGACGAAAAAAACCGCGAAAACGTGGAACGCATACAAAATTACCTTAAAATAAATGGCGCAAAGGAATGATGTAAATGAGAAGTCTTATTGATATTTCGGAGCTTACAACGGGCGAAATTGAAGAGCTTATAGGCGTTGCAAACGATATTATAGCAAACCCCGAAAAATACAGAGAAAAATGCAAAGGCAAAAAACTTGCCACCTTGTTTTTTGAGCCTTCCACCAGAACGCGCCTGAGTTTTGAGGCGGCAATGTTAGAGCTCGGCGGCAGCGTTCTCGGCTTTTCAGAGGCGCAAAGCTCATCTGCCTCAAAAGGCGAAAGCGTGGCGGATACCGCAAAGGTTATTTCCTGCTATGCCGACATTATAGCAATGCGCCACCCGAAAGAGGGCGCGCCGCTTGTAGCCGCACGAAATGCAAGCATACCCGTTATAAACGCGGGCGACGGCGGACATTGCCACCCCACGCAGACCTTGGCGGACCTGCTTACAATATACCGCGAAAAGGGCGGTTTTGATAATTTGACCGTTGGCTTTTGCGGCGACCTTAAATTCGGCAGAACGGTGCATTCGCTCATTTCCGCGCTTATACGCTATAAGGGCGTTAAATTTGTGCTTATCTCGCCGAATGAACTAAAGCTGCCGGGCTATGTTAAGGATAAGCTTGATAAAGACGGTATTGAGTACACCGAAACCGACAGCCTTGAAAACTCAATTGCCGATCTCGATATACTTTATATGACCCGCGTGCAAAAGGAGCGCTTTTTCAATGAAGAAGACTATTTGCGCCTTAGAGACACATATATTTTAACCCCCGAAAAAATGGCGCTCGCAAGCGAAAAATTACGCGTTCTCCACCCCCTGCCGCGCGTGAATGAAATAAGCGTAGCGGTAGACGGAGACGTGCGCGCCTGCTATTTTAAGCAGGTGCTTTACGGAAAATATATGCGTATGGCGCTTATATTAAAGCTTTTGGAGGTAAAGTGATGAACATTGATTCCATTAAAAACGGCATTGTAATAGACCACATAACCGCAGGTAAAGGTATGGAGATATACCGCCTTTTGGGGCTGGAAGAGCTTGATTGCTCGGTAGCGCTTATAAAAAACGTCGCAAGCAAAAAATCCGGCAAAAAGGATATTATTAAAATTGATTCCGATTTTGACGTTGACACCGATATTTTGGGCTTTGTAGACCCCGACGTTACCGTAAACATAATAAAGGACGGGCATATTAAAGAAAAAAAGACAATTGAGCTGCCGCAGGAGCTTACAAATGTCTTAAAATGCAAAAACCCGCGCTGCATATCGTCGGTCGAGCAGGAGCTGCCGCACATTTTCCGCCTTACCGATAAGGAGCACCGCGTTTACCGCTGCATTTACTGCGAAACGAGGGCGAAATAGCTGAATAATGTCGAAACGGCGGGCGTGATAAAAAACGTCCGCTTAAAATTTTTTCAGCAGACATAATTCTCTCATTTTTTCACCTTTCAGGTCATATAATTTGATATGTAGGCTAAACGCCGAATGTAAAAAGGAAAGGTGATCAAATAATGAACGGTTTTTTTCCGGAAGGATGGAACACACAGGTAACGGACAGCAAAAAGGCATTTACCCCCGCTTTTCTTGCAGAAGCACAGGCAAAGCAAACAGTGCTTGAGAGCACAGCGCTTATGTGCGACGCAGCGCACAATCTTATAATAGATTTGGGGCAGATAAAGGGTATTATACCGAGAGAAGAGGGAGCTATCGGCATAGCCGACGGCTCAACGCGCGATATAGCGCTTATTTCCCGCGTGGGAAAGCCCGTATGCTTTGTGGTAACCGCGATAGGCAATGATGAAAACGGCAGATCGTGCGCCGTTCTGTCGCGCAGAAAGGCGCAGCAGCTTTGCAGGGAATACATATTGACCCAAAAAAGTGAGGGCGATATTATAAACGCAAAAATCACGCATATGGAGTCCTTCGGAGCATTTTGCGATATCGGCTGCGGAAATATAGCGCTGCTGCCGATAGACGCGATCTCCGTCTCGCGAATATCCCACCCGCGCGACCGCTTCTTCATCGGTCAAAATATTCGTGTAATAATCAAAAATATTGCGCCGGACGGAAAAATCACGCTTTCCCATAAGGAATTGCTCGGCACATGGGCTGAAAACGCCGCGCTTTTCTCTCCCGGGCAGACCGTAACCGGAGTTGTGAGGAGCGTTGAGGATTACGGAATATTCGTTGAGCTGACGCCGAACCTCGCAGGGCTTGCAGAGCCGTGCGATAACGCCTCGGCGGGTAAGCAGGCAAGCGTATATATAAAGAGCATTATACCCGAAAAGATGAAAATAAAGCTGATCATCATTGACAGCTTTGAGGGCGGCTATGTGCCGCAGATCAAATATTTTCAAAGCGGAGATCGGCTTGAAAGCTGGGATTACTCCCCCGATAATTGCTTCAAGCATATATCAACCAAATTTTGCGGATAAAACATCCGACCTCAAAAAAAGGCTTCCCATCATTCGGGAAGCCTTTGATACAGCTGCGGCTCTTTGGCGGATTTATTCCTTACGGCAAAAATTAATACCGATTGCAAAAGCCCCAAAGTGATTATATTCACTGCCGTTAATATATCCGAATATTTACCTGTGCGGTCGGAAAATATTCTATTCGCCATAACAGCATTAAACACAAAATTCAAAACGGTGCAAAGCAGCAGGAGAGCAAACAGATACGGTTCAAATTTCTGCCAAAGATAAAAATAAAGGCTCAATGATATCTGCGCAAGGGTCAGAATACCCGAAAGCGCGCCCAAAGCACTCTTCCCCGCTGTTTTTCCGAGCAAATATTTATTGTAAAACGGAATCCATGCGGCAGCCTTTGCACCGGTGCTCATTCTCATAAGCGCAATGCTTTCAAAGGTATAGCTTATAAGCGAATAAAGAAAAACTGATACCAATAACGCAACATAAAAGAAAAATATGACCGAAAGCATTCCGGTAAGCAGCACAATGCTGAAGCCGCCCATAATCAATACCCCTCGCCGTAAAAAATATAGTTTTAAAAAAGCACTTGCGGGCTGCAAGCGCTGAAAATGAAAAAACGCCGATTGACGCTTTTTCAGGAAGCGTGCCGAAGGTCTTCGGCACGCAGACTCACTCTTCTTCTTTTTCGCTTAATTCGGCAAGCTTTTTAATGCAGTCCTTGCATACGGTGTAGCCGCCGAACTGCACGCTGTCTGCCAATGAATCGCAGAAAACGCAGGTGGGCTGATATTTTTTCAGGACGATCTTATCATCCTCCATGTAGATTTCAAAGCTGTCAACATCATTTTCAACCTTAAAAAGCTTTCTGATTTCCTTGGGGATCACTACGCGACCCATTTTGTCTACCGGTCTTACAATTCCGGTTGATTTCATATTAACACCCCCTGTCGATTCATATTATACCATTTCGTCGTCAAAATGTCAAGATTAAGCCGCCGACGGGTTCGAGTCCTGTCACACTAGGCAAATGAGAATAATCCGAACCCGTTTTTTTGTAATGTGCCGATAGCATTGGGACTCGGCAGCCCTTCTGTCTCCGCGTCTTTCAGCTCTATAGCCCTCTGCTTTTCTCTTTTTCTTATCCCGTGACATTTCATTATCTATCTGCTCAATAAAGAGCTCTCCGCAAGGCTTGTTGCTGAATTTTGCGTTTGCAATTTGATTTTTTCTTCGGTCTCGTAAAGTTTTTCACTTTCTTTGAATATTTCTCCGATTTTTTTGATGAAATCTTTCGTTATCTGCGGCATACTCTTGTACTGTTTTTTCCTGCATTTGTTTCACACTAAGTTTATCATACAAAGCGCCCCTCAAAGCAGTCGGCAGACCGCAGCGAGGGGCGAATGTTTAAGCTATATTACATTTTAGCAAGGTTAGCTTTAAGGTTTTCAAGCTGTTCCTTCAGCTCGTGCGGCAGCTTGTCGCCGAATTTCTTGTAGTGTTCTTCGATTTCGGCAGCTTCCTTCTCCCAAACGTCCTTGTCAACCTTTAAGATGCTCTTTAAGGTATCCATATCCATGTCAAGGTCGGTAAGGTCGATATCCTCCGGCTTCGGAACATAGCCGATAGCGGTTTCGGTAGCGTCAGCCTTGCCCTCGCAGCGATCGATTATCCAGTTAAGGACGCGCATATTGTCGCCGAAGCCCGGCCATACAAAGTTGCCCTCATCGTCGGTGCGGAACCAGTTAACGTTGAATATCTTAGGAGCCTTATCGCCGAGCTTTACGCCCATATCGAGCCAGTGACGGAAATAATCTCCCATATTATAACCGCAGAACGGCAGCATAGCCATAGGATCGCGGCGAACAACGCCTACTGCGCCCGCAGCGGCAGCTGTGGTTTCTGACGCCATGGTAGAGCCTACGAACACGCCGTTGACCCAATCCTTCGATTGATATACCAGCGGAGCGCACTTAGCGCGGCGGCCGCCGAATATAATAGCGGAAATCGGAACGCCTGCGCCCTTATCGAATTCATCGGAAATGCAGGGGCAGTTCTTGGCAGGAGCGGTAAATCTTGAGTTCGGGTGAGCGGCATAGGTGCTCTTATCATGCTTATCAAACTTAGAAGCATCCCACTTGTTGCCCTTCCAGTCAATGCAGTTCTGCGGGAGATCCTTGTTAAGACCCTCCCACCAAACTGTGTTATCGTCAAGGTTCAAAGCAACATTTGTGAAGATGGTGTTCTTCTTTGTGCTTTCAAGCGCATTGAAGTTTGAGTGAGCGTTGGTGCCGGGCGCTACGCCGAAGAAGCCGTTTTCAGGGTTGATAGCGTAAAGACGTCCGTCCTCGCCTATCTTCATCCAGGAAATATCATCGCCGACGGTCCAGATCCTGTAGCCCTTATCACGCAGATATTTCGGCGGAATAAGCATTGCCAGGTTTGTTTTACCGCAGGCAGACGGGAAGGCTGCAGCAACATATTTAACTTCGCCCTTCGGATTCTGCAGACCCAAAATGAGCATATGCTCAGCCATCCAGCCCTCTTTCCAACCCTGGTAAGAGGCTATGCGGAGCGCGAAGCACTTTTTGCCGAGAAGAACATTTCCGCCGTAAGCGGAGTTGACCGAGATAATTGTATTATCCTCGGGGAACTGGCAGATGTAGCGCTTTTCGGGATCGATATCGCAGGAGGCATGGAAACCGCGAACCCAGTCGTTTGAATCGCCTAAAACATCGAGCACCTTCTGACCTACGCGGGTCATAATAGCCATGTTAAGAACAACGTACTTAGAATCGGTAACCTCAATACCCACCTTTGCAAGCGGAGAGCCGATCGGACCCATTGAGAACGGGATTATATACATTGTTCTGCCCTTGTAAGAGCCGCGGGCGATATCATAAAGCTTTTTGTACATTTCCTGCGGGTCGCACCAGTTGTTGGTGGGGCCGGCGTTTTCCTTTGTCTTCGAGCAGATGAAGGTTCTGTCCTCAACGCGGGCAACATCGTTCGGGCGGGTTCTGTGCAGATAGCAGCCCGGAAGCTTTTCCTCATTGAGCTTTATCATTTCACCGCTCTCAACAGCTTCCTTGCGGATGCCCTCGAGCTGCTCCTCGCTGCCGTCTATCCAGACGACCTTATCGGGGCTGACAAGCTCTTTGACTTCGTCAAGCCATTTTAAAACCGTTTTGTTGTTGGTCATAATTATATCCCCTTTTCGTAAAAGTACAACTTTCGTCAGCCTATATTATAAGCGATTATTTTTCCAAATTCAATAAGATTGTAAAAAAATTAACAATATTTTAATTTTTTCCCCGAAATTCTTCTTTTAATACCGATTATATATGTAAATAATATTGACAGAACACCGAAAAAGCTTTAAAATAATTACAAATGATTTAAGGACTGAAAAGAATGAAAGACGGTTTTATAAAAGTCGCAGCGGGCGTTCCGCGCTGCACCGTGGCGGACACGGCTGCCAACACTGCCGAAATCAAAAGGCTTATTGATAAGGCGGACACAGAAAAAATAAATCTTTTGGCTCTGCCGGAGCTGTGTATCACGGCATATACCTGCGGCGATCTTTTCTTTTCACAGGCGCTGCTTATCTCCGCCGAAAAAGCGCTTGCCGAAATTTGCGAATACACCGCCGGTAAATATCCGATTATAATAGTCGGCGTTCCGCTTTTGTACCGTTCAAAGCTTTATAACTGCGCAGCCGTTTTGCAGGACGGCAAAATCCTCGGCATTGTTCCGAAAACCTATATGCCGAATTACGCCGAGTTTTATGAGCAACGGCAGTTTTCTTCGGGCAGAAGCATTGAGCAAAACGCAGAAATTAATATTTGCGGTGTCCCCGCTCCGTTCGGTACGGGGCTTGTATTTGCACATTCCGAAATGCCCGAGTACACCTTCGGCATTGAAATATGCGAGGATATTTGGGCGGCAGCCCAGCCGTCTGAAAGGCTCTGCCGCGGCGGCGCCCATATAGTTATAAACCCCTCCGCCTCAAACGAGGTTATAGGCAAAGCCGTCTATCGCCGCACCCTTGTGCTTTCCACCTCCGCAAGGCTTTTGTGCGGGTATATTTATGTATCGTCGGGCAGCGGCGAGTCAACGCAGGACTTAGTCTATTCGGGGCACTGCATTATAGCCGAAAACGGCACCACGCTAGCCGAAAACAAGCCCTTTGAGGAAAAGGAGCTTACCGTTACCGAAATTGATGTTAAGAAGCTGGCTTACGAACGGCATAAAAACACAAGCTTTGAGCCTGTGACGGATGTCACATTCGTAAAATTCAATCAGGAAATTCGGAAAACCGAAATCACAAGACCGATCGATAAAGCGCCCTTTGTGCCGTCGGACAAGGCTGCATTAAGCTCCCGCGCCGAGGCGATTTTACGCATACAGTCCTACGGGCTTAAAAAGCGCCTTGAGCACACCCGCGCCAAAACTGCGGTTATAGGCGTTTCGGGCGGGCTTGACAGCACCCTTGCGCTGCTCGTAGCGGTGCGGGCTATGAAATTATTAAACCGCCCGCTTTCGGATATTTGCGCCGTTACAATGCCGGGCTTCGGCACAACCAAGCGCACCCACTCAAATTCGGAAAAGCTCTGTTCGCTTTTGGGCGTTACCTTTAAAGAGGTGAATATAACCGCCGCGGTTGAACAGCATTTCAAGGATATCGGTCAGGACCCCGCTTGCCTTGATGTGACCTACGAAAATTCGCAGGCGCGCGAGCGCACCCAGGTGCTTATGGATATTGCCAATAAATCGGGCGGAATGGTTATAGGCACGGGCGATTTATCGGAGCTGGCTCTCGGCTGGGCAACCTATAACGGCGACCATATGTCCATGTATGCCGTGAATTCCTCGGTCCCGAAAACGCTTGTGCGGTATTTGGTGCGCTACGAGGCAGAGTGTGCTGGCGGAGATACCCAAAAAGTGCTTGAGGATATTCTTGATACGCCCGTCTCCCCCGAGCTTTTACCGGCGGATGAAAACGGCGAAATAGTTCAGAAGACCGAGGATCTTGTAGGTCCCTATGAACTGCACGACTTTTTTCTTTACCACATGCTGCGTTTCGGCGAAACGCCGTCAAAAATTTACCGTTTGGCGCTTATCGCGTTTGACGGCATTTACAGCGGAGATGTAATTTTACACTGGCTTAAAACCTTTATTCGCCGCTTTTTCTCTCAGCAGTTCAAGCGTTCCTGCATACCCGACGGTCCGAAGGTCGGCTCTGTCACCCTCTCCCCGCGCGGAGACTGGCGTATGCCGTCCGACGCGTCAGCCGCGCTCTGGCTTTCCGAGCTTGAAGAGTAAATTCATTCGGAATGCAGAATCCTAAATAATTAAAACAAAAGCCTGTTGTTATCGGTTTTCCCGACAGCAATAGGCTTTTATATGCGCTTTTGCAAAAAACATTGCCGCACGGTGCTTGAGGGCGATGTCCCGCCGGATATTTAAAATCCGATAGCCGTTTGTATTTCTTTGCAAATGCTCGACATACGGCCGTCATACAAATTTATTATACGGCGGCCTTTTTTTTTGGCGTATTTAAGCGTTGAAGCGGTTCCGCCGGGCTTACCGTCGTACCAGGTGATAACATAATCGCTGTTATCCACCAAAAAGGCGTTTCTTTTAAAATAGCAGCCCTTATAATATTCCTTCGACATAACCACGATCTCATCCGCATTCTCTATGATCTTATTGTAGCGGGAATGCCACGGCTCCGAAAACCCGTCGCCCTGCCCCTCAAACGGCAGTACGCATACAAGCCGAACATTGCGGCCCGCCCTTTTAAGCAGCAGCACCGATTCGGCGGCTATAATATCAAAGCCCATTGCCATGCCGCTGTAAAAGGTAACGCAAGCGTCCTTCGGGAGCGAAAAAATTATATCGATAAGCTTATTCTGAAGACTTTCAAATTCGCTGATTTTTTTGTTTAACGGGAACGGGAATTTCGAGGGTCTGTAGCCTGTAAAGCAGCAGAAAATTTCCCGTCCGTTTTCTTCGTTTGATACTGTTAAATTACTCATTTGACACACTCCGAGCCTTGACTAAATCAGTCTTATGGTATATAATCAGTGGTAATACAGAAGCTTTAAATTTTAAGAGGTGAGCTAAATGGACGCTATTGACCTTAAACTTATAACCCTGCTGCAAAAGAATGCCAGAACGCCGCTCAAGGTTTTGGCAAGTCAGGTTTTTCTTTCCTCCCCGGCAACCGCGGCGCGGATAGAAAAGCTTGAAAATGACGGTATTATCAGCTCATACTCTGCAAACATAGATATGAAAAAAGCAGGCTTCCCGATTATTGCATTTATCCAGCTTGATCTTGATCCGAAGCTTAAGCCTACCTTTTACCCCTTTGTGCGCTCGCATCCGCATGTGCTTGAATGCAGCTGCATAACAGGGCGGTATTCGCAGCTTATCAAGGTTGCCTTTGAAACGACCGAGGCGCTTGACGCCTTTATCGGTGAACTGAACGGCTTCGGCCACACAGAAACGCAAATTGCGTTTTCCACACCGCAGCCGCCGCGCGGCATAGGGCTTGAGGCAATAAAATCATAGCCCAAGCATTTGACATTGTTTTACACTGATTATAGCAAAATTACACTCAATTGTCAAGTTTTTATTACCGTTATACTTAAAAAGAATTAATTCTCCCGGAGTTATTTTAAATGAAGCATTTTATAAAATTCACAGCGCTGCTTACCGCCGTTATTCTGCTGCTCGGCACCGTCGGCTGCAAGGACAGCTATCAAAACGCAATTATTTATTATGAAGTACCCGAGCGTCCATTTACACTTGACGCTCAGACCGCCTCAACCGATTCGGAGCTGTCAATCGTTAAAAATATTTACGAGGGGCTGCTTCGGAAAAATTCAAGCGGTGCCGTTGTCTGCGGCGCGGCGGAAAGCTTTGAAAAAAACGGGCTTAAATATACCTTCAAGCTCCGTGAAAACGGCGTTTGGAGCAATAAAGAGCCTCTTACCGCCGCCGATTTCGTTTTCGGTCTCCGCCGCGCGGTGACGCCCGCAACCGCAGCCCCGTTTGCTTCCCGCCTTTTTGCAATCAAAAACGCAAAGGAAATCGGCAGCGGCAAAAAAAGCGCCGACACTTTAGGCGTTTCAGCCCCGGATGAGCACACGGTCATAATCGAGCTGGCATACGATGACCCGAGCTTTGAGGAAGCTCTTACCACAAGCGTTGCCATGCCCTGCAATGAAAAGTTTTTCAATGAATCGGGCGGCAAGTACGGGCTTACGCTCAACACCGTAATATCCTGCGGCAGCTACAGGCTCGGGCGCTGGAATGACGATGAAAATTCCTTCGGAATACGCATTTATTCCTTTGAAAGCTACAAGGGCACATTCAAAGCGAAAAATTCCGCCGTTTATATAACCTGCACGAAGGATAAAACGCCGTACGAACGGCTTTGCGACAATAATGTGGATATAACATTTATAGATTCCGCACTTTCCGATAACGCAAAAGCGGCGGGACTTAAAGCCACAAATTATCAGAACATATGCTGGGTCATGACCATGGACTCATCGCTCTCGGAAAATTTCAGGAAAAGCCTTGCAATGCTTATAGGCGAGCAGGTATATTCCGCCGATTTAAAGCCGGGCTATTCCGCCGCCGCCTCCCTTTTCCCGGGCGTTATTTCCGGGGAAAAATCGAGCGTGGGCATGCTTTCCTACAATGCCGACGGTGCGAAGACACTGTATTCCGCAGAGTTAAAAAAACAGACCGATAAAAAATTTCCGTCGGATATCAAGCTTTATTTTTACGATAACGGCGTTATAAAGCCGATTATAACCGATATTGTGGGACATTGGCAAAACAAACTCGGTGCGTTTATAAATATTGAGACCGCAAGCAGCGTCGATAAGCTGACCCCGCAGCTTAAAAGCCGCGATTTGCCGATTGCCGTATTTCCCATCCGCGCCGACAGCAAAAGTCTTTCGGAATTCTCGGAGAAATTCGGCGTTTCCGCAAGCGGCAAAACCGCCGACGCCGTTCAATCCGAGCTGCTGCGCGGCACAAGCATTATTCCACTGCTGTTCCAAAACACAACCATTGCATACTCGGACGCCCTGAGCGATGTCTACACCGTCCCCGGCGACGGATATATAGATTTTTCGTTTATAGTAAAAACAGAAAAATAAAGGGGATGTATATGGTGCGCCATATCAAAAAGCTTTGGCACAGTTTTCTCAAATATCCCATTCTCACAACCTTGCTGTTTTGCGGCGCAGCCGCCTTGGTTTTTGCTGTTATTTATGCGCTTGTTTGCGGCTCTAATGATTTTGACCTTGTCGTTTTGCTTTGTGTTTCAATTGTATTTCTGCCGTTTGTGCTCACCGCTGAAAATATTTTACTGCTTACAAACAAAAAACGGCTGACATATAAAAGTATCTTTATGAGCCTTTGGGAATTGCTCTCAATTGCTGCGGGAGTTTATTATACCGTTACACTTGCCCCCTTAAAAAATATACTTTTTAAGGATTGGTATGTTCAGCTTTACAACAATCAAAAGCATTCACCCGTATCGTCCGAGCATACGCTCACACTTGCGGTTCTTTTCGCTGTTGCCGTTATCGGTCATATCTGCCTGCGATCTATCCCGCAAAATAAGCGCCCGCCGCTTTTTTCGGCGCTCTGCATTTCCTCAATATATATTGGCTGCGCGCTTTGCGTCTTGTGGTGTATTCAAATTTCCGGTTCTTCATTTTTCCTCTTTTTATTTCCTATAAACTATATTATCCTTTCCTTCCGCGTAATAGCCTGCGAAGTGCTTTCTGCCGATAAAACGGCGGAAGAGCAAACCAAAATGCCGCGTATCTCCGCCTTTTTGCATAATAAATCAAGCCTGCCTGTATTGGCACTGCTGTTGCTTATTCCCCTGCTCGGCATTATTGCGGTAATTCTGTTGCTTTTCGGTCAGGAGCCTGACAGCGCAATAAAGCTTTGGACCGAAACCGCCGACTGGACAATGTCACAGAAAATTGCACCAGAAAACCTGCCTAGAGACGGTCATTACCTATGCACCGTAGCAGCCGAGGGGCACAAAAAATTAGTAAAGCCCTTGAGAACGGGCAAAAGGCACGGTCACGAAATAACGGTTAACAGGCAGCTTTGCATTGCAAATGCATTTGAGCAGCTGCTTTCCGAGCGCGCTCCGCACTTACACCGCGCGATTCGCAATTTTTACGATAAAACAGGCTACCCGATAGCAAAGCAAATTAAAACACCGCTTGCTGCCGACATAGTATATATAATAATGAAACCGCTTGAATGGCTCTTTTTATTGGTTCTTTACCTTTTTGATACAAAGCCCGAAAACCGAATTGCAACTCAATATCCGCACTCCGCACCACCTAAAATTTAACACAAAGGGGAAAAATTTATGAAGGTCTGTGAAAAATGCGGTGCAATAAACAACAATGAGCGCTTTTTCTGCGCCGACTGCGGCGAAAAGCTGCCCGCGCCCGTTTCAAAGGCGTATGAAACAGAAATTAACAAACAAATTGAAAAAGCCGGCGAGCGTCTTGCGGACAAAACAAATCAGCTCACGGTAACGCCCTTTTACAAGGCTACGGGTTTTGTATCCGTCGGTGGGCTGCTGCTCGCGGTTGTGATGCTCTTTGTCGGCGCGCGTCTTCAAAGGTTTAATCCCGAGCTTATTTTGTATTCAATGCTTTTCTTTATTGTGGGAATTATCAGCTCATTTTTGCCCCGTTTGCTTTGGCTCTTTGAAAAAATACGATTGAGTTTCACAATTTCAGGCTCTGAAAACGCAGAGCCGAGCGACTGGTATCTTTTTTGGCGCAAGGCAGGAAACCTTTTACTTTGCGTTTTCGGCTTTTTGCTGCTTTTAATAGCCGTAATTGCGGAATAATCGGTATAATTATCCTCATAATATGTTATGGGTGATAATTATATGAAAAAATTAAACGCCGTCCTTGAGTTTATTATAGTGGGCGCAGTCGGAACGCTGTGGCACTTTGTGTACGATTGGACGGGCGATAATCACTTCGTCGGCTTTTTCTTTCCCGTAAACGAAAGCACATGGGAGCATTTAAAGCTTATCTTCTTCCCCGCCCTTATCTATTCGGTCATTGAATATTATGTTATAAAAAACAAACCGCGGAATTATATTCCCGCGGCGGTTGCGGGCATTTTCGGCGGTATGCTTTCGATTGTTGTATTTTTCTACACCTATACCGGCATTATCGGCTATGATATACCGTTTTTAAACGTGCTTTCGTTCTTTATAGGCGTACTTGCAATGCTGGTCATAAAGCGGGCAATTATTAAATGCGGCTGCCTGCAAAGCAAGGCTGCAATTTATATTTCGGCAATAATAGCGGGCGTATTTATAGTGCTGTTTGTGCGCTGGAGCTATTACCAGCCGCATATCGGGCTTTTCAGTGAACCGACCCCGTGAAGGCACACTCTCCGCTCGGGCGAAAGAATTTAACAGCAGCCTTTTGCAAACCTACCGCCACGCCTGTATATTAGAAATTAGATATTAGATATTAGATATTAGACGGCAGATGCTAAAAGAATACCCCTCAGTCAACTTCGTTGACAGCCGCTGACGGCGGCGGTCTCCTCTGTCAACTGCGTTGACGTCTCCCCACACTGTGGGGAGCAACCCCCTCCTGTTTCGGCAAAGCCGAAAAGAAGGGAGCCTTTGGACTGTACAAAGCGTTGCCCCTTTGCACAGGGGGAGCATTTGTATTAATCAGCCGTTTCCTTCAAGAACTCCGAAATTCTCTCAAGCGCTTCCTTGATGTGCTCGGTCGAATAGCAGTAGGAAGCGCGCACAAAGCCCTCCCCGCTGTTTCCGAACGCAGTACCCGGAATGACTGCCACACGCTTTGAATAAAGCAGCCTTTCGCAAAATTCCTCGCTGCTCATACCGGTGGTTTTGATTGACGGGAAAGCATAAAAAGCGCCTTTGGGCTCGCGGCAGATAAGCCCCAGCTTATTAAAGCCGGATACTATAAGCCTGCGGCGCATATCGTATTCCCTAACCATGCGCTCAACATCCTCATCGCAGCTTTTAAGCGCCTCAATTGCAGCGTATTGCGAGGTGGTCGGCGCGCACATTATCGCAAACTGATGTATTTTTGTTATCTGCTTCATTATTTCGGCAGGCCCGCAGGCGTACCCCAAACGCCATCCGGTCATTGAAAACGCCTTTGAAAATCCGTTTACGGTGACGGTTCTCTCCCACATTCCGTCGATCGACGCGGGAGAAACATGCTTTTCGCCGCCGAAGGTAAGCTCCGAATATATTTCGTCCGAAAGCACCAAAATGTTTGTGCCTTTAAGTATTTCAGCAATTTTTTCAAGGTCGCTTTTTTCCATAATAGCTCCCGTGGGATTGCAGGGATACGGAAGAATAAGCAGCTTCGTGCGCTCGCTTATTGCGGCAGCAAGCTCCTCGGAGGTAACCTTGAAATCGTTCTCTGCCTTTGTTTCTATTATCACAGGCGTTCCGCCCGCAAGCCGTGTTATCGGTTCATAGCAAACAAAGCTCGGCTGCGGAATTATAACCTCGTCCCCCGGGGCTACCGCCGCGCGTATACATGCGTCGATTGCTTCGCTGCCGCCGACGGTTATAAGTATCTCGCTTTCCGGCTTGTATGTAAGGGAATATTTACGGCTGACAAAATCCGCAACGGCGCTTCGCAGCTGTGCGATACCGCGGTTTGCCGTATACTTCGTATGCCCTTTTTCAAGCGAATTTATGCCTGCCTTTCGTATCTGCCACGGTGTTTGAAAATCAGGCTCGCCTACGCCAAGGGATATAACATCGTCCATTGTAGAGGCAATATCAAAAAATTTCCGTATTCCCGACGGCTTTATTTCCGCTACCGTGGGGTTAATAACGCGGGAGTAATCAATCATATCCAGAGCTGCCCCCTGTCGTCTTCCCTGTCATTTACAAGCTCAACATCCATTTCCTTGTATCTGCGCATAACAAAGTGGGTAGAGGTTTGCGTCACCGAATCGATGGTTGCAAGCTCACGGGCAACAAAGCGCGCTATATCCTGCAGCGTTTTGCCCTTGACCACAACATTCAGGTCATATCCGCCCGACATAAGATATACAGACTCCACTTCATCATACTTCATAACCTTTTCCGCAACCTCTTCAAAGCCGAGTCCCGCCTTGGGAATAACATTCAGCTCAACAATTGCCGAAACAAAGGCGCTGTCAAGCCGCTGCCAGTCGATTATCGCCTTGTAGCCCTTAATAAGTCCGTCCTTTTCAAGCTGCTTTATTTCGGAATTAACCGTTGCTTCTTCAGTTCCGAGCATTACGGCTATTTCCTCGGCGGTATATTTTGCGTTGCGCGCCAATAATTTAAGAATTTCGTATTTCATTATTTTTTCCTCCTTAAAAATTAAAAAGTCCCGGGCGCAAAACAATTGCGCCCGGGACGAATAAACCTTTATCCGTGTTACCACCCGGCTTCGGAGATGCTTCTCCGCACTCTGCGGTACTTAAAAATACCTTTGCCGATAACGGCGGCTGCCGTCTGCCCTTTCGGGCGCCGCTCCGGGGCAGCTTCGTCAAATACCGCAAGCAGGGACTTTCAGCAAGCATCCCCTCTCTTATGAATGCGGACAAAGATTACTTATCCCCGTCATTGCGTTTCAGTAATATTATTTTACGCCAAAGCTCTCTTTTTGTCAAGCATTAAATGCTGAAAAGCAGCTCGCCGTAGCTCGGATACGGCCAACAATCCTTTGAAACTACCGCTTCCGCGCTGTCGGAATATTTGCGTATATCGTTCATAAGGCGAAGCACCGTATCATGATACATTCGCGAGCGTTCAAGCATGTTCGGAATTTTTTCCGCCGTCATAACCGCCATTTTAAGCTCGGAGGTCAACTTGTAAATTTCACCGTCCGCTGCGGAAAGGCGGGCAATTATTTCGGTATCGGCATGCTCATCGAGCTTTATCCCCAGCTTGCGCTTGTTAATAAGCGCGGTGCAGAGGCGGTCGGTATATTCACTTATTGCGGGAATGACCTCACGGTTCATCATTTCAATAAGCGTAAGCGCTTCAATGTGCAGGATTTTTGAATAATTTTCAAGCACTATATCAACGCGCGACTCAATCTCCGCACGGCTTAAAACCCCATGGCGCTCAAACAGCGCAATGTTCTCCTCCGTTTTAAGCAGCGGCAGCGCGTCCGGCGTGCTTTTGAGGTTCAGTAATCCGCGCTTTGCAGCCTCCCTTTGCCATTCATCCGAATATCCGTCGCCATTGAAGATTATGCGTTTATGCGCCTTTACGGTTTCCTTTATTATATTTTTAACCTCGGCTTCGGTGTCCCCCGCCGTTTCGAGCCTGTCGGCAAAGACGGCAAAGGTGTCCGCCACCATGGTATTGAGCATTACATTCGTATCGGATATAGATGAGGCAGAGCCGAGCATTCTGAACTCGAATTTATTTCCCGTAAACGCAAAGGGCGAGGTGCGGTTGCGGTCGGTGTTATCCTTCCTTATAAAGGGAATTATATCCGCGCCCACGGTCATCTTTACCCTTTCGGCGTTATCATGATGCTGACCGCTCGCTATCGAATCGAGCAGCTCGGTAAGCTCGTCTCCCAAAAACATGGAAATGATTGCGGGCGGCGCTTCATTCGCTCCGAGTCTGTGATCGTTGCCGGCGGTCGCAACCGAAATGCGAAGCAAATCCTGGTGCATATCGACTGCGCGTATAACCGCCGCAAGAGTAAGCAGGAAAAGAGTGTTTTCACCGGGGTTTTTGCCCGGATTTAAGAAATTGATGCCGGTATCGGTTGAAAGCGACCAGTTATTGTGCTTGCCGCTGCCGTTAACTCCGTCAAACGGCTTTTCGTGCAGCAAACACACGAGACCGTGCTTCTGCGCAGTCTTTTTCATCATTTCCATTGTAAGCTGATTGTGGTCGGCGGCAATATTTGTGGTTGCGAATATCGGCGCTAATTCGTGCTGTGCGGGAGCGACCTCATTATGCTCGGTTTTTGCAAGCACACCCAATTTCCAAAGCTCATTATCAAGATCCCGCATAAAGGCGGCAACCCTCGGCTTCAAAACGCCGAAATAATGGTCGTCCATCTCCTGACCCTTCGGCGGCATTGCGCCTATAAGCGTCCTTCCGCAATAAATAAGGTCAGGGCGCTTATCATACATTTTTTTATCCACCAAAAAATATTCCTGTTCGGGGCCCACTGTAGTGTTCACGCGCTTCACACCTTTAAGCCCGAATATTTTTGCAATGCGCAGCGCCTGCTTGTTTATCGCGTCCATACTGCGAAGCAGCGGTGTCTTCTGATCAAGCGCTTCGCCGCAATAGGAGCAAAACGCCGTGGGAATGCAGAGTGTATTATCCTTTACAAAGGCGAAGGAGCTCGGATCCCATGCCGTATAGCCTCTTGCTTCAAAGGTGGCGCGAAGCCCGCCCGACGGGAAGGACGATGCGTCCGGCTCGCCCTTTATAAGCTCTTTGCCCGAAAACTCCATAATAATTCCGCCGTCTTCTGTGGGCGATATAAAGCTGTCATGCTTTTCGGCGGTTATGCCGGTGAGCGGCTGAAACCAATGAGTATAGTGCGTAGCGCCCTTTTCAATCGCCCAGTCCTTCATGGCGGAGGCTACGGTATCGGCTATGCTGCTGTCGATTCCCTTGCCCTCTTTGATTGCGCTTTTAAGCGCCTTATATGTATCCTTCGGCAGCCTCTCAAGCATTACCGAATCGTTAAATACATTGCTTGCAAAAATTTCATTAACCGTTTTCAAAGCTCTACCTCCGAGAAATTGTACCTTAATATTATAACCATAATAAGCGGCGTTGTCAATCGCAAGCATATATTCGTCTAATTTTAAAAGGTAAAAAGCGGTTTTCAGTTTATTATTCTTCCGTTTTCGCAAAGTCGGCTTATATAATTTCGCCATGCTAAGCAATCGGGTACGGTGAGATCCGTATCCGATTTATCAATAATATAATTAAACGCTTCATCCTCAAGACCGTTTTCCGCAACCGACCTCAGGATTGCGGGAATTATTCTGCGCAGCAGCTGCTCGCTGTCGGTGCTTCGGCTCAATATATCCGTCACCTGAACACCTGTGTATCTTGTCTGTTCTCCGTTTTCCTGCAGTGTTATTCCGCCCGCATAATCTATCAGTGCCGCCAAAACCGGCAGTTCTCCCCGAAGCTCAAAATCTCCCGAATATCCGAAGTCAGTCGGATCAAAGCTCTCTGCCTGCGGAATTATGACATTCATCCGCTCATTTTCAAAATCAAGATAAACAAACGTCCTGTTTCCCGCTATATCAAAAAGCAAGCCCTTATTGTCGGGTAAAGAAAAGCTGTAGGGAATTTCAGAAGCCTGTCCCTCCGCAGGCTTCAGGCTGCGGTGAAGATAAAAATAACCTCCCGCAACCAATGATAAGCAGCATAAAATACATACCGCCGTTATTTTAATATAAAAAACGCCTTGCTTTTTCAACCGAATCACCCATAATAATTTAATATAATTATTATCACCAGAAACGCCCGATCATATACAGTGAGCGTGGCGAAAAAGTCGACACACTCACCTACGAGAATGCCGTTTGCTCGAAAATCACGGATTTTCGGACTGCACTCCCTACTCTTGCGGTGTCCAAAGAAAACGGTCGCCCGGAGCGCGAATTTTCTTTGACCGCGGCGCCATAACACCCTCCTTTTATCCCCCACAGGCGGCAGTCGGTTGTTATGCTCCGTGGGTACTCACCCCGGTGCCCTTGAAAAAACGAAAGCTGCGGCGTTTCCGCTGTAAAAATTAATTTTCAGGTTTATAGACAAACTGAGTAATATTCCTTTAATATAGATATCGCACGAGTCTCCAGCTTATGCACCGCCTGCCGGCTGATTGAAAGAATGTCGGCAATCTCACGGTCGGAGTAGCCGCAGAAGTATCTGTAGTCTATCACCGTACGCTGACGCTCCGAAAGCAGCATGAGCCCCTCCTTCAAAAAGAATTTACTATCGGGTTCATCGGTGCTGTCGGCGCATTCCTCGGTTATTTCATTGCTGATTCTCAATAAGCGGCTTTTGCGGCGCGAAAGCTCTATGTAACGATTGCGAATTGATACCGCAATGTATTTGTTAAGCTCTTCACTCTCATCAGGTTTGAATTTTCCGATATCGAGCGAATGCAAAAGCTCTGTGAAAAACAGAATCAGCTCCTCACTGCCGTCCTCTCCGATTTTTCTGCCGTAGAAATTTATAAGCCGAAGGAAAGCCTCGTACAGCTCTTCAAAGCCCGAGGCGTTACCCTCCCTTATCTCCTTTACATATTTAATAATTTCCCGATTTTTCATACCTTTTTCCTCCCTTTTCTTTTAAGAAAGGAAAAAACGCACGATTTGTAAACATTTCATCCGATTTTTCCTTTCTGCGAAAGAATTGTACAAACAATCGGAAAATCATCGGATATTTCGGGAGTAAAAGGTAAAAAAATCAGAGTAAAACGCTTTTTTTATGCTTTATTGTAATATTTCTAGAAGTTAATTGACATTTTATAGTAAACGCGTTATAATATTTGTTATCGAATAATGTCGAAATAGAGAAGCGAAAGGACGAATTACAATGCGGATAGCAATATGTGACAAGGATAAAGGATGCGCCGAAAAGACAAAGAAAATGATTTACGATTATGCCAACGAACGCCGTTTGGATCTATTGGTGGAAATTTACGATTCAAGCGAAGCCTTACTTCGAAGCGTAAATGATTATCTGCTTATAATTCTGGACTATCATATAAACGGGCTCAACGGACTTGAAACCGCGAAGCACCTGCGAGCCAACAACTGCAGCAGCACGATTATTTTTTTGAGCTCATATACCGATTTTGTTTTCGAATCATTTATGGTAATGCCTTACAGATTTCTCCTGAAACCGCTTGATTACGGCGTTCTTTTCGCGGTTCTTGACGATTTTTTTCTTAATAATATTGCCCGCAGGCCGTTATGGGTAAAGAACGGTGACGATATTTTCTGCATAAAAGCAAACGATATTTTTTATTTGGAGGCAGACAATAAAAACTGTCTTATAGGTCTTAAAAACGAAAGCCTCCGCTGCAGAAAAACAATGGCGCGGGTCTACGGCACTCTGCCGAAAAATCAGTTTTGCAAAATCAACAGAGCGTATGTAGTAAATTTCAATTACATTTCCGCTTACAACAGTGACATAATAAGACTTGCAAACGGCAAGGATCTGCATGTTAGCAGAAATTATTACAAAAGCTTTAAAAAAGAATACAAATTCTTTGCAAATCCGCAGGTTATTTAACTGTTGATTTTTTTGTAAAAAAAAGGTATTATATATATTAGACGATTAAATTAATGTCTACTGAATAATTGCATTAGCAAATGCAATTATATAAAATCGAGTTAAAATCTCGATTTTATGGGTCAAAACCTTTGTTTTGACCGTCAGTATCCATTGATTGTCGCCTGATTTTAAAAAGAATCAAAATGTGATTCTTTTTAAAGTGCAAGGTTTTTTCGCAAAATTGCGCAAAAACCTTGCACCTGAACAATTCAAAAGTTTACACCGACATGCTCGGGTTAAGGTACTTTTGAATTGTTCGGCAGGCATTAAATTAAACGGAGGAAGCTATGTTAGAGCTTGAAAACATTTCTTTCAGCGCCGATTCTGACGGCGGTGAAAAGGAGATTATCAAAAACATCAGTTTAAAAATCGATGAAAGCTTTGTTGTAATAACAGGGCCGAACGGCGGTGGCAAATCCACACTCGCTAAAATAATTGCGGGAATCGTAACCCCTACTTCCGGCAGAATACTTCTTGACGGCGAGGATATAACCGGCCTGTCGGTCACCGAACGCGCAAAGCGCGGCATCAGCTTTGCATTTCAGCAGCCGGTACATTTTAAGGGACTTACTGTATATGACCTTATAGGTCTTGCCGCAGGTAAGCCTATCGGTATTAACGAGGCGTGCGAATATCTTTCGCAGGTAGGTCTTTGCGCAAGGGATTATATTAACCGCGAGGTCAATTCCTCACTTTCGGGCGGCGAGCTTAAAAGAATTGAAATTGCAACCGTGCTTGCCCGCTCTGCCAAGCTTACTATTTTTGACGAGCCCGAGGCGGGAATCGACCTGTGGAGCTTCGGCAACCTTATAAAGGTATTTGAAAAAATGCACGCAGAGCTCGGCGGCTCGGTAATGATAATTTCCCACCAGGAGCGCATTCTGAATATAGCCGACAGAATAATAGTTATAAGCGCGGGGTCTGTTAAGGCAGACGGTGTCAAGGCGGCTGTGCTTCCCGCATTGCTCGGTACTCTTGATATGGGATGTCGTGTAACTGCCGGCAGCGATAAGGAGGAATGCATATGAACAACACAGAGCTGCAATTGCTGCAGATAATCGCCGATATGGGCGACAGCACCGACGGTGCTTTCAATATCCGAGCGAACGGACAGCTTGCCAACCGCCGGGTCACGGAAAATATCGATATAAAAACAAAGACCGATAATCCCGGAATAGACATTATAATTAAACCGGGCACTGTGAACGAAAGCGTCCATATTCCGGTAATTATAAGCGAAACCGGTCTTACCGACCTTGTTTACAATGATTTTTATATCGGTGAAAATTCAGATGTCACCATAGTTGCGGGCTGCGGTATTCATAACTGCGGCGAGAAGGAGTCGCGGCACGACGGCATACACACCTTTTACGTAGGCAAAAACGCCAAGGTAAAGTACATTGAAAAGCACTACGGCGAGGGCGACGGAAACGGCGAAAATGTTATGAACCCCACCACAATAGTAAATATTGAGGACGGCGGCTATATGGAAATGGAAACCGCACAGATAAAGGGCATAGACTCAACAAAGCGCGTGACCCGCGCCACTCTTGCCGCAAGCGCCGCTTTGGTCATTCACGAAAAGATTATGACCCACGGCACCCAGACCGCCGAAACCGATTTCTCGGTCGATTTAAACGGTGAGGACTCGGGCGCAAATGTTATTTCCCGCTCGGTTGCAAAGGGAAATTCGCGACAGAAATTTGTTTCCATGATAAACGGGAACAACCGCTGCAGCGGACACACCGAGTGCGACGCCATTATTATGGAAAACGGAAAAGTAAGCGCCCTGCCCGAGCTTACCGCAAATCATATTGACGCTTCTTTAATTCACGAGGCGGCAATAGGCAAAATTGCGGGCGACCAGCTTATAAAGCTTATGACCCTCGGACTCACCGAGCAAGAGGCTGAAGAACAGATTATAAACGGATTTTTAAAATAAACTACCGCCGCATATTTTACCGCCGCATATTGCCGGAATGCGCAACGGTAATGAATTTTATATTCTCAAGCTTACAAACCGTTGTTTGGCAGCCCGCGCCTTTAAGCACAATATGGTCTGCGCCTACGGTTATAAGCTTGCCCGTTCTTTTATCGCTTTTTCCGCATATTACCGACTCAACCGTTACGGGCTTACCTATTTGCTTTTTCAGATATTCCCCTATTCCTGCGGCATTTTCATCTCTCTTATCGAAGCTTTTTAAGTATTCCCCATAGGCGTCGAGATCGCGTTCGCTTAAAATACCGCAAGGCATTTTTTCATTCATAAATATCACCCCCTCACATTATATGAGTCTACCGCGTTTGCGGTACAGTAAGGAGAACAGCAGATATGTCCACACCGCATATAAACGCCGAAAAGGGCGATTTTGCCGAAACCGTTTTAATGCCGGGCGATCCATACCGCGCGGAATTTATTGCAAAAAATTTCCTTGACGGCGCCCGTCTTGTAAACGATGTGCGCGCCGTCAGAGGATATACGGGCACCTACAGGGGAAAGCCTGTTTCGGTTATGGCAAGCGGAATGGGTATGCCCTCTATCGGGATATATTCCTATGAGCTTTTTAATCTTTTCGGCGTGGAAAATATCATACGCATAGGCTCTGCTGGATCATATAACGAAAGCGTGAAAGTAAGGGACATCGTTATAGCCGAGGGCGCCTGCACCGATTCAAATTACGCCGGTCAGTTCGGTCTGCCCGGCACATTCGCCCCCACAGCCGATTTCGGAATACTGCGCAAAACGGTTGAAACCGCCGAGAAAATGGGCATTCGTCACCATGTGGGCAGCATATTATCAAGCGACCGATTTTATACGGACACCTCCCTGCCCGCGTCCATGCGCCCGCCCGAGTGCTGGGCTAAAATGGGCGTTTTGTGCGTTGAAATGGAGGCGGCGGCGCTTTTTATGAACGCAGCGGCTGCCGGAAAGCATGCGGCGGCTGTTTTCACTATTTCCGATTCGCTTATAACGGGCGAAAAAACCACCGCCGAGGAGCGGCAAAACAGCTTTACCGACATGATGAAATTAGCACTTGAAACAACGCTTTTACTTTAAGATTTTTCACTGTAGGGTTTTAAAATGAGTTTGAAAGAAAATTTACTTGAATTGCTGCAAAAAAACAGCGGAGAATTTTTATCTGGCGAAAAGGCTGCGGAAATACTCTCTGTCAGCCGAACCGCCGTTTGGAAAGCAGTGACCGCCCTGAAAAACGAGGGCTATAATATAGAGTCGGTAACAAACAGGGGCTACAGGCTCTCTGCCGCTACCGATGCTTTATCCGCCTGCGGAATAAATGATATTTTGGGCGGACAGGCGAAAAATTACGATGTTTCGGTACTCGGTGCGGTGACCTCCACCAATGCCCTCATAAAAGCAGAGGCGGCAAACGGTGCGGACGAAGGCAGAATTATAATTGCCGCCGAGCAAACTGCGGGCAGAGGCCGCTTCGGCAGAAGCTTTTTCTCCCCCACGGGCAGCGGACTTTACATAAGCATTCTTCTGCGCCCGACCCTGCCGGTAACGGCGGCGGTTTCGGTAACGGCGGCGGCTGCCGCGGCGGTTGCCGAAGCAATAGAAAAGGTTGCCGATCAAAAAGCCGAAATTAAATGGGTGAACGATATTCTTGTTAACGGAAAAAAGGTGTGCGGAATTTTAACCGAGGCTTCTCTCGATGTTGAAAGCGGTGCGCTTTCTTACGCGGTACTAGGCATAGGCGTAAATGTTTATCCGCCCGTGGGAGGCTTCCCCGCAGATATAAAAAACAAAGCAGGCGCGCTTTGCGACACAAAGCAGCCGGGGCTTAAAAATCGGCTTGCCGCCGAAATCATAACCCGATTTTTCAGCTATTATTCCTCGCTTGCAGCCAAGACCTATCTTGACCCATACCGTTCAAGGTGCATAGTTCCCGGTAAAAACATAACCGTATTATCGGGCGGCAGGGAGACTCCGGCATACGCCGTTATGATAGACGACGACTGCCGGCTTCTGGTAAGATACGATGACGGGAGTGAAGAATATCTCTCCTCCGGAGAGATCAGCATACGCCTTTAATACAGATATGCGGGAAAATTCAAAAAGTATAAAAAAATGATTGACATATATACTTGATTATGGTAAAATAATAAAGTCGCAAAATCACGGAGAGGTATCGAAGCGGTCATAACGAGGCGGTCTTGAAAACCGTTTGCCCAAAAGGCACATGGGTTCGAATCCCATCCTCTCCGCCATAGTTTTGTAAAAACATACAGCAATTCGGAGTAGTACTCAAGTTGGTGACGAGGCGCCCCTGCTAAGGGCGTAGGTCGGCTAAACCCCGGCGCGAGAGTTCGAGTCTCTCCTACTCCGCCATCTTTGTTTCACAATATGGAACACATAGAAAAACCCTTGAATAATCAAGGGTTTTTCGTGTTTTTGAGTTTCTTTAATGTTTATTATCCTACGGCAAACATTTGCCCGTTTCCGTACCCGCGGCAGGCTCAAACTCATAAACGAATAAAAAATCACAAACCGTTGTAAATATGCAGCATTTTGTGAGATTGTTTCAGCTCTGTCAGGATTTTGCATAA
>ERZ857998.257-NODE-257-length-79371-cov-6.947249_pt1 | contig 79371 bp, 85 predicted proteins | sample MGYA00519954_ERZ857998 | MGnify/ENA primary metagenome ERZ857998 (study PRJEB31778, sample SAMEA3449424) | human gut metagenome | biome: human gut; feature: human-associated habitat; material: faeces | place: United Kingdom | collected 2010/2012 ...
CAATTTATCATACCTTTACCTTCGATTGTACCTTCAACTACTTTACCAGAATTGTAATATTCTACAGTAGTTTCGTTATATTCATTTTGCATATTCATCATATATGTTTCATAATTTTTCTTTGTATCTTCACTCATTCCAATACCAAAAAAACTACAAAATGCAGCTATAACAACTATAATAATGATAACTGGTGCAATTTGTGGAAGCATTGATATAATCATATCTATTACTTTAGCCATCAATTTTACAAGTAATCTCATAAGTTTAATCATTACATTAGTTGTTTTAGATATTACTTTCTGTCCTAGTTTTTCACTAATCTTTTTACCTATTTTTGTTCCAATTTTCTTTGTATGTTTAACTGTTTCTTTTGCAACTTTATTAGATGCTTTATTAGCTACTTTCTTTATAGGTTTAGTCATTATTCTAGTTGAAGAACTTTTGAAAGCAGTAGTACCATTTTCATTTAAGCCTGTACTTATGTCTTTTCCAGTTCTAATTATTTTTTGAGCAGAATTATTTACAAGTTTTGCTCCTTTTATTCCTGTAGATATTCTTTTAGATGTTTTTAACTTACTGTTATTCTTCCCTAGTATTGTTCCATTTTCATTGCCTTCTGTTAATTCTGCATTATTATCATTTTCTGATGTTGTTTGTATCTTATTTGATTTTATTATATTACTCTTATCATTTCCTTTATTAGTTTGAATTTCATTGTATTGTTTTACTTTTGTAGATATTTCTTTTTCATTTTTGTTAGCAATATCATTTGTTTCTGTTGAATTATCTACTCCAGTTTCGATTCTGGAAGTATCAACATCACTTTCAGTTATTTTATTTAATTGTTCTGCATACCACTTATTTATATTTTCTGCACTATCTAATACAAGATTTGTACCTTTATGTGCATAATCTGTATATTTATTAAGTGAATTTGCTACATCTTTGCTATTATCATTAGCCATAGTCTATCCTCTACTTACTTGCATATTTGAAGTTTGATTTAGTTCATAAATATAGGAATCTTTTGACACTTGATTTCTAAATATAACTTTGTCATCTCCATAAACAATAATGCCCTGCCCAGATGGCGAATCTGTTACATATCTTGATTCCTCATCACTTATATCAAAAATCTTACAAATAGGTGGTAAATCCAAAGGCTTTTGTTTTAAAATCATAGCAAATTCAGAGTTAGATAATATTTTGCATCCATCCTCATTTTTAATTACATCTGCAATGTTTTGCGTAATAATAGTAGGTATTGCGTTTTCTTTTCTTCCAGTCTTATATATTTTTGCAATATATTCACTAGAAAACTTATTTGCAAGTAATATATGAAACTCATCAATAAATATCCAGGTATGTTTTCCTAATGTTTTATTTCTATGAAGTCTATTCATAATATGGTCTAGTACAACTAAATATCCTGTGGTTTGTATGCTTGGTGGTAGTTCTGATATATCAAAAGTAATAAAACGATTTTTTATTTCTATATTTGTTTTACCACGCATTGGCTGGCTTATCATTACTTTCATTTAAACATTCTCCTTTTTGCATAATAAAAGCACTCTATTTTTGAGTGCTATACTTTTCACGAATTTTTTTTGTATTTTCTTATAATATTTTTAAATAACTCATATAATATTAATGGTTGGAGCAGTAGGATTTGAACCTACAACCTCATGGTCCCAAACCATGCGCACTACCAAATTGTGCTATGCTCCAATTTGACACATTATAGTTTTTGTGCTATAATGTATACAAGAAATGTGGTCGTGCTGAATTACCAGTGCGGTCACATTAAGAAGTGGTCCCACCGTTAATCGGAGGGGTCACTTCTTTTTATTATTTTTACTATTTTTTCATTCCTCTTAACTATTATTTTATCTAACCAATCAACTTTTTTTATTGAATATAATTTATTTAATCTTTCAATAATTTCGTTATCTGTCAAAGTTGTTCTTGAAATATCAAAGATAAAATTATGAGATTGTTTTTTGTGATCTTCTATTGCGTGGAAAAGAATATTTTTTCCAATACCATTTATTTCTTTTAGATCCCAATATTCTCCTCTAAATAAATAGTCAGCTGTTTGAATGCCTTCTGGATTGTTTATTCTTGGTAGCATATATATTTCTCCACCAAACGTATTTTCTAACCATTCGGCAATTTCTTTCTCTTTTAAAGAATAATCTAATACAACATTTTTACCATCAACCTCATATTTAATGCCTTCATGTTCAAAATATTGTCTATCTTCTATTTTATGACTATTCGGGTGTGCAGTTTTTAGCCATTTTTTTGTTACATCTTTATAATTACTATCAATTTTATTATTAACTGTACTTTTCAACTCTATTGTTTTCTTCTTAACTTCTTTTCTGCTAACTTTATTATGTACTCTAAAACGTTCCAATTTTGTAGGGAGGCCGCTTGTAGTGCATAAATTGTAATATTTATCACTAAGTTGTCTTATTTTTTCATCACAGTTGGCTACTTCTTCAATATCGTTTATTTCTTTAGCCCCAAAACGTCTATCTTTATAATCTCTTATCTTAGTCTCTATTCTTCTTTGAAGCTGAGTTCCTTCATATAATGTGTAATGCTTTCCTTCAAAATCAAAACCATTCATATTAGCCTTTTTGTCAGCCTCAACAGTTTCCATCGGATACAAAGGCTCATCAATACCCAAAATGATATATCTTTTTGCATGATAACAGTTCAATTCACCAACATGGCGTTTGAGTTTATCATTGATAGTATCAAAATCTTTGTATTTAACACCTTTGACCTCTACATCACCATGCAGGCTAAACTGTTTACCATCAACCGTGTCTATGTGATCAGGAGCTGAATTTTTATGGTGTACTATTTCTACACCATCAGCGGCATACTCTTTGGCAAAGTTTTCTTGAATAGCATTATTTAATCGGTTAAGTCCATCATTTAAGTTCATTCTAACTGCAGTATCAGCTCTTCTTGAATATCCAGTAGAATAATCTACTGTTTTTAAACCATTAGAAGTCATTTCTAACATAGCTTTTTTCATAGAAGTTTCAAAAGTATCTCGGCCTTGCGCAACACTTAATATTGCCTTATCAGTTATATTTTGATAAATTTCCGACAATTTAGTAAGTTCTTTTTTACCATTTTCGTTAACGGTCATATAAGCAAAAGTATTGCTTAAATTAACATATTCTTTTGCTGTCGCCAAAGCAATTGCTTTAACTTGATTTTGCAAAGTAATATTTTGATCATAAGGAATATATTTAATTTTTCTATAATCATAGAAAGGTTTAGCATAACCTTGCGTCTCTTTGGCTACTTCCTCAAATATTTTATAAATATCATTAACATTCATGTTAGTGACTTCAGCAATTTTCATCATTATTTCATCAATATCGTTTCCATATTTGACAGACTGAAGAAGTTCTCTTACCTGGCTCGGAACAACCTTACCAACAGTTTTAATTTGTTCACCAATTTTTCGTATGAAATATAAATTCAATTCTTCTATTCTACTAACAAGCTTTTCGGTTAATCGTTCTCTTGCTTCTTCACTTAGCATAAAAAATCAACCTATTTTCCAAGCAAGTCTTCTGTGCTCGGGCTCTCTCTTTTTATTTCATCTATTATATCTTGTGCTTCTTTTAATGACTCTTTAGGTCTCAAATACTGCCTTAACTCAGCCTTTTTTATTACTCCTCGTGCTTCGCCTTGCAGTAATTGACTATATTCTTGTTGACTATCTTCCAGCATCGAATATGACCAGTCTGTTGATAGTTTATATTCTCCTGGAGGAGTTAAATGGTAATAATTTGCTAAAACATTACAAGCATATAAGAAGTCTTCTAAACCATCTTCTAGATTTTCTCTAACCGCATCAACAAGTGAAAATGTATCTTGATTAGCTCTTCTTGCTTCATCTTTGTTTTGATATGTTGATAGAGGCTCTGTGAGTATTCCTCTGTTAGTACCTACCGCTTTTTCAAGAAGAGCACAGTCATTCATAAGTTTATTGTAATATGATGTATCTCTAAAGGCAGGATCAAATACTTCCCAAAAATCATCTTCACCTGAATTTATTTTTCTGTATAGCCCATTTGTTGGCAATGCACCTTCGCCTTTAAACATGGTACTGTCAGCACCAACAAAGGCTTCCTTTAAGCTATATTCTCTATCTATCTGCTCTAGATCATCCATTATTCTTTTAATTTGATTATCGCAACCAAATGTTATTGGCGCACCATACTTGTCCATTTCAATTCTATTATCGGTTGGACTTTTAATGTACATATATAGCATTCTATCAACATTAGTAATTGAAAGATCTTCTATTTTTGCCCACTCACTTATAGTTGAAAGCTCAATTGGTTCACCATCAACTGTTGCTCTATGGCGAATATACATATTTCCTTCTTGCAAAACATAATCTGTCCATCTATGATAGTGCTTTCCATTTTTTACAATATGTTCTGCTAAAATAGTACAGTCAACAATATCATCACCTACCATTTTATTGATAGATAATCGGCTCTGAGAAATGATGTTAAAATAAATTTTATTATTGGCCACGTATGGAATAACTAATCCACCACCTGTACCGAGAGCTCTTGCAATAGCTTTTTTTAATTTTTTCTTTAATCTCTTTAAATTTTTTTGAAGAAATTTTGCTCTTTCACTATCACCATCAACATCAATATTGCTATCGCTTATTGTTATATTTGCAAGTTTATTTGCAAATATTGCAGTTAAATTTATATCACCTTTTTTTTCATATTCAGCGACAAAATGTTCATTTGCTTGCATCAAAGCATCATCTTGAACTTGCTTCTTTCCTAAAAATGCAAGTATTTTATTCCATAAACTCACTAAAAAATTCATTTTATTCACCCTTCCTTCGCCAAATTGGATTTGTTGCATACCTGACACTGTCTATACAGTGATTATCTGCATCTACATATCCAGTAATGTAATTTCCATCTTTATCTTGCGGATACTCATATGTAGTAAATTCTTCTGCTGACTTAGGGCATCTCTTAGGATCTATTACTATCTTAGCTAAGCCTGATAACCATTTCATTGAATATTCCACACTATCTGGTCCTTTCTTTGCTCCTCTCATGAGAGAACCATAACTTTGAAAGTCTCCTATAGATTTAGGCTCAGCACTATCAGCAGTAATTAGGTCATCATTTTTAACAGCCTTATTCTCTTTTAAGTAATCCCAAACCTTAGCATTACTCATCTTATTTACTACAAATTCATCAAAAACGTATAAAGTCAATTTATTTGGCTGATAACACACTTTTGTCCAGGCCAATGGATCAGGAAACCATCCAAAATCCATGCCTTGATATGTATAATCAAAGTTTTCTATTTCTTCATCAGTAATCTCTCTCAATTCAACATTTTCAAATACATTTCCACCATCACCAGTCTCCTGTCCTAAATACTCATTAGCATAAGCAATAGGATTATTTTGTTTTAGTAATTCTGCATCATCGAAAAAAGGTTGACCTAACCAGTCAACCGGTACATCTAAATATGTGCTTCTATGAACTAATCTTTTAGGACTAGGTAATCTTTTTTCAACATTAACAAAGTGCCTTTTCGATTTTGGTGTATTATACACTCTAAATGTTATAAATTCATTTCCGCCCCTTTTTACTGACTGATCTATTTTACGTACTTCATTCATACCAGTCATTTGGTCAAATTCTTCATATATTATTATTGCTATATACATATTTTTAGGTGGTTTAATTGATTTTATCTTACCAGAATCATCTGCACCTCGGAAATAAATCATCTGACCAGTTTTTTTATTTCTCATTTCAAGAGGGCTTTTAGTTTTAACCCAATTTTCATTGATAAAAGGAAATGTCTCACTCAAGTTATCCATTCCCCATTCCAATTGACTATAAACTGAATCTTTTAATGTATTTGCTACTTTACGAATACATATAGCACACCAGTTAGGATTATTTTCAAGTTCTTCCGGAACTATCTGAGACCAAAACGATGATTTGATAGAACCACGGCCACCCTCTAACCAATAATCATCATGTTTTCTTTCTTTTATATCTCTATATAAATCAACAAATGCCTTACCTATATTTTTCGCGGGTAAAAATACTTGTTGTTTATTACCTTCTAAATTAAGTTTTTGCATTTCAGCAAACTTAAACTCTTTGTCGATTAAGATACCATAGGCGCTGGCTAAATCTTTTACATTAGTAAATGCATCTATTTTCTCTGCTTTATCATCGATTGCATCGACTAACTTAGAGATGACTTGAAGTCTTTTATTGTTTGTTTGAGATATCATTTCAAGCATCGTCTTAGTATTATCTAATTTCTTTTGCTCGATTTTTTCTTTTATCTCTTTGTTGTTATCATCTTTGCATAGCTTCCTGACCGTGTATTCCGAAACATTATTCATTCTAGCAGTCTCTGAATAATTGTTATTCTCAACATAATCAGCAATAATTTTCTTTTTTTGTTCATCTGTTAATTTAGTTCTCGCAGTCTTCTTCATCTTACTTTTAGTTGTTTTTTTATTTGTTTTTAATGTTGACATAATAACCAACTCACTAAACTTCTCTTAGAAGAAAACTCATCTATGATACAATCATCTTCATCTTTCAACGGTTGCATGTTAACCTTAAAAATTTTACTTACTTTTTTGCTACGTGCTACTGTTATTTCGATGATGGTAATATTATATTTTTCGCTTAATTCTGTTAATTTAATTCTGATAAATTTATCTAAGCTCATATATTACCTCCGTCTACTACTTTTTCCTGGATAAAAAAATTCCGCATAAAGATATAATTAAAATAAAGAAAATAGCTATATCAGTTAAGCCAATTTTCATTTAAATCACACTCTTTCTTTTTTCTGCATGAATTACAGTTCTTATTGAAGCAATAGCTAAAATTAAATTTTTTCTTCTTTTTCTTTTTAATTACATATTTATCTACTTTCTTCATTACTAAAATACTGGTTTATAACACTTTGAATAATGTCATATGCAGAAGAAAAAATATTACATAAGTCCTCTTCATTGAAACGATCATGTGACGAACCCCAACCATAACAACCTAAATAGCAATGCATAAGTTCATGTCTTAGTGTTTGCTTTTTTTGTTGAATATGAAGATCAGCATCCACATAAATTGTCTGACTATCAAAGTATGTTAGCCCAAAATATTTCCCTTGTTCTGGTTCCCCATCATATTTATATTTTTTATATTCTTCACGTATTTTATCTTGAGACAATTCTACAATTTTCCAAGTTCTACCATTCATGACAAAATTCATATGTTAATTCTCCTTATCATCCTTTTTGTGTAGTCTTCTTTAATCAGCAAATGTCCTTTTTTGGTATAATCACCAGAATGTTCTCTTTCAAAAAATAAAAGTAGATCATCAATTTTTTTTAAATTCTCGATGTCTATTCTTCCTTTTATATTTTCATCTATCATTTCAGAAGTAACTAAGTCAAATATATCTAAATCAACTTTTTCTATTGCATGTAAATAAGGATGTGACGTAAATCCATTTAATACAGCACCATTTTCAATTGTCATAGGCCCTTTTAATCTGCGTGGTACTATTAAATGATGATAACTAGCATTATTTTTATTTACAGAGTAACCCATGAAATCGTATCCTAAATCTTTTATCTTATACATGTTAAACATAAGTCTAGTGACATTTTTCATACTATCACCTCAAAACAATTACATTAGAAAAAGCCAACATCTCTGCTGGCTTTTCTAGTTTTAGTTAGGAGTTTTTATTTTTCTGAATATGCATTTATTATATATTCAAGGACATTTGTGAACTTTTAATTTTTCACAATATCATTATAGCATATCAAAGTGGCCAAAAAGTGGCCAACTTTTAAAATATATCACGTTTACCTATAGCATTTTTGTATATTCTTCTAACGTGTCTAGAGCTATATCCAACTAATGAACTAATTTTCTCGTAAGAAAGGTTTTCTTCCTCTCTAAATTTGACTATTTTTCTTTTCAGGGGCTCATATTTTTCCATTATTTTCAACTCATTATCAAGCCAATTCATCAAGTTTATTCTTCTTTTCTCAATATAATCTAAAGTTTCATCGATCTTTTTCTCATCAAGTAATTCTGCATATTTCAGTAATCTATCTTCTCTGCTACCCCCATCGACTTTTTCAAGTCTAATATCAGTTGATTTAGGATAAACTAAACTTTTTAATTGTTCTTTTTCTTTTAACCAATATGCGTAATCATTTTCTAATTTTTTTAACTCATAATTAGCTTCTTTAATAGTCATTTTGTCTCCTTTTTATTTCTTATTTTTCATCATTTTTTTTGCTCTAATTCTTGCATTTTATTTATAATTTTCACAAACCAAATGTCTTGGCTTTCTGTCCATTTGTTTTCTAAATATTTTTTTAATACATTCCAATTGCTTTCTAATCTATTGCATACTTCTTCTCTTTGTTCTAAAATAGTATCTTCTCTACGATTATTACTTCTTTCTAAATATTCAATTCTTTCTTTTAATTTTTGATTTTTTTGTTGTAGTTCGTTAGTTAAACTATCATATTTATTTGCTATACATTCCGCTCTTTCTTCCGAAAGTTCAAATTCATAAGTTGATTTTTTGTTATACGATATGTAAGCATGGTTTTTTAAATATTCATACATTTTATTCATTCTGACACCTCTTTATCTTCTAATATTTGTAATAAATTATTTAATCTGTCAGCAACTGCTCTAACTTCTACATTATTTCTGTAAACTAAACTATTTTTAGTAGCAAGATATAATAAATCTCCATTTTCAATAAAATCTATTGCCTTATCAATTTTTTCTTGTAAATTATCTTTTACTCTTCTTATCATTACTACCTACTATTCCATCAATTCAATACTATCTATTGGAGCTTGAGAACATTGACCAGTAGAATATAATCCCACTCTTTTACCGTAAGATATTTTAACTTTTTTGCCCATCATTTCTTTTGCTTTATTTTCTAATTCAGGATTGAATTCTATACAATATTCTTCTTCATTGGTTTCTGTCGTTTTTAAATATACGGCAGTCGTACCAAAGAAATTTTTATCCACGTTAGTAATAATTCCCACTACTCCACCACTTGCTTTATCAATCACAATAAATCGAGTTGTAGCAAAACCAGCGCAAAGGAAAGACAGCGCACACAGAAGTATGTCAATTTCACTTTGATAGTCTTTGATATTTAATACTAAAAGTACTGTTCCTCCAATAACACAAGTTACTATTACGATTATTAAAATAATATCTAAAAAATTCATTTTCTCCTCCTATTATTTATAAATTAAAATATTGCAATCTTATTTGAAGCCTATTTAATAAAATCAAAAATTGTAAGTTCTTTATACTTTTTTGATTTACTTTTTTTCTTTATATACTCAAGTAAATCATTGTCATAATTTAAGTCATTAGTATCTAACCATTTTTTTACTATTTCATAGTTCTTTCTAGCTAACTTAGTATGCCAATTAAGCATTCTAATAGAATATTGAATTTTACTATCAGCTTCTATTTTCTTACTCATATTCACTTATATGACACCATGATACTTGTACCATTTTTTGTCATTTCCTTCCTGAATAGTTAAATCATAAGCTATATCTTCCTTTGAATATTTTTTACACCTTTCCAACCATTGATTAAAACAATTTTCACAATAAGTATCTCCCAAAACGTATACAAGTTTCATTTTAAAAAACGGGCCTTTCCCACAACCATCGCATATACCTATTCCACCCCACTTTGTCACATCATACAAATCTACATCTACATAACTAAATCCTTGTGGAGTATATTTAACTTTTTCATCCATAATCCTAACCTCTCTTCTTTTTCAAATATTTTTTTATTTTTAAAAGTATTTTTACGTTGTTATCATTAAATACCATTTTAAGAACTCCTTCTGAGTTTTAAATTGCCATTCATATTTTTTTAATCTTGTTTTAAAATGAATTTTTTGGTATACATCAGCTGCTCTATATATTTTTTTAAACTTTTCTACATCCTCAAACAAATATTCACTTACATGTTTAATCATAGAATTCAGGAACTAAGCTATCAGCTAGTTCACCTAATCCCCATTTTTTCATCTGCAATATTATTCTCTCGAATTTCTCATTTGTAATTTCTTTTTTGTTATTCGTAAAAGTTCGAAAAAGCAGAGTTAATATTGGACGTGGATCATTGTAGAAAAGTAAATCAAATGTAGTAACATTTTTGTAATTCCCTTTATTGTCGAGGTGATTCCAAAAAGCTTTTTTATGATTTTGTTTTTTTTCTTTTTCTAATAAATCAATGCTTTTATTACACTTAAAACTTCGACAAATTCCTGGTCTCACATCATATATTTTGCACTTATGATTTTTTCTATCATAAAAACAACACATTGCATAAAAATTGTTATTTTCAAATAAATTTTCAGGTTTAACATCATTCTTTTTAATGTAATTTTTAATTATTTTCTCTTCTTTTTTTGTTATGGGAATTGCAATTGTGCAACATTCACCACATCTACTACAATTGCCATGACAGTCCGTGCATGGTTCTATTTTATTTTTCATTTTTACCTCTAATTTTCTAATAAAACATCTTTCCCCATTTCTAGTTTTATCTATTCACTATTTCTTTTGTTATATTTCCACTCGTTAATTTGAAAACCCATCATATTTGCCACTGCTAAAAATGCTTGTTTTTCATCTTCATCTCTAAAACCAACTAATAAATGTGGTGGTACAGGTAATATTTCTTCTTTAGATTCAGGATCAGTACAAAACTCTTTGCAATATATAGGTCTCCATATATGTAAACAATGTGAGTGCATATTAACATATTGATTTTTCGCTGGGTGATATTCTACACAAGTCTCATCATCATTCCAAAATATATCTTTCATAACACACATCTGATCCCAACTAGGTGTTCTGCTAGGCATACTTACTGACAAATGTTCCCATCCCATTTGATAACTGAAAATAAAATTAAGATATTTGCCACTATACTTATCATAATATTTACCACCCATACCATCATTTTCCGTTTCAGCTTCTATGAAAAGGTTAGGTGTATTTTTGATCTCTTCTATTGTTTTCATTATTATCCTCTCTTTTCTTTCATTTTTACTCTTCGCTTCTAAATGAATTACGTTGTTCTTCTCTGCATTGTCTATAGATAACCCTGCAGAATTCATGTATTTGCATTAAAATTCGATATTTATGATATGCCCAGTCATAAAGCACCGTTCGAGTACTGTTCAACTCTTTTGCATAATTCGATATATTTTTGCAAACCTCTGTCCAGCGATCTGCAGCGATGAGGCTTTTCACTGCAAGTTGATATGCTGTTTCGATGTCTTCACTATTTAAAGCCTCAAAGTTATCTTTCAAGAAATTAAATTGTTCTATGTCATCCTTTAATTGCTCTAACATTCCTTAAATTCCTTTTCGTATATTTCAATGCAAGTTTTAATACCACGATCATCTTTGTAATCTCCCCAGTTAAAATTTTCCCTTGGCAATCTAAGAAAAATTATTTTTCCTGTCCTTGCCCAAAAACTCATAACAGGTTTGTCCATATAATATAAATTTATATGTCCTATTTCTTTCTTTTTAATCACATGTGGTATTTGATGTTCATTAAGTAATTGACTAGCATATTCACATCTATCTATTGCTTCTTTCTCAATTTCAGTAAACTCTCTATTCACAAAATCAACTCCTTTCTTTATGTTGATGCATAAATTCATAAACTGAATTATCACCCATATTATCCAGCAACCATTTAGTTGTATATTCTCTGGATAAATGCGTATTTTTTACTCTTGATTCATACTCACTGTTATACGCTCTCTCATGTAACTCTTCTTCATTTTCGTAATTGCCTTCAACTAAATAAACATCGTAGTCTTTAGCAACAATTCCATCTAATATTCTTGTATCAGTTGCATAAATGAGCTTTTTTTCGTTCATAAATAGCCTATATCCGCAATTTGGAACATCATGATACAATTTCACTGGAATTAAAGAAAATATGCCATAATCGTATTTTTTGCCTATTTCATACACATCAATATTTTTGTTACTAACACCACACTCGATTAGTTCTCTTACCAACCACTCACAACAACCAAATCTTAATGTTGGCCGTTTCTTTGCGAGAGTACTAATTGTAGTTTTATTAAAATGATCCCCATGAATATGAGTTAACAAAATTATTTTTAAATCTTTGATACAGGAAGCTAGTTTTTTACAACTAACCCCCATATCTATCGCTATAATTCCGTTTATTATTGTGCAATTGCCATCTGAACCACTATTGATTATTTCGTAATTCATCAATTGTTACCTTTTTAACTTGAGGCATTACTTCTTCAGAATTTTGTTTGGCTTCTTGTACACTTACTTGTTCAGTAACTTGTGCTTCTGGAACATTTTCATCTTTTTGTTCAATGATTATCTCTTCTTGATTTTGATTGTCTATATAGTCAACCTCTCCATTGTTTCCTATAACACCCATATCTCCTTCAAATGCTTTTTGCATCTCTACACTCATAATTCCCCATTTTGATATTAGCTGTCTTAGCATTGTTTTAAATGCCATGCCGTCAAAATCTTTAGACCAAAATGTATAACTTGTCCCATTTAACAAATCTTTCTTATACCCTTGGCTATATTTTTTTGCATGTTCCATCATTTTTGTTTTAGACCAATAAAGGCTTTTCCTAAAACCATTTTTATATTCGAACATTGCATAATAACCAATTGTTTCTGCTCGCTCTCTAACTAATTCATCATCAATCAACTGAACATTTATTTCTTCATTTAAAGGATCATATTTGTTTAATTCTCCTTGCTTTATATCCACAACATTAAGTTTTGTGTAGTAACCACTTCTAATTGCTAGTTGAATATAACCTTTGTACCCGAGCTGGAACTGTGCAACCATACCCTTTTCTTTGTCTTTAAAAGGAACCAAGTAGTATTGCCCTAATTGTGGGCTTGGACTCAAATTAAGAGTTTCACCTAACAATGCGCCATTAAAGATAGAATCATTTGTACATTGTGCCAATGTTGAGTTTGTAGTTACCGCAGATGTTATTCCAGTCACAAATCTTAATCCTCTATCTTGACCTAGCATTGCATTTATTTTGTGTTTAACTGTTTGAGTATTTATAAAACTGCCAAACGTCATTGCATTCAATTTAGCTTTATTTTGTTCTGCTATCTGCATTAACTGTTGTTTACTATTAGCATTGTTCATAACTTAATCCCTCACTTTCTAAATAATCAATCACTCTTATTAACTCATCTTTTGTTCCACGAACTTTAAAATACAATTCAAACAATTCTTTTTGAGTTACAATTTCTTCAACCTTTGGAGCAGTTAAGTTTTCAATTTTCTTTAGCATTTCTTCATCGTTAATAACCTGCTCTTTTTTTGGCTCTTCTTCTTTTTTCATTTCTTCTAACTGCTTGTATCTGTCCATTACCATTGCTATTGATTCAGCAGACTTAAGAGTCTTTTTATATTCGATTAAGATTTCCTCTTTATGCTCTAGTGTGTTAATCAGCTCTACATCTTTCACACATCTATCAATAAATTCATTTATTTGCTCTTGAGCCTTCTTAGTTAAATTACCTGTAGATGTCAATAAGCCTTTTGTTACCGATACGTTCATCTGACTAAAATTAACAAAATCGATATCCTTGCTTTGCGCATATTCATTGAAATATGATTCAACTTTTTCTCTTACTTTTTCTAATTGCTCATCATCAAATGCTTTTACTTGAACGTTGATCAAGTCATAAGTTTCTTTTAGTAGTTTCTCGGTTTCTTTTGCTGTGTCTTCAAATAACTTTATCGGTTCATTATACTTTGCAACAATTTGTTTTCTAAAGTCTTCTACTTGTTTTTTAAACTTATTTATGTCTGCTTTTTCTTTTTCTGCATCCTCTTTTGTTTCTAGCGTAAAAACTAAGTTTGTATAATACTCTTTTACTTTAATTGCATACTCTTTAACATCCTTGATATTATCTTCTATCTTACCAACTGACACTACTCTAGCTTCTATTTCTTCAGTAAACTCTGGTTTTACTATTGATTTTTCTTCTATAATTTTTATTTCTTTCTCTTTTAATACTTCATATTCTTTTGAATTCATAATTTTACTCCTCCTATTTCTTTAATAACTTTTTTCTCTTTAATTCATAATTTTTAATTTCTTCCATATTTGGGCTTCTACGGTTCTTTTTTAAGAATTCGACTAAATCCTCAAGTTTTGCTTTTTCGTTCGTCAGAAGTGAAATTTGAGTGGATAGACGCTTTATTTCTTTCTTATCATTCGTTAAAGTTTTCTTGTTTTCTGATAAAGTACTTTTAAGATCGTTAACCATCTTCTGCTTTTCTGCTATCACAGCTTGTCCCTCGATAATCTGATTTTTTCTAGCATCATCAAGATTTTTTAAGTCATTTTCTAGTTTAATAATTTGTTCTTCTAACTTAATAATCTGCTTTTTTAACTTTCTCTTATCTTCTTCTTTATCAAAGCAAGCTTTACATTGAAGCTTTAACATTTCTACTTTCTCATCATAATTTTTTATTCGTTCAATCCAGCTGCTCATTTTCTACTCCTTCACCAACCAAGTATTCATAAGCCTCAGCAGGATTATTTTCTTTCAAAAGCTTTATTACTTCTTGTAAAATTTGAAGCCTTTTATTTGCTTTTTCTTTCATTTCTTCATAATCGTCATAATCAACCTTTGGCTCTTGTAACTCTTCATACATTCTTTCATAGTAAATATCCTCATCCATTCTTTTTGTTTCCTTTCAAAATTAAATCTTTCATTTTATACTTAAATTCAATTTGTTTATTTCTATACAACCAATGCCCACACCCTCTGCAGATAGTCCTATCAGCATTCACCATTACAGTTTTAGTTCCACACGAGCAAACAACTTTATATTTGCTTGTATCTTCTTCAATTAGCTCTACTTCAGTTTTAAATTTCTTCTTCATGTTGATCATCCATCCAGTCATAATCAAAAATTTTTTCTTTTTCTTCTTTATATATTTCTTCTTTTTCTAGATCACTATCAATACTAGTATTCTCTTCGATGTTTTTAGTTCTATAGATCTCTTCGAATATACTATTTCTCTCTTCATATATACTTTCTTTTTCTTCTTCTATTGTTGTTAGTTGTTTGTTAGTTGTTTGTTGCTTGCTTGTTAGTTGTTTGTTAGTTTGCTTGTTAGCTTGTTGATACAGTTCATAGTTTTTCACTGTAATTACGCGGTATTTGTTGGTATTTTTGCTTGTTAGTTCGCTTGTTAGAATTAAGTGTTTTAGTGCAGTTCTAATCTCTTGTATCGATAAACCTAACTCTTTAGTAAGCAAATCAATAGTTGTAACAAAACTTCCTCTTGGAATAATCATTCCTTCAAATTTTCCATCTTTCCAATTTGCTTTTAATAGACAGTGGATAAATAATGCTTTTGTATTTTGATCTTTGTACCACTCCCAATCAAGCATTTTTGAGCTTAATTTAATCCAATTTTTATCATCCAAAATAATCACCAATTTGCATTTTAGAACGTCGTGTGTTATAATTTAGACGTTCATTTTTGAACAAGGGAACTTTTACTTGGTGGTGTAGTTCCTTTTCTTTTTGCATTTTTTATAAAACTCCTTATTCACTTTTTCCTTTCTAAATTCTTACTTTTTCATTTTTCTCTTTTAAATCGATTCCCAAAAAAGTATTGAATTCTTCAATTAAAACTCTTCCCTTAAATGTAACTGCATTTTCATTTTCATCTTTTAACTTTTCGTTTATTTTTCTAATAATTTTATACGAATACGACTTTTTAAATCCTGTTATTTTTTGAACATCCTCTACATCATAGTATTTTTTCATTTTTTCCTCCTAACCTTTCAATTTATTTGTTTGAATAAAATAGTATCCAGTCAAAATCCAATATCTCCGCTATTTTTCTTGCTAATTTAACACTAGGATTTCTTTTGTTGTTTTCTATGCAATAATACATTTGCGAAGTTATTTTTGCTTGTTTTATTATATCCGTTGTTTTTATACCTCTAGCTTTTCTAATTTGAATCAACCACTCTCGTTTGCTACTCATTGCTTAATTTCACCTCCTATTGATTTTTTAAACTTTTTGTTGTATAATATAGTTGCCTTATGGCAGAAAGGAGCAAACTTCCATAAAAAGTTTAATACCTTCTGCCTTGCCTAGATACCTAATATAGGTCTTATTTGCTACGAGGCAGCTGCTATTAGCAGTCGAGAAAGAAAACTCTTAAATAATAAGAAAGTACAACTCATATGCTATCAACATATGAGGAATGCCAAAATCCAAAACAAGTGCTATCTTGTAGTGAGAGCTGCACTCACTTTTAATAAAACAGTTTGTGTTTGTGTTTACATTTACACGTTTAATAAAAATGCTGGTAATGGAATAACATTCGTGCTTAATCTAGTTTTAAACTCTTGAATATTAAGTTTTGATAGAACTTTCTATTCTCGTACTTAGTTTTTTGATATCAAGTATAGTTTTCGATGTAGCTTGATATCTTTTTTTATGCAACAATTTTGTAATCTAAAAATGTTATTTTTTTGATTACATATTAAGCATATATCAACAAATTGTTTATGTCAACAGTAAAATCACTTTTTATGAATATTTTCGATTTTATGTAAACAATTTGTTGTATATTTAAAAAAGAGGTGATTTCATGTTTGGAGAACGTCTTAAAAATATCTTGCAGGATAATGATATTTCGCAAATAAAATTGGCACAAGATCTAGGGTACACACCACAAGCAGTTAATAGATGGTGTAACAATATCACGGAACCAGACAACAAAACAATTGTAACTGTTGCAAAATATTTAAATATTTCAACAGATTATTTATTAGGAAACGACTCATGTTCAGATAGTAATTTAGAAAACAGATTAAAAGAAAAAGAAACATTAAAAAAATTACTAATAAAAAATGGATATATGGAATCAAATGAGGACTTAACAAATGAAGAGTTAAAAAAATTGATGAATTTTATCAATGCAAACAAAGAGTTTATAAAAGAAAAATAAACTGTATGAAAGCACTTTTCGAATTTTTACAACCTTGACAAACAATTTGTTAGAAATAGGAAAATAAAAATGATATGAAAATTAAAATTTTTTTAAAATCAATAAAAAAGACATTACCAAATATTTTTAGTAATGCTTATATTAAATTCAATAAATCAGCAAATATAACCAATGATAAAAATTTAATTAAAAATGAAGAAAAAATGAATGATAAAAGCTTGGACAAATTAGAAATAGCGGAATTCATTTTAGATTATACACACGGGTTCCCTAGCAAGTATATGTTATATGATGGATTAGTTGAATGGATTAAATCAATGAATGTTGAAAAGAGAATGTGGTATATAATCAATGTTTGTAACAAAAGCAATCCAACTCCACAAGAAAACTTTCTATTAGCAATGGCATACAACAATTTAAAAACTTTGTATAATGAGTATGCTATATATTATGCTGAGTTATATTTAAAAAACAATAAGTTTTATAATAAAAAGTTTAAAAACCGTAGCACTAAAGAAGAAAATATTTGTTATCAGCGAAGAATATTTCATTATATTTTAGCAAACAAATATGAAAAAGACTTAAATTTAAAATTAGCTCTCGAAAACGCCTACCTAATGGCATTCAACAAACCAAATTATAACTATGCAGTATTTAATGATGAATATACACTGTTGGCAAGACTATTGTACAAAAATGGTAACTTAACAGAAGCGATCGGTTGGTTAAGAAAAGGCATAGAAGAAAACAATGGCAATGATTATTTAAGAAACGATTATTTTTCTCAAATAAAAAAATATCAAGAATATCAAAAAAATAATAAAATATATATTCCAAAGAAAATTAAAAGGTTGAGAATTAGCATAAAAGAAAACTTTATTTATGATATCACAACAGGAGAAATAATTGATAAGAAAAGCACTAATTTTTAGTGCTTTTCTCTCGTTCTAATAACCATCTGATAAATAGATTATATAAACCATTTTTCTTCAAATAGACATAGAACTTATTTAAATTTTTCAAACTGCCACCCCTATTTTATTTTAAAACAATTGACAGTTAAATGAAGATATATATAATAAATAAACATTGTTAGGGGGATTTTATGGATTTTAAAGTGTATAAAAAGACAAGATATCAAAATATTTATAAACATAAAAATGGAAATTACGTAATAAGAGTTAATGTCCCAGTCGATTCCACTATTTCCAGAATAAACAATGAAAAAATATGGAGTATCGATGAGGCATTAAAGATAAGAGATAACCCAAAAATAAAAGCGCAAAAGAAAGCCGAAATTATATACAAAGATAATTTTGATGAGCTATGGAACAAATATATTAACTATTGCATATATGAAGAAAAGCAAGCTTATAATACATATCATAAAAAAGAGATTATATATTGCAAATACATTAAAAATCATTTTACAAAAAAAATAAGTAAATACACAAAAGAAGATTATGCAAAATACATAAATAATTTAAACACAACAGATACTATGAAAAATCACATATTGAAATATATCAAAACATTTTTAAATTGGTGTGTAAGAGAAAACTATATTATTATGAACCCCACTCTATCAATAAAAAAGTATAAAGTTCCAAAAGCAGAAATGAAATATTGGTTACCGGAACACATTAAAAAAATTTTGAATATTATAAACAAAGAACTTGATGAGAGCACATCTCCAGAGTCAAAACAACAAGCTTATATAATTAAAATGTTAATAATAATTGGCTTTTCTCTTGGCGATAGAATTGGTGAAACTAGAGCATTACAATTTGAAAACATCTCAGAAGAACATAATACAATTCAAATAAAACATTCAATCAATTATAATAGTAAAGCAAGTAATTATCTTTCAACTCCAAAAACAGATTCGAGTGGAGAAACACTTCAAATAACAAAAAAATTATTAAACGAAATTATAAGATACAAGTCATTTTTAGAAAATGAGTTGAATTATAAAGTAAAAAATGATACACCTATTTTAGTTAATATTAAAACAAATAAGCCATATAGTGATTCAAGATTAAGAGAATTATTCAATCACTACATTAAAATAGCTAAAGTCCCAAAAATTAGAATGTATGATTTAAGACACACGCTAGCTACTACTTTAATGAGTGAGGGATATGACATGTATGATATACAAGACAGACTAAGACATAAATCTATTAGAACTACAATAGATCGCTATGGTCATATAACATTAAACAAAAGAAAGAAGGTAGCAAAAATAACAGACAAATACTATTAAAGTGTAATTCAAAAACAATCTCGCGGAAATTTTGACGGTAATAAATAAAAAAAACCTTATTTTATAAGGCTATATTAAGTATAAATGGTGTCCCCGGTAGGACTCGAACCCACATCTATCCCTTAGGAGGGGATTGCTCTATCCTGCTGAGCTACGAGAACATACTTAGATTATAACACAATAGCAAAAATAATTTCAACCAAGAAAAAAAGGAAATGAATCATTTCCTTATAACCATACACCAAAGAATATTCCAGCCATAGTAAGTATTAAACCAACTACCCAAAATAATTTAACAATGTCTGTCTCTTCCCAACCAAGTTTTTCAAAATGGTGATGAAGCGGTGTCATTAAGAATAATTTATGTTTAAATAATCTTAACCAAACAACCTGTAAAATAACACTAAGTGTTTCAATAACAAACACACTAGCAACTACTAGCAAAGTAACTTCTCTATGTGTAAGTATTGCAACAGCGGCCATAACAGCACCAAGTGCTAAAGAACCGGTGTCACCCATAAATATCTTAGCAGGATGTGTATTGAAAATCAAAAATCCCATAAGTGCTCCTGTTAAAATAAATGAAAAGATTCCTATTTCCTCAAATCCAACTGCTATTGAAATCAAGCTAAATGCTATAAACGCAATTGCAGAAAGTCCTCCAGCAAGGCCATCCAAGCCATCGGTTAAGTTAACCGCATTACTAGCGCCTATCAATATGAACAAAAGGAATACTCCATAGAACCAACCCATTTCAATATTGATACCTAGTGTAGATACTATTAACGCTGTCTGACCACCCTTCTTCATATATAAATAGAAGAAGACTAAAGCAATTATAAGCTGCAAAAATAATTTTTGATATGTTGTCAATCCTTCATTATTCTTCTTTTTAATACTCAAGAAATCATCCAAGAATCCAATGAATGAATAACCAGTAAATACAAACAAAATAATTATCAAATTTGGTGTAAGCTCTATTTTATTCGTCAGCACTAAAAGAATTGTCATTATGATTGTAGGAACAACAAATATCAGTCCACCCATTGTAGGTGTTCCCTCTTTTTTCTTGTGATTTTCTCCTACATATATACTAATTCTTTGACCTATATGTTTTCTCCTTAAAAAGGGAATAAGTAGCAAACCACAAACTGTGGCAGATAAAAAACCGATCATTATTGCAAAAACAGATTTTGTTAATAATAATACTCCCATTATTTCACCTCTAAACTTGTTTTATTATACTATAGAATAATATAATTTGTCATAAAAAACTAAGTATTTTACAAAAAATTGTCAACCCCTACTAAAAATATATTACAAACATTACAAAAAAGACATGTTTTTTTTAAAGCTATATCATTGTCATAAATAAACAATTATAGTAAAATTAAAGAGATTTATTTCAGGAGGTGATCATTTTGAAAGGCTATAGCCAAGCAATATTGACTGCTGTTTTAATATTTCCACTTATTGCGCTCTTAATAACGTTACCCTATATGATAAAACAATATAGGAAATATGGCGCTATACCATTTTTAAGAAGTTTAATTGTATATTCATTTGTTCTTTATTTATTATGTGCATATTTCACGGTTATACTACCACTTCCATCAATTGCAAGTGTAGAAAAGCTAACCACACCTTGGGTACAATTAAAACCATTTACTTTTGTGAACGATATAATATCAGCAGCCGGTATTAAATTAAATGATTTTTCAACTTATTTAAATGCTTTAACAAAACCAGCAATGTACATAAACTTATTTAATCTACTACTAACATTACCTTTTGGTATTTATCTAAGGTATTATTTTAATCGAAAATGGTGGGAAGTAGCACTTCTAAGTTTCCTATTAAGCTTATTTTTTGAAGCGACACAGTTAACTGGTTTATATGGAGTTTATCCAAGGCCATATAGACTATTTGATGTTGATGATTTAATACTAAATACTGCTGGTGGTATTATGGGATATATGGTTACTCCATTATTTAGTTTTATGCTTCCAAGCAGGAAAAAACTCGATGAATTATCATTTGAAAAAGGAAAAAGAGTATCTTTCTTAAGAAGAACTATTGCATATCTCTTAGACTATTTTTTATTTACTTTTACTTTAGGAATAATAACTCCACTTTTTAATATCAAACTAGATATGAATATCATACCATTTCTTTTCTTATTATATTTCATAATAAGCACTACTCTATTTAAAGGGCAAACCTTTGGTAAAAGAATTGTAAGAATAAAAATTGCTAATGTTGATGGTAAAAATGCCAAATTATATCAAATACTTCTAAGATACATCTTACGTTATTTAATATATTATGGCATATATTACATTGCAGGGTGGTATAAAAGTCAGTTTAAAGCAGAAAGATTTACATCGTTAATATGTGCTATATTATTATTTATATCAGTGATTATTTATATTAAAAGCTTTATTGATATTTTGAAGAAAAGAAATTTGCTATACGAAAAAATAAGCAAAACTAAAAATATCAGTACAATAATAATAAAAGATAAAAAAGAAAAAGTTGAAGATAAAGAAATTGAAAATTTAGATAATAACACACAAAATAATGAAGAACCTATAGAAAAAGAATAATTTATATAATAATTGAAAATAAAAAATAATTTGTTATAATTATTGTATAAGTTTTCTGCCGATATAGTTTAGTGGTAAAACAGATCCTTGGTAAGGATCAGCGGACAGTTCAATTCTGTCTTTCGGCACCATTGTAATACTAAGCTTGTATTTTCAAGTTAACATAAAAACTACTTTCAATTTTATTTGAGAGTAGTTTTATTTTGCTCTTTAAATACTAAATCAAAGAACTTAAAATGCTTTTTTGTATTTGTTTTCCATTTAGTAACTCCTCTTTTGAAATACCAATAGCATTTGCAATATCATATATAAGCCATTCATTTCTACAATTGCTTTGTTTAACAATTTCTAAGAAATACTGTACTGCTTGAGCCTTAGAAAAATTATATTTTGAAATAATACTCTCAATGCAACCTCTTACAAACAAATAAGAAGAAATATAAGAAATTCTAAATGAACATGATCTATTTGGGATGAGTATTTCAGTACCAAAGCTTCCATTTCCTTCAGAATTTAATAATTCCTGTGCACTTAAAATTTGATTTTCACTAAGTTTTTTTATTGCTTCTCTATACTCTGTAAAGTTTTCTTCTAACACCAAAGCAAATAATGGTAACGCTTCTGCAAAACCTTCACATATAGTTTGATTTATAAGAAAAAATTGACTATGTATAATGTGAGAGAGTTCATGTATTTTGTTTTCTATTCTTGAAATATTTTTATCTTTATCTAATTTATTTTCTAACATATTTTGACTTAGACCATAAGCGGAATTAAACCCATCTAAATCATAACAGCGAACTGGTTTTCCTCCACCTTTCCCCTTATCAAAAGTTGAAGGTATTTTTAATAATTTAGAATAATTATCGTCGGGGACTATATAAATATACAATACTGGGTTAGCATTACCAGGATATTTAATTTCTAGTGTATTTATCATATTCAAACACATTTGTATGCTTTCTAAATAATTGTTGTAACATCATCTATCATATTTCAAAGCAAGCTCCTTTGATAATCTAACTTTAATTTCTTTGCTAAAAATTCTTAGCTCTGAACTTTCTATATATTCTCTCAAGCTATCTTTTTCATACATAACGAACTCTCCAATAAATTATTATACATAGTTATATCACTGATTTTATAAAATGCATTATAATAAATTCTTTTTGCACTATTTATAATATTTGATATAATATGGGTGAAAAAATTTCTTTTTAGATACTTATTTTGAAAATCGTGGAGGTGAAAAAATGAGAAATTTATACAGATAAGTAAGGCATAAACTTTGATTATGCCAGAAAGGAAGGCATAATAATGGTTGAAATAAGCAATTTAAGTATAAGTATTGAAGATAGATTTCTAATAAAAAATCTTTCTTTAACACTAAATCAAAATGATAAACTTGCCATTATTGGTGAAGAAGGAAACGGAAAATCTACCCTACTAAAAGGAATATTAGGAATTTGTGAATATGCAGAGGTAACCGGAAGTATAAACACAAAAGGAAATAAGATTGGCTACTTAGAACAATCATTATCAGAAAATAATTTAAAGAAAACAGGTTATGAATTTATATTCAGTAATACAAATAGTTACAATTATTCAAAAAAGATATATAAATATTTAGAATCATTAAACCTAGATGAAAAATTATTAGATCAAAAACTAAAAACTTTATCAGGCGGAGAAAAAATAAAAATAAGTATACTAAAACTTTTATTAGAAGAAAATGACATATTATTTTTAGATGAACCAACAAATGACTTAGATATTGAAACTTTGAAATGGCTAGAAAACTTTATAAATAGCAGAAAAGAACCAATCATATATATTTCACATGACGAAACACTGCTTTCTAATACAGCAAATATGATCCTACACATAGAGCAGCTTAAAAAGAAAATGGAATGTAAATATACACTGCTTAGAATAGACTATGACACTTATGTTAATGAAAGATTAAGAAAAATAAGTAAGCAAACACAAGTTGCTAAATCTGAAAAACGAGAGTTTTATAAAAAAGAAGAAAAGCTAAGAATAATCATGCAAAAAGTTGAAAGTAAACAAAATACAATATCAAGAAAAGATCCTCATGGTGCACAACTTTTGAAAAAGAAAATGCATTCTTTAAAAGCACAAGAGAAAAAGTTAAATAATTTAGAAATAACAGAAATTCCAGATTATGAAGAAAGTATTAACTTCTTTTTTGAAGATGCATTTATACCAAGTACAAAAAAGATATTAAATTTAGACATTAAAGAATTAAAAGTAGAAAACAAAGTACTTGCTAATAATATTGAACTAAACTTTGTAGGAAACAAGCATATATGTATAATTGGTAAAAATGGTGTAGGAAAATCAACTTTAATAAAAATAATATATGAAAACTTAAAAGAGCGAACAGACATCAAAGTTGGTTATATGCCACAAACGTATGATGATGTTCTAAATAATTATAAAAATGTTTTAGATTTTCTTTGTACAGAAAAGGATAAAGAAGAGATTACAAAAGTAAGAATGTATCTAGGTAATATGAACTTTACAAGAGATGAAATGATGGGAGAAATTAAAAATTTAAGTGGTGGAAGCAAAGCAAAATTATTTTTAATAAAATTAGTGTTAGACAAATGTAATGTTTTAATACTAGATGAACCAACAAGAAATGTATCTCCCCTATCAAATCCAGTTATTAGAAAAGTTCTCAAAGAATTTAATGGTACTATTATAAGTATATCGCATGATAGAAAATACATTGATGAAGTTGCAAATGAAATATATGAATTAACAAAAGATGGGTTAATTAAACTTGATTCAATAGACTAACTTAAAGTTAGTCTTTTTTTAGGTACAAAAAAAGCCACCATTTGGTGGCCATCCCCTATCCTTCCCTCATTTTATAGCTAATGTCTGGTAATACTTTGTATGTATAAAAGTACACATGTACATTATGATGAACCTAAACTTTAAAAATTACTAGTTCCATAGTACAACAATTGTATGACTCATTCTCAGTCACAGAGATAACATTCACTCTATAAAATTACCAACTAATATTGTCTACATAAGATCAACAGTCCAATTAGTAAACTGAATAGCATCTTCTATTTTTCTTAATTCACAAGACATAGAATCAATTTCTTTTTGAAGTTTTTTAACATCAACATTACTAAGTATTTTAATTTCACTTCTAGATGCTCTTGGAATTACGTTGCTAGCACTGTTAGCTAGATTTCTATAAGAATTTATTTTCTTTGTAAGAACATCTCTTTTAGCAATAAGTTCTGTTAAAGTAGAATTGTTATATTCAGTTTTTGTATTACAATTAGTTAAATTTATTCTACTTATAAGAGTTTCTAAATTATCATAACTTGTATTTAGCTCTTTCAAAAGTTCCTTTGGACTTTCCAAAGAATCTTCTCCTTCTTGAATAACTGCATTCATAGAAAGTCTATATTCAAGTTGTGATATTTTTTTATTTAAATCTGCTCTTTCTTGTAAAGCTTGTGCAAGTTTCATAAAATCACCAGTACCTTTCAAGTAATATTATATATTCTCTTCTCTTATCGCTTCAAGTATATTTTCTTTTTTAATCTTTCTAGTTGAATACATAACAGAAATTAACACGATAACAAACACACCAATAATAGCTATGATTATACTATTCCATGGTATTATTGTTTCATTAAAGTTTACAATAGATTTAGACACATCATTTAAATAAAGTACTATTGCAAAGCTAACAGGAAGTGCATAAAGTAATGATTTGAGTCCAAAGAATAAACTTTCACAAAGAAGCATTTTATTAAATCCATGACGAGTAAGTCCCATACTTCTTAACATTGCAAACTCACTTTTTCTTAAATTCATACTCGTACTAATTGTGTTAAACACACTAGTAACACCAATAGATGTAACTAAAACTACAAATCCATAAATCAAAATTTTAAGTGCTAAAAGTAAACTCTTTGTCTGTTTTTGCTCTTCACTATAATTATAATAATAGTAAGATGTGTCATACTCTTTAGCTTTGTTTTCTAAAGTTTCTCTAAATGAAACATCATCATCAACATCTAAATAAACCTGTGAATAAGCACTATAACTAAACTTACTTAAATCACCAAAGTACCCCATAGGAACAATAAATACAAAATCATAAAGTTTTTTAAATATATAATCATTATAATATTCAAAATTAGCTATATAATAATCATCAATTTTATATTTACAAGAAAAATCCCACTGTCCATCAGATGTTATAAATTTTTCACATAAGTCAACTTCCTTATTAAAATTATTATTATATTTATTAAAAACATCTTTTCTAACAGAATCTTCACCAAATATAGTCATTGTATAACTATTAAATAATATTGGTTTAACTTCTTTTTTACCTATCTTATTTAAAATCTTATTGTAATTATCCTTGTCGAATTCATAAATTGCAACTTGTATTCCATCACCATAAGCCACTATATAATCCTTAATTATGTTATAAAACTCTGGAGTATATATACTTTTATCTTTGATGTCTAAACTAGTGTCTAAAGAATATGTGTGTATGGACATATAATTAGAAACATTTTTATCTTTAACTATATCTTCCATAAATTTTTGAACCTTATTACCAGAATAACGATCAAGGTTAATTATTGCATCGCTATCAATATAATCCATATAAGTATCAGCACTCTTTGTCATATAAGTCATATACGATGAAAAAGTAATAAACAACACGATACTAACAAAAAGCGATAAAACTGTTATTCTATATTTCTTTTTGTTTCTTTTTATATTCTTTAGTGCTATCTCGCCCTCTATACCAAATATTTTTCTAATAAATTTTGGTGTCTTAAGCTTCTTTGCCTTTATTTTTATATCATCACTTTGTCTAAGTAGTTCAACTGGGCTAAATTTACTAGCACGGTGTGCTGGAATAAATACTGATATAAATATTGTAATAATCATAAAAATTAAAGGTATTATTACAAATAATGGATATGCTGCCAGTTTAAGCGTTGTACCAAGCATATCAGAAATTAAATTGTTTATTATAAGAATTACTAAGCCTATTCCAAGGAAAGATGCTACAATACCAAGTAACATTCCTATAATACCAACTACTAACGCCTCAAAGAAAACTGTTTTTCTTATCTGCCTTTTAGTAGCACCAACACTTGATAAAAGTCCAAATTGTCTTTTTCTTTCCATTACACTTATAGCAAAAGAGTTATAAATCACGATTGCGCATCCTATTGATAAAATTGTTAGTACAAATACTAAAAGTGTTACCATAGTAGAAGTTAAATTTGAAAACTTGCTTGCACCATAAAGTTCGAGTAAAGCCACATTTGTTGATGTTGCATTTGGAGAAAGATTAAATTGTTTTGTAATATTTTCTACAACATCATAAGTATCTTTCATCTTTTTCATGTATAAGAAACAGTTCATATGATCTTTATAGTTATTCTTGCTTAAAGTAATTACATTAAACATATTATAGTAGCCATAAATATCATTTTCAATAATTCCTACAACTTTAAAGCTTTTGCTACCATTTTCCTTTTTTTCTAAATCACTATACATTGAAATATTATATACTGGAATATAAGAGTCACCATTATAGTAATAATATAATTCTATATTCATGTTTGATCCAAGCTTATATTTTTCATTAAGAGCCTTTGGAATTAGTATTTCATTTTCATTCTTTGGCATTCTTCCTTCAAGCAAAGTTAAATGTTTAAAATAGCCTTCATTTGCTGCCACAAAAGCTAAAGTATATTCACTATCTCTATACTCATATTCGGAAAAGCCAAGATAACTACTATATTCTATCCTATCTATTTTGTCATTTTTAAGTAGTTTTGAATATTCATCGGTACTTAAATCCAAAACATAAGCGTGTTGATCTCCAGAATATTTTTTTACACTTTCAATAGCGCTTTCTCTTGCTGAAGAAATCAAAAGACCTATTCCAAGCATCAATGCACATGACAACATTATTCCAATTATTGTAACAAGTGTTCTTCTTTTATTTAATTTAAGATGTCTAATTGTTAATTTATTTAATACGTCCATGTTATCTTACTCTCTCATCTGACACTATTTTTCCATCATCGATAGTAATGATTCTATTAGCACTCATTGCGATGTTATAATCATGAGTTATCATAATTATTGTTTGATTATATTTCTGATTAGACAACTTTAAAAGATCCACTATATCTTTACTGGCTTTTGAATCAAGGTTACCAGTTGGTTCATCTGCTAAAAGAAGGCAAGGTCTATTCATAAGAGCTCTTCCAATAGAAACTCTTTGTTGCTGACCTCCAGATAACTGATTAGGTAAGTGTCCTACTCTATTTTTAAGCCCTAAAATATCTACAAGTTCATTTAAATATTTTTCATCTGGAACTTTACCATCCAAAAGTATTGGAAGAGTAATATTTTCAGTAACATTAAGTGTAGGAATCAAATTGTAAAACTGATAAATAAGTCCTACTTCTCTTCTTCTAAATATAGCAAGCCTATCTTCACTAAGACTATATATATCTTCTCCTCCTACATAAATTTTTCCACTAGTAGGTCTATCAACACCTCCTAATAAATGTAAAAGAGTACTTTTACCACTACCACTTGCACCAACAATAGCAACAAAATCACCTTTTTCAACTGTAAAACTAACATCATCAAGAGCTTTAACTAAAGTCTCACCTTTACCATATCTCTTACATAGATGTTCAACTTTTAATATTTCCATTCTTTCACCTCAATAAACACTATACTATATTTTTATTACACTTAAATGACTTTATTATTACAGTTTAGTCACTTACTTTTCTTCTTATGTCTTTAAATATCACTTGATTAACATCAAAAGAGGCATCATTTTTAATAGTTATCAAAGTTCCACCACGTTGCTATTCTTTAGAAGCAATATTATCATAAGTAATATAAAAATTATTTTAAATATTTTTCTCTTCATAAAATCACCATCCATTTATAATATATCAAAATTTAATTACTAAAAAGTGACAACATTATCACAAATTTGTCATAAGTTATTTTTATAAAATTTGATAGAAAAACATGTTCCATTTTCACTACTTTCTGCAGAAACACTAGCATTTTCCATACCAAGTACTTTCTTTGCCATATAAAGTCCTATGCCTATACTGTCTTTATTACTACTTCCTTTATAAAATCTTTCAAATATATGTGGTAAATCTTTCTTAGAAATACCACATCCATTATCTTTAATAGAAAGTTCAGTATAAATTGGTGTATCAAGAGAAGCAATCTCTATTGTGCCACCCTTAGGAGTATGTTCATAAGCATTTTTAATAATGTTTGATAAAGATTCAACTGTCCACTCTAAATCTATTAAAAGTTTGACATCAGTTATATTTATAATTATGTTTTGTTCTTTAAGTTCCATAGAAATTCTAAGTGGTTCAAGTGCCTTTTCAACAAGTTCTTGAATCGAATATTCTTTTATAACTAATTTATCGCTACCACTTTCAAGTCTAGACATTTTCAAAAGTGTTACAACAAGCCATTCGATTCTTTCAAGTTGTGTTCTGTTTTTCATAAGGAATTCTTTTTTACTCTTGTCTTTCTCTTTTTCTAAAAGAATATCATTTATTATATACATACTAGTAATCGGAGTCTTAATTTGATGGGAAATATCTGAAAGTGTTTCCTTTAAATACTCCTTTTCTTTAATATTGTATTCACTGATTTCTTTAAATTTTGCAACAACTTTAAATGTGTCACTTTTTAGCGTTCCAAAAAGTCCTTCTTTATAGTTTCTAATATCAATTAAGTAATCTTCGTTCAACATATTATTTATGCAACCACATATAATATTTATTTCTTTGTTCATATAATAAATAAAGGATAAAAAAAGAATATTAAAACTTAAGAAAATAAAGGAAATTACAAGTAATACTTCTCTAGATAAAGAAAAGAAATTGAATAGCAAAATAGTTGAAGCAAGAATTATAAAGTCAAAAATCAAAAATATTTTTACTTCACGATATTTAAACATATTATTCACCTAATTTATATCCTATATTTCTAACAGTTACTATTATTTTTGGGTCTTTTACATCATCTAGTTTTTCTCTTATCCTCTTAATATACACAGTTAAAGTATTATCATTAACAAAATCACCACTTACATCCCAAATATTAGAAAGAATACTTTCTCTAGTAAATACCTTATTAGGATTACTTATAAATATCAAAAGAGTTTTATATTCAAGTGCTGTCAAGAATACTTCTTTTTCATCTTTGTAAACCTTAGCACTCGATGTATCTATCTTAAGATTTTTATAAGTAATAATATTACTCATTTTTCCATACCTTTTTAAAACATTTTTAATTCTTAACACTAATTCTTTAGCTCTAAACGGTTTGGTTATGTAATCATCTGCACCAAGATCTAACCCTTTTAAAACAGAGATTTCAAGATCTGCTGCTGTCAAAAAAATAATTGGAACATCGCGTATTAGTTTAATTCTCTTAAATACTTCAAATCCATCAATATCAGGTAAGTTTATATCTAAAAGTATTAGTGATACTTCATCATTAAAATTTTCTACAGCATCCACTCCTCTTTCAAAAGATTTAACTTTAAAACCTTCTTGTTCTAAATAATAAGACAGTCCATCTCTAATAGAAAAATCATCTTCAACAAGCATTATCATATAATCACCAACTTACATAAATACTATACCATATTTTATCGATAATAAAAAATGACTTATAAAAATTAAGTCATTTTTGTCTTAATTAACTTTACTTAACATTAACGCTATTTAACATAACACTTGGTACTCTAGACTCAAAATGCATTTTTTTCTTAGTAATTGGATTTATAATATCAAGAGAATAAGCATGAAGCATAAGCCTTTTAGCATTTTTATCTTTAATACCATATTTATTATCTCCAAGTATTGGATGTTTTATATCGCTTAGTTGTACTCTAATTTGATTTCTTCTCCCTGTATCTATTTTAATTTTTAATAAAGAATATTTATCATTTGATTTAATTTTTTCATAATGGGTAATGGCAAGTTTTCCATCCTTTTCATTTGTAGAATATGTAAAAAGTGATTTATTTTCCTTTAAATAAGATCTAATCGTGCCTTTATCATTAGTATTCCCAATTACTACTGCATAATAAATTCTAGTAGCAATATCATTCCAGTTATCTTGTAAAAGCATTTTAACATTCTGATTTTTAGCAAAAAGTACTACTCCCGAAGTATCTTTATCAAGTCTATGAACGATAAAAATTTTTCCATTACCATTTTTCTTTTTTACGTATTTTGATAGAGCACTGTAAAGATTATTTTCTTTATCGTTATCTTTTTCTGTAGCAATTGTCAAAATACCACTTGGTTTATCTACTACTATTATATCTTTATCTTCATATATTATCTTAATATCTCCTATCAAGTTTGATGTAAGTAAAGTATTCCTAATAGACACTTTATCATTTAAAGAAAGAACATAATCATGCTTAGTAATCACTTTATTGTTTACTAAGACCATCTGTCTTGTTAGCAATGACTTAACATTATTTTTACTCTTACCGACAAGTTTTTCTCTGAGAAATGAAAACAAATCTCTTTTATCCTTATCAACTGTATAATCCATAAAACACCACCTAGATAATTATAACATTTAAAAAGAAAAAGAAAAAGATTAGATAATTTCTAATCTTAAAACATGACATTACTAAAATGTTTTTGTAAGTTTTTTTTCATTTTCGTAATACTCACTAGGTATTTCTGAATGAAACTCTATACTTCCATCTTCATTTTTCTTTACTTCTGTAACGTTAAATGTTGGAAGTGGTTCTCTAACCTCTTCTTCTTTTGTAATGCTTTCAACTTTTAAACCATTAACCTCATAATACTCGCTAGGTATTTCTGAGTGAAATTCTATACTGCCATCCTCATTTTTCTTTACTTCTGTAACATTAAATGTTGGAAGTGGAACATATTCTGTAGCTACTGGTCCAAGTCCAATAATATTAAGTTCACCATTATTATAGTTTTTATCATTCTTTTTAATTAAATGATAACCAAGTGCAATAGTACCAATTGTTACACCTACCGCAACACCCTTAACAAATTTATTCATATAACCATCCCCCTCAATTAGTAGGCAAATTATATCATATAATTACTTATTTGTCAAGTTTTCGTAAAATGTGAAGTTGGCATCAGAGTAAAGTGGAATATAATTTTTATCAAGTTCTAATACTTTATTTAACTTATTTGTATTGTAAATAAGAACATGAGTTATGCCATATTTTGAAAATGTATCTTTATAATTATCAAAAATTTTCATTCCATCTATAAATGCTGTACACCCTTTATTAAATTCTTCTGTATAAAGATCTGCTCTTGAATCATAAAAGACTGGAATTTCTTCAAATAACAAATAACTTCCAAAATTATACTCATTGAAAAGCTTAATATTTTTAACATCAAGATTATTTTTAATATAAGTTGATACTCCTATTGGATATTTTTTTGGATTAACATAAGGGACTCTATAACTAGATTTAACATTTAAAACAGAAAATAAAATCATAAACAATGACAATGAAACATAAACATACCCAGTATCGATAACATCTTCTAATTTTATAGTAGTTAATCTCTTATCTATAAAGCTTTTCAAAATTCTAGCTATACTATAAAAGCCCAAAACTAAGAATAAAGCAAAACTTCTATTTGATAAAAGACTAAGTAAGAAGAGTCCTCCAATAAAGAAAAAGTCTTTAAGTTTAATTTTCATACTTCCTTGAAATAGTAAAAATACAAGAGCAAAAAATATTATAAATACAGCCGGACTATTACTTATTGTAATTGGTAAGTGTTCACTAATATACGACATAGTAACACCTTGTCTTGTATTATAAAAATAAGTAAAAGGAACTAAAAAGTTAGGAGTTAAAAAGCCAGTTACTAATACAAGTAAGACTGCAAGTAAAAGTTTTTTGGTATTTTTTGCTTCTTCTACAAGAATGACCCCATCACTTATATTTCTTTTTTCTTTATAAATATTTATCTGCTTCTTGAATTTATTTTTTATATAGTAAACTAAATCTTGTACTAAGTATGGAAGGAATAATACAAATATAAATGGCCATATTGCTAAATGTACATTAGCAATTAGTAAAGAAAAAGCAAAAATATAAATAAAATATTTTTTCTTTCCTGTTTCTCTAAGCATTTCTAACGAATAAAGAAGCAAAAGAAGAAAAATATAACTGACAAGCTGAGCTCTTGCTGTAATAAAGTTTCTAAAGCACATTCCTAATATTATCGTCATAAAATAAGAAAGGCCTCTATCTTTCACTATTTTATTTGTAGTAACATAAAGAGTTACAAACAAAATAAATGCTAAGACTATACTAGAAATATATAGTCCATGAAAACCTGCAAAATGATAAACAAAATAAATTGCTAAATCATATAGCCAGTGTGGGTATGTATAAGCAAGATTTGGAATAAAAGAAAAATGTTCTTTCATATCTATTCCATTATTAAATATCGTCTGTCCAACTTTTATTGTATAAAATGTGTCATTTTGTAATTCTCTTGTAGTAAGAATTATTGCAAGAGAAAGGAATGTAATAATCATTACACTCCAAAATATTATTTGTTTTTTATTTTTCATATTATCACCAATAAAATTATACATAAAATCTTAAGAATTAGCAATTTTTAAGATTTTTTTGACTATGATTTTTTTACAAGTGCTAATTTTTTACCTTCATCTTTTGTTTTATTGTCAAATTTCTCTAAAACAGGAGCATAATCTTCTCTTGAACTTAAAATAGTTAATGCTCTACTTTGAATAGGTTCTAACTCTTTTGGATCTTTTTGAAGCATTCTTGCAACTTCTTCATGACTACGTTCAACTCCTCCAAAAATACCCGTCCTATATGCTAAATATTTAAACGTATCAAAACCACATGTACTATATAAAGATAAATACATTCCTTTATTTTCATTATCTGCAAAAAGTGTGGCAATATAGGCTTTTCTAACCTTTTTTAAAGCTTTTGCTTCTATCTGTCTAACTCTTTCACGTGTGCAACCAAGTTGTCTTCCAATTTCTTCTAGTGTCCTTATTCCCTTACCATCAAGACCTAATCTTTCTGTAATAATTAGATGTTGTCTACTGTCAAGAGTTTTCTTATCATTCAACACCCCTACTAAAAAGTCTTTTTGCATTCCACTTATAACACTTTCATCTACATTATCATCACAAACAAGTAAATCTTCAAGCGTCATAACATCATCTTCATCTATTTTCTTATTTATACTAACAACTGGCATTGTAGTTTCACGATAAATTAAATAGTCATTTCTACTAATATCTAATTTTTCTAATATTTCACTTTCAGTAGGTCTTCTACCAAGTTCTAATTCAAGGCTACTTATCCCTCTAGCAATTCTGCCATTTTTAAGAACTCTATGTACAGGAACTCTAACACTTCTACCAGTATCTGCAATACCTCTTGATACTGCTTGTCTTATCCACCATATAGCATATGTAGAAAACGAAGTATCACGAGAAAGATCAAATGTTTCAATAGAATGAAGTAAACCATTACTACCAAACTGAATTAAATCATCATAGTCAACAGTCGAAGAAAGGAAACTAAAATACATATTAGCAGCTCTATAAACAAGTGGCATATTTACTTCTAAAAGCTTAGAGATAGTATCACTATCACCAGATTCAATTCTACGCATAAGAGCAAGATTAGCTTCACCATACTTTGAAAAATCTATGTTGGAATAATCACCATAATCAGTGTTTTTAATTTTTTCAATGCAACCATAGAAAGGAACTAAAGAAGGATAATTTACCCTTTCTTCTTCATCTAAATTTAATAATAGTTTTTTAACTATTGGAAATCTTCCCATATATGATTTCATCTTCTCATCTGATAATGGACCTACTATAGAAAAATAAGAATTCAAAATTTTAGCTCTTTTTTCATTACTCATAGAAGGATTTGAGAAAAGGACTTTACACTCACGTGAGAAATACAAATACTCGTTTTTTGTACATTCACTTTCAATTTGCCTCTTAATAATTGATTTTACTTTTGCTACAATAAGTTTTGGATCTTTTTCTTTTGACATAACTTTGTCTAACGTGGTTCTTGCATTGCCAATACCATAGCAATTACACATATCAATAAGCTTTTCTCTTAATTTCTCATTACTCATTTTTTCACTTCTTTCTTACACTGTTTTTCTAAAATAAGCTGTTGGTAATTTTACTACTTTTACTTTTCCTTTTGCTTTTTTATCTTTTTTTTCTTCTTCATATTTATGTTTATTCTCCCACTCAGAAGAATCATAAATGAATAAAAGCGGATCATATAATTTATCGTTTTTAAGTTTTTTTAAGACTTTTTGCTCCAATTTCTTAGCGCCTCTAATATTTTTTAAAGCTTCTTCTTGAGAGAGTCTTCTCTTATTAAATAACCCTGTCCTGCAAGCTAGATAATTAAATTGCGAATCTTCTGATGAATGCAAAAATGAAATATATGCTCTTCGTATATCTGGCCTTAACTCACTATCCTTTAAATTTAATTCTATTAAAACTGTTTTAATCTTTTGAATAGCTTTACTTTGTATTTGACGAATACGTTCATGGGAACATGAAAATGATTTTGCTACTTCACTTAATGTAGCAGGTCTTCCAGCAGTAAGCCCTAATCTTTCTTTTAATATAAATCTTTCATTTTCATTAAGCATCAAAGAAGAATCTATCATATTCGTAATATATTCACTTTCCATTTTTGAAAATACTTCTTCATCTACTAATTTATTATCTATTAAACTAAAATCTGCAAGGGTATTAGTTTGTCTTTCTCCATTAACATTTTTATCAACACTAGTTACACCAAGCATAATCTCACAGTAGATTAAATAATCTTTTCTACTCATTTTTAAAAATTTTAGTATTTCTTCCTCAGATGGAAAATGTCCAAGTTCTTTTGCAAGTGCTTCTATTTCTCTTTTTGTTTTTTTAGCAGCTTCTATTCTATGTACTGGCACTCTAACATTCCTTCCAGTATCGTCAATACCTCTTTCAATAGATTGTTTTATCCATAATGTTGCATACGTAGAGAAAGACTTACCTTTACTTAAATCAAAACATTCTATTGCGCGAAGAAGTCCTTCATTTCCTAATTGGATTAAATCATCAAAATCTAAAGATGAAGAATTCTTTACATTATAATGAGAATGTGCAGCCCTATTAACTAAACCTTTGTTGAAAAATAATAATTTTTCTATTGCTTGACTATTACCAGATTCCATCATGTGCATAAGTTGGTCGTTTATTTTAGTGATATTTTCTGTCACATCAATATTATTTATTTCATCTTCATTATTTTGGGAATAGCTAAGAAAAGAAACAAGTGCTGGATACTTTTCAAAAAAGCTAGAATCATTAGAACCATATTGTTTACTAACAAAATCTTTTACCTTAGGAAATCTTCCTTGAATTGACAAATAATCTTCACGAGAAAGTGGCCCTACCGTTTCAAATAAATTATTTATTATTTTTAACTTCTTAGCATCATCATAATATGGATCAGTAAAAAGATTTCTATACACTCTAGAAAAATATAAATTCTTATTAGATGAAAATTCTTTTCTCATTTCGATTTTTAAAAGCGATTTAGCTTTTCTTAATGCATTTTCATAATATTCTTTAGAACTACTACTTTTAGTATTACTTGCATACGAAATAGCACCCGTAACAATTTTTTTAGAAGCTAAAATACCATAACTTTCACAAAGAAGTATTATCCTTTTCTTTATCTCCTCATTTGTCACTTTGATCACCCCTAAATGTGAACGTTATTATAACATAAAAAAGATGAAAAGAAAAGATTTTTTATTTAAATAAAGTTCGTAAAAGCTCATTTTCAGTTATATATTTTCCCTCAAAATAAAACAAATGTATTTTATCTCTATGCATTTCTTTGACATTTTTTATAATTTTTCTTTTCTTATAATTAAGGTTATAAAGATATCTTTCTAGCAAAAACTTATTAAAATATTCTTTTCGTCTATTAAACTCATCGAAAATTTTAAATGCAAGTAAAAAAAAGACAAATATGAAAAAATATGAACTAAAAAAATATAATGTCAAGCAAAAAGTGAAAGCATACATCACAAAGGAAATAAACATTGTTATATTGTAACTTCTTCTATATGCAAATATATAACATAGTAATATGTCAAGAAGCCTTCCTCCATCAAGTGGATATATAGGTAAAAGATTAAAGATAAGTAAAAAATAATGGAAATCACTAATGTTTTTTACTCCTAAAAAAGTTAATAAGTAAAAGTAGATAACTTGAAAGATTGGACCCATAAGCATTATCAAGAGTTCTTCTTTCAACGGTTTATTTATAATAACATCAAATTTAGTAATTCCACCAAGTGGATATATATATATTTTATCTGTATTCCACTTATAATGTTTAGCCATAAGTAAATGTCCAAATTCATGAACAATAATTAAAGACATATATATGATTATTTTTTTAAAGTTTGCAGTAAAAAAAGTTATAAAAAGGAAAAAATAAGTAAATGGTGATATATAAATATTTTTATATAAAATCTTTATAATCTACATACTTCCCATCTTCTTTAAAAACTAAGTAAATATGCTTATCTTTCGCCTCTCCCACAAAGCTTCCTTTAGTTAAATGATCATAAAGTTTAATATCACCAACATTTATATTGCAATACCATATATCTACACCATTTTCTCCTTGTACTATAACTGTATTACCATAATCTGTTTTGTCACCAATAAATATTACTACACCATTTTCTAAAAGTGGTACTAAATAATTTGCATTAACTTCCAAAGAAACTCCATCTTTGTATGCACTACTTTTACTATATATTAACTTTTCACTAAAAACACGTTCTTCTCCTGGCACTATATCAATAGGAAAAATACTACCGAATTTAGAATTATACCATTTGGTAATTGTGGCAAAAGAAATAGTATTGTCATAGACTTCTTTATAAACATTTTTTTTAAAATTATCATTTACTTTGGCACCTATAAGAAAAGAAAGAAAAAGAATAAAAGAAATTAGTATTTTACTAACAAATACTTTAGCAAATGTCATGGAACTATTCATTCCCTTATTGTTAAAATTGTTATTTTTCTTTTTATTTAAGTATTCCTCAATATTCCTATATTCATCCACATAAATCACCCTCTAATAATAAATATTAGACTTATTATTTAATAGAACCAAAGCTAAAAGAAAATTTGCTTTTATTAAAATTAAAAGCAAAATATATGATTGCAAAACTTACACTAGGTAAAATATTATTTAATATTTGAAATATTAGAAATGTAATTTTAAAATCAATAAATCCAAAAAGGCAAAGTAAAAGATAATAACATAAATAATATATCAAATAAAAGGAAAGGAAAAACAAAAGAAAATTTCCTATATCTCCTGTAAATTTTTTTCTTAGTATATCGGAAAAGCAAAATATTATAATAAAAAGGAGAAAAGTAATTGAAATATTATTATTTATAATTACTCCAAAAAGAAACAAGAATAAATAAAATAAAAGGTCGAGTTTTTTGTGAAAATACAAATATGAAATAAGATAAGAAATAGAAAAAAATGAACATAAAAACTTGGTATTTAAAAGAACAAAATCCAAGATTATCATAAATATTCCTATCATGGAGCATTCCTCTTAAGAACTGCTACAAATCTTAAATTGTCAATATCAGACGCAAGAAAAACCGTTGCAACATTACTTGTATCATAATAATCTTTTTCTATTTCAATTATAGTGCCAATAATTATTCCACTTGGAAATTTTGTTGTTAATCCACTAGTTACAATTTTATCCCCTACTTTAACCTTTGAATCTTTGTCTATTCCTTCTATGATCATTTTATTATTAGAAACCGTTAATATTTTATTTAAAATTTCTTCTCCTACTACTTTAACTGATATGTTATTGTATTTACTACTGTTAGTAATAAGTTTAACAACAGAAGTATAAAAAGTGGTCTTCTCTATAGTACCAACAAGACCGTTGTAATCGACAACAGCCATACCTTCTCTAATTCCATCTTTTTCTCCTTTATTTATAGTTATTTCATCTAGAAAAAAGTCGTTTTTTCTTTCTATTACAGCAGCATAAACATAATCATAATCAGTAAGAGAAAAATCTATATTCAAAAGTTTCTTCATACTCTCATTTTCTTTTTCAACTTCATCTTTAAGTGTAACAGTGAAATTTTTAGAAGGAATATAATCAAAAGAGAAAAAAAATAAATCACGGAAATATTTTTCAATATATATATGATTATTAACAGTTAAATATGAAAGTACTGTTAAAACAATTACAATAACTATAAGTAAGTTTTTCTTTTTAATTTTCTTTCTACTTTTCACGTTAATCACCCATTTATAATTTGCCCATTATCTTTAAAACTATAATAATTATTATTGCCAATTATTAAGTGATCAATTACAGGAATTTTATTGATTTTTCCAATATTAACAAGTGCATCTGTTAAAACAAGATCATCGTTTGAAGGTTTTATATCTCCACTTGGATGATTATGAGCGCAAACAATATTACTAGCAGAATAAAGATATGCATATTTAAAAACTTCACGTGGATGAACAATACTTTTATTAACTGTGCCAATAAATAAAAGTTTCTTACCAACCATATGCTGTCTATTATCAAAATAAAAACAGTAAAATAATTCTTGCTTTTTATCATTGAAAAGATTTCTAACGTTTTCATAAATCATTTCTGAATTTATAAAAGAAGTTTTCTTAACAAAATCATCTTTTGAAAAAATCCTTTTCCCAAGTTCAACAGAAGAAAGAATAACAAATGCCTTTGCCTTACCTATTCCTCTTATAGAAGTAAGTTTATTCATGGTCACTTCTCTTAAATCAGAAATTTTAGAAAATTCTTTTAAAACAGAAAAAGACAAATCTTTTACAGAAGTATTTTTAGTGCCTGATCCTAAAAGGATTGATAAAAGTTCTTCATTAGATAAAGATTCTACTCCGTACATTTCCAATCTTTCCCTTGGCCTTTCAAATTCAGGTATATCTTTTATTTTCATATTATCACCAATAATATTATTATCGATAACTTTTTAAATTCCTAAAACAATTTCTTCATAACTTGATAAAACAACATCACTTATTGAAATAAGATTATCTTCATTTTCAACTTCACTTATCAAAAGATCATACTGTTCAAGATTACTAACAAATTCAATATTATTTATTACTGTAGGTTTTATATAGACTTCTATATCTTTTTTTTCATAAATATTTTTTATTTTATTTGCATTGCTTAAATCTGTTGTTATTCCTACATAAACATTATACATATTGTTTTCATTAACTATTAAATAATCTGTATTGTTTTTCATATCACTGCTTATACTGTCAACATTTTCAAAACTAGCTATTTGAAGTAAGTAGGCATTATAACTGCTACTAGATAAATTGTTTCTATACGTTGAATATACAATCTGTGCAGAAACAAAGCCTAAAACAATTGCAATAGTCAAAGGAATCCAAAAATTTTTTTTCATTTTATCACCAAGACAAATATATCATATTGATTTGTCAAAAAAAGGCAAAAAAAATCAAACCCGAAGGTTTGAAATTAATTATTTTCTTTATTTCTTTTTTCTTGTTTTCTTGCATCACGACAAGCTTTACATCTTTTTGGTTCGTTAGTAAAACCTTTTTCAGCATAAAAAGCTTGATCTCTAGCTGTAAAAACAAATTCAGTACCGCAATCAACGCATTTGATTGTTTTATCTTTGTATTCAGTTTCTGCCATTACTATCTCCTCCTTAATCAGTAAAATAATTGGACCTGCTACCTAGTTATCTTTTCTTTTTTAACGAAGAGAGAATAATTAGAAATATTAAATCCAGTGACTACATCACGGAAGTAATTATAGCATACCAGTAAAAATTATGCAATAACAAAAAAGGTTATGTCTAGAAATTAAACATAACCCATTCTGGTTTAAATATTAAAAGTATTCCCATTAAAAGCATGATTATACCACCAATTAGTGATGAATATTTTCCTACTTTTGTACTTGCAGTAGTTATATTAAGAGTTGCAACTGCAATAATAAATACAACCATATCGTCAAGCATATAAAAGATTGTGTAAATAATTAAATAAAGTATTCTTGTAAATCCAGTGACATTGTTAATAGCAAGAATTTCCGCAAATGTTGCAGGGAAAACTGTAGAGCAAGCAAGTTCAACAAGATTTACTGATACTGCTAGAACTATTACGCCAAGAAGTGCTAACCACAAATTTTTCTCAGTAGTAAACTTTTTAATTCTAGTAAAAATCTTTTTACGTTTTTTTTCATCAACTACATGACATCCTGCTTCATCTTTTCTAGTATCTAAATATTTTTTAATATTGAAAAGCCCCACTACTAATGCCACTACTCCGATAACACTACGTATCATTGGTACAGATATTACTGAAAAAATAGCAGTTATTCCGAGCATAGATAGAAAATACACGAACCCGGAAGTAAACAAAAACACAATACCTAAAAGAAGCATTCTTTTCTTATTTTTCATTCCGAAAAGCATGTTAATTAAAAACAATAATACCCACATAGCGCATGGATTAAAACCATCTACTAAGCCTAAAATAACAGCTACAAGGCCAATGGAAACTTCTTTTGCATCTACTCTTCCTAAAAGTGGAATATCTTCTTTATCTTTTTCTGTTATAACCTCATTATTCGTAACAAGATCCAAGTACTCCCTTATTTTAAGTTCTATCTTTTCTCCAACATAATCATTATAACCAACATAGCTTTCTTTTCCTACTACGGTAAAAGGAACACTAACATTTTCTGGCCTTTGAAGTAAAGATTTAACTGTAAGCATTTTATTTTTATTATCAACATTATTCCAGGTCTCATAATAAAATATATTTACCTTATCACCATAATCATTTTTTACTTCTTCTAAAAACTCTTCTTCCTTCGCACAATGAGGACAACCATCGCCATAAAAGAAATATACATTTATCTTTTCTTCCTCTACTTTTTCATCCAATACTTTATATAGTAAATCTTCATAATTTTTTGAAAGAGCTAACGATTTAACAGGAAGTAAGACTAGGAACAATAGAAGAAGACATTTAAATATTTTCTTTTCCATATTCTACTACTTCCTCTATAAATTTCATAGTATCTTCAAGATTTTTCTCCCCTACCGTTCTTTTAAGTTCTTTTCCATCTTCAAAAGCAATTAAAACAGGTAAAATATCTCCTGGAGTATATTCTTTTACAACATCTTCATCCATATCTAAATCATATGTAACAAACTCAATATTTGAAAATTCTTTTTCAACATTACTCCAAAATTTATTCATAATTATGCAGGCAGGACACCACATTGCACTAATTCTAACTATTTTCAAAATCATCACCTCAAAACAGTAAGTTCTTTATAACACTTGTCAAAAGCCTTTAAGAACTCATCACATTCTTCTTTAGTCGTAAGATAAGAAAGACTTATTCTAACACTAGATGCTGCCCTTTCTTTATCATTAGTAAGCGCTAAGACAGCTCTAGAAATATTTTCTTTTGAAGAACATGCAGTCTTAGTAGATATATATATGTCATACTCTTCTAGAGCATGCTGCATTGTCTCTGGTTTAACATTTAAAACGCTTATATTAAGTATATGTGGAATGCAGTAATCATTACTGTTAATACGCACCAAATCATAGTGAGAAAGTTTTTCTTTTAAATAACTGTTAAGTTCTTTAACATGTTCATATTTTGCATCAAAGTTTTCATAAGCAAGTCTAAGTGCCTTAGCAAGAGACACAATAAGAGGTAAACATGGTGTACCACTTCTATATATTGTTGTGCTCTTTCCTCCATGAATAATTGGTTCAAGTGCTATCTTTTCTTTCTTTATAAGACAGCCTATTCCTTTAAGTCCATAAAACTTATGAGCGGAAAAAGATACTAAATCGATATCATCAAGAGATATTTTTTCTTTACCAATACTTTGTGTCATATCCACGTGAAGAAAACATTTTTCATGTTTTTTTACAATTTTTTTAATTTCTTCTATTGGTTGTCTAACTCCTATTTCACTATTAACACTACAAATTGTAACAAGTATTGTATCATCCCTAATTAACCTTTCTAAATCCTCAAGATCAACAAGACCATTATCTAAAGTTTTAACAAAATCAACATCAAAGCCATCTTTTTGTAAATAACTAATAGGTCCATATATTGAAGAATGTTCAAAATTTGTAGTTATAATATGCTTTCCCCTATTTTTGTATTTATCTGCAATTCCTTTTATAGCAAGATTATTAGACTCACTAGAACCGCTAGTATATATAATTTCGTTTTCTTTAACACCAAGGATTTTTGCTATTTGTTTTGTTGAAGCTTCTATTAGTTTATTGCTTTCAAGTCCCAATTTATGAAGAGAATTAGGATTTCCAGGATACTCTATTGCTGCTTTTGAAAAAGAAGACAAGACCTCTTTATTAACTGGTGTAGTAGCTGAGTAATCAAGATATATCATATAATTTGCCTCCTACTTTAATAAGTTATTGTTTTTTTCTACTATGCTATTCATAGTGCCACAAAGTGGATCATTTGGTATCTCAAGAGTATCTCTTACTCCTTTAAGATTCAAAAGAATTCTAACAATTGTAGGTACTAAAAATAATAATGCAGTAGCAATACAACGTTTAACAATCTTACCAGTTGCTTTTTTTAGAATGTCATTATCTTGTTGCAAAACAGCACTGCCAAAATCAACACCAATCAAAACTAGCAAAAGACAAGGTGCAAGTATTCTTATCCAGTTAAGTACATCACTAATTAAATCAAGTGCATCACTAGTAAAAATACCGTTACAATTAACTGCTGTTTCATTACCATGTATAACATTGAACTCAGTATTAAGATTATTATCAAAGACATGTCTAACCTTTGCTTCTGCACATACATTACTTCCTAAAACTAAGATAGAAAGAAAGATCAACATGGCAATTTTAACAAAATTATTTCTCATTTTCTAACCTCCAAATATAAGTTAATTATAGCATTTACATACTCAAAAGAAAAGTTTATTTTTTTACAAAATAAAAGCCTCGATTTCTCGAGGTATTTACAACTTTGGTGACCAGTATGGAATTCGAATCCATGAATGCCGCCGTGAAAGGGCGGTGTGTTAAGCCACTTCACCAACTGGCCAAAAAAATGGCGCCCCAACTAGGACTTGAACCTAGGACCCCTTGATTAACAGTCAAGTGCTCTAACCAACTGAGCTATTGAGGCATTTAATAATAAAAATTATAAATGGTGGGCCCGGATGGACTTGAACCATCGACCCCTACCTTATCAGAGTAGTGCTCTAACCAACTGAGCTACGAGCCCATCTATAACCACCAAGCAATATCAATGATACTATAAAAATTAAACTTTGACAAGAACTTTTTTAAAATTTTTTCATTTTTTTTAATTTTTTAGTATATTTTATTACCAAAAAAGATATTTATTACCTTTTTTATATAATTTTTATTATTTCTTAAGACAACTTTTCACTAGATACACCATTTAAAATTAAATTATTCCAACTATTATCTTTAAGTTTATAACAGAAATATCCTGCTGCCGCAATCATTGTAGCATTATCTGTACAATATTTCATACTTGGATAAGAAAAAGTAAAACCATTTTCTAAAGAAAGAGTCGTTAACTTTTCTCTTATTCCTTTATTAGCAGCAACACCACCTGCTAAAATTAAATTATTAGCTTTATATTTTTTTACTGCTCTAACAGTTTTAGATGATAATTCTTCAACAACAGAATCTTGAAAAGAACAAGCTAAATCTTCTTTATTTATTTCATTTCCTCTTTGTTCTTCATTATGTACAAGATTTATAACAGCACTTTTTAAACCACTAAAACTAAAATCAAAACTATCATCATTTTTAGGAATTGGTAAATTATATGTATGATGTCCTAAATGTGCAAGCTTATCAACAACTGGCCCACCAGGATAACCAATATTCATAACCCTTGCAACCTTATCAAAACATTCCCCAACAGCATCATCTAATGTTGTCCCAACTTCTTCAAAACTATAATGTTCTTTCATATAAATAAGTTTTGTATGTCCTCCACTTATTACTAAACACATTAAAGGAAAAGTCATTTCTTTTTCAATATTATTAGCATAAATATGACCTGCAATATGATGTACTGGAATAAGAGGTTTATTATATATATAAGAAAGTGTTTTTGCAGCTTCTAACCCTACAAGTAAAGATCCTATTAAACCAGGCCCATAAGTTACTGCTATAGCAGTAATTTCATCCATTGTCATATTTGCATCCTTTAAGCATTTCTCAATTACAAAAGTAATATCTTTAACATGATTTCTACTAGCTATTTCAGGCACTACTCCCCCATACAATGTATGAATATCTATTTGACTTAAAATAACTGTAGCTATTTCTTCACAACCATTTTTTACTATAGAACAACTAGTTTCATCACAACTAGATTCTATCCCTAAAATATAAACATCTTTCATATAATCAACTCCATAAGTATTCCATCACTATTATTATAATAGTTTTTTCTTATTGCTTTTTTAATAAATCCATATTTTTCATATAACTTGATAGCATAAATATTTTTTTCATCAACCTCTAAAGTTATATTATAAATATTATTATTATTTGCAAAATCAATTAAATATTTTAACATAAAAGACCCTATTTTTCTATTTCTATATTCATTTTTAACAAAAATATTAACAAGTTCTATTTTTTCATATATTATATCAATACAAAAATAACCTAAAATATCTTCTTCCTCATAACAAAAATATTTTCTAAAAGGACTATCTATTTCATCTATATTAAATATATTAATTACTTTTTCTTTAGCTATTTCTTTTATCATTTATTTAAATTTTCCTCTGCTTCAGTTTGTTTTAAATAATTAGGTACAAAAGTATGAATATTAACTTTATCATCTTTTAAATACTTAAATAAATTATTTAAATCAGGCTCATAAATTTTTACATCAAATCCATCAATATTAGTTGTTGCAACATATGTTATTGTGCCATTTAATTTATTTACTTCATTAAGTAATTTATCTTTAGAAATATATTTTTCTTCCATAATAACATTATAAGACTTATCATATATTGCTGCAAAAACATAATTTCTTCTGGCATCTATTAAAGGAATTATATAATCACTATTAGTTATACTACTGGCCATAGCAAATAAACTAGATACTTTATATAAATCTTTATTTAAACCCCAAGCAAATGTTTTAGCTATTGTTACTCCAATTCTAAGGCCTGTAAAAGAACCTGGACCATTAACACAATAAATATTATCTATATCATTAGGTTTTAAACTTAAACTATCAAGCAATTTTTTTATTTCATTTAAAGCATACTTAGATAAATCCTTTTCAAAATGAATATATTTTTCTTTTAATAGTTTTTTATCCTTTAAAACACCAACATTTAAATTGCTAGATGAAGTATCTAAAAAAAGACTTATCATAATACTGCCTCACATAAATCTTCATATATTTTTCCAATTGGCTTAATTATAAATAATCTTTTTTCTTCATCTATTATTTTAATATTTATTTCTAATCTTTCATCAGGAAGTTCATCTTTTATTAAAGATGCCCATTCAATTATTGAAACACCTTTTTTAACAAAGTATTCACTAAAATTAATGTCAAAGCCTCCCTCATCAATACGGTAAACATCCATATGAAAAAAAGGAAGTTCCCCTGAATAATATTCTTTTACAATATTAAAAGTTGGGGATGTGACCTGTTCATCTATACCTAAAGCATTGGCAAAACCTTTTGCAAATACTGTTTTACCACTACCTAAATCACCATTTAAACAAATAACCATGTTTGGAAACTTCTCTGATTCAAAGTTTTCTGCTAATTCAATTGTTTCACTTTCATCGTGAATTGTTATTTTATATTCCATTTCTATCACCAAATTTATTGTAGCATATTAAAATAATCTTGTTCAATAGATTTTCTTAATCTTTACAATTTTTTCTTTCTAATTTTTCTTAATATAAAAATGGCGTCCCCGAGAAGATTTGAACTTCCGACCTATTGCTTAGGAGGCAATTGCTCTATCCAGCTGAGCTACGAGGACACACATACAAACAAATTATATATTAAAAACATAAAAAAAGCAACTTGCGTTGCTTAAAAGTTTTTGTTTTGTAAAAATCTTGGTATATCTATTTCAGTTGGTTCAAAACTAGATGAACCATTATCATCATCATCATCTTCATAACTTACTTCTGGAGTTCTACGAGTAGTACTCATTTGATCGTACATTACTTTTTGGTTTGCTTTTTTATCAAAACCTGTAGCAATTATAGTAACTATAACTTCATCATTTAAGTTTTCATTAATAACTGAACCAAAAATAATATTTATATCAGTATTTGAAGCTGCCCTAACAACTTCTGCTGCTTGCTCTGCTTCAAATAAAGTAAGATTAGAACCACCAGTAATATTTACAATTGCATCAGTTGCGCCATGAATTGATGTTTCAAGAAGTGGAGATGATACTGCTTGTTTAGCAGCTTCCATAGCTCTATCTTCTCCCATACCAATTCCAATTCCAATTATTGCACTACCTGATTTTTCCATAACTGCACGAACATCGGCAAAGTCAAGGTTTACAAGTCCTACTACTGCAATTAAATCAGAAATTGATTGTACACCACGAAGTAAAACATTATCTACTTCTTTAAAGGCATCTAACATTGATGTTGATTTATCAATGATTTCTCTTAATCTATCATTTGGTATAACGATAATTGTATCAACATGTTTTTTAAGTTCTTCAATACCACCGATAGCATTATCCATTCTTCTTTTTCCTTCAAATGAGAATGGACGAGTAACTATTGCAACAGTTAAAGCTCCTAAATTTTGGGCAATTTCTGCAACAACTGGAGCAGCTCCAGTACCAGTTCCTCCACCCATACCACATGTTATAAATACCATATCGGCACCTTTTAACATTTCTTCTATTTCTTTTTTTTCTTTTACTGCAAATTCTCTTGCATATTCAGGTTTAGCACCAGCTCCAAGCCCAGGTCCTAACTGAATTTTCTTTTCTGCTTTTGAAACTGCAAGAGCTTGTCCATCTGTATTTATTGCAATAAACTCAACTCCACGAACTCCTGCATCTATCATACGGTTTATGGCATTACCTCCGCCTCCACCAACGCCAACTACTTTTATTTTGGCTAATTGATCCATCATAGCTAAATCAAACATATCATCATCTCCTAATCAAAAATCTTATCAAATACTTTGCCAAGCACACCAGTTGCCCCTATTTTCTTTCTTGTAGACATAATTTCTTCTATTTTTTCATCACTATACATAGTGTATTTTTTCTCTCTTAAATCTAATTTTTCTACAAAATATTTAATTACGCCATAGCTACATGCGTATTTATTATTTCTTATTCCTATTATTCCTAAATTCATAACAGCAGCATTTCTTACAAAAAGTTCTTCTACAATTGTATTAAAACCTTGCATCGTAGTAATACCACCTGTAATTATTATATAACCAATTTCTCTTTTTGTTAAGTTATTTATTTCATTTTTAATACTTTTTAACATTTCAACAGCTTTTTTTTCTAAATTTTCTGCTAATCTATATTGATTAATAATAACTTCTTGATTAATTCTATTAATACATTTATAGTTTTCATCTACATCAGCATATTTCCTATTAACAACAGCAAATTCTTCTTTTATTTTTCTACTATCTTCATCTTTTGTTTTATAATTAAATGCTATTTCTTCATCTAAAATATTTCCTCCAAAAGGTAAAATACTTTCTTTTATCATAACACCCTTATTTAAAATAGCAACATTAGTTTTTTCTTCTCCAATGTCAACCATTGCCACTACTTTACTGTCAAGTTCAGGTGTTTTAATTGCATAATAATTTCCAATTGATGAAAAACATATATCTATTACTTCAATACCTAAATTTTCTAAAATATTTACAACCGAATAAACATTTTTCTTAGGAACACTACTAATAACTACTCTTGAACTAATTTCTTTTGCCTTAAGTCCTAAAGCATTTTTAACTTTTGTTTTATTATCTAATTTATATTCAATTGGATTAGTAGTAACTATTTCTGTTTCATTAGTTATTTTAGATTTTATCGCATTACCTATTGAATTAAAAATAGCAACACCATCAACTAAACCATCATCACTTGTTACTTTTGATTTTCCTGTTACAATATCAAAAGATATATTTTGAGATGGAATAACCGCAATTACTTTATCTATTTTTGTTCCTAATTTATTTTCTGCTAATTTCACACATTTTTTTATTGAATTAGTTATCCCTACTAAATTTACAATTAGTCCTTGTCTTACCCCGCTTGTCTTTACTGAAGTAGCACATAAAATATTATACTGACCATTATAAAATTCAGCTGTAACTAACTTAACTTCATCAGTTCCTATATCAATACTATTAAATATCTTCCTCATATTAATACCTCTTATCAATTCTTAACTAAATTATACAATAATATAATATAAAAGACAAGAAAAAAATATAGACACTTAAACTTAAGTATCTATGATTTTTTATTTATCCTTTACAATTAAAGTATCATCAAGTGATTTATATTTTACTTTAAATTTCTTAGGAGAAGTTTTATTTTCACCAAGTACTAATTTTTTTTCTTTAACAATTTCTTCATTAATAGGGTTAACTTCCTTTTTCTTTGGTTTTACTTTTTTTATTACAATAATTACAACCAATCCAAGAAGTAAAATTGCTAACGGAATAATTAATATAGTATAATTGAAAGCTTCTTCTTTTATTATATTTAAAATATAAGTTCTTGTTGTACCATCTTCTGCTGTTACAATAATTTTAACAACACTGTTATTTTTTAAATCACTATTTCCTTCTACCTTAACAAATGCTTTTTCATCTTCTGTATCATATTTTAAATCTAAACTTGTTTCATTAGTTAACGTTATATCATAAGTAAGTTTATCTTTAACAAACGCTATTGAATGATTTTTTATTGAAAGATTAGCTAAATAATTATTATTTGATAAAGTTTTCCCTTCTTCTAATCTATTAACTATTATAGTATATATTCTTTCCGATTTGTTTTCTGCTAAAACTTTTATTTTATATATATTTTCACCGACAACTAATTCTTTATTACCAACCACTTCAACAGTTGATGTTTTTTCTTCTGCAATAGCAGATATTAATAGTTCCTTAGTATTATAATCAACATTTATTTTATATTCAAAAATATCTTTATCAAAATTTAATGTTCCACTACTTAAAGTGATACTTTTTAAATAATTATTATCACCTTTATAGTTTCTATTAACTTTAATTGTATATGTTTTTGTATTTCCTTTTTCAGCTTGTGTTTGAATTAAAATAATATTTTCACCAAGTTTTAAATCTACTGTTCTAGAACCATAACCTGACACAAATTCAGCTTTTTTATCTTCTAAACTTGCTGTTATAGTTAATGAAGAAGCATTGTTTGGAACCTCCACTGTGTAATTTAAAACATCTTTAGAAAATTTAGGTGAAAGTTCGCCAAGTGATAAAACAATATTTGATAAATTATCATTTGTACTTCTGTTGTCTTGTCTTGTAACTTTTAAAGTATATGTATTTTTTTCATTACTTTCTGCTATAACAATAATGTTTATTAATTGTTCACCATAATTTAGTGATACTTCCCTTGGACCAAAGTTTTGCTCATATCTTGCATTAGTATCAACTAATTCTGCTTGAATATTTATTTTTTCTTTTTTTGTTGTAAGTTCATATATATTTGTATTTTTATCAAATTTAATATTTTCACCAATTACATTTAGACTATTTAATCTATTTTCATTAGATATAACATGAATAGAAGAAATATCAACACTTGGTAAATCACCACCACTTAATTTTATTTGTTTATCTCCATATGAAGTAGTTGTTTTGAACTTTAAAGTAGCAATTTCTGTTTCGCTTGTAATACCTTCATTCCCTGTAGATGTTTGCATTTTCATATCAATTTTATTACTTGTTGATGAATCAATCCATGATGTTTGAATTCCTGATAGTTTTATATCATTTGGATATGTAATATCAGCTTTAAAACTAGATATTAAACTTCCTTCCGGATTTATAAATAATTTACATGTAACATCACTATTAATATATATTTTTTTATCTTCACAAACTAGTTTTGCTGTTAGTGCTTTAATATTTAATGGTAAAAGTAAAATTAACCCCACAATAATTGTAATTCTTTTTAATTTCATAAAAAACCTCATTTTTTCTATCTATTTTATATATATATAATATCATTTTGATTTAAAAAGTTCAATATTTTTTATTTTTTTAAAAATTTTTTAAAAATAAGTTGACTTTCAAAGGCTTTTCGATTATTATAGTAGGCACCAATTGAACTTATTGGCATAAATGTTATAAGTTAAATTGGCTGCTAGTATCACACTAGCCAACCCCTTTTTATTCTTTTTATTGAAGTCGTCCTTTCAGGGGGTACGACTTCTTTTTTTGTTAAAAATTGTAAATCTTTGTCTAAATTATACAAATTTATTAGAAAATCCTTTATAATATATATATAGAATAAGAAAGGAATTAATTTATGAAAAAGAAAAATATTAAATTTGTCCAATATGGATGTGGAAAAATGTCTATATACACAATGAAATATGCTATTGAAAAAGGTTATACCTTAGTGGGAGCAGTTGATGTTAATCCGGATTTAATTGGTAAAGATGTTTCTACTGTTTTAAAAGGAGAAAATTTAAATGTTACTATTGTTAGTCCTCTTGAAGCAGAAAAAATGATGAAAAAAACAAAACCTGATATTTGTATTATTACTACAATGAGTTTAATGAAAGATATTGAAGAAAGTTTAGAATTATGTGCTAAACTTGGAATTAATGCTATTACAACATGTGAAGAAGCATTTTATCCATTTAACTCAAGTCCTACAATTACTAAAAAAATTGATGATCTTGCAAAAAAGAATCACTGTACAATAACAGGAAGTGGTTATCAAGATGCTTTCTGGGGAAATCTTATTTATACTATTGCTGGAGCAACTGATAAAATAACTAAGATTAAGGGTAGTTCTTCTTATAATGTTGAAGACTATGGTATTGCTCTTGCTAAAGCACATGGTGCTGGTCTTACTTTAAAAGAGTTTGATAAAGAAGTTGCAAGCAGTGATAATATTGATGAAGAAGCTAGAAAAAAATTAATTAAAAAAGGAGAATTCTTACCATCTTATATGTGGAATACAACTGGATGGTTATGTGATAAATTAGGATTAACTGTTGTTAGTCAAAATCAAAAATGTGTTCCAATTACATACAAAAAGAATTTAGTTTCAAAAACACTTAATATGACTATTAAAAAAGGATATGCAACTGGTATGAGTGCCGTTGTATCTACTATTACTAAAGAAGGAATAACTCTTGAAATTGAATGTATTGGAAAAGTATATTCTAAAACTGATGTTGACCAAAATATTTGGACTGTGTATGGAGAACCTACTACAAATATGGTTATAACAAAACCTGATACAGTAAAACTTACTTGTGCCACTGTCGTTAATAGAATTCTTGATGTAATCGATGCAGAAGATGGATTTGTTCCTACATCTCGTATGGGTGAATTAAAATATAGAAAATAAGTTATTGACAAAAAAGTTAATAACTTTTTATAATATTACTAGGAGGTAAATTATGGAATTAAAAGGAACAAAAACAGAAAAAAACTTAATGGAAGCTTTTAAAGGAGAAAGCCAAGCTAGAAATAAATATGATTATTATGCTTCAAGAGCTAGAAAAGATGGATATGAACAAATCGCTGAAATCTTTGAAGAAACTGCTAAAAATGAAAAAGAACATGCTAAATTATGGTTTAAGTATTTACATGAAGGTTCTATTCCTGAAACAAAAACTAATTTAAAAGATGCCGCAAGTGGTGAAAACTATGAATGGACAACAATGTATGAAGAGTTTGCTAAAACTGCTAAAGAAGAAGGATTTGATGAACTTGCTTATCTTTTTGATGCCGTTGGTAAAATTGAAAAAGAACATGAAGAAAGATATTTAAGATTACTTAAAAATATTGAAGATGATCGTGTATTTAAAAAAGATGGTGAAAAAATGTGGATTTGTAGAAATTGTGGTCATGTTTATTTTGGTAGTGAAGCACTAGATATTTGTCCTGTTTGTAAGCATCCACAAAGTTTTATGGAAGTAAGAAAAGATAATTATATGTAATATTTTTTCAAAGAAATAAGTAAAATTATTTCTTTTTTTATTTGACTTGTGTTATACTAAATACATACTTAAGGAGTAGTTGTATGTCTAATGAAATTGAAAAAGAAGAAAAATTCGCCGAGGGTTTTTGTTTTTATAAATTATTTTTAATCTTTATAATCGGATGTATTTTTGGTGTTATATATGAAGAACTTATTTTAAATTTCTTTAGATTCTTAATAAATGGTGAATTTCATATCGAACCAAGAAGAGGTCTTTTATATGGACCATTTAGTCCTGTATATGGCTTTGGTGCTGTTATTATGGCTTTATTTGCTAAAACAGAAAAACCTGTTTTTAAAACTTTTTTATACACATCTTTAGCAGGAGGAATAGTAGAATATTTAATAAGTTTTTTACAAGAAACATTTACTAATTCCGTATCATGGGACTACTCACAAAAATTATTAAACATAAATGGAAGAACAACAATTATCTTTATGATGTTTTGGGGGCTTCTTGGGGTTATATTTGTTTATATTATTTATCCATTTTTATCAAATTCAATTGAAAAAATACCAAAAGATATCGGAAATAAAGTTATGCCATTTATAGTTATATTAATGTGTTTAAATATGTTTATATCTTTTTCTGCCGTTATTAGACAAAACTTTAGAAGAAATGATGTTAAACCATTTACTCACTATGGAAAGTTTTTAGATAAATATTATGATGATGAAAGATTAAAGAAAACATACAACAATATGATTTTTAAATAAGGAAGTGAAAATTAAGTATGCATGCAATATATATAATAAGTATTATTCTTATTTCAATTGGAATTACATTATTTTTATTATCTTTTATATTTGAATATACAAGAAAACAAAATTTAAAAAAAAGAACAATAGATGAATATGCTATAATTATACCTGCAAGGAATGAATCAAAAGTAATAAAAAATTTATTAGATAGTATAAAATTACAAAATCCTAATATGGATAATGTTTATGTAATTGTAGAAGATAAAAAAGATGAAACTGTTAAAATAGTAAAAGAGTATGGTGGAAATATTTATGTAAGAAAAAATATTGAAAATAGAAGAAGAAAAGGTTATGCTTTAGATGAATGTTTAAAAGACATATTAAAGAAAAAGCATTATGATTTATATTTTATTATGGATGCTGATAATATATTAGGTAAAAATTTTATAAATGAAATGCTTAAAACTTATAAAAAAGGATATGATATTGCAACAAGTTATAGAAACATTAAAAATTCTTCTAATATAATAAGTTCTTGTTCTGGTCTTACTTTTTCTTTTATGAATACTTTATTTAATGAATATAATAATCATATGCATAAATCAATGATAATCTCAGGAACTGGTTTTTATATAAGTGGAGAATTAGTAGAAAAATTAAATGGTTATCCTTTTCATTCTTTAACTGAAGATTATGAATTAACTTTATATGCTGAAGCTAATAATATATCAAGTTATTATAATAAAAATGCTATATTTTATGACGAACAACCTACAAAAATGAAAGACTCTATTAAACAAAGAACTAGATGGGTTAAAGGTTTTTTAGAAGCAAGAAAAATAAGATTAAAAGATATAAAAGATGATTATTCAAAACTTATGGGAATAATTCCATATTTATTTATAATAATTGGTATTGCTATATTATTTATTACTAATTTTAGTTTATCAATTCATTACTTAATAAAAAGTAATAACTTATTTTTTACAACATTTAAAAGTTGTATTAATATTTTATTAATAGCATATTTACTTCTTGCAGGATTAACTTTTTATGTAATATTAAAAGAAAATAATAAACTTAATATGAGCTTAAAATATAAAATATTATCTTGTTTATATAATCCTATATTTTTATCAACATATATTTATTGTTTTATAAAAGCATTGGTTAAAAAAGATTTAGCTTGGGAAGAAATTAAACATGAAAAAACACAGATTGATTAATTCTGTGTTTTTATATTTTAAAGTTTTCTACTTCTTCAATGTCTTTGCCATATTCTTTTATATATTTTTCATGTTTTTTTAAAATATTTTTACAATATAATTTAAGTTTTTTAGTATCACTTGTTTCATCAAGATATTTTAAAGCATCTAAGATAAGATTATATCTATCTATCTTATTTTGAACTCTCATATCAAATGGAGTTGTTATTGTACCTTCTTCAATATAACCTTTTACATGAAGATTTTTATTTGTTCTTTTATAAGTTAATTCATGTATTAAATTAGGATAACCATGGAAAGCAAAAATAATTGGCTTATCTTTTGTAAATATTGAATCATATTCTTTATTTGTTAAACCATGAGGATGCATTTTAGAAGTTTGTAATTTCATTAAATCAATAACATTTACTACCCTTATTTTTATATTTTTTAAATATTTCCTCATTATTTTAGTAGCACATATTACTTCTAGTGTTGGGGTGTCACCACAACAAGCCATAACTATATCAGGATTTTTTGTTTTACATGAAATAAAATCTAATTCTTTTATTCCTTTTTCACATAAAAGATTTGCTTCTTCATAACTTAAATATTGTGGTCTTAAATGTTTGGATGCAATAATTACATTTATATAATTTTTTGATTTTATACAGTGATTAAAACAAGATAACAAAGTATTTGTATCAATTGGTAAATACATTCTAACTGTATCAGCTTTCTTTGTAGCTAAATGATTTAAAAATCCTGGATCTTGATGAGTATAACCATTATGATCTTGTTGCCATACATGACTTGTTAAAATATAATTTAAACTAGATATTTCTTTTCTCCAAGAAAGACTATTACTTACTTTTAACCATTTAGCATGTTGACTAGCCATTGAATCAATTATTCTTATGAAAGCTTCATAGCTATGAATAAATCCATGTCTTCCTGTTAAAATATATCCTTCAAGAAGTCCTTCACATAAATGTTCTGATAAAATTGAATCAATTATTCTTCCATCTGGACTTAAATATTCATCTGTTTTAAGTATTCTTCCATCAAAACTTCTGTTAGTTACTTCAAACACATGATTTAATCTATTAGATAATGCTTCATCAGGACCAAATATTCTAAAGTTATCAGGATTTAACTTTACGATATCTTTTATAAACTTACCAAGTTCAAGCATATCACTTGCATATACTTCTCCTGGAGTTTTAATTTTTAAAGCATACTTTTTATAACTTGGAACTTTTAATTCTTTTAATAATAATCCCCCATTAGTATTAGGATTAAGTCCCATTAAATGTTTTTCATCTGGTCTTAAACTTTTTAAATCTTCTTTTATACTTCCATCTTCATTAAATAATTCTTCAGGATGATAACTTTTTAGCCATTTTTCAAGTTCTTTTATATTTTCTAAATGATCTTTATCCACAATTAATGGTACTTGATGTGATCTAAAACTATTTTCTACAGGTAAATCATTAACCTTTTTAGGACCAGTCCATCCTTTTGGTGTTTTTAAAATAACAACAGGATATAAACTACTGTTACCATTTTTTATTTTTCTTATATCTTTTAAAACCAACTCTAAAGTTTTAGCCATTTCTTCATGCATAAGTAATGGTTCTTTTCCACATACAAAATATGTTTTATAACCAAGTCCTTTAAAATATGAAGTAATCTCATCATTAGTCATTCTTCCCATAATCGTAGGATTAGCTATTTTATAAGAATTTAAATGAACTATTGGCAAAACAATACCATCTTTTTTAGGATTTATAAGCTTAATTGCATTCCAAGAACAAGCAAGTGGTCCTGTTTCAGCTTCCCCATCACCAACGACACAAGCTGCAATTAAAGTTGGATTATCAAGTACTGCTCCAAAAGCATGACTTAAACTATAACCAAGTTCTCCACCTTCATGAATTGACCCAGGTGTTTCAGGAGATACATGACTTGATACTCCCCCAGGAAAAGAAAATTGTTTACAAAATTTCTTTAATCCTTCATAATCTTCAGTTATTTCAGGATATATTTTAGAATAACTACCTTCAAGATAAGTATTTGAAGTTAAAGCATTACCCCCATGCCCTGGTCCTGAAATATATATCATATTTAAATTATATTTTTTTATTATCCTATTTAAATGAACATATATAAAATTTTGTCCTGGTACTGTTCCAAAATGACCTACTACTTTAGGTTTTATATCATTAATACTAAGTGGTCTTTTAAGTAAAACATTATCAAGTAAATAAAGTTGTGCCACACTTAAATAATTACATGCATTAAAATATTTATTTATTTTTATAAGTTCATCTTTTGTTAATGTTTTCATAAATCATTCCCCTATTCTTTATAAGACTATTATATAAAAAAAAGAAGATTATGTAAATAATTAAATCTTATTTTCATAATCCTTCTTCTATTTTATTCTTTTCCAATGAATACCCCTGTAGGTTATTAATTGGAAATTACAAGACGCGAAGAGCGGCTAGAAAAAGAACTGCCATAGTAGTTATCGAAACTAAACACTCCTGCATTATGCAGTGGTAAGCTTAAAGTAGACAGTACAAAAAAGAACAGGTCTTTCTACCTATTCAATTTAATTAAAAATGTAACCTTTATTTAATTTTAAGACTTCTTAAATAAGATTTTATTTCATCACTAATTCTATAACTTTCAATAGCTTTTTGAATTGATTTATTATGTATCCATTTATCTAATGTTTTATTTTCAAATAAAGGTATAACTTCTTCATAGTTTTTTATTAAAGCAACACTATAATACCAACTAATAGCCATATTAACATAGTAATCATTACTTTTTATCTTACTTAAAGTTATTAAATCTTTTTTATATAAGTTATTTCCTAAATAAAATTGTAATAAGCTAACAATAGCAAATCTTTTATAATAAGTTCTTTTATCTTTTAATATATTAAGTAAATATTTATGAACTTTATTATAATCTTTTTTAAATATTTTAGGATTTAAAGTGTCACATACTTCCCAATTATCTATATATGGTAAAAACTTATCTAAATATTCTAAATATGTATCTAAATCTTTTATATAAATATTCATTAAACAAGTATGGAGGATATTTTCTTCATGATATTTATGTGGTAAATCATTTATAAATTTAATTGTATCTTCAAAGTTTATTTTTTTAGCTAAAGTTCTTATTAATGGTATTTTTACTCCGATTATAACATCTTTATTAATATTAGGTATTAGTTTTGATGTAAAGTTTTTATAATTTAAATCTTGTAATTTAAATAATTCTTCTTGGATATTCATTTTAATTTATATCCTAATTTTTCTAATTCTAATATTGCTATTAAAGATAAATTATTTTTAGATAAACTATTTATATCAAAAAACTCTGCTCCGAGGGAATCATCATTATTTTCATCTGCTTTTATTTCTTTTTTAATTTCGTTATTATAATCTAATACTTTGTAAAATACTCCAATATGATGTGTTCTTATTAATTTATCATCATCTTGCCAATCCACAGTAACAGAATCAACATCAAATAGTTTATAGTTTGTTATTTCTAAACCTGTTTCTTCTTTAAATTCTCTTTTTAAAGTATCTTCTACTCTTTCACAAAATTCTACTGTTCCACCTGGTAAATCAAGTTTACCAAGATAAGGCCCTCGACATTTTTTTATAAGTAATATTTTTTCATCTTTAATGACTATTCCATAAGCTCCTAAATGTTTGTTTTCTATCATATTAATACCTCCCTTATTAAATTATACAAAAAGTAGACAAAATTTGTCTACTTAATTTTTATTTCATTATCATATGTAATGTTAATAACATCACCATATTTAATTTCATTATTAATAATTTTTTTAGCTAAGAATGTTTCAAGTGTTTTAGCTACAAGTCTTTTTAAAGGTCTTGCACCATAAAATTCATCATAACCATTATCAACAAAATAGTTAATAGCTTTATCATCAAGATTAATTTTAATATTTAAATCTTTTAATCTTAATTCTTCTTCTTTAATTATTTTATTTAAGATATCTTTTAAAACATCTTTAGTTAATTTATTAAATACAATTACTTCATCAATTCTGTTTATGAATTCAGGTTTAAAATAGTTATGAAGTTCATCTAAGACTTTATCTTCTTCACCATTTAAAATATGTTCACTTCCAACATTGGATGTCATTATGATAATTGTATTTTTAAAATCTACTGTTCTACCTTGTGAATCAGTACATCTTCCATCATCTAAGATTTGAAGAAGTAAGTTAAGTACTTCAGGATGAGCTTTTTCTATTTCATCAAAAAGAATTATACTGTAAGGATTTCTTCTTACTTTTTCTGTTAATTCTCCACCTTCTTCATATCCAACATATCCTGGAGGAGAACCAATTAATCTTGATACGCTAAATTTTTCCATATATTCACTCATATCAATTCTTATCATATGTTTCTCATCATCAAAAAGTTCTTCTGCTAATGCCTTAGCAACTTCTGTTTTACCAACTCCAGTTGGACCAAGGAAGATAAATGAACCAATTGGTCTATTTGGATCTTTAATTCCACTTCTACTTCTTATAATAGCATTACTTACTAAATGAAGAGCATTATCTTGTCCCATAACTTGTTTTCTTAAATTATCTTCAAGACTTAATAATTTATCTTTTTCACTACTTACAAGTTTTGCTATTGGAATAGAAGTCCAACGAGAAATAACACTTGCTATACTTTCACTATTAACAACATTACTTAATAATCTAGTTTCATTAGCATTATTTAGTTCTTTTAGTTCTTTTTCTAAACTTGGAATTACACCATGTCTTAATCTTGCTGCTGTTTCTAAATCATAATTATTCTCAGATTTTTCAAGTTCGTATATTGCTTTTTGTAATTCTTCATTTTTTGTTTTTATTTTATCATTTAATTCTTTTTCTTTTTCCCAAGATAAAGTTAATTCTTTTTCTTGTTCTTTTAAAATATTTAATTCTTTTAATATTTCATCTTTTCTAGCAAGTGAAAGTTCATCTTTTTCTTTTTTTATAGCTTCATTTTCTATTTCAAGACGCATTATATTTCTTCTTACTTCATCTAAAGAAGTTGGTACAGAGTCCATTTGTACTCTAATGGTAGCACACGCTTCATCAACAAGATCTATTGCTTTATCTGGTAAATATCTATCTGTTATATATCTATTTGATAAAGTTGCAGCACTTACTAACGCTTTATCTTCAATTGTAACTCCATGATGAACTTCAAAAGTTTGTTTTAATCCACGAAGAATTGTAATTGTATCTTCAACAGTTGGTTCATGGACAATTATTTTTTGAAATCTTCTTTCAAGAGCTCCATCTTTTTCAATATAGTTTCTATATTCATTTAAAGTTGTTGCTCCGATTACATGAATTTCACCACGTGCTAACATTGGTTTTAAAATGTTTCCTGTATCCATTGCTCCTTCAACTGCTCCAGTACCTACAATCATATGAATTTCATCAATAAACATAATTATATTACCTTCACTTTTTTTAACTTCATTTAATACTTTTTTTAATCTATCTTCAAATTCACCACGATATTTAGCACCTGCTACTAAACTAGCCATATCAAGCTCCCAAATTGTTTTATTTTTTAAACTTTCTGGAACATCATTTTTAACTATTCTATTAGCTAAACCTTCAACAATAGCAGTCTTACCAACACCTGGTTCTCCAATTAAAACAGGGTTATTTTTTGTTTTTCTTGATAATATACGCGTAATACTTCTAACTTCTTCATCTCTTCCTATAACAGGATCTATTTTTCTTGCCTTAGCAAGTTCAGTAATGTTTCTTCCATATTTTTCTAAAACATTTTCGTTTTCTTCTTCATTATTAAAAATATTCATATATATCACTTTCCTTTCGAATTATATTATACTACAATAATTAGCACTTGTAAATAGTAAGTGCCAAAATTTTATTAAAAATTTTAAAAAAAATATCTAAATATATTATATCTAAATATTTTTTTATTATTTATTTAATTCTTTTATTGCTGTTAGTACCCCTAGTTTACCATATTCATAAGTTAAACTACCTTGTTGATATGCAATATAAGGTGGTCTAATTGGACCATCACATGAAAATTCAATTGATGAGCCTTGCGTAAAACTTCCACTTGCCATGATTACTTCATCATCATACCCTGGTGTTGGTGTTGGAACAGGAATTGAATTAGAATCTATCGCAGAACTTTTTTGAATTCCTTTACAATAATTAATTAAATCATCTTTATTATTAAATATTATATTTTGAACGATATCTACTCTTTCTTCATTATATTTTGGCTCAACATCATATCCTAAAGTTTCCATTATTTTACTTGTAAATATTGCTGTTTTTAAACTATTAGCTACGACAAGAGGTGCTAAAAAAAGTCCTTGAAGTATTTGTTTATTAAATCCTAAAGATGGTCCTACTTCTTTTCCTTGCCCTGGAACAGTAAGACGTTCTGCTACAAGATTTATTAAATCTTTTTTACCTACAATATAAGCTCCATTTGGTGTTATTCCTCCACCTAAATTTTTAATTAAAGAACCTACAGCAACATCTGCTCCTACTTCAGTTGGTTCTTTATAACTAACAAATTCACAATAACAATTATCTATCATAACAATTGTTTTAGGACTAACTTTTTTTATTAATTTAATTACTTCTTCTACGCTTTCTATTGAAATACTTTTTCTTGTAGAATAACCTTTTGATCTTTGTATTTCAATAACTTTAACAAAATCTTTATTCAATCTTTCTTCTATTTTTTTAAAGTCAAAATTATTATCAACTAAATCTATTTGTTCATAATTTACTCCAAATGATTTTAATGAACTATCATTAGGAGTTATACCAATTACTTCATCAAGTGTATCATATGGTTTTCCTGTTATACTTAAAAGGGTATCATTTGGCCTTAAAAGGCCAAATAAACATACAGTTAAAGCATGACTTCCTGAGATAAACTGTGTTCTTACTAAAGCATCTTCACATTTAAAAATTCTTTTATAAACATCTTCAATTTTATCTCTACCTATATCATTATATCCATATCCAGTTGAAGTATTAAAATGTATTTCACTAATATTTTCTTCATGAAAAGCATTTAATACTTTCATACTGTTAAACATACATATATCATCTATTTTTTTTAATTCTGTTTTTATTTCTTCTTCACATTTTTTACTAATTTCTAATAAATTTTCATCTATATTAATCATTATTTCTTCCTCCATCTACTTTAATTATTGCATCATTTATATAACTTCCTTCATCACTTGCAATAAAATATATAACATTTGCTATTTCACTAGGTTTAGCAAATCTATTAAGTAATATTTTTTTATTTTCACTATCTTTTTGTTCTTTACTTAAATCTTTATTCATCAATGTATCTACCCAACCAGGACAAATACAGTTAACTCTTATTTTAGGAGCATAATATTTAGCTAAATTATGTGTAAGAGAGATAATTCCTATTTTTGATGCATCATAATCTATACTTTCTATATAATAAGAGTCAATCGCATTAGTTGAAGATATATTTATGATACTACCTCCATCATTTATAAGATTTCCAAGATATTTAATAACACTAAAAGTACCCACTAAATTAGTATCAATAACTTTTTTAAATTCTTCTACTGTTTTTTCTTCAAATAAATTATCAATTGCTATTCCTGCGTTATTTACAAGAACATCTATTTTTTTAGTCTTTTCTTTGACAAAATTTGCTAAAAATTTTACATCATTTTCCAAACTTATATCACACTTTATGGAATAAATATTAACATTATAAGAAGATATAATATCTTTTTCTATTGTTTTTGACATTTCTTTACTTTTATTATATGTAAATATAACATCATATCCATTTTTAGCAAATTTATAAACGGTTTCTCTACCTATTCCAGAAGATCCTCCCGTTATTAAGACAACCTTATTCATATAACTCACTTCCTTAACAGACCATATTATAACATTTTAATTAAAAAATGTCTATATTTACAACTTATGTGGTAAAATATATATGTAATAAATAAGGAGAGCATATGAAAAAAATAATTATACTTATTTTAGTTGTATTATTATGTGGATGTAATAATAAAAACACAACAATAATTAATTTAAATAAGAATTTAAATATTGAAGTTGGAGAAAGTGTTTATTTATATGATTTAGTAAATATTGAAAATGGAAGTTTTATTACAAAAAATTATTTAATAGATACAAATAAAATAGGTACCAAAGATATATCTTTTACTTATAAAGCAAGTAACAATAAAAATGAAAAGTATTCTTTTAAAGTTAATATTATAGATACAACACCTCCCGTTATTTTAAGTGATACAACTTATGAAATAGAAAAAGGAAAAAAATTTAATATTAATTCTAGACCTTTATGTGGAGATAATTATGATAGAAACATTAAATGTGAAATAATAGGAAATTACGACACTAATAAAATTGGTAGTTATCAATTAAAGTTTAGAGCAGTAGATACAAGTGAAAATAAAACCGAAAAAAATTTTACCTTGGTTGTTAAAAATAAAATTAATTCATCAAGTTATAATCCAAGTCCAAAGTATTTAAAAGATATTATAAAAAATTATAAAACTGATAAAAATGAAATAGGAATAGATGTTTCAACTTGGCAAGGAAATATCGATTTTAATAAAGTAAAAGAAGATGGGGTTAGTTTTGTAATGATACGAATTGGCTTTGGTTATGATAATAAGGGTAAAAATATTTTAGATAACAAATTTCTTCAAAATATAAAAAATGCTAAAAATGCAGGTCTTAAAGTTGGTATTTATTTTTATAGTTATGCTGAAAACGAAAAACAAGTTAAAGATCAAGCAAACTGGATTATTAAAACTTTAAACAATGAAAAACTTGACCTTCCTATTGCCTTTGACTGGGAAGACTGGGGAGAATTTAATAATTATAATCTTAGTTTTATTGATTTAAATAATATGGCTAAAGTATTCTTTGATACTTTAAATGAAAAAGGATATGAAACAATGCTTTATGGAAGTGCAACATATCTTTATCGAATTTGGGATACAACAAATTATAAAATATGGCTTGCCCATTACACAACAAAAACTGATTATCCAGATAAATACAATATGTGGCAACTTACAAGTTCAGGTATTGTAAATGGCATTGATGGGTATGTAGATGTTAACATTTTATATAATTAAATGTTAACTTTTTTTAATTAAAATACTTTTTATTTGTAAATATATATGGTATAATTTTAAAGAATTAAGGATGTGATATAAATGGAAAAAATTTATGTTTTTGGACATAGAAAACCAGATACTGATAGTGTTAGTGGTGCAATAGCTTTAGCTTATTTAAAAAAACAACTTGGAATAAATGCTATACCTGTCATATTAAGTAATATTAACAGTGAAACGAAATATGCGCTTGATTATTTTAATTTAGAAGAACCAATGTTTTTAAATGATGTTAAATTAAAAATTAAAGATTTAAATTATAGTAAAAACTTCTTTATTAATGAAAATAAATCATTACTTGAAGCATATAACCTTATGGTTAGTAAAAAATCAAGCAAAATACCTGTTGTAGGAGAAAATAATAATTTTATTGGTGTATTAGGAATGAAAAATATAGCAAAATATTTAATTAATTATACTAATACTTCACTTAATACAACTTATAATAACATTTTAAATACAATAGAGGGAGAAAAAGTAACATTATATAATGAAGACATCGAAGGAAATGTAATCGTTGCCTCTTATAAAAGTACAACTTTCATTGATAATGTTACACTTGACAACAGTAGTATTTTAATTGTTGGGGACCGCCATAGTATTATTGAGTATGCTGTTAATAGTAATATTAAACTTCTAATTATAAGTGGTGGCGTTGATATTAAAAAAGAACATTTAAAAATAGCTAAACAAAATAAAATAAATATTATGAGAACAAAACTTTCTGCTATTCAAACTGCCAGGATGATTGAACTTGCTAATAAAATTAACAGTACTGAAATTAATAAAAATATTTTATGTGTTAATGAACTTGATAATGTTACTGATTTTATCGATATGGCTAATAGAACTAAATTCAGTTATTATCCTGTTGTTAATAAAAATAATAAGTGCTTAGGTACTGTTACTCTAGCAGATACTTTTGAAAAGAAAAAGAAAAAAGTTATTTTAGTTGATCATAATTCATACACACAAAGTATCGAAGGTATCGAAGAAGCTGATATTTTAGAAATAATAGATCATCATAATATTGGTTCAATTGGTACAAATTCTCCAATTAACTTTAGAAATATGCCTGTTGGAAGTTCAAATACTATAATTTATCAAATGTATAAAGAAAATGGTATAAAAATTCCTAAACAAATCGCAGGTATCATGGCATCAGGTATTTTATCAGATACACTTATTTTAAAAAGTCCAACAACTACTGAACTTGATAAAAAAGCCCTAACTGAATTATCTAAATTAGCTAAAATAAACTACAATAAATATGGACTTGACCTATTGAAAGCAGGAGCAAGTGTTAAAGGTAAAACTAAAGAAGAATTATTATATCAAGACTTTAAAATATATCCAGTTGGAGATAAAAAAATTGGTATTGGTCAAATTTCTACAACTGATCCTTCAATATTCTTAAATGAAAAAGATGAGTATGAAGCTTTATTAACATCTATTGCTAAAAACAATGAATATAAAAGTCTTACATTCTTTGTAAATGATATTCTAAATGATGGAAGTTATATTTTCTTCAATGATGATTCAAAGGAAATCTTAGCAAATGCTTTTAATATTAAAAAACTTGAACAAGGAACATTCTTAAAGAAAATTGTTTCAAGAAAATTACAAATAGTTCCTGTAATTATGGAACAATATGAAAAATAGAAGTTACAACACTTCTATTTTTTATTTTTTATTATTTTATAATGACTTACAATAACTACTATTCCTGTAATTAAAACAAATAGATAAAAGCTTATTCCTCTACTAAGTAACATTGCAGAACTTAAATAACTTGCTGGAAATAAAAATTGGTAAACCCCTAAAAATCCAGCTTCACTTGCCCCAACTGACCCTGGTATTGGTACAAATGATACACATATAAATAATATTGCTTGCATTGATATAAATAGCCACAAACTATTTTCACTAAAACCAAATGATTTATATATTAAATATGGTCCAATATAATTTATAAGCACTTGAATAATACAAGTTACAAATGACTTTATTACCACCATTTTATTTTCTTTTATATAATTACTACTTTCATGAAAAATATTTATTTTTTCATTTATTTTATCTTCTATCTTATTAATGTTTTTTAAATTAATTTTTCTTAATAATTTTATACAAAAGTTAGATATTTTTTTTACAAAACTATTTTTGAATATTAATAAAGTATAAAGAACAAATAATGTAAAATTAATTATAAATCCAACAATAAATAAAAATACAATAATAGCATCTAAACTTCTTACATAGTTAAAGCTAAAAATTAATGAAATAAGAGCAATTAGAACAACACTAAACTGATAACCAGAAAGCTGTACTAAAAGAGCAAATGTTGAATGGGATATATCTATATCATCTTTCTTCATATAATAAATTTGCATAGGTTGACCACCACTTGAACTAGGTGTAATTGCACTAAAGAAATATCCTATCATTGTATATTTTAAATATGTTAAAGGTTTTTTGTTATAACCAAAATTATTTAGTATTCTTCCAACATTTACAGTTTCTAAAGAAATGTATATAAATGTTGCAATAAAAGCTAAGAATATATATATTAAATTAACACTTTTTAGTGAATTAAGTATATCTTTTATATTTACTTTTCTAAAAATAATAAAATACATTATAAGTATTAAACATAAAAATATTAAAAAATTAAATATAAAAGTTTTTGTCTTTTTATTTTTCACATATATCACCCGTATAAATTTAATTATACCATTTTTAATTAATTTAGCATATATATTTTATTTCATTGTTAGGAAAATATTTTTTTAAAAGACTTGCTATATATTTTTCACCGTCTTCTTTTAATTCTTTTTTATAAACATATTTACCTCTTCCTCTACCAGTTTGAATATCTTTATTATATAAACTATCTAACTTAGGGAAAGTTTCTTTATTAATCATATCACTAACATAACTATATGTCATAAATATAACTTCAAAAAAAACTTCTTTTTTTACTTTGTTACTTAGTTTTTCTTTTAAAGTAATAAAAAGTTCTTCATACAATTTTTTATAGTTATCTACCATAATAACAGGAGCAATTAAGATACCAACCTTATAATTATCAGCACATAATTTATTAATTGCATCAATTCTTTTTTCCAAAGGTGATGTTTTTAATTCAATATTATTTATTATTTCTTTAGGATTAACACTTACTCTAATTATTGTTCTTCCATTATGTTTTATTCCTATAATATCGTCTACTTGATGAAATTTTGTAGGAAAAGTAAGATATCCTTTATTTATTTTTCCAAATTCTTCAATAGTCCATTTTAAATTATTAGTAATCATATTTTCATAAACTAAATCACTATTACTACCTATTTCATAAACTTTTTCTTCCTCGCTTTTTAAACTATGTTTTATTATCTTTTCTAAAAGTTGTTCTCTATTAACAAAAACCCTTAAATAAGAACATTTATTAAAATTACATACCAAATAACAATATAAACACATTGCACCACATCCACTTGAAGTATATGGAACAAGATAATTAGAAACTTTATAATTAGGTACAAAATTTTGTGTTTTTCTAACTCCTATTATTAAATATGTTTTTAAAATAGGAAAATCTTTGTTTTCTTTTTCTCTTAACTCTTTTATATTATTATGATTTTCTATAACTGTTTTTGGAATATCTTTATATTTTTCAAGTAAATATTTTCCTAAATAATATTTATCAACATCTTTTTCATAATAAATATGACTTATATTCATAAATAAACACCTCATATTTATTATTAACAAAAAGAAAAAAACTATATATTTATTTCATATAGTTTTTCATCTATTATTGAGTATAAGTAAGTTTTTACAGGTATATTTTTTTTACTTAAAATATAATCTTTATAAACATTAAGTTGCTTTAAATATTCTTTATCATCAATATTTTTAAGTTTATAATCAATTATTTTGATATGATCTTTATACTCTAACATTAAATCTATTATACCATGATATATAACATCTTCTTTTTCATATACAAATTCATGTTCTTTATAAATTTTAGCACCATCAACATTTAAACTTTTTAATAAATTATTAACTATTTTTTCACTTGTTTCATTAAATGATGTTGTTTCTAAAATATAATGCATTTTTGTACCATATTTCATATTATTAAATTCTTCTTTTGTTATTATTTTATTAATTGTTTTTGAAGCATGTTTTTTTTCTGTAATAACATTTTCAATATTATTTTCTTTAACAATTATTTTTTCATTATTTTTGTTTATATAATTTTCATATGTCTTTTGTTTATTTAATTTATATTCTTTACTTATATAAATATCATCTAAATTAATATATTTTATATATGAATTTAAATTATATTTTATACTTTCTAAAATATCTTTAAAAGATTTATATTTTAATCTAATATTATTATCAAGTACTTTATCAATAAGTGTATTTTCTTTATCTTCTAGTGGACATACCATAATCATTTTTTCCTTACACCTTGTTAAGGCGACATAAAACAATCTTATTTTTTCACTTATTTCCTCTTCCATATACTTTTCTTTTATTAAAAACTTTATAAATGTTTCTTTTTCTTCATCTTTATAATATGGAGTTGTTATTCCATAACTTGAAAATAAAAACTTATCTTTAATATCACTTATATTAAACTCTTTATATAATCCAGAAAAATAACATATATTAAATTCAAGTCCTTTGCTTTTATGAATATTCATTATTTTAACACTATTAGAAGTGTTTTTAGCTTCACTATATTTTATTTCTGCTTTTTTATTTCTAACTTCTTTTAAATATTCACTAAAATCATAAACATTATACCCAATACTTTCTAAAGTACAAGCCATATTTATTAGATTATCTATTCTTATTAAAATTTTATCAATATCTGTTAAAGTAAGGATTTTTTCATATATATTAAAAGTATTAATTATTTCATTTAAAACTTTGCTTGGAGAACTTAAATCTAAAGTTTCGGCGATAGTTTTAGCTTTTTCATATGTAGTAGTTTTATATATATTATTATCTTTGATATTCTTAAATATTTCTTCATCTAAACTATCACATACAAAACTTCTTTCGATACTTGTATAAAGATAAATAAATTCTTTGTCGTATTCTTTATTTTTTATTTTTATAATAATCCTTAATATATTTTCTAAAGTAATAATATCATATTCATTATTAAGTTTAAAATCAGCATAAATTGATAAAGGAATACCCATGCTTTCAAATATTTTCTTGTAAGTTTCAAATGCCGTACCACGATCCATAATAATACATATATCACTATAAGAAATATTTTTTAATACCTTACTATCTTTATCAAATACTTGATAATTATTTTCTATTTTATTTTTTATATCGTTTGCTATAATAAAAGCTTCAATTTCTTCTTTAGAATAATCCTTTAATTCATTATAGTTATATAATTCAAGGTTATAGTCATTAGCAGTTTTACCCTCTTCATTATAAGAAGTATTACCAAAAACCATACGATGAGATCTTATATAATCTGCTCCTCCTAAAAAGTCATCCATAACATAATCAAAAAGTAAATTTATATTATTTAAGACTTCACTTCTTGATCTAAAATTCTTAAGTAAATCTATTTTCATACCAGAAATATTATTACTATACAAATCATATTTATTTTTGAATATTAAAGGATTAGCATTCCTAAAACGGTATATTGATTGTTTTATATCCCCAACCATATAAACATTATTATTTTCTATTAAACTAATAAACTCTTCTTGTAAATCGTTTGTATCTTGGTATTCATCAATCATTATTTCATTATAAAATTCTTTTAATTCTTGTCTTACATCATCATTATCCTTAACTACTTTTATAGCCATCTTACTAATATCTGTAAACTCATAAACATCTTTAGAAAATTTATAATTATTTAGTTTTTCATCAAGTAAACTTATGATCTTTATAATTATATCAACATATGGTTTTGTTAAATATATACTTTCTTTAGCACTTTTTTCATCATCATAAATAATAATACTAACTAAAGATTTTATTTCTTTATTTAACTCTTCTTTAACCTTTTTAGCATCTTCATCTAATTTTGTTGTCCTTGGAAGAGTTATATTTTTATACAAATTATATTCTTCATAAGTCTTAGAATTAATTAGTGGATATACTAAATTATATACTTTTTCATAATAATCACTATCAGAATAATTACTAAATAAATCAAGTAAATAACTTATATTAGATAATTTTTTATCTATTAGTTTTTTATATTCTAAATATAACTTTTCAACATTTTCATCATTATAAAATTCATTTATATAATTTCTTAAATATAATTCTTTATCTATTTTTAAATCTATTTTTTTAGAAATATTTAAAATCATTTCTTTTATATTTCTATCATCTTTTAAACAAAAATCATTAATTAACTTTAAAAAATTCTCATCTTCATTTTTATAAAGTTCTTCAAATATTTCATCGATAAATTTATCTTTTAAATTAGAAATAATTGTATCATCAATTATTTTTATATCTTTACTTACATTAAGTAAATAATGATATTTTTTTACAATGGATAAACTATAACTATCAAAAGTAGTTATATATGATTCTTCAAGTAAGTTTAATTGATCACTTTTTTTCTCATTTATTAATTTTTTTCTAATTCGATCTTTCATTTCTTTTGCTGCTTCATTTGTAAAAGTTAATATTAAAAGTTTGTTAATAGGTACGTTATCATTAATTTTTCTTAAAACTCTTTCTGACAATACCGCTGTTTTACCACTTCCTGCTCCAGCAGACACTATTATATTTTTACCTTCACTATTAATTGCTAAAAGTTGCTCATTTGTCCACTTACTCATAACTTTCTCCCTCTAAAAAAGATAAATCTTTTTCTATTTCTATATAATCATTATTTGTTTTAAAACATAAATCATTAAAAGGACAATAAACACATGAATTAAAATCATCACTTTTTTTAGGATTTATGCTAAATTTAGCATCTTCAATATTCTTAATTGAATTATTGATACTTTCATTTGTAAGTTCTATTATTTTATTTATTTCATTATCATTTAATACTTTTGATGATTTATAAAAACTTCCATCTTGTTTAACTTTCAACCCTTTTACTAAATTACTATTTTCATATGATTTATCAAACATACTTAAAATATGAACATTGCTATTTGAATAACCTTCAAGTTTTAAATCTTTGTTATCTTTATTTATTAATTTTTGTAAATAAAATCCTGCAAAAGAAACATCTTTTAACTCTTCATTTACTAAATATAAATAAACCGGTAATTGAAGTTTAATTCCATATTTTATATATCCTAAATCTATATCAGTATTTCCTGTTTTATAATCAATTAAAACTGCTATTTTTTTACCTTGTTCTTCTTTATAAATAATCTTATCAACAAATCCTTTAAAAGTTATACTTAAATTATTTCCTTTTTCTATTTTAATTTCCTTTTCAAATAAATAATTATCTAATGATATATTTTTTGCTTGCTTTCTTATTTCTTCTAAAGTGAATTTTAAATCTTCTGTTAATTTTTTTAAGAAAAACTTTTCTTTATTGGTAAATTCTTTTCCTGCTAAAAAAAGTTCAATTTCTTTATCAACATCAATTTCATTTAATAATCCTATTTCTAAGATATGATGATACATATTTCCCACAATAGTTAAAAATGTTTCTTCATATGGATTTAAATTTAAAACATTAGCCATTAAAAATCTAAAAGAACATTCATTATAGTTAGATAATGAAGAATATGATAAAGTCTTTTTATTATTGATATAAGAATAAAAGTCATTTTTATCTATTCCTGTAAATTTATTATCATAGCTATTATACATATTATCATTAAAACTATTATAAAGTAAATCAAGTTCATTTGATTTTTTATTATATTTAATTAAATCATCTATTTTTTCATTTAATTTTATCTTACTAGATAACAAAGAATAAGTTGTATTTTCATTACTAAATTCTTTTAAATTATAATTTAACTCTTCAAGTAAATTAGATTTAAAACACACCTTATTTTGAAAGTTAAGCTTATATGTTATTATTAAATTCTTAATTGATTTAATATTCTTTAAAGTATATATTTTTTCAAGGGTATTAATTTCTACAGTTTTTCTTAAATTAACTTCTGTTTTTATATTATCTGTTATATAATCTTCATCTTTTTTTGTTTTAGGTATTTCACCCTCGTTAAAATTCATTAAAAACACATAATTTAAATCACTAATAATGTCATCTATATTTATTAATTCAACATAATTCTTATATAAATTATTATCAATATATGTATGTTTTAAATCATATTCAAGTAAATCTTTAATTAAAGTATAATCATCTTCCATAGCATATTTATTACATATATTAATTATTTTATCTACAATATCTTTTTCTTTAAAACTATCAAGTAAAGAAATTGTAACATTTATATCTTTATTTAAATTTTCTAAGAAAAATTTACCTATTCTAGTAGCATAAAGATTAGTCTTATTATTTAAAACAACTGGTATTTTATAAAGATTAAATATTCTTTCTATATAAATATTATAATCACTACTTACATTACATAATTTTATATTATTTATATTTACACCATTTTCTAATAATTCACTTATCTTAAACGCCACGAATTCTACTTCATCTTGTATTTTACTAAATTCATATACATCAGGTGTAAATTCTTTATATTCTTTACTAATATTAACTACACTTGTTAATAACTTTAATTCACTTACTATTTTTTCTTCTAAATCATTAAGATAATCATAACCATAAATATATATTTTTTTATCTTTTATATATGTTTTAAAAACACCATCATAAATTAATAATTTATTTTCATCTAGTTCACATTTTAACGACACCAATTTATTTAATTTTTTACTTTTATAAGTTTTATCACTAACATAATAAATATTATCAATATACATCTTAGCTATATCATATTTATAATTATATTTGTTGGTTAAATATTTAATCGCGTTGTAATCATAACTAAAATATAAATGTTCTTTTATTTCATTAAAATCCATAAACTTTATGTTAAAAAATTCATTTTCTTGTTCTAATTTTTTCAATAAATAGTCTTTAACATTTGGCTTACAAATAATTATATTATTATCATCTTTATTCAAAAAATTCATAAATACCTCCTTATCAAGTATACTTTTTAACTACATATTAAATATATCATATTTATTTTATTAAATCAAGCAACAAAAGTACATTTGTTCGATATTTGTAAATTAATTACCATTGTAATTTAAATCATAAAAAAACTTTGTATCAAATACAAAGTTAAATTACCATTTGGGGCGATATATGAGGATCGAACTCATGCATACTTGTTCCACAGACAAGCGTGTTAACCACTTCACCAATATCGCCATAAAAATTATTACTTTTATATGATAACATTAAATTAATACTTTTGCAAGAGTTAATATATAAACTTTATAAAGATTTGGCAAAAATATTATGTTTTTTTATTAAAATAGACATTTTTATTATTTATAGTTATTAACCCATTCAATAAAAAATGATAAACATAACCTAATATGGGGAGGAAAAATATTATGAATAACTATTATGATTATGATTTTAACAATTATAATTACTCTAATAACAATGTGAATAATAATATAGATCCATATAAAGGATTTATACGTGGTAATATATTTGATAGCTTATATGATCCTTATAAAAATTATAAACCATACGAATTAAACCCTAACAATGAAAAAGATTATATGATGTTACTACTTCAAATATATGATTTTAACTTAGTTGATTTAAATTTATACTTAGATATTTACCCAAATGATGTTAATATGCTTAATTTAAGAGATAAATATTTAAAAGAATATGAAACTGCTAAAAAAAATTATGAAACAAAATATGGTGCTATTACAACATATAGTGAAACACTAAACAAAGCGCCATGGAATTGGGACTCATCTTTTCCTTGGGAGGTGAATAAGTAATGTGGAAATACGAAAAAAAATTACAATATCCTGTTAATATAAAAAGAAAAGATTTAAAAATGGCCAAAACCATTATTACTCAATATGGTGGTGCTAATGGAGAACTTGCCGCAGCTCTTAGGTATTTAAATCAAAGATATACAATGCCTACTGATAAAGGAAAAGCTCTTTTAACTGATATTGGTACAGAAGAACTAGGTCATGTTGAAATGATTTCTACAATGCTTTATCAATTAATGAAAGATGCTACTATTGAAGAATTAAAACAAGCTGGACTTGATACTCATTATGCAGAACATAAAAAAGCACTATATCCAACAGATGCTAATGGTGTACCTTTTACTGTAGCCTACTTTGCCACTACTGGTGATCCTATTGCAGATTTGTCTGAAGATATGGCAGCAGAACAAAAAGCTCGTGCTACATATGAAAACTTAATTAACTTAACAAACGATCCTGATGTTATTGCTCCACTTTTATTTTTAAGACAAAGAGAAATTGTTCACTTTACTAGATTTAAAGAATTATATGATGAATATATAAATATGTATAAAAAAAATAGTTAAAAAACTATTTTTTTATTGAAAGTAATATAAAATTATTAATACTTATACATATTAAAGCTAAAGATATTATTATATAATTTATTAAATAATACATATTATCTACTTCATACGTAAAATCATTAATTGAGTTAATATATCTTTGAGAAACAATAAAAACATAAACATATAAAAAGATAACTAATATATTTTGAAATTTATTATTATTTAACTCTTTACTTTTACAACCATAAAAATATAAATCAAGTAAAAGATAAATAAATACAAATATGATAAATATTGTTCCAATAAATTCTAATTCTTTAATATTGGGTATTAATCTTATAAGTCCTACCATAAAAAGAAGAAATAAAACGTTTCTTAAACGATATATAATACTATTTAATTTATTCATTTCTTAAAAAATCCTTTCTTAAGTCTTCTTCTTGTTTAAATAAATCTTTAAATTCTTCTCTTAAACTTACAATACCTTTATTTATAACATCAGGATATATAGCAGTACTATTTTTTATAGCTTTTTCTATATGTTCAATTGTTACTATTTGTTTATTATCAAAAACAGCTTCAGAAAATGCTTGTGTAAGAAGGGTTAATGCTATATCAGGATATCTACCTTCTGTTTCATAAACTCTATTAAATTCTTTTGTAATATCAACAATAAAAGCCATTATTTTTTCTTGAATAAAACTTGTATATGCTAATTTAGCATTCATATTTTTTTCTATTTTAGGCAGAGTACCCATAAGAATCTTAATAGTCATTTCTCTATCAGGTTCTTCCACTTCTATTTTAGTAAATCTTCTTACGAATGCTTTATCTTTTAATATATATCTTTCATATTCATTTGATGTTGTTGCCCCAATTACTTTAATATCACCACGACCTAAACCTGTTTTAAACATATTTGCAAAATCAAGGGCATTATCACTATTAGAATTAATTAAAGTATGAATTTCATCAACAAATAAAATAAACTTTTCTTTTGTTTTAATTTCATCAATTAAAGCTTGAACTCTTGTATCACCAGTATCTTTAACTGTACCTACTAAAGCCTGTGTATCTATTTTTACAATTTCATAACCTTTTAAAGCATCAGGGACTTCTTCTTTTTGTATTTTATATGCAAGTCCTTCTACTATAGCAGTTTTACCAATACCAGGTTTACCGGTTAATATTGCAGATTTATCTGGTGTTAATAAAACTAATATTAATTTTTTTAACTCTTCTTCTCTTCCTATCGCTGGATTAGTTATATATGTTTTTGAAGTAAAATTATCTCCATAACGATTTATAATACTATATTCATTTTCTTGCATAAAAAATCAAGTCCTTTCACTTATATCTTATACTATTAGTATAATTGAAATTTGACATTTATACAATAATTTATTTGAACTTTTAACTAATTTAAGTTATAATTATTATAAGAATAATATATGAAAGGGGTAAATATATGTATTTGTTTTTTCTTATATTTGGAATTATATTTATTTTAGCAGCAGGTATATTTATTAATTATATATATGAATTTTTTCCAATAAACAAAGTAACTAATTTTATTTATTCAACAAATAATAACCATTTATTTAATGATATTAGTACGTTAAACATACCCATTATAATATGGGGACTATTTGAACTTCCAATTTTTGGAAAGAATCCTAATTTTATATTTTCACTTCTTACAAACTTATTTATATCATGTGCCATTATTTATATAATAAAATATGGAAGTGAAATACTGTTTAATAGAAAAGATAATTTAGTTAATATTATATCACTTGTTGTAGCATCAATTATAGGAACATCCGTATCAATTTTAATCTTAAGAATTACACCAATATTTAATTTTAATATTTATATATCTTTAGTTGGTTATATTCTTATTGTAATTGCACTTATTATAAACAGATTAAGTAATAATTAAAAAAATAGACTTCAAAATTAAATTTGAAATCTATTTTTTATTTATTTTTCAAATATATAATATTTTTTCTTTCCCCTTCTTATTATGTTATATTTTCTATCATTATCAATAATATAATTTTCATCATTAATAACTTCACCATTTAATGTAATTGCGTTGTTTTTAATAAATTCTCTTGCTTCTCTTTTAGATGATGCTACAGAATTAGAAACTAATAAATCAATTAATGGTATATTTTCTAATTTTAATTTATCAAATTGTTTAAAGGCATCTACTATTTCATCATCACTAAGTTCATTAACATTACCTGAGAATAGGACTTTAGAGATATGTTTTGCCTTGTCAAACGAAGTTTTACCATGAAGGAATGTAATAACCTCTTCAGCAAGTTTTTCTTGTGCTAGACGTTTTTCTGGGGCTTTAAGATGGTCTATTTCTATTTGTTCAATTTCTTCTTTAGTTAAAAATGTTAATTTTTTTAAATAATCAATAACCATTTTATCATCAGTGTTGATTAAATATTGATATAATTCATAAGAAGAAGTCTTAGTTTCATCAAGCCATAAAGCATTACCTTCAGTTTTTCCAAATTTAACACCATTTGAATCTAAAATTAAAGGCATTGTAAAGCCATATAGTTTTACATCTAATTTTTTACGAGCAAGTTCAATACCTGTAGTGATATTACCCCATTGATCTGATCCTGCTACTTGAAGAGTTACTCCTTTATCTTGATATAAATGGACAAAATCCATTGCTTGCATCAACATATAAGAAAATTCACAATATGTAATTCCCTCATCTAATCTTCTTTTTATTATATCTTTATCTAACATATAATTAACATTTATGTACTTTCCATATTCTCTAAAGAAATCTAAAAAGTTAATATCTTTAGACCAATCATAATTATTAACAACATCAAAACCAAATATTTCTTTAGCTTGTTTTGTTAAGCCATCAACATTTTTTAAAACTTGTTCTTTAGATATCATTGGACGCTCTTTACTTGGCTTTGGATCTCCAATTAAACCAGTAGCACCACCAATTAAAAGAATAGGATGATGACCATATTTAGCAAGCCTTGATGCGATTAAAAACGAACTAAAATGTCCAATATGCATTGAATCAGCAGTAGGATCTGTTCCAATATAAAATGTTAGTTTCTCATTATTTAATTTATCCTTTAACTCTGGATCGCTAAAATCCTTAATAAGTCCACGATACATTAAATCTTCATATAAATTCATAAAAATACCTTCCTTTCAAAAAAAATATTATAAATATAGAAACGAACTATTCGTGGTACCATTCTACTTTATAATATTAATATTACCTTTTTCTCTTAACGCGAGTAACGATTTAGTTCAAGAATTGTATTTCATTTTATAAACTTGATTCATTTTCATCAACCATGAATTTTCTAAATTACCATTTACAAAACTATTATGTTTCCATCAACACTAAATTTATGAATTAAATATAACACAATAATATATATAAAGTCAAATGTTATTGACATTTTTGCATAAAAAAAATCATTAGCGACTACCTATTTTAGCATTATACTATCTTCGGCGTTAAAGAGCTTAACTTCTAGGTTCGGGATGGGACTAGGTGTACCCTCTTTGCTATCGTCACTAATGAAATAAAATTTAGAGAAATAATTCTCTGAAAACTAAGATAATGTATAAAATCAAAATATATAACCATTAATATCAATTAGGGTTAAATCCTCGATCTATTAGTATCAGTCAGCTCAACATATCACTATGCTTCCACCTCTGACCTATCAACCAGATAGTCTTTCTGGGATCTTACTTGTAAACAATGGGAAAACTCATCTTGAGGGAGGCTTCACGCTTAGATGCTTTCAGCGTTTATCCTTTCCATACATAGCTACTCTGCACTGCCACTGGCGTGACAACAGATACACCAGAGGTATGTTCATTCTGGTCCTCTCGTACTAAGAACAACTCCTCTCAATTTTCCTACGCCCACGACGGATAGGGACCGAACTGTCTCACGACGTTCTGAACCCAGCTCGCG
>ERZ857998.258-NODE-258-length-79354-cov-7.507371_pt1 | contig 79354 bp, 77 predicted proteins | sample MGYA00519954_ERZ857998 | MGnify/ENA primary metagenome ERZ857998 (study PRJEB31778, sample SAMEA3449424) | human gut metagenome | biome: human gut; feature: human-associated habitat; material: faeces | place: United Kingdom | collected 2010/2012 ...
TTGAGCTTTTCGAAGTGTCCATAGCCGTTCATGGCGGAGAACACAATCTGCTTCTCGTTGAACAGGTGGGCGCAGCGCTTGAGTACGCCGTCAAGCTGCATCTGCTTGAGGAACACGATCCACACATCTGGCTGGCCGGCGTATTCCTCCGGGTAGTACACGTTAATCGGCACGAGATGGCGGTCTTCACCATCTTGAGACACGTAGGCGCCGCCTTGCTCGCGAATCTTCTCGACGTTCGGCTTCCACGTATCGATGAAGTCGACATCCTTGTGCGCGAATTCCTGCAGCAGCACGCCGTACTGGATGCCCATGCCGCCAGCGCCAATCACCGCATACTTCATGTTCCCTGTCTCCTCTCTCCTGTGGTTTTCGTTGTTTTCAAGCGAATACCCACAAGATATCGGGAAACATCCTTGTCAATGCCGGCGTGGCTATATGCGCTTCTTATCGGCTGTTGCAACGCCTATAAGGCGCTTCTATAGGGTGTTATCAGGCTGCTGTCGTCGCAAACGCAATACATGTGTGCACAATATATGAAGCGCATGGAATGCAGGCATCCCATGCGCTTCATATGACTATGAATCAGTTGTCGATGACTGATTCGTGGTAAATAAAAACCTACTTCACGTTCTTGATCCACAGGATCAGCAGCACGCCGCCCAATGCGCACAGGGCAGAGACAATGAATGCGCTGTAGTAGGTTCCGGTAACCGCAACCAGCATGGCGGTGGTGGCCGGAGCCAGCACCTGGCCGCAAGTATTGGCGAGATTACCGAAGCCGATGTACTTGCCGCCGGTACGGTTATGCTGCGCCTCTTCAGGAATCACGTCGACGTTCAGAGCACCATCGACGGCGATGTACACGCCATAGCCGAGCCCGGCGAATGCGGCGTACAGCAGCACGCCGTTGACACTGCGGAACGCCACCGGGCACAGCGTGCCGATGATGAACAGCACGCAGGCGATTGCAATCGGCATCTTACGCGCCTTAATCTTGTCGGACAGCGGGCCGGAGACAGCCAAACCGATCAGCGACACGACGAAGGTGACGGCGGACAGCGTGCCCATTGCCTTGGCGGCTTCCTGCACGGTCAGACCGACATAGTTCTCGAAGATGTACAGCGTGTACTGGGAGATCATGGCATAGCTGGCCATCATCAGCAGACGGCCGCCGCAAGCCTTGTAGAAGTCGTGCGCGCCCTTGAGCTTTGGAGGCAGCAGGTTCTCCAGCGCTTCCTTGGCAGCTTCGGCACCGCTCTTGCCGTCGCCATCGTTCTTGGAGCTGCGCTCGCGCGGCAGGATCAGCAGCGGGATGATGCCGGAGGCCGCAATCATCAGCGCGCCGACGACGAAGCCCATGTTCTGATACGGCTGTCCGAGGAACAGCGAGCTGAGGAACTGGCCGACAGGAGTGCCCAGCGCGGTTGCGCCCAGGCCTGCGGACAGCGTGCCGCGCACGGACTTGGGAACACGATCGGCGAGGATGGCGAACATCGGAGTCTGGATGGCGCCCTGGCCGAGGTTGTTCAGCATATAGCTGGCGGTCAGGCTCGGCACATCGCCGAAGGAGCCGAGCAGGTACAAGCCGATGCCTGCCACAATGGAACCTGCGAAGATCCATGGCGTGCGCTTGCCGAAGCGGGAACGAGTGTGATCGGAGAATGCGCCCCAGATGTAGCCGGACAGCAGACCAACAATCGCGGTCAGTGAGGTGATGGTACCGAGTGCGGTGGTGGCTTCCGTTTCGTTGTATCCCAGGTCCTTCAGATGCTGAGGCATGAGCGTATTGCCGTTCAGCACGAATGCGGCGCAATTAAGGATTGCGAAAATAACGAAGGCAACGAGGTAGCGAGCCGTCATTGCCCGCGAGAATGGTTCTCCTGTTTCCGGAGACAACGTATCCGGGTCTACGAGTACTTCACTGTTGCTCTGTGCGGTTTGCATGAGTAAGCTCCTGTGCTTATGTTGGCGCCCCTGCCGTAGAGACGACATAAGCCGCTGTTCAATATGCGTTCTTACAGCGTTTTACTGTAAGCCAGATAACACGCCGGAAATCGAATACTCGTATTTCCGGAAACGTTTCCGTGCATATTTAGCGCACGAATCCGCCTCGGAAAAGCGCCTTGCTCGCAGCAATCTCTCTTGCGCAAGCTACCGATAGCATGCCTGTACACGAGGGATTGCAGGGCATGTTGCCCGATGGTCCATATCATGGCCACCGGGCAGCATGCACCTATGAAACCGTCTTTGCCGGAAATCAGATCGCGTTACGGCGGCGTAGTACTGCGATCACAGCACCTGCCACAGCCAGCAGTGCTGCAACGCCGGCAACCAGAGCAATGCCTGCACCCGTGCTGACCAACCCGAGCTGGCCACCGTTGGCGGAGTCGTTGCCGTTCGCCGCACCGGTGGAGGCGGCACTCGCATCATGAGAACCGCCGCTTCCCGTGTTCCCGGTGTTTCCGATATTCCCGGTATTCCCGGTATTTCCAGCGCTGGAACCGCCGGACGTACTACCACCGGTGGAGCCGCTATCAGCTTTGACCAGCCCAGACTGAGCGTCCTTCAGCGTCTTGAGTGCGGAGTCCACGTCGTCCTGAGTGGCGTTCTCATCGGCGAGGACCTTCTTCGCGGATTCCAGCTGCCCGGTGAACACCTTCCAGCTGTCGGCGGTATAGTCCTTCTCATCCAGCTTGCCGGCCTCGTCCACCGCGGCCTGCAGCTTGGACTTGTCGGCGGAAACAGGCTCAGGCTCCTTGGCCGTCACAATCACCTTGAAAGTGGCGGAAACACCATTCTCGGCGTTAACGGCAGGAGTCACGGTGAAGGTCGTCTCACCGGCCTTGAGCGCATGAATCGTGCGGCTGTCGACAAGTTTCGCGGACTGCGTTGCAATACCATCGGCGTCTTCCTGCTCTTCGGCCGTCGCGACGGACGAGTCGGAGGACGCCCAGACGAGCGTTGCATCAGTCGCGTTAATCGGTTTGATGTTCACATCCACATCAACGCTGTCACCTTCCGTCAGCGTCAGCACACCGTCCTTAAGACCATTCGCCTTGGCCGTCAGCGAGGTGATCGACTTGATCTCGCTGCCGTCCGCGGTGGTGTACTTCACGCTGCTCGAATCCACGGTGGGAGCGACCTGGATGTAGTCGAAGTTCGGCGCCCAACCGCTGGCCTTGCCGCTTTCAGAAGCCGTGCCCGTGTTCGCGTTGCCGAAGCGGATGGTATTCTCGCCCTTCTTGAGGTTCACGCGCACCGAAGTAGTCCAGAAGTTGCTCCAGCCACGGGTGTTGGCGAACACCAGGTGCTTCGAGGTCTCGCCGTTCACCGACATATCCGCCCAACGGTTCACGATCTGCCAGGTGTTGTTCGCGGTGTACTCCCACTGGGCGTAGCCGATGGTCAGCGTATAGTTGCCATCCTCCGGCACGGTCACCTTGTTGAACTGGAACCAGTTGTTCGCACCATTGCCGACGTTGCCGACGATGCGGCCGTTCGAGGCGTTGTTATCGGTACTCGCCTTGGCACTGCCGTTGAACGTGTTGGAGGAATCCTCCGCCTCGTAACGGGTCACCGAGGAGTCATCGGCGCTGGCTGTGCTCACCGAATCGATGAGCATGCCCTGGGTACCATAGCCTTCCACGGTGATCTGGTTGAGGCCCAGCGGCATGTAGATGCGAACCTTGGCAGTCTGCCAGGTGTTGGCATCCTTGGTTTCCGGCAGCTGGAGCGTCAGTTCCTGGGCATCGTTTCTTGCGGAGTTTTCGTTCGGATTGATCTTCAGCGTAACGGTGCGCTTCGCGTTCTGGCCGTCTGCCTTCGGAGCACTGTAGCGCAACATAACCTCGTTGTATCCGTTCTTCTTCGAATCGACGAAGAAGTCGCTGGATGCGGTGGCATCGGCGCCCTCGACGTAGCCGGTGCCGGAGTATCCGCTGGCATTACCGTAGGTCACCTTGGCGGTGCCGTTGCGGCGGGCGTATTCGGCTTCGACAGTGCTGTTGGAGACCTTGCCTTGCGACGTGGCCGGCGCGATAACCGCGTAGTAAGCGCTGTCGCCCTTGAGATTGTTCAGCGGCAGGCTGGCCTGGCCGTTGGCGATGCTGAGGTCCTGTTCCGCTACCACGTACGGGCCGTCGGAAGCAGCCGGAACGTTGACTGACACATTGCTAAGATTGGCCGGAGCGGTGGAATCGGTCGCATAGATTGTCACATGGGCACCGTTCGGGTACTTGTCGGGCAACGCGCTCAGGTTCAACGTCGTGGAATACGAGCTTTCGTTCGAGCCGCCAAGCAGGATCTGGGTCTGGTTGCTGTCCTTGTTGTAGGAGGCGAGCACCTGCGGCTTGCCGTTCTCATCAGGCAGGTCGACCTTGAGCAGATCGCCCTTCATGAGCCCGTACCAGTAGTACAGCCAGTAGGAACCGGTCACCTGGTTGTTCTTGGTGACCAGCCAGTCGAGATCGCCGGCCGGGTACCAGTACGGCAGCGCGCCCTGGGCGCCGGTCTTTTCGAAGCGGGCCACGTACTGCAGCAGACGGCCAGGTTTGACCTGCTCGATGGCCTTGCCGTTCTGGTCCTTCCATGCGTATTCGTTGATGCTGACCTTGATGGTCTGCCCCTGCTTGAGACCGGTGTTCTCGGGCGGCGCGTAATCGGAAAGAACATCCTTTTCCAGCGTCTTCCACTTCTGGAAGTTGCTCAGGTAGCTGCCGAAACCGGAACCGAGCTCATGCCAGGTGACGACATCCGGTACAGTACCATGCTCCTTGGCATTCTGGAAGAAGTCACGATAAAACCGGTCGGAGTAGGCGCTGTTGTTCGGGCCGCCGATACGGGCCTGCGGATATACCGAACGGATTGCTTCGACGGCCTTGTTCCAATCCTCGAAGAATTTCGTGCGAACGCTGTCGTACTTGCTGTTGTAGTTCGTCAAGTTGTAGTAGTTCGCGTCGCTGATGTCCGGTTCGTTGAACGGAATCCAGACGATGTCATCCTTAAGGTCCGGGTACTTGGTGTTGAACTTGGTGACCATTTCCTTGAGCTTCGGCACATAGTCGCCGTCCATGCCGCCATCGCCATAGGCCACATATGGGAAGTTCTTGTAGGCTTCCTTCATGTACACCTGGATTTCGCCGCCGCCGTTGCGCTTCCACTGGTCGGTGGTGTTCAGCACATCGCCATTGGGGTGTTGCACGCCGTCTGGGGATTTGCCGACCAGCACGCTGTTGGAATCGAGCGACAGGCCGTTGAGCGTGGTGTCGCTGGAAACGCCATCATCGGTCAGGCCATACAGGAAGCCTGTCGAACCGTGGGTAATCTGGCAATTGGTGTTGTTGGTGTTCTCGGTGCAGCCGGTCTGGTCGAGATGCACGGTCACTGTGGGATTCTCGATCGCCAGCGCGGTCGCAGCGCCGGAAGTCGCTGCCAATGCGGCCATTGTGGCCGTCGCTAGCAGCGCTGCCAGCGGTTTGCGGATTTTCATGGTTTCTCCTTTTCTTCTATGGCAACGTCGCCCGTCTGTTTCGGGATTTGCAACGTTGCAAATTCTGTTAGGCATATGAGCGTCCTGCCCTGCCATATACATCACCCATGTTTGGCGATTTCTCATATCGGTCGGCAAAAATCCGAAGCAACATCGCCGCGTTCAAGCCGACAAGAACAAGCTGTAGAGAGTTTAAAAGAAGAGCAATCGTGCCCCTGCTCCATCTTGAGCAGGGACACGATTATGCGATGCTATTTGGTTTCGCGGACCCAGACCTGCATCTGGCCTTCGGCGCGGTTGCACCATGCATAGTACGGAATCATGGTGAGGGTTTCCTCACGCTCCGTAAGCGGTGCATCCACGGCACGGTACTGGTCGTCGGTCGGGGATTCCAAGCGGCTGCCCTTGACCTTGAGCACCTCGACGCCATCCAGCAGATCCGGTTCGTAAGACTCGGACACGTTGGCATCCGCGCTCATGCCATCCAGCCACAGCGGGCCTTCGTTGTCGACCTGTTCCATGCAGAACACGATCGGACCACGGGCCACGGCCAGCTTGCCGATGTCGGCACGCACACGCAGCGAGGCACGAACGCGACGCACGGACATGTCGAGCACCAAATGGATTTCGGTGTCAGCGGCGGAGGCATCGACGGTCACGAAACCATCGACCACCGGGAGCTCGACGGCTTCGCCGTTGACTTCCAGCGTATAGTCCTTGGACCACTGCGGAATGCGGACGGCCACCTTCTTGTCCAGGCCATTCGGGTTGGACACGTGGAAGGTGATGTCGCCGCTCCACGGGTATTCGTCACCGGCCTGGGTCTGCTCGATGGTGAAGCCATCTTCGAATTCGGTCTTGTTAGCCACGAACTGGTGGGCGTACACCGTCTTGCCGTCATTCGAAACCGTGTACAGGTACTGGTCGAGGGATGCGATTAGACGGCCCAGGTTGGCCGGGCAGCAGGCGCAGTCGAACCAGCCGGCGCGGCGGGTAAGAATATGCGCCTTGGTTGGGTTGCCCTTCGACGCTGCGGGATCGGCTTCCAGCGGGTTGACGTAGAAGTAGCGGGTGCCGTCCAGCTGTACACCGGAAAGCACGCCGTTGAACAGTTCCTTCTCCATCACGTCGGCCACGGAGCCGCGCGGCTTGGTCTCCATCAGGGACTTGCCGTAGAACAGCATGGCGACGGATGCGCAGGTCTCTCCATACACCAAGTCGTTCGGCAGATCATCGTCAAAGCTAAAGGATTCGCCGACCTGGCAGGAGCCAACGGCGCCGGTGATGTACATGCGGTGCTTGACGATGTTGGTCCACAGACGCTCGGCGGTGTCGAGCATCTTCTGGTCGTTCAGCAAACGGCCAACCTTGGAGACGGCGGCGGCCAAGTACAGCAGGCGCACGGCGTGGCCTTCGGCATGCTGCTTGTCGAGGATCGGCTCGTCCTGCACGAAGTACTTGAGCGGCATGTGCAGGTCGGTGTAGAACTGCGGACCGCCGGCGGCGTCCTGCTCGTCGAAGAACTCCGGGTCGGTGCCGCGCACGCGGATGAACCATGCGGCCAGATCGAGCCAGCGGCGTTCGCCGGTCGCCTCGTACAGGCGAGCCAGGGCAAGCTCAATTTCCGGGTGCCCGTCCGGGCCGTGCACCTGGCCTTCGCCATCACCGAAGTTATGGCCGATGCAATTCGCCACGCGTTCGGCGATGCCCAGGGCACGCTTGGAGCCGGTGACCTCGTAATGGGCCACGGCGGCTTCGATGAAATGGCCCATGGTGTAGAGCTCATGGCTCCAGCGCAAGCCTTTGAAGCGCTTCTCGGCAGGTAGATCCAGCTCGAACTTGGTGTCGAGGTACCCATCTTCGTCCTGAGCGCCTTCGAACAGTTCGATGGCCTCGTTCACGTGGGCTTCGAGCTCGTCGACGTTCAGACCGGCGTTCTTGCGGCGCAGCGCATAGCTGGCGGCCTCAAGCCACTTCGATACGTCGGTGTCCTGGAACGGCTGGCCGGAGAACACGCCTTCCTCGCGGCCTGCGGCGATACGTAGATTACGAAGCGAGTGGCTGAACTGACTGCCGTTCTCGCCCCATGCCGCGCCTTCCGGCACATCGACGGGCACTTCGTCGTTCAGCGCACGCCACTGGTATGGCAGCGCGTTTTCGACGGTCATATTGAGGTATCGAGTCCAGAAACGTGACGTGATATTCACATTCAGAGCCTGGGCTTGGTTAGTCATTTCGATTCCTTTGTTGTTGGTTGGAAAACTTGGTGCGAAGAAATGTCAGTCCTTCATGCCGCTGGTCTTGATGCCTTCGGTGATGTACTTCGAGCAGCAGATGTACAGCAGCGCGGGAGGAATGATCATCAGCATGGAGAACGCCATCTGCAAGTTCCACATAGTCTTAGAAGCACCTGCCGAGGTCTCGACAAAGGATGTGAGAACACCCAAAGTCAGCGGCTTGAGGTCTTCGGAGTTGATGTATACCAGCGGAGAGAACAGTTCGTTCCACCAGAAGCTGGCAGACATGATGCCGACGGTAATGAAAATCGGTTTACCGAGCGGCACGATGACTTTCCAGAATGCCTGCCAACGGCTGCATCCATCCAGCATTGCGGCTTCATCGATTGAATCAGGTATCGAAACGAAGAACTGCCGGAAAAGGAAGACGTTGTACGGCTGAGCGAAGAAGCTCGGGAGGATCAGCGGCCAGAAGGAGTCCAACATACCGAAGTTGCGGAACAGGAGGTACTGCGGAATGACCAGTGCCGCGGACGGCACCATCATGGTCGCCAAGATGATGGCGAATACAACACCACGCCCCTTGAAGTTCATACGAGCCAGCGGATAAGCAACGATGGAGCTGGTCAGCAGTGTACCGACAGTGTTCAGCACTACAAGAATCAAAGTGTTGCGCAAGTACAGAATAGTATTGGGATTTTCTAGCACCTTGACATAGTTACCCCATTGCGGATCCTTCGGGAAGAACTCCGGAGGCCATGCCGAAATGCCGGTAATGGTTTTCAAAGAGTTAACGAAAATCCAATAAATCGGGAAGAACATGAACAGTGCCATGATGATCATCACGACATACTGTAGGACTTTCACATATTTCGGAGTATGCAGTTCCATTTTCGTGTCTCCTTTTACTGACGATCCATAAGCTTGAACTGCAGAGCGCTGATCACGCCGACGATGATGAACAGAATCACCGCAAGAGCCGAAGCCTGACCCATATTGAAGCTCTTGAATGCCTTGTCGTAGATCAACAGGCCGATGACCTTGGTGGCGTTGCCTGGACCGCCGCCAGTCAACGGGTACAGCAGCGAGAACGCGCTGTTGAACGAATTGACCGTGCAAGAAACGACATTGAACAGCATCATTGGAGCAATGCCCGGGATGGTGACATTGACGAAGCGCTTCCATGCGCCTGCGCCGTCAAGCGCTGCGGCCTCATACAGTTCCTGCGGCACATCTTTGAGCGCTGCGGAAAAGACAAGCATCTGCTGGCCGGTCTGGAAGGTGAATACCGAGGCAACGGCTACAAGCACCCACACAAAAGTCTGGCTACCGGACCAGTTCGGAGGATTCTGCACACCCATCGATTTCAGTACATAATTGATGATGCCCAGCTGCGGGTTGAACATCAGAACCAAGCATCCCGCCATGACCACGGACGGCATGATGGTCGGTACGTAGTAGAAGAACTGGAACAGTCCCTTGAAACGTACCTTGAAATTAAGCAGAATAGCGAGCAGCAGGGAAAAGAGGATAGACACCGACACGTTGATAACGGTGAAGATCGCTGTTGCCAACAAGGTCTGCCCGAGCTCGCCGTTGCCCGAAAGCATGTCCTTGTAATTCTGCAGGCCCACAAATTGCGGGTCTCCCATCAGATTCCACTTGGTAAGACTCAGATAAAAGCTGAAAGCCAACGGAAATGCGCTGAAAATGAGGAATCCGATGATCCAGGGGCTGAGGAAACCCCATGCTGCTCCCGCATCCGAGCGCATCTTGCCCGAAGACTTCGCGGTTTTCTTGGAGATTGACATTTGAATGCCCCTCTGCGATTGGGAAATGGTTGGTTACGATACGTATACTGCTTGGAGATTGATTGGCGGCTCCCATTACTGGAAGTCATGAGAGCCGCCAATCAAGAAACAAAAAAAGTAGATTGATATTGCTCTATAGGCTTGTCTCCTTATTGCGCGTCGGTAATTTCCTTATTGGCCTTGGCCACTTGTGTCCCAGTCACTTCACTCAACGAAGTCTGGCCAAGAACATATGCATTGAACTGGTCATACAGGTTGAATGTTGGAGTTGAGGCCACCAGCGTGTATCCAAGCTTTGCTTCCTTAGCAGAGGCTTCCAGGCTGCTCCAGTTGCTCGGGCCGTTCTTACCCTGCACCTTGTAGTAGCCGTCAGCCATCATGGACTGGAAGGCAGGAGTATTGCCCAGGCTCTGGGACATCGACTTCTGGCCTTCCTTGCTCATCAGGAACTTGACCAGCTTCTCTGCAGCTGCAGAATGCTTAGTCTTGGCGTTGATGGCCCAGAAAGAGGTGTGCAGTGAGTTGTACTTCTTGGCGCCAGGAGCGGTTGGAATCGTGGCGATATCCCACTTGAAGTCAACATCCTTGTAGGTGCTAACCAGCCAGGTCCCGCCCAAGGTCATTGCTGCTTTACCGGCCGCGAACATATCAGAAACCTTAGAACCGGAAGCCGGCTGCGGCTGCCACTTGTTGTCCACAAGATTCTTCTGGAATTCGAGGGTCTTCTTCAAACCATTACCGAAAGAGAGCTTGCCATTGTCGACCACCTTGTCACCGGCGGCGCCGATCAGGGAGTACCATACGCCGTTGAAGGTTGGGGAGTCGGAACCGTACTGGGATCCATCGGCCTTGGTCAGCTTCTCAGCTGCGGCGGTGTAGTCGTCCCAGGTCCAGTCATCGGTCGGATACGCAACGCCAGCGGCATCGAACATATCTTTGTTGTAGTACATGATTTCGGTGGCGAAGCCTTGCGGGAATCCGTAGTAACCGTCCACCTGGTTGGCGATATCAGTGACGGCCGGCTGGAAATCGCTCTTGTCGATGCCCAGATCCTTCAGCTTGTCATCAAGCTTCATGGTCACACCGTTCTTAGCGAAGCGAACGTAATCCGCTTCCTGGGTCAGCATGACGTCCGGAGCGGTACCGCCAACAATCATCTGATTGAGTTTGGTGTTGTAGTCGTCTCCAGGAACGCGAATCTGCTTGACTTTGATATCCGGATTAGCCTTGATGAAATCCTTGATGGGCTGCATCTCGTCGTCCCAGTAGGAAACAGTTAACGTGTTGTCATCACTCGAAGAGCTGTTCGAAGAACCGCAGGCTGCGGTGCCCATCAGCGTCGCAACAGCCGCAACACCGGCCACAAGACGCATAACAGTACGCTTGGCATTCGTGTTCATTGATATTTCCTTTCTTCCAGTACCACTCTCATCTTTGAAACTCAACTTTGAGGAAGTGGCTTGTTGCTGTTGACTTCAACAATAAATACCGCACATGCTTCCATGTGCGGTATTTGCACGACGCGGAAACGTTTCCTAGAATTGCCCCATGACTAAACGCATCACACTAGACGACATCGCAGCCGCCGCACACGTATCGAAGGCCACTGTTTCCAAGGCTTTGAACGACACAGGTCAGCTCTCCGCACATACACGAAGACTTATTCTCAAAACAGCCGATGAGCTTGGGTATGTCAAAACAGCCAATGTTCAGACACCACGTTGCAAAACCGGACTCATCGGTCTGGTGACCTCTGACCTTGAAGGCAGATTCTCCAATCCAGCGCTTATCGGCGCGGAAAACACCCTGGGCAGCACCAATCACGCCGTGCTGCTTACCAATTCCAGAGGCGATCCAAAACTCGAACGGGCGCATATCGATCAATTGGCGGCAAGACGAGTTGACGGGCTGCTCATGCTTGGTGGGGAAACAGATAGCAGACCGCCGTTGAAGCCAAATACCGCATTGGGAATCCCAATCGTATACGCTTACGCCCCATCCAACAATCCCGAAGACTGCTCGGTGACATGTGACAATGTCGCAGCCGGCGCAATGGCCATTGATCATTTACTGTTACGTGGTCGACGGCATATCGCCATTGTCTCAGGACCGGAGCACTATACAGCCACCAAAGATCGGCTTGCCGGAGCCCGTAAGGCACTAAAACAAAGCGGCCTTCAACTGGCGGCACCAGTCTGCTACGGCAACTGGCATGAGTCATGGGGACGCACAGCCGTACAGTTGTTGCTTAGCAAAGGCGTTCGCATCGACGGCATCTACTGCCTCAACGACATGCTTGCACGCGGAGTCATCGAGACACTGCTCGCCCAAGGTATACGTGTGCCAGAGGATATCGCGGTTATCGGTCATGACAATTGGCAGGTCACCGCCACCGAATGCCGCGTGCCGATCACCTCGTTCGACAACAATCTGCAGGAAATCGGCAGACGCGCCGCCCGGCATCTGCTGGACGCCATCAATGGCAATCCTCACCATGGCACGACATATATCGGCTGCTCGTTGATAGTAAGAAAATCAACAACGGCATAATTTCTCATTCGCAAAAGAGGCGTCTGCAATGCCATGACCGTGCATTGCAGACGCCTCATCGGGGAAGGAAGGGAAAGGAAAGCATCAGTTGAAATTCACCTCGAATGTTCGAGACACATAGCCGCCATCGGACGGAACGGTAACCACAAGCTCTCCGGATGCGGCATCCCAGTGGACTGGCCACTGCGCATACCCATCAACCGGATACACTGCGGAAACCTCACCGGCACGCCCAGCCCAACGATCAAGATGCAGACGCACGTCGCCACCCTCACTGTCACGACTCCACACCGTGGCCAGCGCACGATCGCCGGCATCCAGGCCAAGCGCAAGCACCTTATCGTTCCAGCCAGGCAGTCCCATCGGCCAGAACGGCTTGGATTCACCGATCACCGGCTGTACATGCTTCTTGTAGGCGTTCACGCCTTCCTGTACCCAGGCGAGTTGCCGCTCGTTCATGCGGTTCAGGTACCCAGACAGGAAGAACCGCCCTAAGAATGTGGTGTTGATGTTGAATGCGGTTTCTTCGGCCCCCATATCGGATTGCGGGTACGCCCAGCTGGCGGCTTGTTCAGGCAATACCATCATCGGCGAGGCCGCAGCGATGACCGGGTACAGACGGAAATCCTGCTGATCGGACGTGGATTGCACCTGAAAGCGGGATGTCTGCGCGAAATCCTCACGCATGCCGCCGGACGAGCAGTTCTCCAGAATCACATCTGGGTAGCGCTCCCGCAAACCATCAATCCAATCGCTGTAAGCACGGTTATGACCGAGCAGACCGGCACCGGGGGCGTCGGCGTCATAATCGGTGCCAGCACCTGGAGAGACATTGTAATCAAACTTGAAGTAACCAATGCCGTATTCGCCGACCAAACGGTCGATTACCGAATCGAGATGCCTACGCGCCGCTGGATCGCGCAAGTCAAGCAGATAGCGTTCCTGCTCCACCACGCGTTTTCCGTGCCGCTGGAAGAACGCGGAATCCGGCAGCTTCTGCGCCATGGGTGACTTCACGCCGATGACCTCCGGCTCGATCCAGATGCCCGGAATCATGCCGGCGTCCTTGATGGCGTCGATGACTTCGACAATGCCCTTCTCACCAGGGAAGCGGGTCTTGGACGGCATCCACTCGCCGACAGACGGCCACCAATTGCCGGTATCGTCGTACCAACCACAGTCGATGACGAAGATCTCGATGCCCGCCTTACCTGCGGCTTCGATCAGCGGCAGCTCCTTCTCGGTGGTCGGATCGCCATAGATGGTGTTCATGTAGTCGTTGAACACCACGCTCGGTTCGACGTTGTCGACGTGCGGCGAGCGCACTTCGCGGCGATAGTCGGTAACGTTGGCGATTACGCCGTCGAAGTCGTGGGCGATGGTGAAGGATGCCGGAACAGTGGTGAACGATTCCCCCAAATGCAGTTCTTTGAACCATGCATGGTTCTCGTTGGTCGGGCCGGACAGTGCCACGCAGCCGTCCGCGGTGTTGTCCTGCACGTCCCAGCGCCAAGCACCGTTGTGCTCTATCTGGAACAGCCATGCCAGCTTCATTGCTTTGGATTCGAGAATGGCCAGGGGCACATTGGTGCCGGTGGACCAGGTGCCGGTGGATACGACCTGATGGCTTTGCCTTGGATCGACATTGGTAAGTTCCTGGCCGATGGCCGGCAGCAGTTCGCGCAGACTCTTACGGCTCCACCGTCCCTCGGCGAGCCAATCGAAACGCCCTTCGAGCAAGTCCCAATGTTCCAAACCGGATTCGGTGCCTTCATCGGCATTTGCCGGAATGCCAAATGTGCTGCTCCAGCTGGTAACAGAATCGAGCAGCACCGGCTCAAGCCCCATATTGGTGACGGTCACATCGGTCTGCACCATCGGCGAGCGCTCGTCAACGCTGTAGCGGACAGTCACTTCGAGATCGCGATCTTCATCTTCCAGCACGATCTTCAACTCGCTGCGATACCCAGTGGTGTTGGTCTGATGGCTGCTATAGCGCAGTTCTCGCCCGATAACGGTATGCGTAAGTTTGTTACAGGAAATCATGTGACCTGTGTCGGTGGTCATGACCTCCGCAATCGGAGTGCTTTCGGGAAATTGCACACTGACACCATTAATTTCAAGAGCGCGCATAACAACAGGCTGGCCATCCGCGTATTCGAACGCCATGGACACCGGGCCCGCATTCCATGTGAGGGTTTGGGACATCATTATCTCCATTACAGTTGCTGATCCGCGGTTTCAGCATATTCCTTGGAAAGAGGAGGATCATATGCTGAAACCGTTTATGCGTACACATATAAGGTATGCGAACACAACAAGACGCAAGCGTTTAAACCAGCTAACCGGAAACATTTCTTTCGAAGCAATCTCAGCATGACCATAAACAAATCGATCCATGCAAAACCCGTTCCGCGCGCACCGCTCTTCCCCTCGCTGCATCAGCCCATCCAATACGAAAAGGCCCGTCCGCAATGGACGGGCCTTGCCATCGGATGGGTCTGCCTACGATTCAGACAGCTTCAGGCAGCTCTGTCGAAAATCAGAGCTCGCCGCCTTCGACCACGATGTCATTGGGATCGACATCGGAGCCGTACACCGGCTTCAAAGTCTCCTCGTAATCCTTGTGGAAGAAGTTCTCCTTGCCGAGCTTCACGATCTCGTCGTTGATCCAGTTGAGCAACTCCTTGTTGCCCTTCTGCACGGCCGGCGCGATGGTGTCTTCGTCACCGAGCTTGGTGATGCCCACCTTGAAGCCCTTGTTGGTCTTGGCCCAGGCCAGCACCTCGGTGTTGTCGGTGGAGAAGGCGTCGCCACGGCCGTCGAGCAGCGCGTTGTAGGCGTCGGCGTACTGGTCGTACTTCTGCAGCTTGACGTCGGGTTCGTTCTTCTCGAAATAGCTTTCGGCGGTGGTGCCCTTGGCGATGATCAGCGTCTTGCCCTTGAGCTGGCTCACGTCGGTGATTTCGGCGTTCTCCGGGGAGACCACGCCGAGCGCGACCTTCATGTACGGCTTGGCGAAGTCGACCTTCTCCTTGCGCTCGTCGGTGACGGTGAAGTTGGCCAGCGTGATGTCCACCTTGTTGGACGTGAGCACATCCACACGGGCGGCCGGATCGACGGACGTGTACTTGACCTTCACGCCCAGATCCTTGGCGAGACGCTCGGCGAAGACGATGTCGTAGCCGGCGTTCTTGCCGTCCTTGTCGATGTAGCCGAACGGGGCCTTGTCGGAGAAGACGGCCACTTTGAGCACGCCGGACTTCTTGATCTCGTCCAGGGAGCGGGCGGTCACCTTGGACGTGGTGGCGCCGCCGTTGGAGGCGTTGTTCTCCTCGCTCGGGGTGGCGGCGTTGGGACCGCAGGCAGCCACGGAGGCGGCCATGATCAACGCGGCCGATGCGGCCACGATGCTCTTGATTGTCTTGTTGATGATTGATGCGGTCATGGTTACTCCTCTCTTGTACGGATGACTGCTATCAAAACTTGCGATTACTCGGCGGAAGTTCCCGTCGGTTCCGTCGGCGTTTCCGCCGGCCTGCGATGCCTGTCGAATTCGAACGTGTGCAAGAAACGCTTGGCACGCTCGGTTTTCGGATTGGTGAAGAACGCTTCGGCGTCGTCGGATTGTTCAACGATGCCGCCGTCCTCCAGCATGATCACCTGGTCGGCGATGGCTCGTGCGAATTGCATCTCGTGCGTCACGATGAGCATGGTCTGACCGGAATCGGCGAGTTCCAGCATCACGTCAAGCACCTCGCGCACCATTTCCGGATCAAGCGCGGCGGTGACCTCGTCGAACAGCAGCACTTCCGGATGCAGGATCAGCGCACGGCAGATGGCCACGCGCTGGCGTTGGCCTCCGGACAGCTCATGCGGCCAGGCATCCTTGCGGTCGGCGAGTCCGACGCGTTCCAGCAGAGCGATGGCTTCCTTCTCGACCTCCGCCTTGTCGCGCTTCTGCACGAGCGTCGGAGCGAGCGTGATGTTGCCGAGCACGGTTTTGTTGGGGAACAGGTCGTAGCTTTGGAACACCATGCCGACACGCGTGCGCAGCTCGCTGCCGCGCTTGCTGCGGCCGGCCGATTCGGTGCCCGGCTTGCCGGTTTCGATAATCTCGCCGTTCAGCGCGATGGTGCCGCCCTGAATCGGCTCAAGACCTGCGATGGTGCGCAGCAACGTCGACTTGCCCGATCCGGACGGTCCGACGATGACGAACACCTTGCCATGGGGCACGTCGAAGGAGATGTCGTCCAGCACTGGCTTGTCGGCATTGGCGTACCGCTTGACCAGATGCCTGATTTCAAGGCTTGTCTGCGATTTCCCGCTGTTTTGCGCGGTCTGCGTAACCTGTTCAGCCTGCTCAGTCATGCTTCCACCTCTTTTCCAACCTGCGGGCCACGATGGACAGCGGCCAGCACACGATGAAGTACATGAAGAAAATCGTTCCGTAAATCCACAAAGTGCCCGTCGGGTACTGGAAACGGTTCGCGTCGATGATCTGCTGGCCCACCTTGATGACTTCCACCACGCCGAGCAGCACGGCCAATGACGTGGTCTTCACGATGCGCGTGGCAAGGTTCACGGAAGCCGGCAGCAGCCGGCGCAACGCCTGCGGCAGAATCACTTTCGTGAACGTCTGCCAGCCGCTCAATCCCAAAACGTACGACGACTCGTACTGCGCCTTCGGAATCGATTCGAGCGCACCACGCACCAGATCGCCCAGTTCAGCGCCGCCCCACAAAACGAAGACGAACACGCATGCGCCGGTCGCATCCAAATTCCAATTCCATGCCTGCGCGAAACCGTAGAAGGCGATGAACAGCAGCGCCAGCTGTGGCATGATGCGGATGAAATCCAGATAAATCCTGGTCAGCACCCGCACAACGGGATTTTTCATCGTCATCAGCCAGCCGACGATCAGGCCGACGGGCACGGACAACGCCACGGACACGCCGGCGATCCACACCGTGACCCACAGGCCCTGTAGCAGGCGCGGAATCACGCCCGGCTCGAGCAGAATCTCAGCGCCGCTCATAGTCGAACCTCCGTTCCAGCCAAGTGCCGAACAGCGAGATCGGCAGCAGAATCACCAGATACGCCACAATCAGCAGGAACAGCGACTCATAGGTGTCGTAGTACATGCCGATCAGGTCCTTGGCCATGTACATCACGTCGGCGAGCGCGATGGCGGACACCACGGACGATTCCTTGATGAGGAAGATCACATTGGCCACGACGCCTGGAATGGAGGTGCTGATGGCCTGTGGAATGACCACGCGGCTTAATGTCTGCCATTTGCTCAAGCCCAGCACGTATGCGGATTCGCGCTGCACTTCCGGAATGGTCTCCAGGCCGCCGCGCATCGCTTCGGCCATATAGGAGCCGCCGAGGAAGCCGAGTCCGACGATGGCGCACAGTTCCGCGGACCAGACGAGTCCGAGTTTCGGCAGGCCAAAATACAGGAAGTACAGCTGCACCAGCAACGGCGTGTTACGGCTCAGCTCGATGTAGACGCGCACGACCTGCCGCAGGACGGGGATGCGCGCGATCTCGATGCCGGCGCAGACCAAGCCGACCACGATCGCCAGGATGATGCCGAAGACGGAAATGAACAGCGTCATTTCGGCACCGCTGACGAAGAACGGCGCGTAGTGCGAGATGAACGTCCAGTCGAACACGCGCGCCTCCTTCTCTTCTCAACGGATTTTTCGTATTTGTTCCGGCGAACGCGGCTCATACTATCGCTTTATTCGCCACTACGAGCCAGTTTCGTTATCGGTTTTTCGTATAAGGACTTATCAGGTATCGCGAAACAGTCGTCCTGCGATCCCTCCAAGGTTCTTCTACAATATGGCATGTTGGCGGATTGCGCCGTCGGCGCATATCGAACTGTGAAGATTGGGTATGCCTTGCGAGAGAGTATGCACATGCTCATTCGACATGCAACGATGGAGGATCTGGACGCGATCGAGGCTGTGGAGGCCGCCTGCTTCCCACCTGCGGAGGCCGCAAGCAACGAAAGCCTTACCGCACGCGTGGCCGCTTATCCGGACCATTTCTGGCTGTTGGTCAACACCGATGACGACGATACCCCGTTCCCCTCGCGTGTAGAGGACGGCACGTTGGTTGGTTTCGTCGATGGCATGGCCACAAACGAGCCGAATCTTGCCGATGCCATGTATGACGACGCCGATATGCATGACGAGCATGGCGATTGGCAGATGATTTTCGGCGTGGATGTGGCACCCGTCTACCAGCATCGCGGCTGCGCCAGCTATCTGCTGCGCCAAGTGATTCTCGACGCGGCACAGGCCGGACGCAAGGGCCTCGTGCTCACCTGCAAGGAACGGCTGGTCGATTTTTACGCACGGCTGGGATTCGTGGACGAAGGACTGTCCGAGTCGACGCATGGCAACGTGGTCTGGCATCAGATGAGGCTCGCGCTGACGCACGCCGTCGGCACGGGAAACCCTACTGCGAACGGCTCCGCCAAGACCGCGGAGCGTACCAATGATGCGGATACGACCGCCATGAGCGGCGTGGACCACGACGCGGAAACCTTGGAGTTTCCGCAGGTCGAACCCACCGCGTGAAGAACGGCCGGCGAACTTCACGTGAACATCGCGACACGCCGACGATTTGCATTCCGCCGAGAATCCACGTAAGTTAGCACTCGCTTCGGGCGGTTGGCGCAGAGGTAGCGCACTTCCCTGACACGGAAGGGGTCACAAGTTCGAATCTTGTATCGCCCACGCGAAGCGGATGACGAAGCCGGGAAACCGGTGGAGGCATCCCACGGGTGATTGGCGCAGCGGCTAGCGCACTTCCTTCACACGGAAGGGGTCATAGGTTCGATTCCTATATCACCCACCGTTATCACAGCTCGGTTTTGCCGGGCTTTTTTTCCATTCCTTTTCACGCTACTTCGTCAAATAAGAATGCAAGCATCGACGCGCCGGCAAAAACAGCGATCGACGAAAAACGATTCACCACATTACACAAGAATTGCCGATGAAAATACAAAGAATCAAACGAGAGAAGCATGACTTTTGCCAAACGCATTTCTAAAATGAGTATCGTAAACAAAAAAGAAAACAAACAAGACGCAAGGTGCGTCACAGCACACCAGCAAGAAAAGGAAACATCATGAACAAGAACAAGATCTTCTCCGCAATCATGCGTGGCTTCGAAGTCAGCGGCATCAACGCTCTGTCTTCGGCTGCTGGCTCCTCTTCCGTCAACGGCGCTCTGCAGGAGATCATCGACACCCGCCGCTGATTTGGACACCACACACTGAATCCTTCTTAAAAAAGCCTGGAACGCGATTAAAAGCGTTCCAGGCTTTTTGTTCCCCGGCAAGCGGCTACAATTGCCTATTGTGAACGAGAGACAATTGAACCTCAACCAACCGGTTAAGGATATGGGCCCCAACGAATTGAAAGCGTACGCCGAGCTGGGGCAGAAACAACACGATGAGGCGAACCGCGAACTGGAACGACGCTGGCGCAGCTACGATGACATGCTGCCGAAGGACGAATTCGTATCCATCATCGACAAGAACGAACGGTAAATACCGTTCACAGTGTATGATTCGTGACCATGCCGGCCACAATACCGGCCAATTGCAAGGGGAGAGGGTAGAATGACAGCTATGACTGATCCGATTCCAAGCGCAGGCGAAACGACCATCATTGGTCTTCCTGCTATCACTGTACCGGTTACTTCCACCGGAGACCGTCCTCTGACGAAGGAGGACCTCAATACGATCATGCGTCTGGCCGACGGCACGGCGCTCCTGATTTCCACCAGGGGAGCGGTGTCCGGCTCGCGTTATCTCCTCGACGAGGACGAGATCACCGTGGGACGCGACCCGAGTTCCGATATCCTGCTGGACGATTCCACCGTCTCCCGCACGCACGCGGTGTTCCGCAGGATTAACGGAAATTATTCGGTGATTGACGCCGGCAGCCTGAACGGCACATACGTGAACCGTCAACGAGTGGATAGCCAGGAACTGAAGAACGGCGACGAAATCATTCTGGGCAAGTTCCGTCTCGTATATTTCACCAACAAGGCCGTCATTGCCTAATGAAACGCCCGATGCGGGATAAACTGTGAGTAACGGTTTTCCTTCAATCGCCTATGGGCTCCGAATGGAAGCTCATAGGCGATTGTTTTATGGCGTGTAGGAGAAGACAATGGACGGCGAGGCAGAACCAACAATGCGGTTGCATCTGCACGTGTCGCACGCGGTGCAGGGGGAGTTGTTCCCCTCCGCGGACGCGCAGCCCGTCACACGGGGCTATCGTGGTACGGTCGCGTCAAAAGTGGCGGGTATCACGTACCGCCAGCTTGACTATTGGGCGCGTAAACAGATAGTGGAACCATCCATCACCCCGTCGCACGGATCCGGCTCACGCAGATTGTATTCGTTCAAAGATGTGGTGATTCTTGCCGTTTCCAAAAGATTGCTGGATGCCGGAATCAATCTGCAGAACGTGACCACCGCCATCGGCTTCCTCGCGCAGCGCACGCCCGAACAGTTGGCCGGCATCATCATCATGTGCGATGGGCAGAATGTGCATGAGTGCACGGACAGCGAACAGATGGTGGCTCTGCTCCAAAGCGGCAGAGCTGTGTTCGGGGTGTCCGTCGGATCGCTATGGCATCAGATCAAAGAGGCTCTAGAACATGAGGAATACGTCGATTTGACGAAGACGCCGGCATCGACAGACACCAATAGGCCAATCGACGACATTGCCGCGATACGTATGAGAAAGAAGCTGGAATCGCGACGCAAATCCCGCGCAGCAGCCTGATCGCATACAATTGGTACGATTCAGCCCGGAACGTTCGAACGATATAACCCGCAGGGGAGTAGCGCATGCTTGATATTCTGCCGGCACTGTTGTGGATCATAGCCGCCGTCATCGCAGTGAACATTTGTTTGATTACTGCGATTCGAGGCAATCTGTTTTCCAAAAAACACCGCGATGTGCATCCGGTGCGTTGGTCGATCATCGCGCTGCATTTCACCTCATTGGTCATTGGCGCGTTGCCATATCCGGCATATGCGATGTTCAGGTCGGATTTCTCGGAGAGGTTCCAGCGTTTCTACGAACATGTCGGATGGCCATCGGCTGCGGTGATGGTCATGCTGATCGCAGCGGAACTTGTTTTCATGTATCTTCAGGCCCGAAACGGCATGCACAGCGAGATGGAGCGGAAGCTCAATCAGGCCGTCAAATAGAAATCTGACATAACATGGGTTATCGGTTTTCGACACCCCCGTGTAGCCGATTTGCCGCAGTATCTCAATCATATCGAAATAATTAAGATGCAATGCTTTAGTACCATCATTATGCGTTTTGACTTTACCTATTTTAGTGCCAGAATCAGCCAACTCATGCGACATACGAGAAATGATGTCCTCGCCAGGCAATGCGACGGACTTACGAACGGTGCAGTACCGGGAATATTTTTCAATGGAGGAATCAGACAGACCGACACGCTTGAAAACCTGATGTGCGGCCAAAGGACGTCCGATTGCATCAACGAATGGAGAAGCATAGTCAGAGTCAAGACCAACACGTGAACGTTTTTTGTTGAGTCTGTCAACAGTTTTCAACCAAAGGTCCGCAAAGCGTGCGCCGAATTCATTGACCTGCTTGACGGTCAAATCGTGCTCGAAAATGAAAAAGGAATGCAAGTGAGGATGCCAGCCATTAACATTTGATTCGGTCACTTCCTGCGCACGAATGAAACCGAGTTCACCAAAATCGTCCAAGAGTTTTACGAAGGCGCGTTGCTTATTGACGTTACGCCAGATTTCGAGCAGTTTCTTGCGGACAATTTCCAATTTCTCGCCTTTTTTGTGGCGAAGTGTAAGCGTCGCAAAAACAACGCCATAGCCACGATCCTTGCAAATCCGAAGTGCCTGGCTGATCTGTTTTTGCCTATAGCTCATGATCTTGAAATTGCAGACGGGACAGCAGCAGACGTTGCCGCAAGCAGCAAGACCGCTGAAGCGGGAAAGATGCTTATCATCGTAATACAGGCCCTGGCCGACGATATCGGAAACAGGATTGCCACAGAAACTGACGCGCGTCCCACGAAGCACACGCCTGGCAGTGATTCTTGCGGACCAACGATACTCGCGGAATTCACGAAGCTGTTCGGCCTTCGTGGCTTTATTCAGATGCTTTCGAGTGGCGCGAGTGGCGGCACTTCCCGTACAGCTATCAAGGGCCGCTGCGCGGCCAGCTCCAGCTGTACGAGATTCACCATGTGGTAAAATCTTCGTTGAAGCCATTTGAACCTCACAATTTATTTGGCTACTGTCCTGGACGAGCTGCTAATCAAGTCCAGGACATTTTTTATTTTATCCGAAACTATAATATACCACATTCAGGAAACGTGATCCGCGAAAAGGCGTGACAACGGACGCAGGAAACGAGTGGATCATCACCGTTGAAAGCCTGGACAGGAAGGTTGAACGGATTCGGATAGAAGCCGTTCACGGTGTGGCAGAGTTGACATTTCCAGTACCATCCATCGGCTGAATGATGCAAGATGGAGGGAAGGAAGAAGCAGGCAGGGTTTTCGATATCCTCGACGGTGAAGCATGGTGACATGGACATAAACCGATTATATCCATCATTTGCGTTTCATGAGCATTTTGTAATCCTCGCAGGTGCAGTCAGGAACTCTGCGCCGTCCGCCGCAGACCGCGCAGCGGCCGGACATGAGCACGGTGCCGATCGTTGAGACGGAATCGTAAGTGTTGTAGCAGTCTTTGGCGCAACACTTGGAAAGGCGCATGAAGTTGGTCTGCAATGGTTTCAAAGCCTTGCGGGTGCTGTTGAGACTGGAAAAATCGGTGTAGTCGGCAGCGTCGTAAGAGATAAAGCGGAAGAAGCTGCTGCTTTTCCATTGCGTGCCGTCCACCTTGCGGGGGAACATGCCGCGGCAAATGGTGATAAGCCTGGTGGTTTCGCGCAGAATGCGATCGGCTCGCATCCAGTTCGGTGCGGTCCAACGGAGCAAGAGATCACGTTTCCTTAATTGCTGTAACAGTGTGGCAATTTGCGGTGGCAAGGCTTCGGTTTCTCTGGCGGATGCTATGGCGCTCACCTCGTCCAGGAGGATATCAGCGTGTTCGGCTTCGAGGACTTGCGACCAGTCGTGCAGAATATGCACGTTCAGCGGAATCGTACCGTCAGGCAGATGCAGCGGAACCGTGGTGTAAATGTCGCGGCCGTTGGCGAGGGATGGAAGCGTGTCATGGACCATCAGCAATGTTTTGCCGCTGCCGTTGACACCGACGTAAGCCGCAATGGGATAGTTGCATCTCAATGCCCTGCCGTGTGGCTTGTCGTTCGCCGGAATCGGTTCGGCGGGGGCTTGCCGGTGACGCGACGCCGCAGGCTTGCGGCTCTCCGCGTCATCGGCAGCGCCCGCGCCGGAAACGAGTCTTGCGAGCGACAAGGACGCAAGGGGAGGGATGACCAATGTTTTATCAGATTTGATGTTTTCAGGCATGTTTTCCTCTTTTGAACAGTTTTTGTGGAATCAGGAAGAATAGTGCTGCCAGGAGGGAAGGCCAGTAAACGGCCAGGGCCAGCCAGCCGGTGAAATCGATATGGAAGACGAACAATCCGACATCAATGAGAAACAGGGCGAGGGCAAGCCATTGGAAACGAGTGGGATGCGGCAAATGTAAATGTTGCATGTGTTACTCCTGAAACGTTTATAATCCGCCTGGCGTGAGAACCGCGCCGAGAAATTTGTGCACGATACGCGTGGTTAGGAAGGCCAGCCAGGTGGTAAAAAGGCCGAAAGCGAAAGCCGCGAGCGTGTCAAAGGGAATCCAGATGTCATAGCAGTCAATGACACTCAAAATGTAGCCCAGGCTGCCGGCGCAGGAAACGAGCCAGGTTGGCACAGTGAAACCGAAAAGGCCAGTAAGGACACCGCCGATCCAGCAGAATAAATTTATAATCGCGTCGGTTATCATTTCTCGCCCGCCGTTTCGCTGTTGCCGATGCCGAAACCGAACATGGCGGACAACCATTTTCGGATCGTGATGTAGCAGACCGCGCAAGACAGGACGATGAAGGCCGCGCGGCTGAATGTCGGCAATTTCTCCAATCCAGTGCCATCGCAAACACTGAACGGATGCGAAGAGGGAATGAGGTCATGGCCGAATGCTTGCAAATGCATTTCGGGTCCTTGACAGTGTTGGCCGAAACTGTTCTGCAATGCGCCGAAGGACGCGTTGAACGCCTTGGGCAGTTGGTCGATGCCGCTGTTCCCGGCTTTTTGCTGCACTTTAAGCATCTGAGTTTCGGTGTTGTCCTGGCTGGGATAGAAAGCCCACTGCAAGGCGCATTTGACGGGGACGAAGACCCAACTGACAGGATTCCAGGAAACGTCGGTAGCAACGCATTGCGCGTAATCCACTTTGTCGGATGGTTTAGGATCATCCACGGGATCGTGAATCTGTTCGCCGTTGGAAGGATCGCTGCCGGTAGTGCCTTCATGCTGGTTCGATGCGGTGAAGGAGTTCGACAAAACGGTACATTCGCCGATGGCGATTTCGGTGCTGGTTCCGTCATCGGATTGCCAGACGCACTTGTAGGGCATGTCGGACTTTGTTTTGGTGGTGTCCTTGTTGTCCAGGGTGACAGTGTTGCCGGTGGCTTTCTGGACTTCCTGGGGCCATGCGGCGCAAGCGGCGGAGGAGTCATAGCAGCTTTTGTTGATTCTGGTGTCAATCAGGTCGAGCGTACCGTTAGTATGGTCGGGCTGGTCTACTTTGTAATCACCAATGACTTTCGACTCACCATCTTCGGATGTATCCGTGATTCTGACATTGGTCGGAGTGACGCCATCGGGAATATTGACCATTGGAATGTCCGTGTTGCCGTCCTGGGTGCGGTAATCGCCTTCGGCGGTGCGGGTTTTGCCGTCGGAGCCTTGCACTTCGACTTTGGTTTTGGCTTTTGGCACCTTGCCTTTCTGTAAATCGGCATCGAGCCATGAGTCGACCGACTGGTTGGTTTTGTGATCCAAAAACCCGATGCGATCAGTGGAGCCATCGGAGCTGACGATTTGCGCACCGCCGGCCAATGCGGCCAAGCAAGTGGATGCCTTGTACTTGATATCGTCGGGCAAATCCGAGCCTGAATAACAGTAATAAGCACCGTCGGAATACGGGCGAAGAGCATTATCGTGAAAAGTCGAAAAATCAAGATATCTGAAGTCGGAAACGGGTTTCAAGACTTTGAAAGAGAAAAAACTAAGACCATACCGGGCGCCAGGATATTCTTCCCAATCGATGCCGAGATAATCGTCAGTGTAATGCAGTCCGGTCACGCGGCCGGCAGGTTGGCCGTCGAAGGTGATCCAGTTGGAATCGGACCAGTCGAAACTGATGTTGCCAACGGACGTGTTGACTTTGAATCTGGAACATGCCTGGTCGATGCCGAGAACGAAACGGGCGACGTTGTTCGTGACGGTCTGGCATTCGGCTGTCCGGTCGATGTTGAACAGTCCGACGAAGCCGTTGCCGACGAACACGCCGAATTGTCCGGCCATGAGCACGTCACCGGCCGCGTTGGTGCCCTTCAAGATCAGTCCGCCGGCTTTTTTCGCGACCGTGGAGATGGCACCGGGCGCGATTTTCGCGGCAGTTTTAGCGCCGAACTTCGTTGTAAGTTTCTTCGTGATGGACTGGGCGACCTTCCGGTCGCTTTTGTTCACGGTGGCCGTGGCGATGTTCGACGCGTTGCTGGCCTTCGTGACCGTCTGCGCTTTTTTCAACTGCGAGGAAGTGGCACTGATGCGCGTGTTCGCTTTGCGGAACCTGGCCATTTCCCTTTGTCGGTCGGTGCTGCTTTTGCCTTCCGCGACCGTGACGGCCCAATGCTTGTAATCGTCGCTATCGAGGACGGCTTGTGCAAGGTCCTTTTGCACGTCCGCGATCTGCTGAACATTTCCAGCGCCATCGGTGAAAGTCGTGAAGCCGTTGCGGACGGCATCGCCCAACGGCATCCCCTTCGGTGCCGGTTTGGGATCCGAATTAAGGATTTCGGCCATGTAAGTGGAATCCATGATTTTCGGATCCCACCAGTCGGATTTAGTGAGATTGTTAGAACGCGAGTAGGCACCAACATCGTAATCGAACTGATAATAGGACCTGAACCAGCCGGGGAGATCATCGGCTTGGGCGGCATCAGGAGAGATCGCAAGCAGGAGGACAGAGCAGACCGCGCACACCAGGACGATGGGGGAGAGGGCATAACGACGGTAAAAGGTGGCACGCATGAGAACCTCGCAAATGTGGAGAAAGCCCCCGAGCCGAAGAAAAAAAAAAGGAAAAACGGCAGGGGGGCGTAAATTTCCGTAGGATCAACCGACGATGCGGTGGAACAGGCGCATGACCAGCGGAATGCCGATCATGACCGCGACGATGCCGCCAGCGACGCCAGCGACGGCCGGGACAGCGCCGTTGAAGCTGGAAGTCAAGGAGCCGAGCATCGACGTGAAAGTCGCGCCAAGGTCAACCGGGGCAGCAGCTTCGGCCAAAGTCACAAGTTCGTTCATGTTTTTCACCCCCTTCCGATGAAGATAGAACGAATCCATCCGCAGAGGAGACCGAACAGCCAAGCGAGGAGAAGGAAAGAAGGGTTATCAATCATCTGCTCGCCGCCCCCAGTATCCGCTGCAGGAGCCGCACAAGGGCCTCAAGCATCGCCAGAGTCATGACCCAGACGCTGAGAATCGCAAGCCCTTGCATGGTAAAACCTCACAATTTATTTGCCGTTGAAGATGAGCCAGCCGAGACTGAAAACCGTCAGAATCATGAACGTTCCTACCAGCTGCCAATCTTCAGGGGAAAGCGTGAACTCAGTCATTGAGCGATGCGCCCAAGGCGCTGAGCTGGTCCCGCAAAAAGTTCAACTTAAGGAAACCGTACGCGTTGCCTGACCTTTTGGACGTGCCGAACACGACGAACGGGCGAACGATCCACGCGATGGGAGTGCCTGGCACGATGTTCGCGACCTGCATAGTGCGAGTTGAATCCGCGTTGAAACTGACATCGGAAATGCCGTCATCGTTGGACACCTGGACAGTGCCGTAAGCCGTGCCTTTATCATCGTGGTCGATAGCGACGCGCAACACGGTGCCGTCGATTTTCATGCCTGCTTCAGGGACGTTTGCCATTTGAACCTCACAAAATATCGTTGAAACCAAAATTAAATTGTGCCGTTCGCCGGTGGATTGCTTCACCTTTGAACTACCCACAATGCAACCATTTGCAAGATTCTTTGTCATGCCCCGAAAAAGGCCGCGTGTCCCGCTCTTTTTTCAAACGATTCCGCGCAAACACGCGGTTTCAAGATTTTGTTTCAACGGTTTTTCATAACTTTCGGGGCGTTTTTCACATTTCGTTTCATTTTTCTGCAAAACTCCATTGTTTTGCGGTTTTCGGGGGTTGTGTGTTTCATTCCATCATGTTTCCCCGTATTGCCGGAACCGGTGTCATACATTGTTCCGCGCCGTTGCGAAACGTTGCGGGGCGCTGCCCCGAAACCCCGCCGACATTTTGAAAATGTCGGCCAAACGACTACCGCGCAAACCGCGCAAGCGCGGTTTACTTGCTATTCTCCGCAGGTGTCGAGTCATCCTGCGGGGACGATTCGGCCAGGCATTGCGCGAGCGTGTCGAGCGAGACGTCGAGCGCGGACGAAAGACGTAGCGCGGATTGCATGGACATGAGCAACGGATCACGAGCGGTTTTCGGGCGTGGATCACGTGACCAGGCTTCCCAGTTTCCGATGCGTCCAAGGGACAGGCCGGAGAGTTCGGCCAATTCAGCGAGAGTAAGACCCTTTTCCAAACGAAGCTGTTGCAAAGTCATGTCAAAACCAATCATCAAGCCAAAAACCAAACGGATAAATTGAATTCTAACACGGAACAACTAGGCGTCCCGCAGAAACGCCGCTGGCATCCTCAGCGGCAGGCGGGGCAGGTGGCGTGGCCGTCCTCGTCGACCAGCCATCCGGCTTCGACCGCCCACCGCCAGGCCGTGCGGATGGACGAGGAGGGAATGGACCGTCTGCCACGGCAGGTGTCACAGTCGAACCACCACATCGGCTGAGCGTCGGGGCTGACCTGGCGCAGGCGGTCTACATACTCTTCGGTTTCTCGGTTCAACATTTTCAACTCCTTTTCTATATCCGTTTGGATTAATTGCTATTATACCCGTTCGGATATATCGAGCAAGCGCGACACGCCGAACGGATAAAATCTCAACGGGAAGCAGAGAAAACAACCTCGCTGAGGGAAACGACGTCATCCAGGCGGAAGAGCAACACGTGATGCCAGACGATGGATTCGAGACATGCGAACCTCACAGTTTGACGATGACGTTGCAAAGTGGTTGAGGAGACGCGGAGCAGTTCGGCCGCCTGGTCCGTGTCAATCCACCAGGCACCGGAAACGAAAACTGGATCAATTGTCAATTCAAAGACCTCACAAAAATCATTAATTCAATTAAAGCGAAAACGAAACAAAGGAGAAAAAGACGTCAACACCTCCTGCGCAAATTCGGAGGTGTGATGCAGATGTTGTGTTCGATACACCATCGGCGACAGAGTTCGGGATCACCTTTGACGAGATCACAGTAGGTGAGGAGCTGTGCAGGGAGCATCGGACGTCGTGAGATACATTTCTTCCAGTCCCAAATGGTAAGGACATGCGATTTCGGATCAGTGTATGTTTCCTGGGCAAGTTCCTCGTCGGTTTTTTCGTCTAACACATCCAAAAATTCACGCAGTGAAATTTTGCGCCCACGGACGCGTGACCAGTAAAGGCTGCGACAGCCTTTCATGCCCTTGTAGTATTCCTTGCAAAGGGCAACAAGGAGCGGGACGGAGTAGCCATATCGTGCGAGTCTATCTAAAAGCTTGCTGTTTTGACTGTTTCTGACATAACGTACATTATCGGCTAAACTGGCCGAAGAGGGGTATTCGTTCGCTGAGATTCGCGGTCTTGCGAAGGAATACTATAAGGCCACCAAGGGTTCTCGCGCCTTGGTTTGGTCTCGTGGATTGCGTGACATGTGCGGTTTGGGCGCGGAACTTTCCGACGAGGAATTGGCCGCTCAGGAATTCATCACTGATGATGCATACCGCTTGACAATCTGGCAATGGCATGAACACGTTTCACGCCGCGAGTATCTCATACCTTTGCTTTTCGCCCTGTCTGATGGGACGCATGGCAATTTGCGTGTCCTTTGCGATTTTCTCAGGGCTTTCAACGTTCCTTTCACCGTCGACCAGCGGCATGGTTGGTCGAAACCTCCGAGGAAACGGAGGTGTTGACCGTTCCCGTCTCTTTTTTCGTTTTCGTTTTCGTTGGATTGATTGGTGAGGTTGAAAGATGTTCCAGGTTTATGACATGCGCACGTTACGTGAGATTCGGCTGATGTACGGTGATGACGCCAAGATTACGGCCGGTTCGCTGCTTGAGTTGAAATGGTGGCGTGAGGCCGGTGAGCTTTTCGCCCAGCCGGACGTGAAGGCCATATTGCACGGTTCCTGGCATGACGGTGGGTTTTTCCACGCGGGCGATCTGCTGGACTTGTTCGATGCGAAGCGGGGTATGTGAGATGCATCTCGAACCCGTGTACATTTCCGGTGTCTGGTGGCTCGATTTGACCCAGGCCGCCGAAATGCTTTCCCTCTCCCCCGCAAGTCTCAAGCGCCATTACATAGCCTATGATCTGGATAGCATCGTTTGGCATCACGTGCTTCTTTTCCGTCTTGATGACGTTTCCCGTCTCTCGGCCGACCGCCTTTCGCGAGCCAGCCGTCATTAGGCAAGGCAAAAATCGGAGATTTTTGCCGCGGCAGCGGCTTCTAAGTGTTGCACGACGGTCACGCGCAACACTTAGGATGCCGGGGACAATCCACGGAATGAAACACACCGCAATGTTTTGCAGAAAAATGAAAACGAAAATGAAAAACGCCCCGAAAAGTGCGCGAAACAGGTCAGGAATTGCAGTAATCCGTTGGAAAACCGGGAAAACAAGTGAAAAAACAGGGCAACACGCGGCCCTTTCCGGGGCATGAATTCAATTCTTGCAAATGGTTGCATAGTGGGTAATCCGAACGTGGAGCAATCCACCGGAGAAGAAAAACATTGGTTTTCGTTTTGATTCAAGATTGTGAGGTTTTCTCATGGCGATGGTCCCGGAAGCGGCAATGAGGCTCGACGGCACGGTGATGCGTGTCAGCATCGACCACGACGACAAAGGCAACGCGTATGGCACTGTCCAGGTCAGCAACAACGACGGCATTTCGGATGTGAGTTTCAACGCTGACGCCACGCGCGACATGCAGGTTGCAAACCTTGTGCCAGGCACTCCCGTTGCCTGGGTGGTCCGTCCGTTCGTCGTGTTCGGCGTCTCCAAGAAGTCGGGCAACGCCTACGGCTTTCTTAAGCTGAATTTCCTTCGTGACCAGCTCGCGGACCTGGGCAAGTGACGTCATGCAGCAGTTCACCCTCTCACCTGATGACTGGCGTTTGGTCGGCACTTTCATGTGCCTGGTCCTGTTCTCGCTTGGCTTCCAGGTGTTCGGGGGTGGCCGCTGATGGCATTGCTTGAACTGATCTGCGGCGTGTGTGCTGTGTTGATGACGTTCGACGCTTTGGTGCGGTTGTTCTTTCGGAGCATGTGAGGTGGTCTCGGTGGATGACGCGGCGCTGTTGTTCGTTTTTTGGGCGGCCGGCCTGCTGCTTGGCTGGCTCCGTTCCGTGCTTACACGAGGTTACTGATTTTTGTCGTTCGTGCGATTTGGTTAAGGAGGTGAAAAAATGAATCCTGTTGTGATCCTTGCTGATGGTGAGGCGCAGACTGGCAGTCTGTCCACTCTGGTCTCTTCCTTCACGGATGCGGTCGGCACTCAGTTCGCCGCTGCTGCGCCTGGTGTCATCGGTGCCGCCGCTGGTGTGGCGGTTGTGCTGTGGGGTGTTCCGAAGCTTATCGGCTTCTTCAAGCGCTCCGCTAAGTGAGTCTCCTGATTCACGTTTGGTATTTTCTCCCCCGTCATTCCTTGCCTGGTGTGGCGGGGGTTTCTGTTAGGTGGAATTGATGAGAGATTTGTGGCGTAAGGTCTGGTGCACGATGGCGTGCTGCCTGGTGTTGTTGGTGTCGGCGGTTCCGGCGTCCGCTGCTGATGATTTGGACGTGCCTGATTGGTATGGCGGCGCGGTCAAGGCTTTGGAGCGGATGGGCGTCAAGTCCCAGGACATGCCCTGGTGGAGCGGCAAAGGCACGGCGCGCCAAGTGTTGCAGATGAAGGATGATAAAACACTTACGATTGACGCCGATCTGGACGCACGTCAGGACGCCACGCCAAGCCAGGCCGACATCGACAAGGCGCTGGCCGATCACGCGGCCAAGATCGCATACAAGGACAAGACGGTCAATCTTCGTGAGTATCTGAACGCCATAGGCCGGACGTTCGCGGACGGGTACGCGGATTCCGTGAATGGCGCGAAACATTACGGTGATTCTGGCTATATTCCGACAGAAGACGAGATTAACCAGGAACAGCAGAAACTCGTCCACACGTCCTCTTATCTGCTGGTCCAGGCCATGAATCTGGCGGGCGATAACGCCACGGTCGCGTCCAGTCCATCCAGTTGCAGCACCATGGGCGCGGTCGTGGACGCGGTGGACCGTGCTTGGAATGATGGACGCGAGACGCCCGGCACGTATCTCGCCAATGTGTCCAAACCGAAGTATGACCCGAAGTTCGGTGATGTCATCCAGTATGATTCCAAGGCCTTCAAGAATTACGATGCTTTGAGCACCTTGGATAGGGACGGCGGCGCTCTGTATTACGACGAGATCGAGAAGGAGTTGACCAAGCGGTCCAAGTCCTCCGGCATCCATCCCCCGCAGCATTCTTCCGGCAAGATGGTCGGCAAGGTCACGGCCAAGAGCGTTTTCGCGGGCGTGGTCCAGAAGGGCAAGGGATTGCTTAAGGATGGTATTACCTCGCTTGCGTCCGAGGGGCTTGTGGGCCTGTTCAAAGATGGCGCGTCGAACTTGATTAATTTGACGTATGGCACGCAGGCGTGGTGCGACTCGTACGCCTGGGCCATCGGCGGGCAGAGCAGTCCCGTGATCGGCACGTTGGGTGTTCTTGGCAAGACCATGAGCAAGTATCTTCTTGGTACCGATTGCGACGAGTTGGACGCCCGCAACCAGGCCATCAAGGACGCGGAATGGGTTAAAAAGATGAAGGCACTTCGTGAGGGCGGTAGCACCAAGACGGATTCCCGGTTCGATGGGTGGACGTACACCGAGACGCCATGGTGGTACGGCGTCACGCCCCTGGGCACCACGGTGTATGTTCACGCGCGCTGGTTCACCAACGGCGAGAAGAACATTACATGGATGTACAACAACGAGACACCCGTACGCGCTCATGGCGATGACGCTTTATTCAGTCTCCAGCTCGTGAATTATTCCGCGATGAGCGAGTATGGCGGATTGAACAAGTACGGTTCTAGTAGTCAGTTGTGGGCTAGTTCCTTGTCCAGCATTGCCGATGAATCTTATGGGGACGGTTTTAAGTTGATCGACGAACTCGAAATGCAGCATGATTTCTCGGGCGGGCATAAGCTTTATCCAGGCACGCCCGACCAGGTGTTTCCGATGCTGCGACTTGGCACTATCTCCGTGTTCCGGCAGCACCCTTATACGGATTACGGGATGACACGTTTCACCCAGTGCGATGATTCGTGCCCGGCGGCATATCAGCCATCGACCAGCACGGAGGATTTGACGGTGTCCACCAACACGGCGGACGGCACCATAAGCCTGGGCGGGCAGACTACCGGGCAGAATACCGGCAATGCGCCGAGCGTGATCAGCGCCAAGTTGAATGATGACGGCAGCGTGGGCGGCACGGTGAGCATCGACGGTGTTACCAAGAGCGGGCAGAAGACCAATTTCGGCAGTGGCTCGCTTGACGGTATCTATCCGAACACCACCGGTAAACGGCTCGACCTTATTGATACCGTGACGGGCAAGAGCTGTTTCGAGGAAGGTTACGCGTGTGCCGATTGGGTCAAGGAGACACAGACCCTCGTGCCCGAACACCAGCTTGACGTGAATTTCAAGGGCACCACGAAAGAGTATCCGAATCTGAAATACAAGTGCTCGTATGACGTGCCTGGAAAGATCACGGAAGTCCCGTTGGGCGAGTGCATCGCGTATGCTCCGCAGTTCAAGCCGGAGGCGCAGAAATCCGGGCAGACCACGGGACGGCCGGACGGCTCGACCAGTGACCAGACCACCACGGAGCCGGATAAGGGTTATGACTGGAATGATTGCGTGAAGAGCGCCACCAGCGAGACTCCCGCCGCCTGGCTGTACTCCCCCGTCACCTGCGTCGCGCACCAGTTGTTCATCCCGGACACAAAGATTATGACCACCACTGCTGTGAAGTTCCGGCATGACACCGATACCGGCATAATGCCGCAATTCCGGCAGCTCCAGACGAATTGGGGCGTCCTGTTCGACTCGTTTGGTGGTGACTGCCACGGCATCAAGGTCAGTTTCGGTTGGAACGGGTTGAAGATATTCGACAATGCCGAGGTTCTGAACGCGTGTCCTGGAACGCAATTGGAGTTTTTGCCGGTGCTGTCCAAGGCCGCCATAACTATCGCTCTGGCGGTCATGGCTTTTTCCATCTGCCGTAAGGCGGTCATGGCGATATTCGATTTCAACGTTTCCGATGGGGGTGACGTATGATAACCGAAACTGTCGTTTCCTGGGCCACGGATCTGTGGGCCTGGTTCCTGGGACTGTTCGATGACGTCCGGATTCCTGATTTCGCCATGCATCCGCCTTCGGCCATTAAGACGATCACGCAATGGCTGGACGGGTTCAGCATCTGGTTTCCTTGGACCGAGTTCCAAATGTTTATCGTTGGCACGGTGACTTTCGTCATGGCCTGTTTCCTGGTGCGCGCGATACGCGCCGCCGTGGGCCACCTGCCGTTCATTGGAGGTAACGGATGATTAGTAAGCAATTACGTGGACTGCTTGATGCTCTCGGACATGCCGTCTCAGCGGATACTGCGGACGGGGACGCGGACGGACACGAGCGCAAGGCGGCTTCGGCCGCCGAGCACGTGGCCACCGCGTCTCGCTCGCTGCCCCGCGAGTCGGATGCCGGAAGGACCATGCGCCGTCGCTGGCCCATAAGCGCCTATATCGGCAGTAATGGCAGTGGCAAGACCTTGTGTATGGTGCATGACACTCTGCCCAGCCTGTACGAGGGGCGGAAGATCTACACGACGGTGCCGATCACCTGGCCGGACGGCTCCCCCGCCGAAAATGTCGAAATCCTGCACGACTGGCAGCAGATTCTTAATGCTCAACATGCCGATATCCTCCTGGATGAGGTCAGCAGCATAGCGAGCAGTCGCGAGTCGGACGCGCTGCCCCCGCAGATCGCCACCATGCTGCAGCAGCTGCGTAAACGTGACCTGGTGTTGCGGTGGACTGCGCCGTCCTGGTCGCGTGCCGATAAGATACTGCGCGAGACTACTAAGACGGTCACGATCTGCCACGGGTATTTCAGCGTCGTGGACCCCGACAGCCAATGGCGGCGTAACAGGTTGTTCCGGTTCCAGACCTATGACGCGGGCGATTACACCGAGGTCACGTTGAACGGCGCGCAAAGGAAGTTCGATTGCCTGGCGTCCAAATGGTTCTTCCTGGCTAGGCATGTTGCCTCATGCTGCTATGACACGTTTGCATCCGTGAGCACCATAGGCACGGTCCTCATGTCCGGCCGGTGCGCCGTGTGCGGCGGGCGCCGTCGTGTGCCCGAGTGCTCGTGTCTGGATTACAAACAGCTCATGACACGCCGTTGACAAAATACACACTTTGTGTGTATAATTGGTGGTATGAAAGATGAGACAACACGGGCACGCATCCAAGTGTCCCTAAGCCGCGACCTGCTCGACCGCATCGACGAGTACTGCACGCGCATCGGCGTTCCCCGCAGCTCCTGGATTCAGATCGCGCTGGCCGAAACGCTCGACCAGCGCGACAACGTGAAGGACGGCAGCCGATGATCGCCATAACGATGTTCCTCGCGTTCGCCGTGGTCACGGTCGGCATGATCTCGTACGCGGGCATCAGCCTCCACGACCAGGGCGCCACCATCAAGTCGGTCGCTGGCCTGGTGTTCGTGATTCTCTGCGCCCTCTGCTTCTTCTCCACCGCCATATCCGCCACCATCCTGGCGGACGGCATGGTGCTCACCGACTTCATCTGGCTTTCCGCCTTCTCCGCCATCTTCTGCCTGGGCGGATGGGGCGAGATGCGCAAGTTGGAACGCTCCGGCCTGGAACGCGCCGCCCTGGTCGCCTTCCTCGCCTATCTGCTCCTAACCATCGGCTTCACGCTCCTGTACGTGATACGATAAGCCCAGAAATAAAAACGTCCTTGGACAGTTGGCGCTATCCAAGGACCCGAAACCAGAAATTTTGTGAGGTTTTCAAATGGTTTCAGACACACATCCTATCACACCGGAGGAATTCACGCCCGAATTCCGGGCGTCCCTCTGGGTACGTCGGCACATCGCGCAATTCGAGGAAAAGGACGGCGGCGAAGCCGCCCTTGATAGCATTGCAAGTTATGCGGCCACTTCCTACGATTCGGTCGCGGGCGCTTCCGATTTCGCGACTTACGCGCAACTGCGCTGTGACCGCTGGGCGCAACGGCGCACGGTACGCCGTGTTCTGCGCGGCACTCGCCCTGGTAAATGCGGTTGGGAACTGTGCAAGGACACCGGCAAGGGCTTTTTCTACGATGAAGCGCATGGCTCACGTTTGTCCGGCTTGCAGTCCTGCGGTTCGGTCTGGGTCTGTCCGGTCTGTAATCACAAGATTCAATCCGGTCGTTTCGAGGATGTGAAGGCGCTTATGGAGCACTGCCGCGAACATGATTGGGGCGTGGTGTTCGGCACGCTCACGGTCAGACATAAGCGCGCCGATTCTTTGAAGGATGTCATCAAGATGGCACAGGAGGTTTGGCGCAAGTCCAGGAGCCATCGGCGCATCAAGGACCTTTTCAGCCGGACGCATGAAGTCGGCTATGTCCGTGCAATGGAAGTGACCTACAGCCATGCCAATGGTTGGCACGTGCATTTCCATTGCTACTACGTTTTTGATCACGTGCTGGGCAAGTCCGAAGCCGCTGATTTTTCCGGCGCGTATGCCGCCGAGTGGGTCGAGACCGCGCGCCGCTGCGGTTATGCCGCTCCCCTGGCTCGGAACCAGCGTTTCGAGGTCGTGGATTTGTCCAAGGTCAGCAGCATTCAGGCCGCCGCGAAATACTGCACTTTGAGCAAGACGGCCACCACTCCGCAGACCTCGAAACTGGGTCATGAGATGACCAATACGCAGTCGAAAATTGGTAAATTCAAGGTCCACGGCAACGGCCGGAGGGTCCTGCATCTCACATATTGGGACTTCATCCGTATTCTGGAGGCCGAAAATAACGGGACCTACCGTACATTATCGGCTTTTCAGGAATGACGTTTTTCCAGGCTTAAGGAAGCGTCAAACACGCGGTTCTGACATAACGGCCTCCGTCACTCAATAAATAAAAACGTGGTTGCTGCCACGATATTGCGACAGCAACCACGTAACTGGCCTACAGCGTTTCCGTTTACGGACTCAGGCGAAATACTCCTCGACGGCCTGCGCGAGTTCATCTACCGAATCCAGAATACGGTATGCGCCATGGGCTTTGAGCTCTCCGGGCTCCGCATAGCCCCAGCCACAGCCGAGGCAGTCCAAACCGCACGCCTTGGCGCCGTCGGCATCGGTCCAACGGTCGCCGACCATCAGTGCCTTGTCTCCTGCGTTCTCGTCGAAATCGATGTGCTGGAAAGCCCAACGGATCACTTGGTCCTTGTCAAGACGGGAATTGTCCTCGCTGGCACCGTAGATGCCGTCGACCATGGTGTCCAAGTGGAAATGCTCGCAAATCGGAATGCATTGGTATTGCGGCTTGCAGCTGGCAATCGCCAGATAGTATCCGTCGGCACGCAGTTTGGCGAGCTGCTCCGGAATACCTTGGTAAATCGTGTTGTTCAGGCGGCCGGGGACTTTCTGTCCGGGATTGTTCGGGTCGTCGAACACGGCCTCGTCGGCGTAATACTTGCGGTAAATCCTCACGCCTTCGTCAAGCTTGTCATCCGGAATGCCGTTGCGTTGCATCGATTCGCTGATGGCCGGTCCAATGAAACGATGCAATTCGGCATCGTCCGGCACCGGATATCCCATCTCTTCGAACGCCTTGACAACGCAGCCAATGATTCCTGGATCGGATTTCGTCAGTGTGCCATCGAGGTCAAGCAGAACGACTTTCTTCGGATGTTCGGACATGGATCTGATTCTCCCCTTGGCTGTGTGCTATAAGAATTGATGACAGAAACAATTATGCCCGGTCTCAATGACCGGGCATTCGTTCAAGTGTCGTTTAACTGCAGGTCACTCGTAGTCCGGGAACCATCCGTCACGATGCATTTGCAGACGCTTCTCCAGCAAAGCCTTCAGTTCGTCTTCGGTACGACGTTCCATGAGCATGTCCCAGTGCGTGCGTGTCGGCTTGGCGATTTCATCAGCCTCGTCGTCATTGTCTCCTTCACGGTGCGCGACGGCGCCGCAGCGGCACTCCCACTCATCTGGGAATTCTGCGCCCTCAGCGAACGGCAGAATCGTACGATGGCCTTTCGGACACACGTATGCGACGTCGGTTCGCGCCGCAAAATCCACATTGTCATCGGATTCAAGCGACTTTGCACCGATGCTCATGCCTCGCAGGCTACGTTCCGCCATATTGCTTTTGCCTCCTTGATTATCTGCTTACTCTAAGCTACAAAACACTTCGGACGTGTCACTTATTCCCGGCGTCCGCGAAAACCGATCTCCCGATTGCGCACATGCTCAGTCGACACCTGAATAGGCGACGATGCCACGGTTGACGTTCTCGTACGCCTGTTTCGCGATCGGAGCGAGCGTTTCGGCGCGTTTACCCAGGTATGGTCCGGCCACGGCGATCTGCTGCAACACGTCGGCGAGACGTTTGCATCCGCGTACGAAATCGCCGCCGGTCAAATCGGTGCCGTACAGCACACGCGACAGGCTTTCGCCCTGAGCCCATTCGTAGACGACATCGGTGATGCCGAAATCAAGTTGGCGCGGCTCGTCGAGGGCATAGTCCTCACACAGCATGGCAATCGACGCGTGCACGCCTTTGAGCTGCGCCGCACAGACGGCGACGTTCCCCTGCATTCCTCCGGGATAATGGCGCGGCTCTCCCCCGCTGCCTCTGCGTGGCTCGTAAATCAACGACATGACGGCGCTGGCCAGCTCCGTCGCATCGAGTCCGTCGAACGCGCCATCATCGATCGCCTGGGCAAGCACCAAATCAAGCTCGCTGTACAAGTGCCGCAACAGCTGTCCACGTTCGGTAAGCCGGTAATCGATATGTTCTTTTGCGCCTTCATCAAGCCGATCGAGGTATCCGAGCTCGTTCAGCACATTGCAGATGCGGTCGAATTGACGTGCCACGGAGCCGGTGCGTGAATCGTAGCGGTGCTGCACACGTTCCAATTCACGCATTTCACGCGCCCACCGATGCCCCCATTTGAGATGCTTCTGAATATCGGGGCATTTGCGGCAGGGATGGTCCCTGTCTTTTTCGCGAAGCTCCGCGATACGCCTGTCAAGGTCTTTGAACGCTTCGCTTCGCGCCTTCTGCGTGCGGAACACCTCGTGCTTGAGTTTGCGTCGTTCGTTCTTTTCCAAGTCGCTCAAGCGCATGCGCAGCCGCATGAACTCCTTGAAGTCGCCGAACTCACAATCGAACGCCCGTTCGTATCCGTCCAACGCTTTGCGCAACGTATCCATCTGCGCTTCAAGCTGCCAGGCGGATTCGTTGGCCTCCCATTGCGCGAAGGAATGGTCAAGCGTGATGCGAGCGGTCTCGTAATCGCTGGAATTAAGCAGGTTGACGGCCATGTTGAACGTCGGTTTGAAACTGGAGTGCAGCGGGTACACGCGCTTGCTGGACAGCGCGGCGGCAGTGGCGGGAATGAAGCCATGATGGTCCACAACCACCGCATGGCCGATGGTGTCGATGCCACGTCGGCCAGCGCGTCCGGTAAGCTGGGTGAACTCCCCTGGCGTCAATCCGACATGCCCGGTCCCATCGAATTTCTCAAGTTTTTCCACCACCACGCACCGTGCCGGCATGTTGATGCCCAAGGCAAGTGTTTCCGTGGCGAAGACGACCTTCACCAGCCCCTCTTCGAACAGTCGTTCGACAATTTGGCGGAAGAGCGCCACCATGCCAGCATGATGCGGCGCGAATCCTTCCTCCAAGGCGAAGCGGAACTGCGAGAAATGCAAAGCCTTCAAATCCTCTTGACTGAGTTGGCCTTCGACCATCTCATCGACGATACGGCGGATGCGACGCACCTCGTCATCGGTGGTGAGTTCGAGTCCGGCGTTGATGCATTGTTCGACGGCCTGATCGCATCCGTTGCGGGAGAAGATGAAATAGATGCCCGGCAGGATGCCGAGGAAATTCAATTCATCAATCACGGCCCAACGACGTGGCGTATGGCGTTCGGGTCTGCGGGAATGGTCGTTCCATTTGCCGCCCTTGCCGCCCTTTCGTCTGTCGGGGCGCTGCTCTCCCCTACGTTTCGCGGCCTTGCGGTCGAGCTGATCGAGCCTGCTCACCAGCTGGGCGTTGAGCTTGTCTGTCTGATTGCCGTCTTTATCACGTCGATACAGGTCGATGAGTTCCGGTTCGGTGTGGTCGTCCGCCTGAACAAGCACATGCTGTTCCAACGGCACGGGCCGTTTTTCGGACACCACCAGCGTGGTGTCGCCACGGACCGATTCAATCCATTTGGAGAAGTCCTCGACATTCGACACGGTTGCGGACAGGCCGATGATTCTCACGCTTTGGGGCAGGTGGATGATCACTTCCTCCCACACCGGCCCGCGGAAACGGTCGGCGAGATAGTGCACCTCGTCAAGAATCACGTAACGCAAGGCGTCAAGCGTCATGGAATGCTCGTAGAGCATGTTGCGCAGGACCTCGGTGGTCATGACCACGATGTCGGCTTCGGAGTTGATGGACGTGTCGCCGGTAAGCAGGCCGACTCTGTCCGGCCCGTACGTTTCGACCAGATCATGGTATTTCTGATTGCTCAACGCTTTGATTGGCGTGGTGTAGAACGCTTTGACGTTACGCTCTTGGGCCAGATAGATCGCGAAATCAGCCACGACCGTCTTGCCGGCTCCGGTGGGCGCGGCGACGAGCACATTGTCGCCGGCTTCCAACGCATCATTGGCTTTGACTTGGAAATCGTCCAATTCGAATGGCATGGACCGTGCGAAACGAGACGAGACCGATTGGCGTTTGGCCTGCGTCTGTTTGAACGCCGCATAGCGTTGCGCGGGAGATAGGGCTGTGGTCATCTCGGCATCGTATGTGCCGGTGTCGTTATTGCCATGTCGACGATGATGAGTCATGGTTCCTTTTCGAATCAGTCGTTGGAATGCTTCCACTGCGCCCACTGCCGGGCATGACGGACGCGCTTTTCCTCACGGCGGCTGATGACTTCGGCATGAGCGTCGATATAACGATTGGCCGCGTCCTCAAGTGGACGTGTGAAGAACGGGGACGTGTTCTCCTTTGGTTGCGGCAACGGCTCGGACATGGCCTCGAAACGTTTGGACATGCGTCCGCCTACTTTGATGGCATCTTTGAACGCATGATATCCGCGGATGCATGCGTATGCGCCGCCGCCGACCAGCATCGTCAGCATGAACAGGACGAGTACCAGCCAAATCCACCAAGGCATAGCGCCTCCCCCGTCAGTCTTCGTTCTCTCGGTCGCCGACGCTCAGCTCATGCTGTGCTCGGGCGATGATCATCGTGCGCAACGTCTCCGGCGCGACGGCAGTAATATGACGGGCGTGCGCGATGCAGAACGCGACATACCAGGAATCGGAAGACACAATCAGATGCACCTTCTCGCCTTCGCCGCATTTCTCGACGGTGGCTCCCGACAGGCTGTCGATGAACGACAGGTCGTCCTGATTGGTTATGAACACGGCAGGTGTGCCATTGTCGAAACTCCACTTGCGCAGTTCGGATGCGGGCACGTCCGGAATGTCCACTTTTTCAGTGGGTTCGACCAGCTCCGCATGCTCGATGCGGGAGATGCGAAGCACCTGCCAGATACGAGGCTTGCCAGTAGCCTTGTTGATGGTCGTATCCGTCTTGACGAACTTCATCTTGTCCGCGGGCGCCGCGTTGGACACGTCGGTCCATACCGCCACGTAGTAAACGCCTTCGTCGACAAAAATCTTGTCTGGCGCCACTAGCTTGCGCTGTATACGGCCCGCACCGTCCGTATATTCCATGTCGAGCAGCATGCCTTTGGAGATGGCGCTCTTGACGATGGAGAAGTTCCTTGGTTCCATCTCGTATCCGGTCAGGCTCAGCCACGGCATGTCGCCAGGCTTGACGTGCTGGCGCAGTCGGCTGTACAGCGATTCCGCCTGCTCACGCAGCTTGTCCGGAAGCAAAGAGGAGTGGGCGAGATAGCTCACCGATGCGGTCAGCATGCTCAGGTACTGCTGGGAAATGCCGGCAAGGCGTTCAAGCCCCAGCGAATTCGTGGCGGAGACGATGCCTTCCGCGTCAAGCAAGGACCAATCGATATCGAAGAACTGGCTTCCGGCCATCTCGCCATCATCGGACACCGTGGTCAACGTGTTGATGTCCTTATGAATGATGTTGACGAACTTCTTCAATTCGTCATCGGACTTCGGCCTGCCGATGAATCGTTCCGCAAGTTCTTCAAGAGAGTATTCCTCACCCATGTGGGCGGACAGGAACAGCATCAGGCGAAGACGCCGATCGACCTCACTACCGGTCTGGAACGCGGAGTTCTTCTTCGGACGGCCCTTGCCTTCCTCGGTATCATCCTCATCAGTGCTGTTGCGGTTGATTTCCGGAGACACCACGGTGGAGCTGTCGGTGCCGGTGGATTCATCGGCCGGCACGAACTGCGTGGCCGCATGCAGCCGGCGGTTGAACGCGTCGACAGCCTCCTGAGGGCTCACTATGGACGCACCCGGATGAGACAGCACGAACATGGCCAGATCATCGGAGTCGGCGTAGGCGACATTGAGATGCTCGCCATCAACATCCACAGTGGCGGCGAAACGTCGCTGATCGACCACTTTGACCAGCTCGTCGGGAATGGATTGCGTGCCAAGACCCGGCGCGATGGAATCCAAGCCAAGTCCTGGAATCGGCGTCTGCGGCACGCGCGGCGCGGTACGGGAAGCGTGCTGGGGTTCGTGCGCAGGAGCCGAGGAAATCGACATGGAGCGCGCAAGGTAATTCGCAGCGGCAAGAATCGGCAGATCCTCGTCGCCGAACAGCAGACGCACGCGCGGCTCATCGCCAAGCTGCAGACGGTAGGAAGCGAAATCCTGCCCTTCTGACTTGGAGGAATATTCCGGCTGCCTTGATTCGATGGCGATGCCCATGGCGGCGAGCTTGGCGCGGTCACGCTGGAATTGCTTGGCGAAGGCGGCCTTCGCCGCTTGATCGGCGAGCTCTCCGTACGAATCGGCATACGCCTTCACACGTTGCGCGATCTGACGTGAGGTAAGCCATTGCGGAAAGGCTGAGGAGAGCACAGCCAACACATCAAGCTCATGCTTGCCCCATTTGTCGGAAAAACGTCGCCTACCGTTACTTCCCTCAGCCATTAGTCCTCACGTCTCGTTAACGTTTCTTTTTAAGTGCTTGGCCTCGTAAGCCGCACACAACATTCTATGATAGAGGTTTTTTAAGCGATTTGTGCCTATTTCACGAAAAAACATCGTTTTCGTGTTGCATGGCCGTCCAAAATCAGACCCAATCGTCCGGTTCCACGCCCTGCGGGCCGACATATTCGCCATTCGGCACATAGCTTGGTTCGCCTTGATCCTCCAGTCGCGCGTCGCTAAACAGCATCACATCCCTGCCGAAGGTCCAATCGCCATCGATATCAACGGATTTCGCCGCGGCGAGCGAAGGCACACCGTATGGGAAACGGGCATCGAAATCGTGGATGTTCTTGTAATAGCGCGCGTCCAAATGGACGTCGGGGAAGATGTAGTTGCCGTCTTCCATCTCGTACTGGTCCGTCAGATGGAATCGGTCGGACCGCATGATGAACAAATCGTCAGTGGTCTTCACCGGCAGGAAACGCATACGGTCGACGCATACGCAGGTCGCGCCATCGAAAAGCGACACCGCGGCTCCCATGGCGGTCTCCAGCTGAATGACCGGCTCGCTGGTCGGATCGGTCGGGTCGACCGTCTTCTTATTGCGGATTACCGGAAGGGGAAGCACGCCGTCATAGGATGCGAGTTTCGCTTTCAGCGCATCGATACGCACCCAAATGCTGTTCGTGTTGAAGTACGGATGCTTGTCGATGTTCTGCGCGTCGTCCTTGTCGTCTGGATGGACCTGGCTCATCTCACGCAGCATCAGACGGCCCGTGGCCTTGTCTCGCACGATGTGGCCGCCCTTACGATCGGCTGGGGTGCGTTTGGCGACCTCGATCATGAACGGTGCGCCCGTATTCTCGAAATGCTGCGCAAGCGTACGGGAGGGACGCGCGCCCAGGTTGTCGGAATTGGAGATGAAAAGGTATTTGAACCCCTGCGCCTCAAGCGCGTCAAGCAGACCGGATTCCCAAATGGTGGAGAACAGGTCGCCGTGGCCCGGCGGGCACCATTCGAGTTCCGGATTGGCCGGGAAGCTGACGGGCATTCCCGTTTCCGCGCTGATCTTCGGCTCCTGATGCTGGATGATTTCCATCGGGATGTCTTCCTGATGGAATTTCTTATTGGTCTGCAGCACCTTCATGGTGTCTTTGGAGGTACGGAAGGAGTTCATCAGAGTCAATGGCAGATCGACGCCAAGTCTGGTCCGCGCGGTCAACACCTGTCCGATGATGATGTCGATGAAACGCATCTGCCGTGCCTTGTGGCGACGTACCGGCAGCAGCGACTTGGCGCAATCGAGTCCCATCGAAGTGCCAAGACCGCCGTTAAGCTTCAGGAACGCCGTTTTGGCGAACGCGTCAACGGCCTTGTCGTGATTGATGGTCTCATACACGTCATGGAAGCTGGGAACACTGACGAGCGGTTCGACCTCGTCCTCACGAATCCAACTGCTGGCCTCCTCATTGCGCCAGACCTCGTACAGACGACGGAACTGGGCGATGGCCATGTCGGTCATTCCGTGCTTCCGCATCTTCGCGGCAGAGTATTCGAATACGTCCTCAGTCAATGTCTCTCCCTTTCGAACGGGCGTTGTTATTCGATGCGCTTATGCCATAATACGACATTCCGCCAAAATCGGGGGCATTTAGACACAGAACCAACATGAACTTCCGGTGGAGCAATTGCCGGAAAACCCTCAAATATCCGAAGCCAAACTCTCCGGAATGGATGCGACTCGCTTTCCGACACGATGTGTTTGAAAAACCGTAGAGATTATGCTATGCTTCATATTCGGTGCTTTTCGCACCGTTCGGACCATAGCGCAGTTTGGTAGCGCACTTGACTGGGGGTCAAGGGGTCGCGGGTTCAAATCCCGCTGGTCCGACCAAGAAAGCCCGTCGTTCCGCCGTTTTCCACGGCATCGGAATGGCGGGGTTTTCGTTATGTTTGGGCAGGTTTGGGCAGTGAACTGCGGCATACAGCCCCTCAGAATGGCATCTATCGGAGCCGGAAGCCGGACGTCAGGACGGTCTTGAGCGCATGCAAATATGTAGCCTGCGATATTTTTCATGTTTCTTGCCGTTTAATGCGATTAACGCATGGGTTCAGAGAGGTGATTCGGTTTGCAGCAGAACGACACGCAGCCACAGTTCGATGACGTCGACGAATTCGCCCATGTGTTCGATTCAACGCTTCCCGAAGATGAATGGAAGATTCGATTGCCCCGCGAGCTTGGCTTGGAAGCCCGCGAACGCGCTCGGCATGATGGCATCACGCTTACCGAATTGACCCGCAGGGCACTCTTGTCCGACGATTCCGATGGCTGTTCAGACGCGGTCGGCATCGGGCGCATGCCAAAGAACAGCGACGGGCGCAAACAGCTTGGCGACGAATGGAAGATCAAACTCCCCTACGCCGTAGGCCATAAGGCGCGGGCCAAGGCCAAGCAGGACGGCATTTCATTAAGCTCGCTCGCGCGCAGAGCCATAACGGGGTATCTCAGAACACGCAACCAGGATGAACATCCTCTGTTCTGACGCTGTCGGCCTAAGCTGTGCGTAAAGGAAAACAAAAGCCGGCAACGACCCAGATTCAATAAGGCAGATGGGCGTGCGCCATGGTCTAAACCAGGCGCACGCCCATCTTCTAACAGTTCCGGTGGTTACTTGCGTTTCTTCTTCTCACGGACATTCACCGAAATCTGAATCGGCGATCCTTCGAAGCCGAATTCCTCGCGCAGACACCGTTCGATGTAGCGGCGATAGCCATGCTCCAAGAAGCCGGTGGCGAAGATCACGAAGCGCGGCGGTCTGGTGGACGCCTGCGTCGCGAACAGGATTCGCGGCTGCTTGCCGCCACGCAGCGGATGCGGGTGGGCAGCTTGGATCTTGCCAAGGAACGCGTTGAGTTTGCCGGTGGGGATGCGCTTGTCCCATGATGCCAAGGCGCCACGCATGGCATTGGCCAAACGATTGGTGTGCCATCCGGTCTTTGCCGACAGATTGACGCGCTGAGCCCAAGTGACGCGATTGAACTCGGTCTTCCACAGGCGTTCCATACGCTGACGGTCGAACTCGTCCATCAGGTCCCACTTGTTGAACACAAGCACGATGCAACGGCCCGCGTCCACGGCCTGGCTCATGACCTTCAGGTCTTGGTCGGAAATCGGCTGGGAGGCATCGAACAGCACCAAGGCAAGCTCGGAACGTTCGATCGCGGCCTGCGTACGCAACGAGGAGAAGTATTCCGCGCCGGACAGCTTGTGCAGACGACGTTTGATACCTGCGGTATCAATGAACAGCCAATCCTCGCCATCGACGGTGACGACCTCATCGACCGGATCTCGCGTGGTGCCCGCAAGATCGTTGACGACGGTGCGTTCCTCGTGGGCCAGCTGATTGAGCAGGGAGGATTTGCCGACGTTCGGACGTCCGACCAGAGCCACGCGGCGCAGATGCGACGGCGTAAGGAAGCCGGATGTCCTTTCCGCTTTCTCCAACGAGTCGAGTGCGGCGTCAAGCAGTTCACCGATGCCACGACCATGCATGGCGGAAATGCCATACGGCTCCCCCAGACCCATCTTCCAGAATTCGGCGGTCAGGTATTCGCTTTCGCGATCATCGACCTTGTTCACCGCAAGCGTCACCGGCTTGCCGGCGGCACGGAGCATTTTGACGATGCGTTCGTCCGTGTCGGTGAGGCCAACCAGACCGTCCACCACGAGAATCACGGCATCGGCAAGCTGCACGGCGATTTGCGCTTGGGATGCGATGGCGGATTCGATGCCTTCCACGTCGGCTTCCCAGCCGCCCGTGTCGACCAGTTTGAAATCGGTGCCGCACCATTCGGCGTCGTAGCTCACACGGTCGCGAGTCACGCCGGGGGTGTCCTCCACCACGGCTGCGCGACGGCCGAGAATACGGTTCACCAGAGTGGATTTGCCGACGTTCGGACGTCCGACCACGGCAAGTACGCCGACCGGTTTCGGACCATTCTTGCTTTCGCCACCAGAGAACACCGTTCCATCGATCAGCTCCTCATCGCCTTCATCCAGCTCATAGCCTTCGAGGTTGGAAACGTACTGGCGGTATTCCTGTTCCTCGATGGCGTCGTCAACGATACGGACGAGCACGTCAAGGGTCTCGCCGAAGTTGAGATCGGAGTTGTCGACGGTCAACACGCCTTCCGCGGCGGATGTGAAGTTGGTGACTTTCGAATCGGCCTTGTCGCGTGCCGCGACATTCTCCGCACCCACACCCGAGACGGCCTGTCCGCTACGTCGGGCCTGACGGACCTCTTCACGCGCGGTAAGCAGGATGCGCACTTCGGCGTCGGGAGCGACGACGGTGGTGATATCACGGCCCTCAGCAACAATACCGGCGCCTTCGGAGAAGGAATCGACCGAAGCCTCTCGTGCGATGTAGGCACGTTGCGCGGCGATCAACACGTGACGCACGGGGATGATGTTGGACACCTTGGACACGTGCGAAGAGACCTCGGAAGAACGGATGGCCTCGCTGATGTCCTCGCCATCGGCGTACACCTTCGGATCGTCCGGATCGACGCTGATGTCGAAATGGCCGTCGGTGAAGAATTCGCCGACGGTTTCGGTGACGAGCTGCTCATCGATGGTTTCGGCATCCAAATCGATGCCTTTGTGCATGCACCACCAAGCGCAGGCACGGTACATCGCGCCTGTGTCGAGGTATGCGAAACCATAATATTTGGCCAGTGCCTTGGACGTGGATGATTTGCCGACGCCCGCAGGCCCATCAATAGCTACACGGATCACAGTCCCACCGCCTTGGATAGAGAACGGACCTCAGCCTGCGACAACACGCGATACGTGCCGCTTTTCAGGTCGCCGAGTTTGATCGGACCGATCTGCGTGCGTACCAGACGCTTGACGGGAAAACCGATCGAGCCGAAAATACGGCGCACGATGCGGTTCTTGCCCGAATGCAGCACGACCTTGACCAACGTGCTTTCGCGGCTGGAGTCGAGAATAGCGCAGCGGTCGAGTTTGATCCACCCATCGTCGAGCTTCACGCCCGTGGTGACGAGCCTGCGGCACACCTGACCGCTGATGCGTCCTTCCAGCGTGGCGATGTAGGTCTTTTCGACCTCATATTTGGGGTGCATGACGTGCTGGCTCAGTTCGCCGTCGTTCGTCATGAGGATTAGGCCTTCCGAATCATAATCCAGACGGCCCATGTGGAAAATACGCTCGTACTTGTCTCCGACGATGTCGCGCAAAGTGTAGCGTCCCTTGGGATCCTCCATGGCGCTCAGCACGCGTTTCGGCTTGTTCAACGCAAGCGTGACATGGTTAGGGTTCACACGCACGCGAGAACCGTCGACACGGACCTCCTGACGTTTCGGATCGACTCGGGTGCCAAGTTCGGTAATCAGCTCGCCATCGATCTCAACGCGACCATCGGTGATGATTTCCTCGCATTTACGGCGCGAGCCGAAGCCCGCCTGAGCGAGAAGTTTCTGCAGGCGAATGCCTTCATTGTCATGATTGTGCGCCTTGGCGGCGCGAGAATATGCGTTTGGCATCGTTCTCCCAACGTGGCCGGATAATACTTACAGGGACTGCTGGTAGTATGGCAGTCGTTTGGCGGCTTTCATAAAAACCGCAACTTGTCCACTATATGACAGAGGAAAGACTATGACTGCTGTTGAAGCAACGTCCGTAACAGAGGAAGAACAGAGCAAGCCACTGGCCCTTCGCATAGGCGCGGAGCTGGTGGGAAGCTTCATCATCTGCTTCGCCATCTACTCGATTTGCACGCTTGGTTCCGCGATCTACGGCGTGAATATGGCGTTCATCGCCTTGCTGACAGGTTTGGTGTACGCCGCCGCCACCCTGATATTCGGCACGATTTCCGGCGCCCAGTTCAATCCGGCGGTCTCCGTTGCGGCGATGCTGTCCGGCAAAACCCATGTGCTTGACGGAGTGCTCTATATTATCGTTCAGGTGCTGGGTGGTATCGGCGCAGGCGCCGCCATCCGCTTCCTGCTGCCGACATCCGAGCAGGTAACGCTGAAAATCTGGCTGACGCCGGTCATTAACGGTTTTGACAAGAATTCCGTCTCCTATGCCACGCTCGGCAACTATGGCGTGTCCTTCAGCATCACTCTGGCCATCGCCGTTGAACTCGTCGCGGGCATCATCATCGTCGCCACCGCGCTCAACACCACCAGTGAATCCGGAAAGACCAATACCAGCCATGCCATCGCCATGGGTCTCGCCTACGGTGTCGGCGCCGCAATCTCCTATCCGGTAACAGGCGCAGCTCTGAATCCGGCTCGTGCCACTGGCATCGCCATCTTCGCCCAGAATCAGGGCCTTTCCCAAGAGCCTCTGCAGCAGCTGTGGGTGTTCTGGATCTGCCCGATTCTCGCAGCCGCCATCGTCTCGCTTGTGGCCATAGTCGCGTCCATGATCGGCACCAAGAAAAACGTTTCGGAAGCCGAGCAGGATTCCGAAACGCTGGAGGCCATAGCCGACGACGCGTCAGACGATGCCGACGGGCACGAGGGCGAGCAGGATGAACAGTCCGACGCCCAGACCGATGCCGATGAAAGCGTCGAAGCCAACTGAACGGACTTTCCAAGGACTACGCTCGCGCATTACGAGTCTGATTAGTCCTGTTATGATGGCCGTCACCGCGATTACCGTGGTGGCGGCTTTTACATGGCCTAAGACCGCAAGCACTGTGGCTATAACCACCATTGCCGCAACGATCCATTCAAACCACGGCTTGCCTTCATGGTCTTCGGAAACGTAGGGATGACTCATATCGCAGGCCTTTCGTTATATGTCAACGCGCGTCCGCGCACGGAACCCAATCATAATAATAAAACGTGGCGTCCGAAACCAGCGAATGGTTTCGGACGCCACGTCATTTATCGCGCCGCAACGCTCCCAGCTTGCCGGTCGACGCTTCCACTGAACTCAGTGGAAGAAGTGTCGGGTACCGGTCACATACATGGTGACGCCGGCCTTGCGGGCCGCCTCGAACACTTCCTCATCACGAATGGACCCACCAGGCTGGACGATGGCCTTGACACCGGCGTTGATCAGAATCTCGGCACCGTCGGCGAACGGGAAGAACGCGTCGGACGCGGCCACCGCTCCCTTGGTGCGGTTGGCTCCGTCAGCCAGCGTGTTGGCACGCTCGACGGACAGATTGGCGGAATCCACACGATTGACCTGGCCCATGCCGATGCCTACGGTTGCCTGATCGTGGGCGATAAGTATGGCGTTGGATTTGACGCACCGGATGGCACGCCATGCGAACACCAGATCCCTGACGGTTTCAGCGTCGGCCGGCTCGCCGGAAACCAGCTTCCACGCGTTCGGATCGTCTCCTGAAGCGTCAATCAGATCGGTGGACTGCACGAGCAGACCGCCGTCAATCTGACGGAACTGGGTCTTGGTCTTCGGAGGCTCAGACACCTTCAGGATACGCAGGTTCTTCTTGGTCTGGAGCAGTTCAAGCGCATCGGCGTCGTAATCGGGCGCGACGATGACTTCGGTGAAGATTGGACGAACACTTTCGGCCATTTCCATGGTGACCTTGCTGTTCGCAGCAATCACACCGCCATAGGCGCTCATCGGATCGCATGCGTGCGCCTTCTTGTGCGCCTCTGCCACGGTAGCGCCGATGGCCAGACCGCATGGATTGTTGTGCTTGACCACTGCGACGGCGATCTGAGGCGCGAAATCCCACACGGCACGCCATGCGGCGTCGGCATCGACGTAATTGTTGTAGCTCATCGGCTTACCGCCAAGCTGTTCGGCGTGTGCGAAGCCGTTCTGGTTGAGCGGATCCAGATACAGCGAAGCCTGCTGGTGAGGGTTCTCGCCGTAACGCAGCACGTGCGCGCGGTCCCACGTACGGGTGAACGTGGCTGGGAACTTGGCCTCATTCACTTCGGTCTCGCCTTCGGAAACCGGCTGTTCGATGGACGCCGGCTTCGGCCAATGCTTCGCGGTCCACTCGTTGATGGTGGCGTCGTAGGCGGCCGTATGGGCGAACGCCTTTCCTGCGAGCCAGCGACGCTCATCAAGGGAGAAGCCCTCGCCGTTCTCGATGCGGGAGGCGACGAGTGCATAATCGTTCGGATCGGTGATGATGGCGACGGTGGCGCTGTTCTTGGCTGCGCCACGCACCATGGACGGACCGCCGATATCGATCTTTTCGATGGTGGCGGCTTCGTCAGCTCCGGAGCGGACCGTGTCGGCGAACGGATACAGATTGACGACCACCAGATCGAACGGCTTGATGCCAAACTTCTCGAGCTGGGAGGCATGGTCGGGGTTGGTCATGTCGGCGAGGATACCGGCATGGATATGCGGGTCAAGGGTCTTGACGCGGCCATCAAGGCATTCCGGGAAACCAGTGACTTCGGAGACCTCGGTCACTTTGACACCCAGCTCAGCCAGACGCTTCGCGGTGGAACCGGTGGAAACCACCTCGGTGCCCGCCTTGATGAACGCTTCGGCAAGCACCTCGATGCCTTCCTTATGGAAGACTGATACCAGAGCCCGTCGTATCGGTCGATTCGTTGTTGTCACCCTGATCCTCCTTGTTATTGTTGTTCGAGGCGACCGTGCGAAGCGCACGTGTTTCCTCACGGCTGTTTTCCGTGGATTCGGGAGCGGTCTCCCTCTTTCCACGTTCGCGTATACGCTTCATCATCCAGCGTATGGCGAAAAATATGCTCACGGCCACCAAAGTCAGCAGCCATGCGGAGAACAAACCCATGGCGGTGGGTTGTCCCACCTTACGGGTTGACGCGATCACGTCTACGCCGACGTGCGCAAGATGTTTCGATCCCAAGCCTCCGTTTCCCAAGGCGAACAGCAAGCTGGAAGCCACGGACACGACGGCGCTGGTAATCGAAAAAGCAGCAATCGGATAGGCAAAACTCAGCACAACGCGTTTGACGTCGATGTTCCGTCCTGATTCACCTACTCTGATATGGAATCCCTTATTAAACAACATGACGACCATGCCGGTAGCAAAAGCGGATGCCAATGGTATGCACATCAGCGCGATTCTCACCCAATCCGTCTCAACCGCCTGTGGCATCATACCGAAAAGCGGCAAGGCGGGGAGCCCGTCGCCCTGCCCGGTCCATAATGTGAATTCGGCTAAATCGCCGATTGAGAAGCCGGCGCCGAAAGTCCATGAGACAGCCCAAATCATCAGATTCGGAAGCCATGCGAGCATACTGATCGTGGTAAGAATACGAGACCCGTTCTGCATGCCCGAAAGTTCATATAGCTTCGCTATCGATGATTGATTGCTTATTGCCCAAAAAACAACGACGATCAGACCGACCAGCAGATACGCCGCCTCCAGCAGCAGCCCTAGGACGGAACCGATGACCATGGTCTTTCGCACCGGCGATGACACATGAGATCGAATCCATTCGGTACAGGCTTGGGTCCATGACGCATTCGGAATCGCCGCGACCGCATATCCGAGGATGAAAACAAGCGCCGTTTTGATGGCGATCATCGTCATCGAATCAACGATTTCGATATTTATGCTTCTGGCGAAGAAGATGTTTACGGCTTCCCAAAAGACCAGACCGGCCGCGAATCCACGCAGACTCGTGCCGAATCTTCTGGCGAGCTGCGCGATAAGGGCGATAAGCAGTACCGTCAAGAGCAACGGCACAATCGTCAACGTGATGACATCAGTCTTGAACCCGATACCTTGGCTGAGCAGCACCAACGCCTCGGTAAGAGGCACCGAGAAGGCGGAGAGATTGCCCCCGCCTTCTTCCATGGATATGACCAGAAGCATTAGGGCCATATAGCAGCCCAAGGCAACGGCGTAAATAATCATGGACGCTGCCGCGACGGCAAGCCCTTTCAGCCAATACTTCAGGTTCGTCATCATAGCGATTGGGAAGCGAGCACCTCTCGCATGATTTCAGCGGTCTGTCCGGGAGTACGACCGACACGGATGCCAACGGCCTCAAGGGCTTCTTTCTTATCCTGCGCGGTGCCCTTGCCGCCGGAAACGATGGCGCCGGCATGGCCCATCTGCTTGCCTTCCGGCGCGGTGAATCCCGCGATGTAGGCCACGACGGGCTTGGTCATATGTTCGGAAGCCCACTTGGCAGCGTCCTGTTCGGCGCTGCCACCGATTTCGCCGATCATGACAACGGCTTTGGTGGCTTCATCGTTCTCAAAGGCTTCCAAAGCCTCCTGCAAGGTCGTGCCGACGATCGGATCGCCGCCCGCGCCAAGGCATGCGGTGAAACCGATGTCAGACAGCTCCCCCATCAGCTGATAGGTCAACGTTCCGGACTTGGACACCAAACCCAACGGGCCGCGGGACACGATGCCATCTGGAATAATGCCGAGGTTGCAGCCCTTGGCGTCCTTAGAAGATGGCAGCGTCAACAGACCAGGACAATTCGGCCCAACGATGCGCACGCCCTTACGCAAGGCCAACTCGACGAAATACGCGCTGTCCGCCACCGGAATGCCTTCGGTGATGACGACAATCAGTTCGATGCCGGCTTCAATGGCCTCAACGACGGCGTCCTTGGCGAAGCGCGGCGGCACGAACACGACGCTTGCTTTGGCTCCAGTGGCTTCGATGGCTTCAGAGCAGTTGGCGAACACGTGAATGGTGGCGTCCTCGCCATTTTTGGCTTCAGGGAAGGTGACGTCCAGCCCAGCCTTGCGGGCGTTCACGCCACCGACGATGTTGGTGCCGGCCTTGAGCATGCGGGCCGTGTGGGTCATGCCCTGATGCCCGGTCATGCCCTGGACGATGACCGGAGCGCCATCTTCAATGAAAAGCGTCATTTCAGCGAACCTCCTTGGCCGCGAAACGTGCGGCCTGCTGTGCGGCTTCCTCCATGGTCTGAGCGACGTGCAGGTTGGCGCGGCCGGCTTGGGCCAAAATGTTCAGACCTTCCGCCGCCGCATTGCCATCGAATCGCACGACGATAGGCTTGCTGCTGCCAAGTTCGTCAAGCGCCTCGAGAATGCCCTTCGCGACCTGTTCACACGAGGTGATGCCACCGTACACATTGATGAGCACGGATTCGACCTGCGGGTCGGACAGCACGATTTCAAGACTATTCGACATCACTTCGGCGGAAGCGCCTCCGCCGATGTCGAGGAAGTTTGCGGGCTTGACATTCGTGCCCTGATCCTCGCCTGCGCCTGACACCGCGTCAAGAGAGCTCATGACGAGTCCCGCACCATTGCCGATCACACCGACGGAACCCTTGAGATGCACATAATGCAGTCCATGTTCGCGGGCTTTTTGCTCATATGGATCGACATGAATCGGATCGGTGAAACGTTTCCAACCATCATGGCGGAACGATGCATTGTCATCAAGGGAGATCTTGGCGTCCAGCGCGCACAACGACTTGGAAGATTCGTCATCCGGATCGCCGATTTTTGCAAGCGGGTTGATTTCCACAAGCGTGGCGTCGTTCTCCTTGAAGCAACGCCACATTTTCAGCAGAATCTGCGCGGCCTGATCAACATCGGCATGATAGAAGCCGATGCTTTCAGCCATCTTGGTGGCCGCTTCCAAATCGAAATCGTCAAGAGCATCGATATGCAGACGCTTCACGGATTCCGGATGCTCTTTGGCGATTTCCTCAACCTCAGTACCGCCATTCGCAGTGGCGAGCACGTCGAAATCACGAGAGGATCGGTCCACTGAGATGGAGACGTAATACTCGTGAAGGATGTTCTTCGCCTCGGCCACCAGCACGCCGCTGACCTTGTGCTTGTGAATGGTCATCGGCAGAATGTCTTCCGACGCGAGAATGGACTCGTCACGGGTCTTGGCGAGCTTGACTCCGCCGGCCTGGCCACGGTGTCCAATCTTCACCTGCGCCTTAATCACATTGGGATATCCAATCTGGTCGGCCGCTTCGGCGACTTCATGGGAGTTCTGGGCGAATATTGCCTTAGGAGTCGGGATACCCTGTTCTTCGAGCAATTCCCTGGCTTGATACTCATAGAGATCCATGGATCATTCCCTTTGGTTGTTTGTTCTGAATGGTTGACGAAAACGGAGTTATCAGGCAGGCATGCACACCAGCGAGCTTGTCGGATAATCGCCTAGCGATTTCATGCCGTCAATACCGGTAAGTTCCATGACGAAGCTGAATCCAGCAACGACGCCTCCGCACTTCTCGATGAGGCTACGCGCTGCATTGGCGGTTCCACCGGTGGCGATCAGATCGTCGACGATCAATACGCGCACTCCCTCATGGACAACGTTGGTTTCGATTTCCATTGACGCCTGACCATATTCGAGGTCATAGCTTTGCGACATGGTTTCTGGAGGCAATTTGCCGGCTTTACGGACCGCGATAAACCCCTTTCCGAGACGGGCGGCCAACGCTGGACCGAACAGGAATCCACGAGCTTCAAGGCCGGCGACCATGTCGAAATCATCGACGTCTACTGGCAATGCCGCTTCAAGGGCCCCCATCAAAATACCGAACGCGCGCGCATCAGCCAACACCGGCATGAAATCGCGGAATAGGATGCCCTCCTTCGGAAAGCCCGGAATAGTACGTATTTTCGATACAAGATATGCTGCGTCTTCGGCTCCAACTTTGTTCAAGCCCGAAACGGTGATATCCGATGCTGCCATGACAGTGGTTTCCTTCTACCTTGGTTTACGGCACTTTGAATTATAGGTTTCCCGTGCGAAAAAGAACGGCGAAAACCTCAAAAATGAAATTTTCGCCGTCTAAAAATCAAAGAAATCAATTGTTCTTCTGCTCGTCAATGGGCTGCTGAATAACATCGGCATCCTGTGCGGGCTCTTCAGTCGCGTCGACGATAGGCTTCTGGTCGGGCTCGTCTTCCTTGGATAGCGGATTGCCGTTCTCATCGACCTCATCATCATGCACGTATGCCGGACGGACATATTCACGGCTGATGGCGTTGAAGCCGAAACGCAGTTGCGATCCTTCGGAATCAACGACGATCTCCTCGTATTCCGTATCGACGGAAACGACCTTGCCGATGATGCCACCGATGGTGATCACTTCAGTGCCGGGCTGCAGACTAGAACGGAAATCCTGACGTTCAGCTTGCTGCTGCTTGGCTTTCTTGGACTGCCAGAACATCATGCCGAACATTACAACGATAAGAACAACGAGAAAAAGGATATCCAAAATAAACTCCTCGGAGTCAGGGTCTCAACCGGAACACATTACTCAAGATGTGAAGTCTATGACATCTTATTGACATCATATGCGGATTCGTCGGGAGTGATACCAAGATGCTCCCATGCCTTGCGCGTGGCCACGCGGCCTTTCGGCGTGCGGATGAGGAAGCCCTCACGTACCAGATACGGTTCGCATACCGTTTCCACCGTTTCCGACTCCTCGCCCACCATGGCCGCCAGATTGTTCAAGCCGACGGGGCCTCCGTTGAAATTGGTGACGATGGCCTTAAGCACTGCTATATCCAGACGGTCAAGACCTTCGGTATCGATCTGATAAAGCGCCAACGCCTCCTTGACATCATCGGGACGCACCGATTCGAGATCGTGCACGATGGCCCAATCCCTAACACGACGAAGCAGGCGGTTGGCAATTCTCGGCGTGCCGCGGGAACGCATGGCCAGTTGGCGAGCGGCCCCGTCCTCCAACTGGATTCCCAACACTGCGGAGGAACGCTCAATCAGCTTTTCAAGCTCCTCATGCGGGTAGAAATCCAGATGCGCCGTGAAACCGAACCGCGCACGCAGCGGCGAGGGAAGCATGCCCTCTCGCGTGGTGGCACCGATAACCGTAAACCGAGGCAATGTCAGCGGAATGGATGAAGCTCCAGGGCCTTTGCCGACCATCACATCAACACGGAAATCCTCCATGGCGATGTACAGCAGTTCCTCGGCGGCACGGGGCAGACGGTGGATCTCATCGATAAAGAGCACCTCGCCGGCGTCCAGCGAACTCAGAATCGAAGCCAAATCACCAGCATGTTGGATGGCGGGACCGGAAGTGACGCGGATTGGAACTTCCAATTCATTGGCCACAATCATGGCCAAAGTGGTTTTGCCAAGTCCCGGAGGCCCCGCAAGCAGGATATGGTCCGGAGGAACGTCACGTTTTCGAGCAGCATCGAGGAAAAGCTGCAACTGCGCTTTGAGTCTTGGCTGTCCGATGAATCCCTTGAGGATATGAGGACGAAGCTCCTCGTCGCTGACCGGTTCGTTGCCGACGGGTGCGGCGGAAACCATACGGAGGGATTCCTCGTTCGCCCCGGTGTTCGGCTGTTCGAATGTATCAGTGTTCGTCATAATGGTCCGTTTCATCTACCTCTATCCAACGATGTCAGCGCGAGCTTCAGCACGCGTGGAACATCCTCGGCGTTCAACGGCGTCTCGATTTGATTATCGGCGCAGACCGTCTGCACCGCATGGACAGCGTCCTGCTGGTGCCATCCCAAAGACATCAGACCTTCGACGACCTGTTCGGCCCCAGTGTCTTCAGGAGTCGAAGCGGTTGCGGAAGAACCCTCGATCTGGCTCAGATCAATGGAACCTTTCAGTTCGAGGATGATTTTCTGCGCGCCTTTCTTGCCTAATCCCGGAGCCTTGGCCAACGCAGTGGCATCACCATCCGCCACAGCCCTCGCAAGTCGATCGGGAGGCAAAGTGGACAGCAACGATAGCGCGACTTTCGGTCCGATGCCACTGACCTTCTGCAATTGCAGGAACATGCGTTTCGAGGCCAGCGTGCCGAAGCCGAATAAAGTGATGGCGTCCTGGGACACATTCAACGAAGTGTAGACCTTGATTTCCTGGCCGGCGTGCATGGAAGCCAAGTCGGCGGATGGCATCCTGACCTCGTAGCCGACTCCCCCGACCTCGATAATGGCCGATACGGCGTCTACCGACTCCACATGGCCACGTAGCATGCCAATCATTATGGACGTCTCCTTCGCACAGGTCTAGAACATCTGTTCGATACAGCTTACATGCCTCTGCGGACGCCTTGTCTGCGCGCTGCTTTTTGCGAAGCCTGCGCCCACTGTCGTTGCGCCGCCGTGAGATGCTGTTCGCGTTCGCCGCCTTGCAGCGCACCAGCCGGACGCAACGCGTGACAGATCGCAATAGCCAGCGCGTCAGCCGCATCAGCCGGCTTTGGCAGCGTGTTCAATCCCAATATCCGCGCCACCATACGTTCCATCTGGATTTTCTCTGCTTTGCCGTTGCCGGTGATTGCAAGCTTTGATTCCGTCGGCGTATGCAACGCTACAGGAATGCCGCGTTGCGCCGCAGCGAGCATCGCCAGCCCTGCCGCCTGTGCGGTTCCCAGCACCGTGTTACGGTTTTCTTGCGCGAACACTCGTTCGATGGACACCGCATCGGGAGCAAATCGTTCGATTTTTTCCACCAAGCCGTTGTAGATGGCCAGCAGACGCAGATCCTGGGAGGTTTTTGGATCGGAACGCACCACATCCACGTGGATAAAAGAAAGCCGGCGGTATGCGCCGGCTTCAATCACGCCGACCCCGCAGCGAGTCAGCCCGGGGTCGACGCCAAGAATAATCACGCTGGATTACTCCTCGTCAAGCTGGGCCATGACCTCGTCGGAGGCGGTCCAGTTGGAGTAGATGTTCTGGACATCGTCCAGATCATCGAGGTTGTCGATGAGCTTGGAGACCTTCTGGGCATCCTCAAGGCTCAGCTCGACCTCGTTCTTCGGCATCATGACCAGATCAGCGGAATCGTAATCGAAACCGGCGTCCTGGAGAGCCTTGCGCACGTCGATCATGTCGGACGGATCGGTGATGACGGTGAATACCTCACCATCGTCGGTCACGTCTTCGGCACCGGCTTCGGCGGCCTTCTCGAACAGGTTGTCGAAGTCAACGCCTTCGGCCGGAACAACGATCTGTCCCTTGCGTTCGAAGTTGAAGCTCACGGAACCAGTGGTGGCCAGGGAGCCATTGCCCTTGGTCAGGGTGGAACGCACGTCGGCGGCCGCACGGTTGCGGTTGTCGGTGAGGCATTCGATGATCAGGCCAACACCTGCCGGGGCGTAACCCTCGTACACGATGTCTTCATAGTTGGCGCCGCCGGCTTCCTCACCGGAACCACGCTTGACGGCGCGCTTGATGTTGTCGGCCGGCATGGAGGCCTTCTTGGCCTTGTAGATGGCGTCATACAGGGACGGGTTGCCGTCGGGATCGCCGCCACCCATACGTGCTGCGATCTCGATGTTCTTGATCAGCTTGGCGAACAGCTTGCCGCGCTTCGCGTCGATGGCGGCCTTCTTGTGCTTGGTGGTCGCCCACTTGGAATGACCTGACATAATGCTCCTAGGCAGGTTGCGGATGTTTCAAACGAAATGATTCTAAAGCGGTTCGCCGACAAAATGCCGAATACGAACCTGTGGCATTTCGCTTTTCGAACTTTTGGATGGGGTCTGCCCCCGGCTGTGACTACCGCCGATATGTTTTCTCCCCTATGACCATTTGGCGCTTGGCTTCGAAGATGCGTTGGAATACGGTGACTAATCCCAATCCGGCCAACAGTATCATGGCGATGGCGAGCCACAATCCCTGACGCGTCAATCCGGTGATGGCCATGCCCACCAGAATGATGGTCAAGCGATCGGCACGAGTGGCGATGCCGTTTTTCACCTCATAGCCGACTGATTCGGCACGAGCACGGGCATATGAAGTGACGAACGATGTCATCACGGCCACCGCGGCGGCGGCGATACCGATCATGCTCGTATAGTCAGGCGTGTTGTCGATGGCCGTATGCCACCAGTCACGATGCATAAGAAAGAAGATGATCACGCCTACGAGCATCGCCCAATCAGCGATGCGATCGAGCGTGGAGTCGAGAAAAGCCCCGAATTCGGTCCCACCCGTGGTAAGCGCGGCGATCGAGCCATCCAACGAATCGGCAAGCACAAGCAGAGTCAGAACAACCGCTCCCCCAAATAGCCATCCGGTCACACCGGTGGCGATGGCCACGACGATGGTGCCGACAGCACCAATCACCGTCACCGCATTGGCGGTCAGTCCTATGGCGATCAACGCTTTGGCTATTGGCTCGATGAGTTTTTTGAACGGCGCACGAAGATGCTCAAGCATGTGTTACTTCCTTCTCGATGAGAAAATGAGAAACGGCGCACAAACCTCTTGTCGAGATTCGTGTGCCGTTTCACGGTTCATGGTCGCGTGCGACTTGTTGCCACCGGTCTCGCTCAGTCGGCGAGGGCGGCCTTGAAGTCGTCTGCGGTGTTGACCTGGACGCGCTTCTTGATTACGGTCAGAATGTTCGCCTTCGCCTCATCGACCGGCACGCCGTTCAACTGGCTGCCGTCGCGGAAGCGGAAGCTGACCGCGTTGTTGTTCATATCCTCTTCGCCGACGATGAGGATGAACGGCGCCTTGGACTTGGATGCGTTGCGGATCTTCTTGCCGAAGCGATCGTCGGACAGGTCGATCTCGCAACGGACGGTCTCCTCTTCCAAGCTGGCGATGAACTTCTGCAGGTGCGGGGCGAACTCGTCCGCGACCGGCACGCCAAGCACCTGGACCGGGGCGAGCCATGCCGGGAAGGCGCCCGCGTAATGCTCAAGCAGCACCGCGAAGAAGCGTTCGATGGAGCCGAACAGCGCGCGGTGGATCATCACCGGACGCTGGTGCGTGCCATCGGCGGCGATGTATTCGAGCTTGAAACGTTCCGGAAGGTTGAAGTCGAGCTGGATGGTGGACACCTGCCAGGTACGTCCGATGGCGTCACGGGCCTGCACGGAGATCTTCGGACCGTAGAAGGCTGCGCCGCACGGATCGTCGACCAAGTCCAAACCGGATTCCTTGGCGACCTCGGCCAGCGTGTTGGTGGCTTCCTCCCAAATCTCGTCGGAACCGACGTACTTGTGCGGATCCTTGGTGGACAGCTCCAGATAGAAGTCATCCAGACCGAAGTCCTTCAACAGGCCGAGCACGAAGGTAAGCAGGCTCTTAAGCTCGTCCTTCATCTGCTCGCGGGTGCAGTAGATGTGGGAATCATCCTGAGTCAAGCCGCGCACGCGGGTCAGGCCATGCACTTCACCGGACTTCTCATAACGGTACACGGTGCCGAATTCGAACAGGCGCAGCGGCAGCTCACGGTAGGAACGCTGGCGGGACTTGAAGATCAGGTTGTGCATCGGGCAGTTCATCGGCTTCAGGTAGTAATCGAAGCCTTGCTTGATGACGTTGCCGTTCTCGTCCTTCTCCTCGTCCAGACGCATCGGCGGATACATGCTGTCCTTGTACCACTGCAGGTGGCCGGAGGTCTCATACAGGCCGCCCTTGGTGATGTGCGGGGTCTGCACGAAGCTGTAGTGGTGCTTGCGGTGCATCTCACGGGAGTAGTCCTCCATGGCATTGATGACGGCCGCGCCCTTCGGATGGAAGACGGCAAGGCCCGGACCGATCTCATCCGGGAAGGAGAACAGGTCCATTTCCGCGCCGAGCTTGCGGTGGTCGCGCTTGGCGGCCTCCTCCAGACGGGTCTGGTATGCCTTCAGGTCCTCCTTGGTGGCGAAGGCGGCGCCGTAAATGCGCTGCAGCATCGGATTGGCCTCGCTGCCGCGCCAGTATGCGGCGGCGGAACGCTCGATCTTGAACGCCTTGATGTAACGGGTGTTCGGCAGGTGCGGACCACGGCACAGGTCCTTCCAAACCACATTGCCTTCACGGTCGACGTTATCGTAGAAGCTCAGTTCCTTGCCGCTGATTTCGGTGGCGGCTTCCGGGTCAAGATGCGCTTCCTTATCCTTGATAAGTTCAAGCTTGTAGGGCTGGTCGGCTTCCTCGGCAAGAGCCTCTTCCTCGGTCACCACGCGGCGGCGGAAGGACTGGGAGGACTTGATAATGCGCTGCATGCGCTTTTCGATTTCCTTGAGGTCCTCCGGAGTGAAAGGAGTCTCGACATCGAAATCGTAGTAGAAGCCGTCTTTGATGACCGGTCCAACACCAAGCTTGGCGTCAGGGCGAATCTCCTGCACGGCCTGGGCCATGACATGGGTTGCGGAATGGCGCATGATGGCCACACCGTCCTCGCTATCGAGCGCGATGGGTTCCACAACGTCGCCGTCGTGCAGCTCGGTATAGAGATCGCGGGGTTCGCCGTTCAAACGCACCGCGATGATGTTCTTGTCGTCGGAGAAGAGCTGGACGCCGGTCTGGTCTGCCGCCACCTCCTTCTTTTCGCCGTTGAGTGTGATGGAGATGGTCTGTTCAGCCATGAGTTGTCCTTTGCTATCGGGGTCCGCGTTACCAATGTGCAGGCCTGGACTATATATCAACGATGAACAAGATAGGGTCAAGCGCAGACAACGGCACGCCATTTCGGTGAACGGAAGAACAACGCTGATTGAATGTCGCGAAAGGAAAGGTCCTTTACTGTTTACTGTCCGATGACGTGCGCATATGTATACTGCGGAGCCTGACGTGTGGACTTGATCATCACTTTGTCAGAGGGGCTGACCGATACCGTAGCGCCATACTTCACTTTGAGCCGCGACCCGACGCCACCGGCCAGATTGACCGCGTTCTGCAGATTGTCGCTGTCGCCGATCGCGCGAATGGTGAATGGGGATTTCAGTTTGGTGCCATCGCAGACGAGACTGCCGGCCGTGCCACTGATGTAAGTGCTGGTTACCACGCGGACATTGTTGATCTCAATGACCTCGGCACCACTGTTGCGCAATTCCTCAAGCAACGTGAACAATATCGCGGAGTCAATCTTCTGTTTGGAACCCTGCGATATGCGGATGACCACGCCTTCTCCCGTAGCCGCGAGACGGCCGGATAGGATGCCGTTGGTCTGCGCGTTCTGCTTGGCGATTTCCGCGGCTTTCTCATTTTTGTCCGCGGTGTCTTTCAAAGCGTTCAGCTGGCTGGAGAGTTCGTTCTTACGCTGTTCGAGCTTTTGGACCTGAGCATTGGTCTCGCTGATGAGCTTGGTTAATTCATCTTCGCTCATCGTCTCATAGGTGGATGTCGTGTTGTTTATCTGGATCACATAGCCGAAGCCAAGCAAGGCGCACAATATCGTGACCAGAATGCTGGAATACAGTCGGGTTCGTGTGACCTTCGCATCAAGTGAGATTCGCTTCTTGGCCTTGACCATGGGGAACGCACCGGTTTGGGTGCTGTCATTGTTCTGGTCCTTGACCCTCTGCTCATGGATTCTGGACAGCATGTCCTTGCTGTTCGCGTCTTGTCCGCTCATACCGCATCAACCTTTAAAGATGAAGCGTCGAATGGAGGACACATTGGTAAAGATTCGTATGCCGAGCACTACGATCACTGCGGTCTGCAGCTGGGAGCCGACTCCCAACTGGTTGCCGAGGAACACCAGCAGCGTCGCGGTGATGACATTCGAGAAGAAGGAGATCACGAACACTTTATCGGAAAAGCTGCGTTGGAAATACGCGCGTGCGGCGCCTAGCAACGCATCCAACGCGGCCAATACCATAATCGGCAGATACGGTTGGAGCTCGATGGGGATGTCCGGACGAACGAATACACCGATTACCACGCCGATGATAAGTCCCAAGACAGCTGCCATTACTTGTCCTTCCTCACATGCGTCGTGTCGCCAGCCACTGCAGCATCAAGTGTAATCGATTTGCTTTTGCTTATCTGCGGATAGATGCCGGCCTTTTTGAAATCGTCATACAGTTGTTTCTGCGTTGTCTTGCTTACCGATTTCGCCAAGGTCGCCTGATTGCCTATCGCCTCGATTCGATATGGGCTTTGCACCGAATTGACTCCGATGAGAATCGTCGATCCGGCGGTTCGAATCGAGGTTTGCACGCCAAGGCGGTTGCCGTTGATCGCGATCGCCTCCGCTCCGGATTGCCATAGCAAGGAGACAAGCAGCTGCAAATCGGAATCGGTGACGACTCGAACCTGGCTGCCATTTTCTCTTGGCAGTGAGGAGTCGGCATTGTCGCCGCTGACGGAAAGCGGGTTGGCTACGGTCAGGACAATGCCTTCCCCTTGCACCGGAAGCGTTCCATTGACCATTTCATCATCCTGCATCGTCTGGTTTAGGGACCAGCTTGCCAAGGATTCCGATTCAGATTCGATTTGCGACCGCAAGTCGTTGACGCCCTTGGTGAGGTCGCCGACCCGCTTCGTTTGTTCGGTCAGCTGGCTTGCCAACTGCTTGCGTACTTCTTTGCGTGGGTCAGTGCTCAGCTGGCGCACGAAAACGCTTCCCGCGGCACCCACAGCGATGCAGATGAGGAACACCAGAATCCTGGTGGCCCAAATCGAAACCGCCGAACGTTTTTTAGTGGCCAGGCGGGAGTCCGAATACAGGACGTCCATCGGACGATTGGTCAAATCGTCAATAAGCCGAAGCGAATCGTCATCGACATGTCTATGGCGTTGCGGCATGGCGGGCATGGAGGCCGGTTGCACATGATGGGATGACAGGCCGGCGAAGGATGACGAAAAAATGGCACGATGCTTTGTGGGTACGTTCTCCGGGGAAACGGGGAACGACGCGAAACGTGGAGCATCGGACTTCATATATGCGTCAATCCTTGCTGTTTGTATCGTTCTTCAACAGTTGGATGCCTTGGCGCATGTAGATGTACCCTGCAAGCCAATACAGTCCAACGCCCCAGATTCCGGTGGCAAGACCGCATAGATGCAGTGTATCCGCAGCGGAGTTGGACCAGATGTCGGCGAAGATCAACGCGACGATGGCGATAAGCAGCATCGCGGTACCGGCCTTGCCTACGAAATGAACAGGCAATGGGCCATAATCGTGCTGCGCCAAAACCAGTATCAGAACAGCCATGATCAAATCTCGCAGGCCGACGACGATCAGCATCCACCATGGAATGATGTTCGCCACACCCAAAGCAAGAATGCTGCAGAAGATCAGCAGACGATCGGCAATCGGATCGAGAATTTGCCCGATTTTGCTCACCTGATTGAATGATCTGGCGATCAGTCCGTCCAAACCATCGGATATCGCCGATAGCGCAAGCACGACCAAGGCGGTCACCATCCTGTGATGAGAGACCAGCATCGCGATAAAAGGAATCGAAATGATTCTCAGCAGGCTGATGAAGTTCGGAACCGTGAAATAGATGTCTCGCGGTTCCGGACTGTATTGCTTCTTAATAATCAGTTTGCTCATATTACAAGCAACACTACATTCTCGAAGCCTGCAACGCGGTGACTATTATGCCACGGGCACCAACTTCATACAACTGGTCCATAAGCTGATTCACCTTCGCCTTCGGAACCACCACACGCACGGCCGCCCACTGCTTATCATGCAGAGGCGAAATCGTCGGGCTTTCGAAACCCGGAGTGATATCCACTGCGGCGGACACCTTCTCGACCGGAATGTCGTAGTCCATAAGCACATTACGCTGGGCAGTGAGCACGCCTTGCAGACGCCTGCTCAGAATCGTCAGCCGCTCGTCATCCGCCTCAAGACGAGGGGAACGAATCAATACGGCTTCAGAGTGCATCAACGGTTCAGCGAAAATGCGCAGTCCCGCATTACGCAGAGTGGTCCCTGTGGAAACCACATCGGCGATCAAATCGGCGACGCCAAGCTGAACGGACGATTCGACGGCGCCGTCAAGGTGCACGGTTTCCGCGTTGATGCCATGCTCGACCAGATAGTCGTGTACGAGCTTGTCGAATGTGGTGGCGACTCGCTTGCCTTCAATATCCTCAAGCTTGGTAATCGGCGAATCGTTCGGGGCTGCGAAACGGAACGTGGAGGCTCCGAAGCCAAGCTGCATATGCTCCTCCGCATCGGTGCCGGAGTTCACGAGCAAATCATGCCCGGTGATTCCAACGTCGATGGTGCCGCGACCGACATAGACCGCAATGTCGAGGGGACGCAGGTAGAACAACTCAACATCATTGTCGGGATCCTCCACGACCAACTGGCGAGGGTTGCTCCTCAAACGGTAGCCGGCTTCCGCCAGCATGTTCCAGGCGGGTTCGGACAGCATGCCCTTATTAGGCACAGCGATTCTTAGCATGTTTCTCCTCTAAAAAAGGCCACACCTTCAACTGGCATGGCCCCGGGTTTCTCACAGGTTCTTGTAGATGTCCTCGAGTGTGATGCCACGATCGATCATCATGACCTGCAGATGGTAGATGAGCTGGCTCATTTCTTCGGCCGTGCGATCAGCACCCTCATATTCGGCGGCGATCCAGGTCTCTCCAGCCTCTTCGACGATCTTCTTGCCGATGAAGTGCGTGCCTTTGGCAAGCTCGTCGACGGTCAGGGAACCGGCCTGCTTGGTGGCGGCTTTCTCGCTCAATTCCGCGAACAGCGATTCAAAAGTCTTCATATTCGTATGCTTCCTTGTATGGTGGGCGTTCACGCCTTGAAGGCTGCTTCGGCCTTCTCGCGGATGGAGTCGATAGCCTCGGCCGGATTCTCGGCACCGTACACGGCGGAACCGGCGACCAGCACATCGGCACCGGCTTCGGCAACGATATGGGCGGTCTTGGGGCTCACGCCACCATCGACCTGGATCTTCGTCTTCAGGCCACGGCGGGTGATTTCGTCACGCAGACGACGAACCTTGGCCATCTGGTTGTCAAGGAACTTCTGACCGCCGAAGCCCGGTTCGACCGTCATGATAAGCACCATGTCGAATTCGTCAAGGATGTCGAAGATCGGCTCGACCGGTTCGGCCGGACGGACCGCGAAGCAAGCCTTGCAGCCCATGTCGCGCAGCTGACGCGCAAGACGAACCGGAGCATGCGTCGCTCCCATATGGAAGCTGACGGAAGCCGCACCAAGCTTGGCGTATTCCGGAGCCCAACGGTCCGGATCCTCGATCATCAGATGCACGTCGACCGGAAGGTCAGTGACTTGGCAGATGCGAGCCACAATCGGCTCACCCAACGTCAGATTCGGAACGAAATGATGGTCCATCACGTCCACGTGAACGAGATCGGCGTTGGAAATGGCCTTAAGGTCACGTTCCAGATTGCAGAAGTCAGCGGACAGGATGCTAGGTGCGATTTGAATAGTCATGGTTCTCATTCTATGGAAGGTAATCGACTTGATGTTACTTGTTGTCGGGCTGGTCATCGGCATATGAGACGGATGAGCCATCGTTTGCCGTGATTTCATCCTTGGTTTTCGTAAGGTTGGCCTTCGCGGTCGGGAGACCGGTTTCTCCATCCTCGACGAGGCTTAGCTCAATCTCGGTGACGGTGCGCAACTTCTCGGCAAGCAGCTCGGTGGACTTTCCCATCTGCTGAATAACGATGAAAGCCACCACGCCAAGCACGAACACCGCCATGGACATCCATACGTTGATGCGCACGCCAAGGAACTCGTGCGCGAAATCAATGCGCAGAGCCTCGATCCAAGTGCGTCCCGCCGTGTACCACATGATGTATATGGCGAACAAGGACCCGGCCTTGAGTTTTTTCATGATTTTGGAACCAAGGAAAACGATGAGCGCAGCACCGATGAGATTCCAAATCATCTCATACAGGAAGGTGGGGTGGAACAGCGTGCCTGTCGGGCAGGTCGCTCCGTCATAGCATTGTTCGCTGTGACCGATGGCGCTTCCCTCCATATTCAACTTCAAACCCCAAGGCAAGGTCGTCGGCGCGCCGTAGAGCTCTTGGTTGAACCAGTTGCCCAGACGTCCCACGGCCTGCGCCACGAGCAGTCCTGGCGCGACGGCGTCACCGAGCAGAGCCATTGGATAATGCTTGTGACGACACCATGCCCAAGCGGCAAGTGCTCCAAGCAGGACGCCGCCCCAGATGCCCAGTCCGCCATTCCAGATGCGGAACATCTCCACCCAATCGCCGGTCGGTCCGAAGAAACGTTCCGGAGTGGTGATGATGTGGTATATACGCGCACCGATGATGCCGCTCGGCACCGCGACAAGCGTGATGTCGAGAATCTGATCGAAATTACCGCCATATCGTTTCCAATGAACGGTTGTCATCCATACCGCCAGCACGATGCCGAGCAGAATGCACAGCGCGTAGAAATGGATGGTCACCGGCCCGATGGAAAACTGCGAAATGGTGGGTGACGGAATGTAAGCAAGTGTCATAGTTTCCTGATGGTAGTCCACGTATACGATATGGTACGTGGACTACCAGTATGTTGTCTTTGGACTGGTTCAGTTGCGGGCGTTGTGGATGCCTTCGGCAAGCTCCTCAGTCTTATCCGCCAAGGCCTTGAGACCGGTGGCTTCGTCGACTGCATGCTTACCGGATTCGTCAAGCATGGTATGCACCAGAGCCGAGCCTACGATGACACCGTCCGCATACGATCCGACACGAGCCCCCTGTTCCGCGGTGGACACGCCGATGCCTACGCACACGTTTTTCGCACCGGCCTTGCGGGTACGGGCGACCAGTTCCTTCGGGGACGCATCGATGGTGGAGCGTTCTCCGGTGACGCCCATGCGGGCGGCAGCATAGACGAAACCCCGCGCATTGTCCGCAACGACTTTCAGACGGTCTTCGGTGGAATCCGGAGATACCAGGAAGATGCGGTCGAGTCCGTGACGGTCGGAGGCTTCGATCCACTCGCCGGCCTCGTCCGGAATGAGATCCGGGGTGATGAGACCGGCTCCACCGGCGTTTTCGAAATCACGTGCGAATCGTTCGACGCCGTAATGGAAGATGAGGTTCCAATAGCTCATGACCAATGGCACTCCCCCGGCGTTCGCCACTGTTTCCACCGCTTTGAATACGTTGGCGATTTTTTCACCATTGTCGATGGCGATTTGCGATGCCGCCTGGATGACGGGACCGTCCATGACGGGGTCGGAATACGGCAGCCCGATTTCGACCGCGTTCACGCCGTGTTCGACCATGGTGCGGAAAGCTTTGAGCGAATAATCCGGATCAGGGAATCCGTATGGCAGATATCCGATGAATGCCGGCTTGTCGGCGGCTTTGAATTCATCGAACATGGTTTCCGTCGGGCTTGGCTTGTGGCTGATGCCGAGTGGCTGGCCGGACGGCGTGGATGATGTTGCGTTCGTCATGATGGTTGCTCCTTTTCTCACTCGCCGTCCGCGTTGTTGCCTTGCGCGCCGTTGGCTTCCAAGGCTTTGGCCTGCTCGTCGGTCAGGTATCCGAACCATTTGCCGGCGGTGTTCATGTCCTTGTCTCCACGGCCAGAGATGTTGATGATCATGACCGGATGCTCATACCCTTTGGCCTTGAGGTCTGCAGCTGCCTTGTACGCGCCGGCCACTGCGTGGGAGCTTTCGATGGCAGGGATGATGCCTTCGGTTTCGCACAGATCCTTGAACGCGCTCATGGCTTCCTGATCAGTGGCCCAGGAATAGTTGACGCGGCCGATATCCTTGAGCCATGCATGTTCGGGGCCGACGGAGGCGTAATCCAAGCCTGCGGAGATGGAGTACGTGTCAAGGGTCTGGCCTTCGGGGTTTTCCAACAGATAGCTCTTGGCTCCTTGGAACATGCCCAGTTCACCGGTACCTGGCGCGAATCGAATGGCATGGCGACCGGATTCGGGCCCGTTACCGCCGGCCTCGTAACCGTACAGGTTTACTCGTTCGTCATCGAGGAAGGCGTTCATGATGCCGATGGCGTTGGAGCCGCCGCCGACGCATGCGCAGATAGCATCGGGATGGTCGATGCCATACCAATCCTGCAGCTGCTGTTTCGCTTCCTCTCCGATGATCTTTTGGAAGTCGCGCACCATGGATGGGAACGGATGAGGCCCTGCGACCGTGCCGAGCAGATAATGGGTGTCTTTGACGTTGGTGACCCAGTCGCGCAGCGCCTCGTTGATGGCGTCCTTGAGGATGCGATCACCCAAGGTGACTTCGACGACCTCCGCGCCAAGCATGCGCATGCGGGCAACGTTCAGCGCCTGACGGCGGGCATCGATCTGTCCCATGTAGATGCGGCACTTGAGTCCCAGCATGGCACAGACCGTGGCAGTGGCCACACCATGCTGGCCTGCACCGGTTTCGGCGATCACACGGGTTTTGCCCATGCGCTTGACCAGTAGGGCCTGTCCAAGCGCGTTGTTGATCTTGTGGGCGCCGGTGTGGTTCAGGTCTTCACGCTTGAGGAACACACGGGCATCAAGACCGGTTTTCTCCTCGAGCCTCTGCGCGAAACGAGGCGCTTCAGTCAATGGGGACGGACGTCCAACATACTGCTGGTTCAACCGCGCCAATTCCTTATGGAATTCCGGATCGGCCTTGGCTTCCGTATACACGCGTTCAAGCTCGTCGAGCGCCGTGATCAGCGCTTCCGGAACATAGCGTCCGCCAAACTGTCCGAAATATGGTCCTTCATGGCTTGCCAACGGGGTCTGTTCGGATGCCTTCACTCTTGCTCCTGCCTTTACTAATCGTTCCACTGCCTGCTCATGGTTGGCCGCGGTGGCCACGCCTTCTCCCACCAGCACCGCATCCGCGCCGGCACGGGCGTAATCCTCAAGCTCAACCGAACCGAACACACCGGATTCCGCCACGCGAATCACATCGTCCGGCAAATCCGCGGCCAGTTCGTTGTACTTGTTCACATCCACCTTGAGGTCTTTAAGATTGCGGGCGTTGATGCCAATGACCTTGGCCCCGGCATTGATGGCCCGTTGAATCTCCTCACGGGTGTGTGTTTCCACCAGCACCGTCATATTGAGGCTATGCGCGAGATCGAGCAGCGACTTGAGCTTGACGTCGTCCAATGCGGCGACGATGAGCAGCACCAGATCGGCACCATGCGCACGTGCTTCCCAAATCTGATATTCGGTAACGATGAAATCCTTGCGCAGCACGGGAATCCTCACTGCGGCGCGCACCTTGTCGAAATCTTCAAGAGAGCCAAGGAACCGACGGCCTTCAGTCAGCACGGAAATCGCGCTTGCACCTCCCTGCTCGTATTCGCGAGCCAAAGCGGCCGGATCCGGAATATCGCTCAAATGGCCTTTGGATGGGGAGGCACGCTTGATCTCGGCGATGACCGGAATGCCATCCGCCTTTTTCAGCCACTGGCGCGCATCGATTGGCGCTGAAGCCTCGAACGCCATCCGCTTGACCTCAGCGAGCGGCACGTTGTTTTCTCTTGATCGCTGATCCTCGACGGCTCCCGCCACCAATTCATCGAGCACAGACATTACTGCTTCCTTTCACAACACAATTGAACGGTCAGAATGTGACTCACAACTGGCGAAGCTGCGCGGCGATCTGTACCGCTTCAACGCTGGCTTCGGCCTTGTTGCGAGTCTCCTGCCACTCACTGGCCGGCACGGAATCGAGGACGATTCCAGCTCCGGCCTGCACGCTCGCTTCATGGTCGCGAATGAATGCAGTTCGAATGGCGATGGCCATATCGAGGTTGCCTGAAAAATCAAAATAACCGACGGTGCCGCCGTAAATACCACGGTCGGCCGGCTCAAGTTCATCGATAATCTCGATGGCGCGCGGCTTCGGCGCTCCGGACAGCGTCCCCGCGGGGAAGGCGGAAGTGAACACGTCGAACGCCGTCATATGCGGATCGACCTGCCCGGTAACGGTTGAGCAGATGTGCATGATATGGCTGAACCGTTTGATGTCCATCAAGGAAACGACTTCGACGCTTTCCGGACGGCACACGCGGCTCAGATCGTTGCGGGCCAGATCGACCAGCATGATATGCTCGCTGCGTTCCTTCGGGTCTGCCAATAGTTCCTTGGCGAGACGTTCATCTTCTTCAGGAGTGGCGCCTCGTGGTCTGGAACCGGCGATTGGGAAAGACATGGCATGGCCGTTGTCCACCTTGATCAGTGTTTCCGGGCTGGAACCGATGACGTTGAAATCACGTCCTTGAGCATCGGTGAGTGCCATGAAATACATGTACGGGCTCGGATTGAGGGTACGCAGCACACGATACACATCAAACGGATCGGCGGGAGAATCAATATCCAGTCGCTGCGAAATGACCACTTGGAACACATCGCCATCGATGATATGGCGTTTGGCCTCTTCAACGGAACGTTCGTAATCGCTTTTCTCCGTGCGGAATCGCAGTTGGGGCTGGCCGACCGACTCGTCGAGCACATTGACCCGGGCTTCGTTTTCGACGGGTGCGGCAGCCTTGCGCTGCATATCATCCAGACGTGCCAGCGCTTCATCGTAGGCGGCATCGGCACGAGTCGGACGGTCATCGACATTCACGGCATTGGCAATCAGCCATACCGAGCCAGACACGTGGTCGACTACTGCGATGTCCGTGGCGAGAGCCAGAACGGTTTCCGGCTGTCCGGTCTCATTCGGGGCTTCGGCACGGAGCGTCGGTTCCCAATGTCGGATGGAATCCCATCCGACAGTACCAACGAGGCCACTGGTCAGATTCGGCAATCCCTCGACGTGCGGAGCCTTCAATGTCTTCAGCGCGGCATGTGCCACTTCGACAACATCACCGTCGGTGGGCACTCCGACAGGCACCTGTCCCAGCCAATCGGCTTTGCCGTTGTTCGAACGCAGCTGCGCCATGGAATTCACGCCGATGAAGCTGTATCGACTCCACGCTCCGCCAAATTCAGCCGATTCGAGGATGAACGTACCGGAACGGCCTCCTGCGAGACGCTCGTAGAAGCCGACTGGGGTCAATGAATCAGCCAGCAAACGGCGTACGATGGGGATGACACGGTAGCCTTGGTCGGCCAATTCATGGAACTGCTCACGGCTTGGCCATGTAGCACCCCACTTGAGGGTCTGTACGCTGCATTCGCTCACCGCTGACCCTCCTGTTCTTTGGTTCGATGGCCCACGACCACAGGCAGCTGTCCGCCTTCTTCAAAGCAGGAACGTTTGCCGGTATGGCAAGCCGCTCCCACTTGGTCAACTTCTACCAGAATGGCATCTCCATCGCAATCCAGCGCGAAGGACTTCACATACTGGGCATGTCCCGACGTATCGCCCTTACGCCAATACTCCTGCCTGGACCTCGACCAGAATGTGACGCGTCCGGTGGTGAGGGTACGTCTGATGGCTTCGTCGTTCATATAGCCGACCATCAGTACCTCTTTGGTATCGAACTGCTGGATGACGGCCGCGACCAAGCCTTTGTCATCGTGCTTGAGACGCTGTGCGATGCGCGGGTCGAGAGTGGTGGTGTTGTCGTATGCTTCGTTGGTCATGATGGTATTGCGATTCGTTGTTCAGTACTACAGGGTTGGTTTGCGTAGTTTCCGTGGTTCTATTCAGCGTACGGTGTATCCGGCTGCCTTGATGGCGTCTTTGACTTCACCGATGGTGACTTTGCCGTAATGGAAAATCGAGGCAGCGAGCACGGCATCGGCGCCCGCCTCGATTGCCGGCGGAAAATCCGAGGCTTTGCCGGCGCCGCCAGAAGCGATAATCGGGATTTTGACTTCCTTGCGGACAGCTTTGATCATCTCCAGATCGAAGCCTTGTTGGGTGCCATCGGCATCCATTGAATTAAGGAGAATCTCCCCCGCACCAAGTTCTTGGGCGCGCTTGACCCACCAAATGGCGTCAATGCCAGTGGATTTGCGCCCGCCCATGGTGGTGACTTCGAAACCTGACTGCGTATGTCGTTCTCCCTGTTCGCGACGTGCATCGACGGACAGCACAAGCACCTGATTGCCGAATCGTTCGGCGACACGACTGATGAGGGTAGGGTCATTGATGGCCGCGGTGTTGACGCCGACCTTATCCGCACCGCAACGAAGCAGGGAATCGACGTCTTCAGGGGTACGTACGCCGCCGCCGACAGTCAGTGGAATAAAAATCTGTTCGGCGGTGCGGCTCACCACATCGACCATGGTCTGCCTATGGGAGCTTGACGCCGTCACATCAAGGAACGTCAGTTCGTCCGCGCCCTGGCGGTAGTATTCCGCGGCGAGTTCGACCGGGTCTCCTGCATCGCGAAGATTCTCGAAATGCACGCCTTTGACCACTCGTCCCGCATCGACATCAAGACATGGAATGACTCGGACCGCCAGTGACATGCTGCTCTACTCCTTCACGCATAACGGTTGCAATGATTGCAAGAGTAACCGCAATACGTTACGTCGGTTCATGCGGATTCCGAGTAGCGGACAGAACCGAGCCTTTCGGAGGAATCAGTCACGTTCTTTGGCTGCAAGCTGTCCGCATGCGCCATCAATGTCCTGTCCTCTGGTATCACGCAGCGTGGCTGTGATGCCAGCGTTATGGAGAATCTCAAGGAATCTACGCTCGTCTTCTGGTTTGGACGCGGTCCACTTCGATCCCTCGATCGGATTGAGCGGAATCGGATTGACATGCGCCCAATCATCTCCATAGTGGTTCAGACGCTTCGCCAGCAATTTGGCATGTTCCGCCTGGTCGTTGATGCCGCGCATCAAGGCGTATTCGATGCTGACTCGCCGTTTGGAAGCCAGATAATAATCATGCGCAGCGTCGAGCACCTGTTTGGTGTTGAAACGCTTGTTCATGGGCACAAGTTCATCGCGCAATTCATCGCTCGGCGCGTGCAGGGATACTGCGAGACGTACTGGGATGCCTTCTTCGGCCAGTTTCCTGATGCCAGGCACCACGCCAACGGTGGAAACCGTGATGTTACGTGCGGAGATGCCGAAGCCTTCGGGAGGCATGGAACTAATTTGGCGGACTGCGCTCAAGACGGATTTATAGTTGCCCATTGGTTCGCCCATGCCCATGAACACGATGTTGCTCAGTCGTCCGGAGCCTCCGGCCACTTCACCGTCACGCATGGCCTTCGCGGCCACACGAACCTGCTCAACGATTTCGCCTGCGGACATGTTCCTGGTCAGTCCCAGTTGTCCAGTGGCGCAGAATGGGCAACCCATGCCGCAGCCGACCTGGCTGGAAATGCAAAGCGTGGTTCTGGTGGGATAACGCATCAATACGGATTCGATCAGCGACCCATCAAACAGGCGCCACAACGTTTTGATGGTGGTGCCTCCATCGGCGACTTGGCGTGTCACCTCATGGATGAGTTCCGGGAAGAAAGCTTCAGCCGCGTCGGAGCGTCTTGCCGCCGGAAAATCGGAAAATTCTTCCGCATTGACATCAAAATGGCCATAGTAATGATTAGCCAGCTGTTTGACCCTGAATTTCGGCAATCCAAGTTCCTTGGCCTTACCGATACGTTCCTCTTCGGACATATCGGCGAAATGCAGTGGCGGCTTGCCACGGCGGGCATGGTCTTTCGACAGCACATCCCGGAAGGCGCCCGAAGTGCCTCCAGGAGTGATGCCTGTTTCCAGCTGATCATTCATGGAATTCACGGTTATTGGCCCTTTCTCACATTCCGGTGGCCCACAGGAGCACGCACACGAAAGGAGCGCACAGAAGGATGGAGTCGACACGATCCATCACTCCGCCATGACCTTTAAGCAGATGGCCCATATCCTTAATACCAATGTCACGCTTCAGCATGGAAGCGCATAGGTCGCCGAAGGTTCCGGCTATACCGATCACGAAACCAGCGACAATAGGCACCCACCATCGAACCGTCCAAACGGATGGCTCGTAAGTGCAAAACATCACCACAAAAGAACCGGCCATGGCGAACAAGATGGATCCTGCCAGGCCCTCCCATGATTTCTTCGGTGAGATACGGGGACTGAGTTTATGTTTGCCAAGCCATGCACCTGCAAACAGACCACCGGTGTCACTCAGCGCGGGCATGAAGACAAGCATGATGGCATGCGCCACCGGATGACCGTTGAACGTCAACGGCATGATCAGGCAGGAGGCAAGCAGCGGAATGTACAGAACGGTGAACATGGAGACTGCCACATGGCTCAGTCGGCTGTGGCGCACTTCACCCTGTTCATGATTGAACGACGATTCGAGACGAGCACCTGCATCGGTGTGCGACAGTTTGTCCGCCACGGCCAGGGAAAGCCGACTGCCGAACGTCACCTTGGCACTTGCGGCGATCGCTACAAGCAGCAAGGAGGCCAGTACACAGACCGTCATAGCCACAATATGATGCTTGCTGTAGTAGGTGGCCAGCAAAGTCACCGCGGAACATGCCCACAGCGCCACCACGGGAATATGCAATCCCGCGGTGGCGAAATCGACGCGCAGCTCCCACAATGCGAGCACCATGAACAGCACGACAAGATAGACGAACAAATCAACGCTGATCAACAGGCATGCCAAGATGATGGCGATCAGGACGACCGCCGTGGCGATGGCCTGCGGCATGTTGCGTCCGGTTTTCTTGTTGATGGCGTTAATGGCCTCTTCGGCTTCTTTTTCGCGTTGCTCCTGTTTTTCCATCGTGGTCTCTCCTGTGGTACCGTGCGTCGATTGATGATTATGGAGATTCGAAGGAATCAGACCTCCATGATCTCCTTCTGCTTGGTTTCCAGCAGAGCGTCAAGCTCGTCGGTGGTCTGCTTGGTGACCTTGTCGAGTTCCTTGAGCAGACGATCGCCTTCGTCCTCGCCCATGTCGCCGTCTTTGATGGCCTTGTCAAGGGATTCCTTGGCCTTGCGACGAATGTTGCGCACCGCGACCTTGCCGTCTTCAGCCTTGCCCTTGGCAATCTTGACGTATTCCTTGCGACGCTCTTCGGTCAGCTCCGGCATGGTCAGGCGAATGACGTTGCCGTCGCGACGGGGGCTGGCTCCGAGATCGGAATCACGAAGCGCCTTCTCCACGGCGTTGGCCTGGGACGCATCGAAAGGAGTGACCGCCAAGGTGCGCGGCTCCGGAACACCGATGGTGGCAACGGCCTTCAGCGGGGTCGGTGCGCCGTAATAGTCAACGGTGATGCCGTTAAGCAGCGCCGGATTCGCACGACCGGTGCGAATACCGGAGAAGTTCTCCTTGGTGGATTCCACGGACTTGGCCATCTGCGCCTTGGCCTGATCGACGATAGTTGCCATTGTTTGCTCCTTTAATATTGTTGGTTTAATCGATATTCGGCTTTGAATGTCGTCACTCGGCGAGGGCGGATTCCGCGGTGGAAACCATGGTGCCGATCTCCTCGCCCAGCAAAGCCTGGGTCACATTGCCGGCGCCCTCGAGTCCGAAGACGCGGATGCGCTGCTTGTTGTCCCGCGCCATGGAAAGCGCCGCAGCATCCATGACCGCAAGATTGTCGACCAATGCACGGTTATAGCTCAGCGTGGCGAAGCGCTTGGCGTTCTCGTCTTTGCGCGGATCGGCAGTGTATACGCCGTCCACGCCGTTCTTGCCCATCAGCACCTCATCGCAGTGGATTTCCAGAGAACGCTGGATGGACACGGTGTCAGTGGAGAAATACGGCATGCCTGCTCCGGCGCCGAAAATCACCACGCGTCCCTTTTCCAGATGACGAATGGCCTTAAGCGGAATGTACGGCTCGGCGACCTGTCCCATGGTGATGGCGGTTTGCACGCGCGTGGCCTGTCCCTCCTGCTCGAGGAAATCCTGCAGAGCGAGGCAGTTCATCACCGTTCCCAGCATGCCCATATAGTCGCCGCGGGAACGATCGATGCCGGCCTGCTGCAGTTCGGCGCCACGGAAGAAGTTGCCGCCACCAACAACGATGGCGACCTGCACACCTTGCTTGACCGCGGGAACGATTTCCTCCGCAATACGACGAACGACGGTGGTGTCGATGCCGACTTTGCCTCCGCCGAATGCCTCTCCGGACAGCTTGAGCAGTACCCTGCGGGGATTGTCGCCAGTGTTTTCGCCAGTCATGAAATGCCTTTCTTACCCGAAAACCCATGAAATTTACCGTTTTCAAGACTATCGGCAAACACAGACACCAAAAACACGATGGGGTTTAGTGCAAAAAAAATGTCCGCAATCCTGTTGGATTGCGGACATTGGAGATATGCCAAGCCCACGTTCGAAAGCGTGAGCTCAATTCACATCAGATTCACTCGGCGTCGCCCTTGCCGACCTCCACACGAGCGAAGGAAAGCGCGGTTCCCCCGACTTCCTTGAACAGGTCGCCGACGGTCTTGGACGGATCCTTGACGTACGCCTGCTCAAGCAGCACGGTCTCCTTGTAGAATGCGCCGAGACGGCCTTCCACGATCTTCGGAGCGATCTTCTCGATCACGGCCTCCGGCTTGCCCTTGCTCTTGAGCTCCTCCGTGGTCTTCTCGGTGGCCACGCGACGCTCGGATTCCAGCACATCAGCCGGAACATCCTCGCGGGTCAGCCACTGGGCGCCCATCGCGGAAATCTGCAGAGCGGCCTCATGAGCCACAGCAGCGCCGGCTTCATCGGTGGCAATCATGGCCACGATGCTCGGCGGCATCTCAGCGGACTTCTTGTGGGCGTAGACCTCGACATGCGGGCCCTCGACCTTGGCGAACTGGCCTACCTTGACGTGCTCACCGAACAGAGCAGCGGCTTCCTCGACGGCTTCCTTCACGGTGGTGTCACCGGAGGCTGCTGCCAGAACCTCATCCACGGAGGATGCTTCGGCCTTGACGGCGTCATCGAGCACGCTACCGGCGAATTCCACGAACTTCGGGGTCTTGGCCACGAAGTCGGTCTCGGAGTTCAGCTCGACCGCATAGCCGGTCTGGCCGTTGGCGGATTCGACAACGGTGGAGGCGATGGTGCCTTCCTGAGCCTTGCGGCCTTCACGCTTGCCAGCGGCCTGGATGCCCTTGGCGCGGATGATTTCCTTGGCGCGAGCCACATCGCCTTCGGCTTCGGTCAGGGCCTTCTTGACGTCCATCATGCCGGCGCCGGTTTCCTCGCGCACCTGCTTGATCAGAGCTGCAGTGATTGCTGCCATTGATTTGTCTCCTCTGAAAATTTGGTGATGCCCCGATGATGGGAGGCATAGCACCTCCCATCATAGAGCATGGTCTCACTCGGCCTTGGTTTCGCCTTCAGCCTCAGCCGGGGCTTCAGCTGCCGGAGCGCCCTCGGTGAGGAGCTCCTTTTCCCAAGCAGCCATCGGCTGCTCGGCTTCGCCTTCGGCCTTGGCGGCCTTGCCGGAACGCTCCAGCAGACCTTCGGCCACTGCGTCAGCCATGAGGCTGGTCAGCAGTTCGATGCCGCGGATGGCGTCATCGTTGGCGGCGATCGGATACTCAACGGATTCCGGATCGGCGTTGGTGTCGACGATGGCGACAACCGGAATGCCCAGCTTGTGGGCTTCCTCGACGGCCAGAGCTTCCTTGTTCACATCGACCACGAACATGGCGGACGGGGTGCGGTTCATGTTGCGGATACCGCCCAGCTGCTTAGCCAGCTTGTCCTTCTCACGCTCGAGGAGCAGCAGCTCCTTCTTGGTCAGACCGGAGCCGTGCACGTCGGTGAAGTCCATTTCCTCAAGTTCCTTGAGGCGGTTGA
>ERZ857998.260-NODE-260-length-79071-cov-17.050509_pt1 | contig 79071 bp, 81 predicted proteins | sample MGYA00519954_ERZ857998 | MGnify/ENA primary metagenome ERZ857998 (study PRJEB31778, sample SAMEA3449424) | human gut metagenome | biome: human gut; feature: human-associated habitat; material: faeces | place: United Kingdom | collected 2010/2012 ...
AAAGTGCGTCGCCTGTTTCAAACGCGCACACCTCATATCCGTCATTTTCAAGAAATCGCTGAAGCGTTTCCCTTATGTTTTTTTCATCCTCTGCGATGTAGATCAGTTGTTTCATAGTGCCTCCCAATACAGATACAGAGCCGTGCCGATCAGACACGGCTCTGTGCGTGTGGTTTATCTGCTTTTTTCGCAGAGCGCAAGGTCGTCTTCTTCAAGTTCAAGGGACATATCCGGTTCGTTTGCCGCGATTTTTTCATCATACTCGGCGTCAACGCGGTCCCAAAGCTCCGCATTACGGTCAAGAACCGAGTCAAGCTTTTCGTAGAGAGCGTCAATCTCGCCATAAAGTCGATCTGCAATCTCATCCGTCATGCGATAGTAAAGCTCGTCAATCTGCGCTTCCAGCGATTCGATTTCGGCAAGGTCCGCAAGCAGAGTCTCTTTTTCCTTTTCGGTAAGTGAGCTCATGCCCTTGATGAATTCCTTGTAGGATGCCTCAGCCGGGCAGACGTCATCAAAATCCGCTTCATTCAGTTCAAGCGTCATATCCGGCTCGTTTGCCGCGATCTTCTCATCATACTCGTCGTTGACGCGTTCCCAAAGCGCCGCGTTTCTTTCGAGAACCGCCGTAAGCTTTTCATCAAGGGCGTCGATTTCTGCGTAAAGTCGCTCTGCGTTTTCATCGGTCATACGGGAGTAGATTTCGTTGATCCTATTCTCATACATTTCGATTTCGGCAAGGTCTGCAAGCAGAGCTGCTCTTTCCTCCGAGGTCAATGAACGCAGGCTTTCAACGAAGCCCTTAAGTGGCTGTACGCCGCAGTCACCGGAAGCCTCACAGACGGAAACGTCGGGCTTTGTTGCCGGCTTGCCGGGCTTCGTCTCGTTCACCGAAATCGCCGCCGCAGATACTGTAGCTATGCCGAGTGCAAGCACAAGTGCGAAGATGATTGTAAAAATTGTTTTTTTGTTTTTCATAACAAATGCTCCTTTGTTTTAATTTGCGGTTTCGCTTTCCGCAACATAAGTATAGCAAAACGGAGCATACTATTCACCGAAAAAACGCTTGAATTTTGTCACAAAGCTGTAAGAATCGAAATGCCGAAGCGGGGGTCATTTCTCATTTTCGCAACGGCTCTGTAAAAGAAGTTCCTGTACCTCCACTGTTTTACTGTTGACAAACACCTGCGGTGTCTGATGCGGACGACCGACCATAAAACCACCGCAGGTTTGAAAGGCAGTGATTCTCAGATCTTGAAGACAACGCATGCGGTTATCAAAGGACATTTCCTTTTTTGCCACCTTTAACTGTCGGCTGCTTTGAGAAAGAGATCGGAAATCTGTTTGAACCCTTTGACCATCCTCTCTTTCGCTTTATAATCAGGATGAGTTCCTGTTTGCATTATATCCGATAATCGTCCGGCTGTCAACAGTTGGAAAGCAAAAACGGACGAATTCCTGATAAAGGTAATGGCTTTTTTTCTGCTAAGTGAAAGCGATGAAGATGGCCGTTCTTTTGATTAGCAAATACTTGCGGTAGTTTTCATATGGTCGTTATAAAGAAAACCTACTGTTTGATATAGAGGCAAAAAATCAGACAGAAAAATAACTAAATTGCTTTTGAATACTTAATAAAACTGTATACTTTTCTGCCGTTTTGCGTTGATAACTATCGCTCGCTTTTACTGTTCGTACTTATTCTGCCTACAATCCTGTCGCACAAAGCAAGAATACCCGGCAAAACAAATAGGATCAGGAACATGGCAGAAGCACATCCAACCGATAGAGTACGAACTATCTGCTCAATGGTGGGATTGCCGAACAGCGGACCTATTACGGCAGTAATCAGTACCATAATTGTGCCGGAGGTGAGTATGGTATGGAGGCTTCCTTTATAAGCGGCAACAATCGCCTCTTTGATGGGAAGTGTTGCCCGCATCTCCCGATAGTAGCTTGTAAACAGAATTCCGTAGTCGATGGTTGCTCCCATCAGAATGCATTCGACAATGAGAAGCGCCAGATAGTACATTGAGCCGCCTATCGTCCCCAACGCCGAGACTGTGATGAACACACCACACTGTACAATCAGTACGAGAATTGCAGGTATAGCAAGCGAACGGAAAGTCAAAGCAACCACGACGAAAATGGACACCGCCGTAAGCAGCGTTATAATCAGCTGCTCTCTGCCGAATCCGGATTCCATTTCAGCTACCATAATGCTGTTACCGATAAGATGGTATTCTCCGGACAGCTTTTCATCGCATAACTTGATCATCTCCTTTACAAATGCCGAGGTTTTCTCTGACTCAATCGGCAGCTTGGTCGTGACAGTCAGTCGTGAATGTGCTTTGCCTTTGAGTTGTTGCACCCCGTCGTCGAGAAGCTTCTTCGCATTTGCAATGCCGGCTTTCTGCTCGTTGGTTAACAGGGTGGAAAACAACGGCTCGGAAGCCAGCTTTTCAATATGGTATACCAGAGCCCACGGAGACATTGTGTTATGTGCGTTTCCCGGTTTAAGGCTTGCGCTGTACAGATATAGCAGTTTCACCGTGTTCTCGTTGAATTTATCGCTTATCTTCCCGACAAACTCAGCCATTTCCTTGTCCGTGAATTCTTTACCGCCGACGACAGCGTCAGCAATCACCTTCGTCTGGTACAGCGTTGTCTTTGCTGCTTCGTCAAACATTACGGCATATTCGGGCTTGGGGAGAACATTGTCCGTTAAGAAAGAAACAAACTCATAAAGCGACATGGTTTTATCCGGCGTATATTCCGTCTCATAGCGAAGCATAAAGAGTTGTGTCACCTGTTCCGCTTCCATGCCGAGAGTCTGCGCGAGTGCGGCAGGCGGCATAGGAGCCGTCAGGGCGCTTTTTTCGGTTAGGGGCTTCAGCACGGCAAGCTGTCCCGCAGCAGCTTCATCTATATAGCCGGAGAACATCGGATCAATTGCCACTGTATCCGAAAGGAATACAATGAAATCAGACAATGTCATGGGCTCTGTCTTGCCGTTTGCATGATAGTGGTAATAAACGATGTTCAGCAGCTTCTCGTCAGTCTGCAAATTCTCGCCTATCTTCGAGAGCATTTCCGACATTTCTTTTACCGTACATTGCTTGCCAATAGTCGTGGGATAGGAAATGATGTTCTTTACATCGTCCTTCTTTTGCAAAACCGCTACAATATCCGCAATTTTGCCCTCATCCGCATTGTCATAAAGCAGAACAATTGTATTGTCCTTTGGAAAAACATCGGCAATCGGATCCTTTGCGGCAAGAGTGTAAACGGTTTTCGTGTCGCTCTGCAGGTATCCTGTGATAAGAAAGAGCACGATGAACAGTGCCGCGATAACGCCGCGATAACGGTAGCTGAAACCGCCCAACACCGCCGAAAGACCTTTCTTGTGCGCTTTTTTCGCCCGTTCTTTCTTTTCGGTCTTTTCAATCAGCTTATGCGACAGTAAAATAAGCGCCGGAAGGACGGTGAACACACACAGCATACTGAACGCAACACCTTTTGCCAACACAATGCCGATGTCTGCGCCAATCTTGAAGCTGATAAATATGAGAACCAACAGTCCGACGATAGTGGTTACGGCACTGCCTGTAATAGAGCCGGAAGCGGCGCACAGGGCGTTTGCCATCGCCTCTTTACGGTCATCGACCTTGTTCAGCTCCTGCCGGTAACGGTTCATCAGAATGATGGAATAGTCCATCGACAGTGCAAGCTGCAGTACCGCCGCAATGCCGAAGCTTACGTCCGAAATCTCTCCGAGAAAGAAATTCGTTCCGAGATTCAGTACAACGGCAATACCGATTGTGAGAAGGAACAGTATCGGCTCAAAATATGAGCCGCATGAGATGAGCAGAACGACAAGAATGATTCCGAACGCTGCAAGGTACACCGAAAGCGGAATATCCGGCGCCGAAGTATCGTCGTTTTTTACAGTAACTTCATAGCCGGAGAATTTTTCTGTAACCTGCTTTTCAATGACTGTTTCCTCCTCGGTGTCATATCCGTATTTGGTGTTCAGAATATAAAGGGTATATTCACCGCTGTTGTAGTCACTGCTGTCCCGGTCATAGGACACGCTGTCCACATTTTCAATTGCGGCAAGTGCATCCTTTACTTCCGCCTTCTTCTCGCTGCTGAGCCCCTTGAACATCACACGAATGGTATAGGAATCTTCCTCTGCCGGAAACTCTTTTTTCATAAGAGAAAGTCCCTGCCTCATTGAGGAATTGTCCGGGAGATATTTGCTCATATCCGAATTTACACTGACCTTTGGTATCAGGAAACTGCATACCGCAGTCAATATGAGCATGACGACAAGAATATAAATGCGTTTACTTACAATAAAGTTTGTCAGTCGTTTCATTGGCACACCTCTTCTGTTTTACTGTTGACAAATACATATAAATATAGTATAATTACAAAAAGACATAAAGTCAACAAACTGTTTATTTCAAAGCGCCGCGATATATACATTTACAAGAGTTAATGCGTCGAAATCAACAGATTGTAAGCATTTGTTAGTCAAAAGGGGAACGCATGGAAAACCAAAGAATACGGCTGAGCAAGATGCTGTTAAAGAACGCATTGATGAAATTGCTTGAGGAAAAGCCGCTTGAAAAAATCACCATCTATGAATTATGTGCCGAAGCTCAACTTAACCGTGTCACCTTCTATAAATACTATGGCAGTCAATTTGAGCTTTTGACCGACATTGAAAATGACTATTTCCGTAAGTTGGAGGAAATCCTGACCGGTGACGGTGCCACGGGAGAGGACTGCCTGTGCCGGATGCTGGAAGTACTTCTTGACGATGAAGAGCACTTCAAGGTTCTTATCAACGCTCTGCCGGATAAGAATTTTTCCACTAAACTGTTCGATTTGCCCACTATCAGAAAGCAGCTTGATATGGCGATCCCCGAAACATTTTCAGAGGAGGAAAGGGAACAGCTAAAGCTGTTTTTCTATCAGGGCGGGTATGCGGTAATCAGGGAATGGCTCAACCGGGAGAACAGGCAGCCGCCCAAGCGAATGGCGGCGTTTCTCAATGCTTTTATAGGAAAGCTGACGAAGTGAAGAATAAAACGGGAAAACCGACCCTGCGGACATTTCGTATTGCATTCATAATGCCGGTTTCTGAATTTGCGCCGGTGAGCCATAAGACGAGCCCCCTGCCTTATCACAATCAGACATAACAAAAAGGGTGTACTGTATCAAAAGCGATGCAGTACACTCTTTGTCAATATGATGAAATATGTAATCGGCAGATGCATGCCGGTAAGCTTTTTATTAAAACGCCTTCGCTAATCCGTTTGTGTGTCCGAGGGAAACCTCACGGCAATCGTCGTCCCCTTTTCCGAGCTTTCCTCAACACGAACCTCGCCGCCGTGCAGTGTGACGATTTCCCACACCAGCGATAGTCCCAATCCCACGCCGCCGTTTTCGCGGCTTCTGGATTTGTCTACACGGAAGAAAGGCTGAAAAATGCTTTCTCTGTATTGCTCGGGCACCCCGCAGCCGGTATCAGAAACTCGTATAATAAGCCGTTTTTCTTCTTCTGTTACAGTAATGCGCACTATCCCGTCCGGACGGTTGTATCGTATGGCGTTTTCGGTAAGATTAAAGAGCAGACGATAGATCAGCGTGTCACTGCCGGTCATGGTACCATCGCCTGTACTTTCAAGGATTATTCCGTTCTTCTCTGCAAGCGGTGTAAGGTCGGCAAAAATCTCCTCAATCATCGGGGCAATCTCTATGCGATCGTTACACGGCACCGTCCTAAGCTCGCTCATCTCAAGCAAAGCTTTTGTCATCTGCGTCATCCGTTCGGTCTGCTCACGTAGCAGACGAAGAAAGCCCGCCGTTTCCGGCAACACCTTGGGATGCTCGGTGGAAAACAGCTCAAGCTGTGCCTGCATCAGAGCAAGCGGCGTGCGCAATTCGTGCGCGGCGTTTCCGGTGAACTGCCGTTGTGCGGCAAAGCCCTCGTCAAGACGGTCAAGCATCTGATTGAAGGACTTGCTGAACTGCCGGAACTCCGGGAGGACATCTTCAGCCATCTTCATGTCCGACAGATTGTTCGGCTGAACCTTTTCCACCTGAGAAGTAAAAGCGCGCAGGGGATTTAGTGCGCGCCCGCTTAAAAAGTATGCAAGCACACCGCCAAGCAATGTTACCACTGCCGTGATACACCAGTTGGTAGCGATAAAGGATTCCTGCGCACCATGAATGATGATAGTCAGCTCTTGGTCAAGCTTTTCGCGCTCGGGGTCGAAAAAATCCGGCTCTCCCTGGTCCATATCTCCGTAGTTTGTAATATGAGAACTTATGGAATCCATATAGTGCCTACCGGAATAGCTGAGAAGGAGATTCATTGCGACACAGGTCATGCAGGTTAGAAATGCGGTCATCAGGGTGATTCGCCATTGCAAGGACAGCTTTTTCATGATTTTCCTTCCTCCATAACGTATCCTTCGCCTATGCGATTCCGTATTGGGTCATAGCCAAGAGCGGCACGCAGTTTTTTTCGCAGTGCGGAAATATGTACACGGATCGAATTGCTGAAATTATCCACGCTGTTATCCCACACATGGTCGATAAGCTCCTCTTGGCTGACCGGTCGTCCCTGGTTTAGCAGCAGATATTCAAGTATCCCGATTTCTTTTCGGGTGAGGGTCAACGCTTGTCCGTCCGTCGTAGCGGTACGGGATTTGGTGTCAAAAGCGACCCTTCCACAGGTTAGAATTACATCACTTTGCGTAAATTGTCGACGGGTCAGGCTGCGTATCCTCGCTTCGAGTTCATCCAGATGAAAGGGTTTGGAAAGATAATCATTGGCTCCTGCGTCCAGCCCTTCCACTTTGTCTGCAACCTCACTGCGTGCCGAAAGTATCAGCACCTTGGTGTCTCTGTCGGTCTGACGGAGCGTCCGAAGTACAGTCATACCGTCAGCTCCCGGAAGATTCAGATCCAAAAGCACAAGATCGTACCGCTCCGAGCAGAGCAGTTCGATTGCGTTGTTCCCGTCATAGCAAAAATCCACACTATATGCAAGGCGACGCAGACTACGGACAATTGTCTCGCAAAGGGAACGTTCATCTTCGATTACTAAAATATGCATCAAAACCTCCTTGTACTGAGTGTTCTTTTTGCTTTATTATACCACAAGAATATAAGATTTTTGTTAAATTTTTGTTCTTAACAGAGATTTTATGCCCGCTGTGCTAAAATAGAGAAGAAGAAAGGGGGGAATCGAATTGGTTCGATCGAAAAAAACCATACTTCAGGTCTTCTTGCTTATCTGCGGGGTGGCAATGCTGTGCTATGGTGCTTTGCGCGGCGAAGCGGACACCGTGTTGAGCAAGGCAATACGATTGTGTTTGGAGTGTGTTGGAATTGGATAAGAAAAAAGTAGAAAAAAGAAAAAGAGAAAAGAAGAAAAAGTCGGGCATATCGCAAAGCATCTCGCGTTTTCGCGGTTGGATCCAGGCGGGAGCAACGTTGCTTACCAACATTCACCTGCCGAATTTTCTGAAGGGAGGAATTTATCAAGGGAAGGGTAAGGCGGTTTGTGTGCCGGGTCTGAACTGCTATTCCTGTCCTGCTGCGTCGGGTGCCTGTCCCATTGGTTCTTTTCAGGCGGTAGTAGGATCATCGAAATTCCGGTTTTCCTATTATATCACAGGATTTCTTATCCTGCTCGGCGTACTTCTGGGACGCTTTATCTGTGGGTTTTTGTGTCCGTTCGGATGGTTTCAGGAACTGCTACATAAGATTCCGACCAAAAAATTATCTACAAAGAAGCTGAAGCCGCTGACCTATATAAAATATGTGGTTTTGCTTGTTATGGTGGTTCTTCTGCCGGTGCTTGTCACAAACGATGTCGGCATGGGTGATCCGTTCTTCTGCAAGTACCTCTGTCCGCAGGGTGTGCTTGAGGGAGCAATACCGCTTGCCGCCGTCAATTCGGGAATTCGTGCCGCACTCGGCGCACTCTTTTCTTGGAAGCTTGGCATTTTGATTGCGGTAGTAGTGCTGAGCGTGCTGTTTTACCGTCCTTTCTGCAAGTGGCTGTGCCCACTCGGTGCATTCTATGCACTGCTCAACAAGGTGTCGCTTCTCGGAATGAAGGTGGATAAACACAAATGCGTTTCCTGCGGGAAATGCGCAAAGGCCTGCAAGATGGATGTAGATGTGACAAAATCTCCAAATCACGCAGAATGCATCCGTTGCGGTATGTGCATTCGTGCCTGTCCCACAAATGCCGTCAGCTTCCGTTACGGTTTCGGCAAGGGAAAGGAATGCGGGTGTCACGCCGCAAAACCGGAAGACAATAAACAAATAGAACAAGAAGAAATTTCAGAAAAGGAGTAAGATCAATGAAAACAACAAAAATTTTAGCCGCGATGACACTCATACTGCTGGTATTCAGCCTTGTTGCATGTGGCACAACCGGAGACGGAAAGAAAAACGACGGAAACAGGAAAAGCGAAATCGCCGCGCTGATAGCAACGGAGCCGAAATCCATGGATGAAGCAACAAAACTGCATCAGCAACTGATGGCACAGGAGACGGCAATTCTGTCCGAGAACAGTGCTCTTTGGGAAAAGGTGTTTATGTCGGCAAACAAGGGTTCGACCATGATTGAGGACGGCAGCAACTACGGCGACTTCCTGCTCAAGACGATCGAAGGAGCAAAGGATCAGTTCAAGGCAGACGAACTGAAGTTGCTTAAAGAAGGTGCCGAACAGATACGCGAGATAGAAAGTAAGCTTACGATATTGGAACAGAAGTATCCCGGATGCGGAAAAAAGCCATCCGACGGCGATATGAGCGTTCCTGCCGAAAACGGTAAACCGACAGAGAAGGGTGACCAAATGAAATTTCCCGCATTTGAAGGAAAGGATTTTGACGGAAATGAAGTGAACAGCAGCACTTTGTTTGCTGGAAATACTGTTACCGTAGTCAACTTTTGGTTTACCACCTGCAGCCCATGCGTTGGTGAGCTTGCCGATCTGGAAGCGCTGAACAAGGAGCTTGCCGAGAAGGGCGGCTCGGTAGTCGGCATCAATTCCTTTACGCTGGACGGTGACAAAACGGCAATATCCGATGCAAAGGATATTCTGACGAAAAAAGGCGTAACCTATAAAAATGTCTGGTTTGATTCAAATGGTGAGGCAGGAAAGTTTACTTCGGAGTTGTATACTTTCCCCACAACCTATGTGGTCGATAAGAACGGCAATATTGTAGGTGAGCCAATCGTTGGCGCTATAACCGGCAAAACGCAGGCAGAAACGCTTCGGAAGCTTATCGATCAGGCGATTGCAAACAGTAAGGGATAATCGCGTTTATTCCTGACCGCGTCTTCCGGAAGCGGAAAACAGCATAAGCAAGAAATAAAAAATGATTTCAAAAGAGTGTGTGCTATATCTCACATGATACGGTACATACGAAGTTTGGATTTTATTATTTTGTGTTCTCCGAAGAGTTCAGCTACTTTACGATGAAAGTATTTTGAGTGACATTTACCGCTAATGTGCTTTTGCAACATTGGCATTTGATGATACCTGAACAACGTCCGGGTAGATCTCTTTTTTCGCTCTTTCACCTGTATTTATCCAGAACAGCTATATATTTGGGATTTTTCAGAAGCTCGGCTCGCCTGCTATCGGTAGCGCCCGTGCGGCAAGCAATGGTATATCGGAGAATATTCTGCCGCGCCCCTTCGGAATAGCTATCAAAAGCCCTGTTCAAAGGCTCGTTTTCGCCCCTCGCTTCTTCCAGCAGTTTCTCTGCGTAAAGATTTTTGTCCATAACGGCGATGATTTGCTCGTCGGTTCCGCCGCGGTAGCAAAGATCGTTCTCTATTCTTCCGAGAAAAGATTCCGCAAGCATCAGGAAGAACGCTTCTTTGGTTTCTCTGTAAGCGTTCAGCATCAGGTTGCCATACAGAATGGCGCGGCCCACTTTCTCCGAAATCGACAGCGCGGGATCGAAGAACACGGTTCGTCCAAGTTTGTCTGCCGCAAAATCACCAAGCTCATACATGTTTTTCCGCACGTGAAAATAGTATTCGTCCGTGTCCTTTGCGAACAACTGCTCGGTTTTCTGCCCGCTTGTGGTATACCAATCCGCGAACTTTGTCTGATATATCCGGAGTGCTTCGTCCGTCTTTCCCTCCGCGTGAAGAATTTTGGCGCGCATGTTCCATGCGTTCAGCCGCAACGCTTCTTCGGTGCAACCGCCCAGAATCTTTTCGCAGATTGAAAGAAATTCCTCCTTGTGTTCTATCAGAACCGTCGGGTTGTTGTCTGCCATATCACCTCCGATATTCCACATATAGTAATGCATGATCCGATAGTCGTTCGGATAATCATGATATGCCTTTACGATAATTTCACGTCCTTTGCTATCTTTCCAATGCTTTCTGTAAAGAGCGATTGTTTCATCAATATCAGCCTGAACTTTTTTCTGATCGTATCCCATAAGCTCGTCAAGTGTTACTTCAAAGAAATACGCCAACGGCTGAAGAAGTGTAATGTCGGGATACGTTTCGCCGCGCTCCCACTTGCTCACTGCGGCGCACGTGACGTTCATTGCCACAGAGAGCTGCTCCTGGGTAATATTTTTTGCTGTACGCAAACGTTTTATATTTGCGCCGATAGTCATTTCCATAACTGTACCTCCGCTAAAACCAAAATAGTAAGCCGACGTCTGCTTCCAATGTTATTATAGCATAAAATAGTTTTTTGAAAAGGCATTGTTGGGATATATGGGATTAACCGCAGGTTAAAAAAATATACTGCGAGAATAATTGCAGTCATAGATAAAGTCGGAGCCGGCTGTGTAGCGAACCTAAAAATGGCAGGTATTCGGTAATGCCTCCCGGATTTGAAAGCGATATCTTTTTTGGCGGCGCGATACAAAAACGGACACTACCGTATGGGTCGTGTCCGTTTTTTTGACTGCGATACAGAAATTCATGAAGCCCGTTTTCGCGGAAAAAGAGGAAAAATATCATTGACCTATTGCAAAAAAGCGTTCTCTGTAATATAATAGTGACTGCATATCATTATTGACAATATCCGCAGGCGCGGGTTTTCGGAGGAAATCCAAAATGGCAACGCATTCTTCTGCCGTTCACAAAGAACGCGGCGAGATACAAATGACGCAAGGCTCTCTTTGGAAAAATATGCTCTTTTTCAGCATTCCGCTTATGCTGTCGCAACTTTTGCAGGTGCTTTTCAATATGGCGGACGTTGCGGTCGTAGGCAAATTTTCAAGTGCGGAAGCCTTGGGAGCGGTCGGCTCGACGACGACGCTTGTAACGCTTTTCACGGGCTTTCTCATCGGAATGGGAAGTGCCGTCAACGTTGAGGTCGCGCGCCATCTCGGCGCAAAGGACAAAGCGCGCACAGCCGCTTCCGTCCGCACATCGTTTGTGATATGTCTTGCGACGGGCGTCATTATCATGGCTCTTTGCCTCCTTTCCGCACGTTTTATGCTGGAACTGCTCGGAACAAAGGACGACCTTATAGAGGGCGCCGTGCTCTATTTCCGCATCTATGCGCTCGGAATGCCGGCTCTCGGCATTTTCAACTTCGGCAACGGCGTACTCAGCGCAAACGGTGATACGAAGCGACCGCTTACATATCTTATGATTGCGGGCATTCTGAACGTTCTTTTTAACCTGTTTTTTGTCATCGTTTGCGATATGGCGGAGGACGGCGTTGCGCTTGCCAGCATCATCACGCAGTATGTTTCCGCGGGACTTATTCTTATACACATGGGACGGCAGGAGAACGACTGCACATTCCGTTTCCGTGACCTGAAAAAGGGGCTTGACAAATTCGAGGGAAAACATATTCTTGGTCTCGGTATTCCCGCAGGTCTCCAAAATGCCGTTTTTGCAGTAGCGAACCTGTTTATACAGGGCGCTGTCAATTCCTTTGATTCCGTTATGGTCGAGGGAAATTCCGCCGCAGCAAACGCAGATGCGATAATCTACAACGTTATGGCGGCATTTTATACAGCCTGCGCTACATTCATGGGGCAAAATCTCGGGGCGAAAAAACAGGAACGCGTACTGAAAAGTTATTTTATCGGCATTACATATTCTTTCGTTGCAGGGGCGGTATTCGGCGGAGCTTTGTTCCTGTTCGGAAGAGAGTTTTTGTCCATGTTCGCCAATGACGAAGCGGTTATTGAAGCGGGGCTTCAACGAATAAAAATAATGAGTTTTTCCTATGCCGTCAGCGCGTTTATGGACTGCACGATAGCCGCCTGCCGAGGTATCGGCAAGAGCCTTGCGCCCACCGTCATTGTTATTATGGGCTCGTGCGTATTCCGTGTGGCGTGGATATATACCGTTTTCGCCCATTTTCATACGATACCGTCCCTGTATCTGCTGTATATTTTCTCATGGACTATCACGGCAGTTGCGGAGATCGCATATTTCACCGTCAGTTACAAAAAAACAGACAGACTTCAATTTTCGGAAAGTTGCAATACATAGACAGCCGAAAAGGGCTCCCTTTTTCGGCGGCGCAAACAAAGAACGGACACTACCCTTTCGGAAGTGTCCGTTCTTTGTTTTTATTAGGAAATGCCTTTCAGATATACTGTAACGAGTTCGCCCTCTTTGGCGAGTTCGTCTGCTGTTTCCGAACAGGCGGTTGCCTGAAACACGGGAAGATTCGCGCCGTCATTAATAAGGTTCATAAAAAGGCAATCACTGTCAGCACAGGCAACGGCAAGCGCGTCGGTGTTCAGAGCTTTCGAAAACGGGTGAAGAATTTCGGCGAAAGTCTGTTTGTCGCCGATTTCCAGCACGTCCGAAAAAACGGTTATCCAGTTGCTGTTGTCGGACGTATAAATATACGCCGTATCGTCGGCGTCATCACCGTTTTCCGTCAGCTGTTACCCTTTGCCTTTGAGATATTCAGTAAATTCGTTCTTAACCGAACCGACATCCGCCGTTTCGTTTTTTCTGATATGGAGATTGTTGAAAAACGCTCCCATAATACACCTCAAAATCCTTTTTTATTCTGTTTATTCGGGCTGTTCGCCCGTAATTTCTCTTCCTATCTGCTTGAATCTGTCAAAGAAGTTTTGCCAATATCCCTGTTCGGTGATTTCTTTCATGCCGTAAAAACCGAGATGTTCGCCTTTCCAGCAAAACGTCATCAAGCCGCCCTTGTGTTCTTCGCCGTCGAGGAACTCTTTCATTCCGTTCAGATGCGCAAGCAACTGATTTTCCATAAGTCTGACGGCAGGCATACTCTTGTCCGCAGTCGTATATGCCCACGGGATATACCAAATGCGGCAAGCGGCGGGCAGTTCAAGTTTCATTTTTTCGTTTATGCGCTCGTACTTATCTTTATACGTTTCAAAATCCCAATACATATCGTAGGCGGCGTCCGTGATATATGTCGAATACTGTTTTGTCATATGTCCGTTGGTCACGCCGTCGTTGTATTCGGACGGAACTATTCCCTCAACCGCAAAACAGATGAAGTAGCGTTTGCCGAACGTGTCGTGATTGTATTTTGAAAAGTCATAGATGTTTTTGACGGAAAAGCGGTTGAGCAACGGCTCATCCATATAAAAACCGAGGAAGTAATTGAACGCGCCCTCTTCGCGCACGGTCGCAACGACCTTGTCCATTTCGCTTTGCCAATCTTCGGCAATCGCCATATAGCGTTTGCCCCACTTATCTTTGACAATTCCTCTTTCAAGGAACTGGGTGTTTATCCAAAATGCGTTGCCGTTCTTTATCGCAAGGCGTATCTGTCCCGCAAGGTCGTCTTGTGCATAAGCGGAAAGAATCACGCAGTTGATGTAGTCCGTTCCCTCGACATCTTCGGAGTTTGCAAAGTCAAGCCCCGGGGAGCAGTAAAGCCCGTTCATGACATCGGGAACATCGAAAACAAACTGTCCGTTTTCATCGCGTTCGCGCTCCGGTTCGGGCGCTGTGGGTGTTTCGGTCGTTTCTTCGGTTCGTTTGCTCACAGTGCACCCAGCCAAAAACGTGCAAAAAACGGCGGCAAGCAGCAACATTGCAAAGAATCTTTTCATCTTCATTACCTCTCCAATTTGAGTTCCGAGCCGAGCATGGTGCCTTTACTTTCACAAAGATATGCGAAAACGCGGAAGTCCTCCATATCAAAGTCGAAGTGAAGAGCGTAAATATCTATCTTTTTACCGCGCATATTTTCATCGACGCGGATATAGTGCGAGGATTTGTGCGAGCATTCAACAACCCAATGTCCCCACCAGTTGACGGGGTGTGCGGGCGCACGGTCAAAGCAGCCGATATATTCCCCGTCGCAAACGGCAGCGACATAAAGGCTGTCGTTACCGTAAATATCGTCAACCGCAACGGTTATAAAAGCATCGGACGACGCGTCGGAGGAAACTTCGACCGTGAGTTTGCGAGTGCTTACAATGCGGTCAAAATCCTTGAATGCGGCAAGCATATTGCTTGCTTTCGGAGTTCCGACATCGAGTTTTTTGCCGTCCTTATAAAATTCAAGCGCGTGGATATGGTCGGGCGGCGAGGGCAGACGAAGATAGCGGAACGGCGCGGCGGCGGAATAAACAAGTTCAACGCGAGCGCCTTTGTCATATATCTTTCTGTCCACATTCTCTATCGGGAACGGCTCTTCGGCGCGGCGGAGTTCCTTTTTCGAAACAAGCGGCATATCGTGCCACAAAACGCGATCCCTCGAGGTCTGTCCCAAGTCGGGGAAAACATTCGGAACGCAACCCTCAGAGCCCTCATCGGCGGCAAAAACCTCGATGCGAACGCTGTCCGCAAGGATTTCTTTGCCGAGATCGACGCGCAGGCAGCCGTTCTTTATGCGACGGCCGTATTTTCTCGAACGCGCGTCATAAAACGTCTCGTCCTTGCCGTCAAACATATATTCGGGGTCGCAGCCTCTTATCCAATAGCCCTCCTGACCGAAAAATGCGTTTCTGGCGGCTTCGACTTCGGGATATTTCGTCTTGCCCGCGCGGATAAGGGACTGCATTTCAAGGCTGTGTCCGTCCGTGGCAAAGCAATCCGCCTCATAAAGCGCTTCCGCGAAGTCGGGAGTGTCGCAGAGTTCGAATTTTCCGAGATACTCGGGTTCTTTATTTATAACGTTCACATTTATTTCCGTGCCGTCAGCAAGCAATTCGGGCGTCTTTTCGCCGTCAAGAGAGGCGGACTTGAAGCCCGGCGAAAGCACGCGGACATTGCCGTTTGCGCGGGCGATGTTCACGGTTACGGGGCTGCCCGCAACGTCGCGAACAACTTCGTAATCGCAGTTCGAAAGCAATATATCGTCAACCCCGTCAACGGAAGCAACGACAAGACAGGTGCGGAACTGTGCCACGGGCACACGGACGATATCGCCCTTTTTGAACGTGCCCAGCAGACGCTGCGTCGGGTGATACTGCACAACGGTTATATCGCCGTCGGCGGAAAGACCTATTGTCTCATCAAGACGGATAACCGCCTCAAACGGCTTCCATTCAAGGTTCTTGAAAGTCATAACACGGGTTCTTGCGTCGCCCCTGCTCACGGCGTTTTCGCCGAAGCGGCAAACATCATCGTCTTTGAGCGGGAAGCCCTCGACAAGCTGTTTTCTGTATTTTGCGGCAAGATTGTATATACGCGCAAGACGCGGGAACTCATCGTCACGCAGCAGCGCGGGAGTTCCGTATATCTCGGGAGAAAGTATAAGCGCACGGGAGAAAGCCTGAACAACAAGTTCATCTTCAAAGTAATCAAGGCAGGACGAAAGGCAAACGCCGTGGTCCTCCGTCAGACGGAGCATATCGGGAACAAGTCCGCGGCGAAGTCCGCACTCACGGTGATGCGGCGCGCAGTTTCTGTTGCGGATAAGTACGTCCGTATACGATTCAAGCCCTTCCCAAAGAAACGTTGTCGCGAAACGCTGCGCGTCGCCGATATTGAGACGGTGAATAAGCACGATGAGTTCCGGGCAGATCTTGCGGCATTCAATAATCGTTTTTTCAAACATCGGTATCTTTTCGGGGCGTATATCGCCGCCGACAAGGTCGAATTTCAAAAGCCCAGCCTCATATTTTTCAACAAGGTCGATTATCTGGCGGGAACGCTTTTCGGCATCCTCTTCCGTTTCGCCGAAACCGTCCGGACCGCACCAATAGCCGAGCTTTATGCCGAGCTCTCTCGCCCTTTCCGCGACTTTTGAAAAGCCGTTCGGGAAGTTCTTTTTGAACTGTTCGTTTTCGGGGTCGAAAAACTTATAATCGGGGGAATCGAAATTTCCCGCGTCGAAAGCGTAAATTTCGATATTCATACCGAACTCGCGTTTAAGCCACGCGAAAAAATCGAGGTTCGTCAGAGTGATCTCCTCGGTCGTTCCGTCGTTGTTGTGGTTCACCCACGAAAAATATTGCGGCACGCTGAGGCTTTTTTCGGTTTTTCCTTTTGTGTTTTCCATCAGTTGTCCTCCTCTTCCGGAATTTCCGAAGCTGTCTTGTTGCGGTTGAACAGTTCGGCTATGCGGGCAAAAAATGACTTTTTTTCATGTTCAAAGCCGTGTACCCAGTCCGAACGTTTGTAATAGATCATATATATTATCGAACTGATACCCCACGTTATCGGGTAAGCCCAATAGATATAACTTATGTCGTGGAAAAGATGAACGACAGCCTCGATGTAGATTATTCTGAACACGCACCAAACGGAAAGCATAATTGTCATCGGCACAAACGCCTTGCCCGCGCCGCGGCATATTGCGGCTATCGCGTGCGAGAACGCAAGCAGGCAGTAAAACAGCGCAACCGTGCGAGCCTGACGGACTCCGAGATCAAGCACTTCGGGCGTCGAGTCGAAAAATCCGACAAGCGCGGGGGCGAAAATATAGTTCAGAACGCCTATGACCTCTGCGGCTATGGTCGCCGCCAAAATCCCGAAACGCGCGCCCTTTTTGGCGCGGTCGAACTCTCTCGCGCCGAGGTTCTGGCTGATAAATGTCGTGGTTGCCATATTGAAGCTCGTTATCGGCAAAAACGCGAAACCCTCTATCTTGGCATGAACGCCGTAACCCGCGGTCGCGAATTTTCCGAAGGAGTTTATCTGCGTCTGAACAATAACGTTGGCAAAGCCGATAACGGAGTTTTGTATGCCGGACGGAAGCCCGTAACGAACTATCTCTATCATCATGTCTTTGTGAAAACGTATTTTGCGCAAAGAAACGCTGTATATCTGCCCTTTTTTCATCAGCTGAATACAGCACAAAACGACACTTGCAGCCTGAGATATGACCGTTGCGACGGCAGCCGACCAAACGCCCCACTTGAACGCGCCGACAAAAAGCACGTCGAGCCCGACGTTCAGAACGGACGAAAAAATAAGATAATAAAGCGGTCTGCGGCTGTCACCGACCGCGTTCATGATGCCGCGGCAGACGTTGTACATTATCATCGCGATCGCGCCGAGGAAATAATAACGGAAATATTCCGTTGCCTGAGGCAAAACCGACGGGTCAGTTTTCATCCACCGCAAAAAAGTCGGGGTGAACGCAACACCGAAAACGGTCAGTATAACGCTGCTCACAAGCCCGAACGCGATGTTCGTATGTACCGCGCGAGATATGTTGTCCGCGTCACGCGCGCCGAAATAGCGGGATATAACGACACCCGCGCCCATGGAGGTGCCCATAAAAAAGCTTATCAATAAAAAAATCAGTGTTCCCGACGAGCTGACGGCGGCAAGCGCGTCCGTGCCGAGGAACTTGCCGACGATAAAAGTATCGGCGGTATTGTAAAGTTGCTGAAATATCTGACTTAAAAGAACGGGCATGGCAAACGCGACCATGTGACCGTAAGGATTCCCCTGCGTCATATCGCGCGTTATCTTCGCCGTTTCGACTTTCTTCTGGTGTGCGCTCATAATTTTCCTTTGCTGATATTGATTTTCCTGTGTTTTTGTGGTATACTTATTCAAATACGGGCGATATTTGTTCATTCTATCTTATTTATATCGCCGCTAAAAGGAGACATTGGTTTTGGGAAAGATAAAATATCTGTGCGGTCGTATCTTTTCGATGCACTTTGATAAGATGTTCGAAAAGATAGACGACATACATAAAAAGACCGGAAAGAGCAAAATTTATCTCTTTTTCGATATGATAAACTGCGGTCTGAAATATCAGGCGGGTTACATGGACTATTGGCTGTTTGAGATGTACGACCTGAATCGCGCGCAGCGAAAGACCGTTGTTACAAGGGGCATCAACAACGCGTTTATCAAGCGTTTCAACGACCCCGCGTATATGAAATACATCGACGACAAACTCGAATTCAACCGCCGTTTCGAAAAGTTTCTTAAACGCGATTGGCTCGATGTTCACACCGCAACGGACGAACAGCTTGCCGCTTTCTGCGAAAAACACTCAACGTTTATGGCAAAGCCCGAAAACGGAATGTGCGGCAAAGGTATTCAAAAGCTGAATTTTTCCGATTTTGACAGCGTTGAAGCTCTGCGCAAGCATCTTGTCGAAGCAAATCTCATGCTGCTTGAAGAGCCCGTTGTTCAACACCCCGACCTTATGCGCCTGCACCCCAATTCGGTCAACACCTGCCGTGTCATAACAATAGCGAAGGACGGCAAAACACGCGTCGTTGCGGCATATCTGCGCATAGGCAACGGCAAATACGTTGACAACTTCAACAGCGGCGGCATGGTTGTGCCGATAGAAGAAGACCGCGGCGAGATAATTTATCCCGCGCTTGACAAATCGGGCAACCTTTACGAAAAGCACCCGATGACGGGCGTTTCCATAAAAGGATTCAAAATCCCGCTTTGGGATGAAGTGATAAAACTCGTATGCGAAGCGGGACAGGTAGTTCCGCAAGTCGGACTTGTGGGCTGGGACGTCTGCGTGACGGAAAAAGGTCCGCTGCTTATCGAGGGCAACGAATTTCCGGGACACGACATCTACCAACTCCCGCCGCACCGAACGAACGGCATCGGCGTTCTTCCGAAGTTCAAACGCGCCATAGACGGGGAATAAAGCGAAAATTTTCGCAAGTCAGAGGCTAAAAGTCCGTAACGTTCAAATATTTTACCGCAATCGGTTTTTATCGCAATATTAAAATTTTATCCGTGAAGACGGAGGGTATATCGCTTGATATACCCTCCTGTTTTTCTGTTTACAGAACAGCAAAGACAAGATATGCCAGTCCTCCGATAATAAGAAGGACTCCGACAGCGGGAAGAAACAGCGTCAGGAACGCCGAAAAGACCATTGCAAACCGATCGCCCTTTTCAAGCGGTTCTTCTCTTAACTTTTCTTCTTTTTCGGCGTCTGCTTTTTTAGGAAGTCTGCGCCATGCCTTAAAAATCATCTTGCGTTCGTTGTCTTCTTGACGTCGAACAGATAGTTTCCGTTCTCGTCAACTTTTTTGGCGTCCGCGAAATGGCAGGCAACGAAGTGTCCCGGTTCAACCTCCGTCAGCGGCGGCGGAACGACTTTGCACTTATCGCAAGCCATAAAGCAACGTGTATGGAACTTACAGCCCGAGGGCGGATTTATCGGCGATGGGATATTGCCTTCAAGGATAATTCTTTCCTTTGTAAGGCTGTCCGGGTCGGTCGTCGGAATGGACGAAAGCAGCGCTATCGTGTACGGGTGGCGCGGATCGTTAAAGATAACGTCCGTGGGCGCAACCTCCACCATGTTGCCGAGATACATAACGCCGATACGGTCGGAAATATAACGAACGACCGAAAGGTTATGTGAAATGAAAAGATACGTCAGTCCCTCTTTTTCTTTCAGTTCCTGCAACAGGTTGATTATCTGCGACTGAATGGAAACGTCAAGCGCCGAAACGCACTCGTCGCAAACGACGAACTTCGGTTTAACGGCAAGAGAGCGCGCAATACAGATTCTCTGACGCTGACCGCCCGAGAACTGGTGCGGGTATCTGTTGTACATATAATTCTGCAAGCCGCACGAATTCATTATTTGGAAAACGTACTCCTGCATTTTTTTAGAGCCGCGCTTGAAGAACTTATGCGTTACAAGTCCCTCTTCGATTATCTGACCTACGGTCATACGCGGGTTCAGCGACGAATACGGGTCCTGGAAAATGACTTGCAGGTCTTTTCTCAGAAGACGCATTTCGGTATACTTCAATCTTCTCAGATCGACGCCGTCGTCAAGCATTGCTTCGTATTCGGCAAACTCTTCGTCGCCCGCATACTTTGCTTTCTGTTCGTCTATCGAAAGCTGGATTTTTGCCGCTTCGCCGAGCAACTTTTCTTTGTCCGATTCAAGCGGAGCCTTGGCTTTTTTGAGTTTTTCAATCTTTTTCTTTGCGGATTCCGCTTTTGCCGTATTTTCCGAAAGATCGGCTTCAAGTTCGGAGATGTCGAGGTCGATATCGTCTATCTCCTCCTGAATCTTTTCCGCCTTAAAGGTCAGACGGTACTTCGAAAGAAGCATATCCGCGCCTTTTTTCGTGTCACGGACGGTGAATCCGCCGAGAATTTTGGAAACATTGTCAAGCGCGGTTTTGGCGTTGCAAGCCGCAAGATTCTTGTCTTGCAGGTCAAAGAACGTTGCGGCATCGCCCTTTTCGTCGCACTCTTTTGCAAGTTTGTCTGCGTGCTCCTGCGCTTTATGATATTCCGCAACATATTTTTCGGCATTTTTCAGGGTGTCTATAACATATTCGGGGGCAACTGTGTCAAGCGTTCTGCCGTAATACATAGTGCTGCCCGCGGTCTGTTCGTAAAGTTGGAGAAGCACACGTCCGAGCGTAGATTTTCCGCAGCCGGACTCACCGACGAGACCGAACGTTTCGCCCTTATAAATGTTGAGGGTTATATCCTCGTTTGCTCTGTTGTATACCTGTTTGGAGAAGACGGACGCCTTCGGCATCGGGAAATACTTTTTAAGATTCGTAATCGACAGTAATTTCTGCATGAGCGGCGCTCCTCCTTTCTTCTTTATCCGGATAGAAGCAGCGAACAAGTTGGTTGTCCGCAACCTTTGCCAGCGGCGGCTCTTCCTCTATACATCTGCGCGTGCAATATTTGCAGCGGGGCGCGAATTTGCAACCTTTCGGCAGATCGAGCGGGTGAGGCACAACGCCGGGAATCGGGTCAAGTTTCTTTCTGTCGTCGTTAAGACGCGGAATGGAATACATCAGACCCTCCGTATACGGGTGGCTCTTCTTGCAGTCCGTAAAAATAACTCTTGCGGGAGCCTGTTCAACAACCTGACCGCAGTACATAACAACAACGTCGTCCGCCATCTCGTTGATAACTCCGAGGTCGTGCGTGATAAACATTATCGCGGTGCCGTTTTCTCTTTGCAGGTCGTTCATCAGACGGAGTATCTGCGCCTGAATGGTAACGTCAAGCGCCGTGGTCGGTTCGTCCGCTATAAGAATGTCGGGTTTGCAGGCAAGCGCCATGGCTATCATAACACGCTGACGCATACCGCCCGAAAGTTGGTGCGGATATTGTCTCGCAACAACTTCAGGGTTCGGTATCTGAACCGCGCGGAGCATTTCGATACATTTTTCCGCCGCTTCTTTCTTCGACATATTCTGGTGAATCATAAACGGTTCGGAAAGCTGTCTTTTAACCGTAAAGACGGGGTTCAAGCTCGTCATCGGCTCCTGGAAGATGACCGATATACGGTTGCCGCGGATATGATACATCTGCTGAGTGGAGAACTTTGAAAGGTCTTTGCCCTCGAATTTGACAGTACCGCCGGCAATATATCCGTTTGCGTCAAGCAGACGGAGTATACTCATGGCGGAAACGCTCTTGCCCGAGCCGGATTCGCCCACGATGCCGAGCGTTTTTCCGCGATAGATCGAATACGAAACGTCGTTTACGGCTTTTACTGTGCCGTTTCTTGTTTTGAAGAACGTGTGGAGATTCTGAACTTCAAGCAAAGGCTCTTCGTTCGGATGTGTTGTTTTTTCGATATTTTCAGCCATTATTTCTCCACCTCCGATTTCGGGTCAAGCACGTCGCGAAGCGTGTCGCCGATTATGTTTATGCAGATAACGACGATAGACAGGAACAGCGCGGGGAACAGCCATCTCCACCAGAAGTTCTGAATAACCTGCGAGTTCTTTGAGCCGTCGAGCATATTGCCCCAAGTCGGGCGCGGAAGCTGAACGCCGAAGCCGAGGTACGAAAGCGAGGACTCGGTAAGCATACAACCCGCGAAATCGAGCGTTACCGTTACAAGAATAACGGAAACAATGTTCGGCAGAATGTGCTTGAACGCTATGCGGCTTTCACGGACACCCATTGAACGCGCGGCGGTAACGAATTCCTTTTCGCGCTCCGCAAGTATCTGCCCGCGGACAAGTTTTGCAAGACCGGTCCACGAAAGGAGTCCGAGGATTATCATGATTATAAAGATACGGGTATTCTCTTTGACGTCCGAATATTTCAGAACGGCGGAAAGAACAAGCGCAAACGGCAGGAACGGGATAGCGCCGAATATTTCGGTAACACGCATAAGGATCATATCTACCGCGCCGCCGAAGTAGCCGGAAAGACATCCGATGATGATACCGATTATCGTGGAAACGATAACGGCAACGGCGCCGATGGACATGGTCATCATACCGCCGTTCATAAGACGGTTGAACACGTCACGACCCATTTCGTCGGTACCCATAAGGTAGCCTTTAAGACCCCAGTTGCCGACGTTTTTGCCGTCCTTGAAAGCATAGTTCTGGAAACCGGAAGCGAATACGGTGTCAACCGAACCGGCATCTGCGAGAGACGAGGGAATATCGCACTGATTTCTGTAACTCTGTCCCCAGCAGTAAACTCTGCCCTGCTCGGTAACAGCCGTGTAGTGTCGGGTACCCGCGGAGATGGAAACTATCTTATCTCCGTCCGCAACGGTGGGAACTTGTTCTTTCATTCCGACAAGAACCACTTCGCCGTCGTCAAGAAGAAGAGCCAAAGATGTTCCGGTTGCGGCAATGTCAACGCATTTGCGGTTGCCTATCGCGTCTTCAACGGAAAGATTGGCGTTGATGTAATCGAATTTTGTGCTTCTGCCTCTGACGAATTTTCCGTTTTCGTCAATACCGTATATACCGTCGTTTGTAAATGCGATTTTAACCAATTTACCGTTTTCCTTGCCCGCTTTGATAACGGAGGAAAGGTTGGTGGCGGAAAGTCCGTCGTTGCCCCAGGCATATATCTTGCCGTCTTCCATAAGAATGGCGGTTACCTGCTGACCGCAGAGAAGTTGTTTAACTTTGGTCGGGTCAACTTTGCCGTCAGACGGAAGTTCATCGGTCATCTTACGGCACATGGCTATCATTGAACCCTTGTCTCCGTACTGACCGTTGTCATATTCGCCCCATGCGTAAACATAACCGTCGTCGCCTATCGCCACAACGTGATCCGAACCTGCGGCAACGTGAATGATGTTTGCGTTTTTAACCTCTTCGGGAACGGTAAGAACGTCGCGCTGCGCGTCGTCCTTTGCGTGGTTGAAATAGTAGCCCCATGTATAAACATTGCCGTCGGTGTCAAGACCTACGGTGAACGTACCTCTCGAAGAGATGTCAACCGTTCCGTCTTTCATCGCGGACGGAAGTTTCATCATGTTCATCGTCGGCGAAACGTTGGCGTGAAGCATTTCGCTTCCCGTTTCGGTCAGATCGACGGGCGCAACAATGGGACCTATGATAACAAACAGGAACATTGCGGCAAGCACGATGACCGCTATAAGCGCGGACTTTCTTCTGAAAAATCTCTTGACCGCAAGTTTGCCCGGGCTGTCATATCTTTCATCCGCCGCGGAAACTTCTTTCGAAGCGCCCATAAACATACGGCGGAGCCACTTCAAAGGAGTGAAAACTCTCTTTTCGGAGGACTTATTCTCATTGCTCATTTTTCATTGTCCTCCTTTATTTATTAACGCGAACGCGCGGGTCGGCGATACCGTAAGCGATATCTATGATAAGGTTTCCGATAAGTCCGATGAAAACATAGAACATCTGAAGAAGAAGCACAACTTCAAAATCCTTGTTGTTCAGGGACTGGATATAAAGCCTGCCTACGCCGTTGAGTCCGAAAATATTCTCAATCATAATCGAACCGGAGAATATGCCGAGGAACCAACCTATAACAAGCGTTATAATGGGTATCAGCGCGTTTCGCCAAGCGTGACTGTAAACGACCGTTTTTTCGCGCAGACCTTTCGCTCTCGCGGTTCTTATGCAGTCAAGCGAAAGAGCCTCAGTCATGGAAGCGCGGACATAACGCGTCATACCGCCGAGAGAGGCGAACGTCATCGCGATAAGCGGCAGACTCATATAATAAAGCTTGTCAAAAAACGCTCTTGCTCCGGTATAGTTCGCGCCGGGAGTTCCCATACCGGAAACTGGGAACCAGCCGAGCATTGTTGCAAAAATCCAGATAAAAACTATACCTATAATAAACGTCGGAATACTGTAGCCGACTATTGTGGCTATCTGTATCGCCGTGTCACGCTTGCTTCCGCGGTGAACGGCACAGAAAATACCGAGCGGAATGGTTATTCCGAGCGCAAGTATCGTTGCAAAAATGTTTATAAATATGGTGTTCTTCATCGGCTCTATAAGAACGTCCTTGGCGTCTCTCGAATACTGATAACTGTAACCGAAATTGCCTTGAAGAATACCGTTGTAATGACCGTTTATCGGCGCGACGCCTATCCAGCCGAGATAACGAACGAAAACGTTCTGGTCGGTTCCGAGTTCTTTCCGCTTTTGCTCAATTAGCTGCTCGAACTTTGCGCCGCCGTCTGGCATATGCTTGTATGCGTCTCTTTGCTTTTCAGCCTCTGCGCGTCCTCTGTCAAACGGGATCATTGCATATACAAGATACATCAACAGAGAAAGGATAAGCATAACGACGAGCATATAACCGAGTCTTTTAAGTATATATTTGACCATACTAAACTCCCCTGATATCAGATTTCCGGCAATATCCGTACGCATCCGCAAAACGGAAAACTCTTGAAAAGAGTCGCACGGAGATTTAATATCTGTACCCCACACCGAAAACGCGGGGGCATACGGATATTCCGGAAAGACCGAAGATGTTTTTACAAAGTTATAATAAAGATGTTTAAAAACGGGGCAGCCGAAACGGCTGCCCCGTCCTTTAACCTATGTAACTGTAAAACAGTTCTGTACTATTTATGCGATTACGCGTTAACGTCAGCATAGATGATAGCTCTTGCCATACCGAAGAACGGGCTGGTTACGAAGCCGGTGATCTTTGCGTTGAATACGTCGTAGTACATGTTGGAGTACAGCGGGATATCGGGCATAAGCTGATTCCATCTTTCGATGTAAGCTTCCCACCACTTGTTGTACTCTTCTTCGGTCTTAGCGTTGTAAACCATACCCATGGAAAGGTAGTCCATACCGAGTTTGCCGCCGGACTGGGTCATAGCTTCTTCAAAAGTAAGTTTTTCAGCAGTAAAATCGTACGGGAATGCTTTGTCATACTCGTCGTAGAGTTTGTTCGAAGAATATCCGAAGTAAGCCTCGTCAAGAGACCAGTTGTAAGCGTAGTCATAAACGGAGTTGTTCCAGCCGGTTGCAAGGTTGAACATACCGAAGGTCGGAGTTCCCGCATAACCGTAGGAAGCGTCACGGTAGATTTCGCCGAGCAGCTGAGTGAAGTCGCCCACGGTCGCACGGATAACAATGCCGAGAGCAGCAACGTCGGAGCTGTTTGCAAGTGTGGTGTTAAGAAGGTCGGTTACGGTGTTGGGCGTGGTGCCGAACCAGTTGATTGCAAGGGGCATGTAGTAATCGTTTCCGATTTTAACGGTCTTGTAGGTAACGCCGTCGGTGTTGTTAACAGACGCATAGGTCTTGTTAACGCCGTTCAAGGTCTCAGCCTCTTCAGCGGTAAGTTTCTTGTAACGAACCGCGTCAACGCCGGTCTGACCAGCCACGAAGGCTTCGCCCTTGGAGTTGTAGATCCAGCCGCCGTCTACAAGTGCTTTTTCAGCGTTTGCAACGGAGAACGAGTAGTCGATAAGAGTGATGTTGTCTTTAACTGCCTTCCACATCGCGAAGTCCGGGCTGTAAGGTCCGTCAACAACAACGCCGTAACCGCCGGTGAAGGTCTGGCAGAATTCGGTTCTGTTAAGCGCGTAAGTAAGAGCCTGACGTACGGAAGCGAACATGGTGGGACCGAAGTCGCAGTCGAACTGGATCTTACCGTAGCCTGCGCGCTGGTAGTGAACTTCATTGAAGTTCGTTCCGTCAACAACAGCAAGAGCCGCCTTGGTAACGTCGCCGCCGGTGAGAGAGGAAAGAACGTCAACTTCGCCCTTCTTGAGCTGGTCAAGCTGGGTCTCGTCAACGAGTTTTCTGTAAACGATGGTTTCGATGGTCGGCTTCATGCCTTCGAAGTTACCCTTGAACTCGGGGTTAGCGAGAAGGGTTGCTTCGGAAGTACCCTCATCCCACTTGGAGATGGTGTACGCGCCGGAGAACGGATACTTCGTGGTATCATATCTGTTTGCTTTGATTTCTTCAGCTTTAACGTAAGTAGCGTCTTTGCCTTCGGTCATTGCATAGAAGTCATCGGTAAGGTAGCAGCCGTTGCCGTCGTCTTTAACGTCAACGCCTTCGCCGAGAACGCATGCGAGGAAGTCGGGATCAATTGCGCCGTAAGTGTAAGCGAAATAGTACGGATAGTGATCCGAGGAAACGGTAAGAGAGAACTGGTAGTCGCCGAGAAGACGAACGCCCGCGAACTCTTTGGTAGCACCTTCCGGAGCGTCAGCGCCGGTGTATGCTCTGAACGAAGTGTAGCCGACGAAAGCCTGGCCGCTCATACCGGAGTGACCCGCAGCAACGGAAACGGGCGAAGAGAAGGAAAGGATGCCCGCAACGTAGTTTTTAGCGGTGATAGCGGAACCGTCGCTGAATTTAAGACCTTCGTTAAGAGTGATGGAGATGGTGTAAGTGCCGTCCGCATTCTCTGTTTCCTTGTGCTCTTTAACAGAGGTGGCGTTCCACTGATAAGCACCGTTCTGGTCTGTGTCCATCGTGCCGTAGCCGACGGTCAGTTTGTTGATATCCTGGTCGGACGCGCCCGCGGAAGACCCGCCGAAGCCGGGCCAACGGAAGTCGCCGCTGAGCTCTGTCGTGTTACCGAGAATAACTTTTGTGCCTTTTTTGATCTCACGAACTACCTTGACGGGCTTGGTCGTTCCGGTCGGGTTGTTATCATCTTTTTTACAACCGGTCAGCGCACAGCCGACAACCAAAGCCACGAGCAGGAGAAGCGCAATCAATTTCTTGCTCATAGAGATAATACCTCCAAAAAATTTTATAAACTCAGAGCCGCGCCTCCTAATGGCAAGGAGCGCGCCCTGTCGGTTATCCGAAAAAACTTCCCTTTCGGGAAGGGACCCGCGGAAACCAAATCGGACAGACGAACGAAAAATAACGAACGTCTCGCCTTTGACACCGGAAAAAACGGTTCTTCATCTTTTTTCAATTATATAATATCATGTTATGGTTGTCAAGTAACTTTTGTAAATTTTTCATTTTATTCATATTAAAAACACAAACATACACACAAAATAATGATTAAAAAGAATATTTCACGCATAATCACTTTTAATTGCATAAAAAACGGCGTTTTTTGACGAAAGACGCCCCCAAAAAAGGCAAAAAGTAACAGAGACTTTCGTCGGAAAGCAAACAAAACAAGAAAAAAGGCAAAAAATACGGCAGAAGGCTTTCGGAGGAAAGTAAAGAACGGCAAAAACCGCTCGGAATCGGCTGACGAGACTTTCGGCGGAAAGTGCCGAGCAGGCAAAATGAATTAAAATCGAAAGCAACGAATAAATAAGCAGTTTCGACTGTGTCCAAGTAAAAGCCTGTTGCGCTTACCACCGTGTTTTCACGGAAAATTTTCGCGCCGCACTATTGATTTTTTCGTTCGGTTGTGATAATATATGCCTGTAATAATATTATAATATCGGAAAGCAGGTTTGAATTTTGAAGATAACCGAAAGATTTCTTAAATACGTTTCGTTTGATACAACATCGGACGAAGACTCGTCCTCCACGCCGTCCACGGAAAAGCAGAAAGCGTTGGGGGCATTTCTTGCCGACGAACTCAAAAGCATCGGGCTTGAAGAAGTCCGCATGGACGAATACGGCTACGTTTACGGCTACCTGCCCGCAACGGAAGACAGAAAAAACGATGCAACCGTGGGACTTATCGCACACATGGACACATCCCCCGCGGTTTCGGGCACGGATATAAAGCCGCGCATTATTAAATATGTAGGCGGAGACGTCGAACTCGGTCACGGGGAATACCTGACTGTTTCGGATTTCCCCTCGCTTGAAAAATATATCGGACAGGAACTTATAGTAACGGACGGGTCAACGCTTCTCGGCGCGGACGACAAAGCGGGCGTTGCGGAGATAGTGACCGCCTGCGAATATCTTGTTTCGCACCCCGAAATCTCGCACAGGGCTGTTCGCGTGGGGTTCACCCCCGATGAAGAAGTGGGGCGCGGGGCAGATAAATTCGATCTCAAAAACTTCAGGGTCGATTGGGCGTATACAGTTGACGGCGGCGAACTCGGAGAACTCGAATACGAAAATTTCAACGCCGCGGGCGCAAAAATAAAAATCAAAGGCGTAAACATTCACCCGGGCGATGCGAAAAACAAGATGAAAAACGCAACTCTCATAGGTGCGGAGTTCATTTCCCGCCTGCCCGCGGCTGAAACGCCCGCGCACACGGAAAAATACGAGGGCTTCTATCACGTCTGCGACATCAAGGGTGATGAAAGTTCCTGCGTTGTCAGCATGATAATCAGAGACCACGACCGCGAAAAGTTCGAGAATCGCAAAAAATTCGTTTCCGACCTCTGCGATTATCTGAACCTTGTTTATGGTGCGGGCACGGTGACGGCGCAGATAAAAGACAGTTATTATAATATGAAAGAATACATCGTTCCGCACATGCACATCATCAGACGTGCGGAAGCGGCAATGAAAGAAAACGGCGTTGAGCCGATAATAGTTCCCGTGCGCGGAGGCACGGACGGCGCAAGGCTTTCGGAAATGGGACTTCCCTGCCCGAATCTTTCGACCGGCGGCGCAAATTATCACGGAATACACGAATACGTTCCCGTCAGATCAATGGAAAAGATGACTGATATACTCATATCGCTCGCACGTCAGAAAGACGATGAGCAGTTTTAACAACGGAAGGTAAGAGAAAGATATGAAAATTGTAGTTGTCGGCTGCGGAAAGATTGGTCAATCGGTCGTTGCCAGCCTCGTTTCGGAGGGGCAGGACGTTGTTGCCGTGGATCTTGACGGCGCAACCGTGACACAGATAACAAATGTTTACGACGTCATAGGTGTCTGCGGCAACGGCGTTGACTGCGAAGTGCTGCGCGAAGCGGGCGTTTCGGAAGCGGAACTGCTCGTTGCGGTAACAGGCTCGGACGAATCCAATATGCTGTGCTGTCTTTTTGCGAAAAGGCTCGGCGCGAAGCACACAATCGCCAGAATAAGAAACCCCGAATACAACGAGAGCAGCCTCGGTTTTATGTGCCAGCAGCTCGACCTTGCCATGGCGATAAACCCCGAAATGCTGGCGGCAAAAGAAATATACAATATGCTTCGGCTGCCGTTCGCGGCAACGATAGAGACCTTTTCACGCGGGTATCTTGAAATGATAGAAATGCGTCTGAAACAGGACTCTCCGCTCAACGGGGTTAGGATAATCGACCTGCGCGGACGCTTCAAGGCGGCGTTTCTTATAACCGCCGTGCTCAGAGGAGACAAAGTATATATTCCCGACGGAAATTTTGAGCTGAAAAGCGGAGACAAGATAGGGCTTGTCGCGTCCCCCGACGAACTGACAAAACTTATGCGCGCACTCGGGCTTGTTCAGCGTCAGGCGCGCAACGTCATGATTCTCGGCGGCAGCAGAACGGCGCATTACCTTGCAAAAATGCTTTTGAGCAGCGGCAACACGGTCAAAGTGATTGAAAAAGACAGACCGACGTGTCTCGAACTCTGCGAAGCGCTTCCCGGGGCAGACGTTATCTGCGGCGACGGCGCTGAACAGGAACTTCTGCTCGAAGAGGGCATAAGAAGCATGGACGCGTTCGTTTCGCTGACGGGAATGGACGAAGAAAACATTCTTATCTCTATTTTCGCTTCGTCGCTTGCCGTGCCGAAAGTTGTGCCGAAAGTCAACAAGGAAGAACTTGTCGGCATGGCGGAAAAACTCGGTGTTGACAGCATTATCTCACCCAAAAAGACAATTTCCGACCTGCTTGTAAGTTACGTTCGCGCGCTGCTCAACTCGGAGGGCAGCAACGTTGAAACGCTTTACAAGGTCATGGACGGAAAAGCGGAAGCGCTCGAATTCAGCGTTCGCCCCGGTTCGGAAGTGGCGAATATTCCTCTCAAAGACCTTGAACTGAAAAAGAACATACTTGTTGCAGGTATTATCAGGCAAAGAGAAACCATTATTCCCGGGGGTTTGGATATGATTCTTGCGGGCGACCGTGTCGTCGTTATCTCCGCGGACAGAAAACTCGAAGATCTCTCGGATATATTAAAATAGGTAAAAATGAACAAGAGAATGATTTTATCCCTGCTCGGAAAGATAATTCTGCTCGAAGCGGGGCTTATGGCGTTACCTCTTATCGTCGCGGTTATCTACGGAGAAAAAAACGTTGTTTGGGCGTTTTTGTGGACAGTTGTCGGGTCATGTGCGCTCGGTGGGCTTATACAGGCGTTCTGCCGTCCGAAAGACAGGGTGATATACGCAAAAGAGGGCTTCATAATCGTTGCGTTTGCGTGGCTGACGATGTCGGCGATAGGCGCCGTTCCGTTCGTTTTGAGCGGAGAGATACACTCTTACGTCGATGCGTTTTTCGAAACGGTCAGCGGATTTACCACAACGGGCTCATCAATATTGCGCAATGTGGAAGAGATGAGCCGAGGGCTGCTTTTCTGGCGCAGTTTCACGCACTGGATAGGCGGCATGGGCGTGCTTGTGCTTATTGTGGCAATACTTCCGTCCTCGTCTTCTTCGCGTTCCATTCATATTCTGCGCGCGGAAATGCCCGGTCCCACCATGGGCAAGCTTGTGCCGAAAATGAGAAACACGGCAAAGATACTTTACATAATCTACATTTGCATGACCGCGGTCGAAATAATACTGTTGCTTTGCGGCGGAATGCCGCTTTTTGACAGCCTTGTTCACGCGTTCGGCACGGCAGGCACGGGCGGGTTCGGAATAAAAGCGGACAGCATCACGTCCTACAATCATTATCTGCAATGGGTCATAACGATTTTTATGTTCCTGTTCGGGATGAATTTCAACGTCTTTTATTTCATTTTGATAGGGCGTTTCAGATCCGCTTTCAGAAATGCGGAACTTATCTGCTACGTCGGCTTGGCGCTCGTCAGCGCGGCGGTCATCGCGGTCAATATTTTCCCGCAGTACGGCAGCGTTTCGGACTCGATAAGGCTTTCGGCGTTCCAAGTCTCCTCGATAATGACGACCACGGGTTACGCCACGGCGGATTTCAACGCATGGCCGATACTTTCAAAAACAATACTGCTTGTGCTGATGTTTATCGGAGCGTGTGCGGGATCTACGGGCGGCGGATTAAAAATTTCGCGTCTGCTGCTGCTGTTTAAGATGTTCGGCAGAGAAAGGAAACGTCTTGTGCATCCGAGAGCCGTCTCCATCGCAAAAATGGACGGCAAAAGAGTTGACGACGCAACTTTGCACGGAACGGGAAACTATCTGGCAATATACTGCATGGTTTTCTTCGTCGGATTTTTGCTGATAAGCGTGTCCCCGCCTGCGGGTTTTGACATAGAAACAAACTTCTCGGCAATGGCGGCTTGCTTCAACAATATCGGACCGGGTCTCGGCATGGTCAGTCCCTCGGCAAGTTTTGCGGACTATTCCGCATTTTCAAAGATAGTGCTTTCCGTTGTGATGCTGCTCGGCAGGCTTGAACTTTCGCCGCTGATGATAGCGATAACACCGTCCGAATGGAGAAAAAACAGATAAACACCGGAATTGCCCCTGCTCGTTTATGCTGAACATTCAGCCTATGCAAGGAGAAGATATGATGAAAGAATACCTCAAAAGCGCCGACGAAGTGTTTGCGGACATAGGTTCGTCTGCAAACGGACTGACCTCGACAGAGGCGCAAACGCGTCTTGAAAAGAACGGCAAAAACAAACTTGCCGAAGCAAAAAAGCCCTCTGTGATCAAAAAATTCTTTGCCGAACTCGCCGACCCCATGATAATCATTTTGCTTATCGCTGCGGCTGTTTCGGGGGTCACCGCAGCGCTTCAAAACGAATCGTTCACGGATGTTTTCATAATTCTTGCGGTAGTGCTGATAAACGCGGTGCTCGGCGTTGTGCAGGAAAGCAAAGCAGAAAAAGCGATAGAAGCGCTTCAAAAAATCACGGCGGCGACATCAAAAGTTTTGCGTGACGGAAGACCCGTAACGGTCAAGAGCGAAGACCTTGTTGTCGGCGACGTTGTATTGCTTGAAGCGGGTGACGCCGTTCCCGCAGATTGCCGCCTTATCGAAGCGGCAAGCCTGAAAGCGGAAGAATCCGCGTTGACGGGAGAAAGCGTTCCAGTAACAAAATGCGCCGAAAAACTCTGTGCCGACGGCGAAAAAGACGTCCCGCTCGGCGACAGAAAAAATATGGTATACATGGGCAGTTCCGTATCATACGGGCGCGGCGTCGCGGTTGTGACAGCCGTCGGAATGGATACCGAAATGGGTAAGATTGCAGGCGCACTCGCCGCCGCAAAGGATGAAGACACTCCCCTGCAAAAGAAACTGAACCAACTCAGCAAGATTTTGAGCGTACTCGTGCTGGGCGTATGCGTCGTTGTGTTCGCGGTGGATATTCTGCGCATCGTGCCCAATGTGACGTTCGACGCATTGCTCAAAACATTTATGGTCGCGGTCAGCCTTGCCGTGGCGGCTGTTCCCGAGGGGCTTGCGGCGGTCGTTACGATAGTGCTTTCGATGGGCGTTACCAAGATGTCAAAGCGCAACGCCGTTATCCGCAAACTGACGGCGGTCGAAACGCTCGGCTGCACGCAGATAATCTGTTCGGATAAAACGGGAACGCTGACGCAGAATAAAATGACGGTCGTTGAGCGCTCGTCCGACGATGAAAAATTGCTTGCAACTGCAATGGCGGTCTGCTCGGACGCAAAAGAGGGCGAAAACGGCGAAGCGGTCGGAGAACCGACCGAATGTGCGCTGGTCAACGACGCAATCTCACTCGGACTTGCGGACAGTATAAACGGATACAAACGTATCGGAGAAGCGCCGTTCGACTCAATGCGAAAAATGATGAGCGTCGTAGTCGAAAACGGCGGGCATATCGTACAATTCACAAAGGGTGCGCCCGACGAAGTGTTGAAACATTGCACGCATTATCTTGAAAACGGCGAAGAACTCCCGATGACGGAAAAAGTTCGCGAAAAGATTCTTGCAGAAAACAAAAGAATGGCGGACAAAGCGCTGCGCGTACTCTGCGCCGCGAAAAAAGAACATAAAGAAAAACCCGCAAATACAGAACCCGCGGAACTTGAAAACGACCTCTGCTACATAGGTCTTTCGGGAATGATAGACCCGATACGTCCCGAAGTCAAAGCGGCGATAGCCGAGTGTCGTGAAGCGGGCATACGCCCCGTTATGATAACCGGCGACCACAAAGATACCGCCGTTGCAATAGCCAAAGAACTCGGCATAATCACCGACGCATCGCAGGCGATAACGGGTGCGGAACTCGATGATATTTCCGACGAAGATTTTGCGGAAAGAGTCAAGGATTATTCGGTATATGCCCGCGTTCAGCCCGAGCATAAAGTGCGTATAGTCAAAGCGTGGCGCGCGCTCGGAAAAGTTACGGCAATGACAGGTGACGGCGTTAACGACGCCCCGTCAATAAAGAACGCCGATATCGGCGTGGGCATGGGAATAACGGGCACGGATGTGACGAAAAACGTTGCCGATATGGTATTGGCGGACGACAATTTCGCAACAATCGTCTCCGCAGTCGAAGAGGGACGCAGGATATACGACAATATCCGAAAAGCCATACAGTTCCTGCTTGCTTCCAACTTGGCTGAAGTTCTTTCCGTCTTTGCGGCATCGTTGCTCGGGTTCACTATTCTCAATCCCGTCCACCTGCTTTGGATAAACCTTATAACGGACTGCTTCCCGGCCCTTGCGCTCGGAATGGAGCGCGGCGAAGCGGACGCAATGAAACGTCCGCCGAGAGATTCCAAAGACGGCATATTCTCAAACGGTGTCGGCACAGGTGTTGCAATTCAGGGCTTTTTCATCGCGCTTCTGACGCTTGTGTCCTACTTTGTCGGACACTTTATGGAAGCGGGAAAATGGGAAATAACCGAAAGTCCCGACGGCATGACCATGGCATTTTTAACGCTTTCGCTCGTCGAACTTTTCCACGCATTCAATATGCGTTCCCGCGAACGCTCCGTGTTCACGATAAAGAAGCAGAACGGCTGGCTCTGGGGTTCGCTACTGCTCGCATTTGTTCTGACTTCCGCCGTCATATTCGTTCCCGCGTTTGCAACGGCGTTCGGCTTTGAAACAATAAGCCTGAACGAATTTGCCGTTGCCCTCGCGCTCGCCGTGGCAATAATCCCGCTTGTGGAACTCGAAAAACTCATCGCACGGGCAATAAATAAGAAAAAGGGAAAATAAGCCGACTTTTCTGTTTTTTTAAAAGGAGATGCCCGATGAAAAAACTTTTTTCTTGCAATACGAAAAAACGATTTTGAAACAGTCAAAGCGCTTATCGAGAAAAAACCCGAACTCGTGAATTGCACCGAAAAACAGCCACCGAATACACCGTCACGAAAATTTGCGTTTCCTTTTCAAATTTATTTTGCGGCGGTATTGACAAACGACAAAAAATCTGCTATACTTTATAAGCGCTTGGGGGCGTAGCTCATCTGGGAGAGCGCTACATTCGCATTGTAGAGGTAGTGAGTTCGAGTCTCATCGTCTCCACCATCGTAACCACACTCGAAAAAGTCACCTGAACCGTTGATATTATCAACTTCGGAGAGGGTGACTTTTTCTCCGTTATTGGAGTAATTGAATGCAAATGTAACACTTTCGTCATAGACAAAAACGGCATTGAGAAACGTATCTATAAGTTTCTTTTGTACGTCCGTATCGTCAATATCCTTTGAAGAGAGATCTTCAAGGAAGAAACGTATATGCTCTTTTGTCAACTGTATTTTTTCTTGCGCTTCGATGGACGCGAGTTCGCTTTCTATTTCTGACTGCTGCGCTGTCAACTCGGCTGTTCTGTCCTTGAATAACGGGCTGATCATTCCCTGCTCGATCGCTTTCAGGATGTTTTCCTGCGCAAGATGTATCTCCGCAAGTTTTTTGTTGAGCATGATTCGCTCATCGTCGTTGTTGTGTTCCTCGCGATATACGGCATATACTTTATCAATAATCATATCGAGGAGATCTTCATTGTGCAGTATCTCCGCGATTTTGTTAATTACGAGTTTTTCAATCTTATTTTTTGGAACAGGCTTCTTTTTGCAAGCCTGTTTTTTGTTTTTTCTGTCGGTGCAAGTGTAGTAATAGTACACCTTGCCGGTCTTGCCGACGCCGCTCTCCCCTATCATCGGTTCTCCGCAGCGTCCGCAAAAAATTTTATCGGTAAGTAAAAAATCTGCTTTCTTTCCTTTTGCGGATCTTGCCGTCTGATTCTTTTTTAACATTTCTTGCACCCTCTCGAATGTTTCTTTATCAATAATGGCGGGTATTCCGCCCTCAACAAGTATATCGTCTTTGTATTTGTATACGCCTATATATTTCTCGTTCTTCAAAAGCCGCTTAAAACTGTTTTTGTTAAATTTATTTCCCCGAAGCGTTCGCAACCCCTTATTGTTCACCGTTCTTATTATATCGGCGAGAGGTATTCCGTTCGCGTACATCTCGAATATCATCTTAACTGTCGGTGCAGTCTCTTTGTCAATAACAAATTTCTTTGTTTTCGGGTCGGTTCGATACCCGAGCGGACGGTTGCCGCCCGTGCATTGACATTTCTCCGCGCTTGCCCTCTGCCCGCGTCGTATGTTTTGTGATAGTTGCAGGCTGTAATATTCCGCCATGCCTTCAAGCACGCTTTCAAGGATGACGCCCTCGGGGCTGTCGGGAATGCTTTCCGCGACGTAAACAACTTTGACGCCGTTTTTCTTACAGCGGTATTTGTTAAAGGCTATTTCTTCTCTGTTGCGTCCGAAACGGTCGATTTTCCAAAGTATAATCGTTTCAAACTGTTTTTTTGCCGTATCTCGGAGCATCTTCTGAAATTGTTCGCGATTGTCGTTTCGCCCCGTCATTGCGCGGTCGATATATTCGTGTATAATCTTGATACCGTGTGCCGCAGCATACTTATACGCTTCCGCAAGCTGTCCCTCAATGCTCTGTTCTCCCTGCCTGTGGCTCGAATATCGGGCATAAACGACCGCTTTCTTTTTGGGTTCTTCCTTTATTTCTTTTTTCATAAAAATTACTCCTACGGAAAATAGTTCTGTTTCTTTTAAGCTCTCATTTTTGTTATAATTGCATAGTCCGTGCAAAAAATAAAAAAAAAGAAAGGAATTGCAAAATGAGAGACCCGGACTATGACAAGTTAAGTGAGATCGTATTTCGAGTGTTGTTCGAATCAAAGATAAACGAGTTTCCGATAAATATGGTAGGCTTGTGTCAGTCGCGAAGAATAAAAATCAAATACCTACCTGACGAAGATATGCGCGAAGGCTGCTGTCAGGTACATGAGGGAAAACCGTATATCTTTATCAAGAGAAACGGCTTGCGACGCAGAAAGAGATTTACTATCGCGCACGAACTCGGACACATAATGCTCGGACATATCGAGGCTTGCAAGACAGAAAAAATAGAACGATCTGTCTTTTCGGCGGTAGAGGAACGCGAAGCGAATGCTTTTGCAGAGCGGTTACTCGCTCCTTTGTGTATACTTGAAGCCCTTGGGGTCACGGAGGCAGAGCAGATAATGCACCTATGCGACGTCAGCCGAGCGGTTGCAAACAGAAGACTGCGTTATTTACAGTCGTGGTATCAATGGTGGAATGAATTAGATTTTACCGCGGAAAGACACCGCCTTGTTGCTCAATTCAGAGGATATATCAGAACGATAAAGGGCTATTATTAAAGATCGGTTTCATCAACGTCGGGAAGATTTTTGTAGAACTCGATTTCTTCCTCTGTCATTTCAATGTCTTTGACGCCCTCGCCGCGTCCCGCCGTTCTTACGATATATGTTTTTGGCTTAATATCCGAAACGGTCGGAGAGAGTTTTTTCTCCGGCTGTTTTTCTATGCCGAGCAAAGTATCAACTGCGTCCTGCATCGCGGGATGTTTTCTGTATGCAAGTATAACAATTTTTTCTTTTTCAGAAAAATCAGAAGCATTTATAATTTGCCTTTCGCAAGGAACATCATAACCCATAAGCCAAACTTCCGAAACATTAAGCGCAACTGCTAATTTATGCAAAGCAAGCTGCTTTGCCTCGTAAGTGCCATTTACATACTGCGATAATTGAGCCTTTGAAAGCCCTGTTTTTCGAGAGAGTTCCGCCGCTGTCACATCTCTTAATTTCATCGCTTCTTGAAGTCTCTCTTTGAAATTTGCTGACATAATATATTATCTCCAATTGTGTTTTTTTTTGCGCGGGGTTAATATCCGAAACAGCCGGAGAGAGTTTTTCTTTCCGACTGTTATTCTATGCCAAGCAAGGTGTCAACGGCGTCTTGCATCGAGGGATGCTTTCTATACGAGAGCATTACTGCCTTTTCCTTTTCGGAAAAATTTTCGCCATTATCATAGGCAGCGTTGTTGTCAAACCCTAACAAATATGCGGGAGAACACTCCAATATCGCAGATAATTTTATTATAGTATCGTATTTTAGATTTTTTATTTTTCCGCTTTCGTATCGCTGAACCGTAGCCTCACGAACGCCAAGTGTTTCTGCGATATACAGTAATGTCAACCCAAGTGCGGTTCGTCGCTCCTTGATTCTATCTCCTATCATAATTTCAGCCACCTTAAAGGTCAGTTTCATCGACGTCGGGAAGATTCTTGTAGAACTCGATTTCTTCCGCTGTCATTTCAACGTCTTTGACACCCTCGCCGCGTCCCGCCGTTCTTACGATATATGTTTTTTGGGAGGGTTTAATATCTGAAACAGTCGGAGATAGTTTTTTCTCCGGCTGTTTTTCTATGCCGAGAAGTCTGTTTACAGCGTCTTGCATTTCAGGGTGTGCACGATAGGCGAGGATAAGTTTCTTTTCTTCTTCCGAAAGAGGAGAAGAACTGTCTTCCCATCCCATGAGATAAGACGGTGTTACATTATATAATCTTGAAAACGCCGCAATCCTGTCAAGTGGAATGTTTGTGATAATACCTGTTTCATATTTGTATATAGCCTGAGGAGAAACCCCAACGCTCTTTGCTACATCTTCCCTTGTTTTTTGTTCGCGTGTGCGTAACATTAATAGTTTTTCACCAATAGTCATAATGTACCCCTCTTGTGTAACTTGTACAGTTAGTATACCATACTGTTTGTTAAGTGTCAACAATAAACAGAAAAAATTCAAAAATGACTTGACAAGTTATTTTTAATGTGTTATTATTCTTGTGACCCCACAGGTTAGTTAGTTAAAAGGAGATTGCGTAATGTTCAACAAATTACTATTTAATTCTGCTCTTGCGGCAAAAGGTTATACAAAGGATGAGCTTGCAAAAAAAATTGGAATGAGCAGATCGACATTAACAAGAAGGATGAAAACGGGGATTTTTGGAACTGACGAGGTAAAAAAAATCGTCTCCGTTTTAGAAGTTAAAAACCCGATGCCGATTTTTTTTGCAGAATAAGTAACCTGTAAAGTTATTTTAAGGAGAAAAAATGCTAACCCCAACATTAGAATTTTATCATTTTTCAGAGACAAAGACGGTCGAGCTGAAAAAAGACAAGAAGATTAACTTCCGCAGTACACCCGTCACAGACGTAGATCTCGAAAAGGCTTCAAAGATTGCTTTTCGCCCTCTTATGAGAACTCTTGAACCTATGATATTGAAGTTTTTCGAAGACCCTGAAAACAACCGTCGTTTTGAAGAGTGGAAACGTAAACGCGAAGAGGAGGCGGCAACAGTATGACACTTAACTATCTTATTTTCGCTTCTCCCGAGCACGTTTATATATCGGTAAACGGACGACTTATTTCCACGCATAACAGAGCGAAGATGTTCGAAGATTTCAAACAAACATACTCGGAAGAGGGTGTTGCGAAATTTTTCAACACATACGGGATATTACCTGTAATGTTCCATGCGGCAATGGACGGAGACGGACGGAGAAAGAGCCTGCCGGCAACGCTGATAGAGATTCAATCGCTTTGCCGTCCTCACTCCAATTACATCGGCAACGTCTGTTCTGAAATCGACTGCCCTCTTAAAGATGTCTGTCTCGGCGAAAAACAGTATTTTCTGAACGTAGAAAATTTGACCGTGACAGGCTCATTCAGTTGAAAGGAGAAAAGATAATGCAAAAAATTCAAAAACGCGATGTTCTTCTTACCTTCGCATTGATTGCGCTGTACATAGTTTCCTGTATTGTTTGCAGATAACAAATAAAAGAGGTGGTAACCGTGAATGTGGGAAGATGGTCCCGCAAAGAAGACGAATGGCTTATCGCAAATTACAGAAATTATTCTAATTCCGAGATAGCGGACATTCTCGACCGCCGTGTTAAGTCGATTGAGACGCGGGCGGCAAAACTCGGACTTCGCAAACGTGAGTTTACCCGTCGAGGAATCCAATGTTGGGAGTGCCGAAATTTTTTTATTTTCGCGCACGACCATGCAATAATGATGTATTGTCGAAAAGATATCCGGGCTATAACGAACATGGAATCTACTTGCGGCAATGCCGAACGGTTGTAAATTTTTATAAAGGTGGTATAAAATGACAGTATACATGGCTGTTACGGCAGACAAGTTCGAATTGCCTGTTGCCGTGGCTGACACAGCGGAAGAACTTGCGCAAATACTCGGAGTGAAAGCGCAGAGTGTCCGCGTGGGCGTATGGAGATATAAAAATAATGTTTTGCGGCGGACGAAATATGTTGCCGTGAATATATAAAGGTGGTAATAAAAATGACAGCAAAAGAAAAGATCGAAGCGCAGCAGGAAAAAGTTGCGAAGAACTCTCCGGCGTGGTGCGTCGGGGAGCAACTGAAAGACATGATAGCGAACGAGCCGCACATCGAGGATATTATATCCCGAGATCTTGATATTGAGCAGATGTCCATATCGGAGGCGGAAAAGAAAATCAAGGCATTCGCGGACAAGAACCGTCACGGCGCTGTCGGGTTCTGCCCGCCGCAGGAAGCGGACAGGATATTGCGGGAGTTTTACGGGCTGCCGAAGCAAGAGGAAAAGCATGACGGCGGGTTTGTAAATCTCGACGATTTCATATAAGAGGTAGCGGGCGTGGAAGAGCTGAATTTCGAAAAACTTCTGCCGTCAGAACCGACAGAAAAAGAGAAAAAAATAATCGCGAAGAAGTATCTGACCGCCGATGCGGTTGTATACAGAGCAGGCGTGTACATAAATCCGCTGTCGGGTATCGGCGAAAAGATGTGCAAATGCACCTGTTCCGCCTGCGGGGAAACATTTTTGCTTGACCGCGTTGAGACAGACGGCTGTCATAGGCGTTCGCGCAGCGCTTTCGGTTGTTTGGTTGGCGGTGAGGCGATTCATTCGGGAAGTGCGGCGATATGTCCGGAATGCGGTAAAAGAGTTGATTTTATTCACGTCTCGGATTTTGGAGCTTACCCGAATTATTATATCAATAATGAAAAAATACTGACGCTCCGAATCGTTAAAAACTGTCTTGCCCTTATTTTCTGGCTGTGCAGCAGATCTGTAAACAAAGACGGTATAGCGTTCAATGAATATACCCCCGATGAAGCTTATGTCTTCGAGAAAAAGAAATGCACGCGCCTTGTCGGTTATGAAAAAAGAGGTATGTATTATTACCGTATAGTACCGTTGGGATATTGGGAAAAGCGGTCAAGGAGCGCTGACAGCATCGGCAAAGGCTTTTCTTCGACTGTTATTTCGAACAAAAAAATACTGAACGGAACGCCTTTTGAAAACTGCCGATTGGATAAATATTTGAGGGACGCGAAAGATGATGCTTTTCCCGTCACATATATGAAGCTGTGGCAGAAACATAAGACCGTGGAGGGGCTTATAGATACAGGCGCGTCAATCCTTATGTCGTCATTTTTCGAGAGAAATGCTTCTCCCGCATCTTATTCGTACAATAACACGGAGTTCAGATATTCGTCGCGCGTTACAGGCGTTGATTTTAAGCAGACAAAGCCGCACAAGATGCTCGGCTTGTCAAGACCCGAATATGAGGAAGTCATTAAACGTGAGTACGATTCGCCGGACTTACTGCGCTATCAAAAATTAAAACCGTTCGGGCTGACGTTTGATGATGCGGAACAGATCGGATTCTTCGATCGTGAACTTATCGAAATAAGCAAATACGGCACAAACGTAAAAACCGTAGTAAATTATCTCCGAAAACTGCAAAGCAAGGAAAAGAACAAAGAAACACTCGGAAGTTATGCGGCAATGCTCCGGGACTACTATAAACTGTGCGACAAACTGAATATCTCCGTAGATAAGGACACCTTTTTTCCGAAGGATCTGAAAAAAGAACATGACCGACTTGTTAAGGAAGACAGAAGGCGGGAAAAAGAAAAAGAGCGGGAAAAAGATGCGGAAAGAAGTAAACGCATTTCGGAACGTGCAAAAATTCTTTCAACACTTGTAAGCAGCAACGGCGTTCTGATGATACGCCCTGTTGCTTCGCTTAATGAACTGAAAAATGAGGGAAAGTGTCTGCATCATTGTGTAGCGACTTATGCGGAGAGTATTGCGAGCGGTGAAACGGATATATTCTTTGTCCGCAAAGTATCTGAGCCGGACAAGCCGTTTTACACACTTGAACTTGACGAAAAAAACTGCATTGTGAAACAAAACCGAGGTAAAGGGAACTGTGCAAGAACGCCGGAAGTGAGAGCGTTTGAAGAGCAATGGCTTGAATTTGTAAAACAGAACATAAAGAAAATAAGAAATCGGAAGGTGGCAGCAAATGGATAACATTATTGAAAAGAGCGGGCGCAGTATCGAGGTTGTGACAGACGAGATAAAAAGTCTTGTGTCCTCGGCACAGTCCGTAATGCTCGGGTATGCGGTCGAGATAGGACGGCGCCTTGCGGAGGCAAAAGACCTTTTACCCCACGGCGAGTGGGGAACGTGGCTCCGCGAAAAGGTTGAATTTTCGCAGAGTTCGGCAAACAACTTTATGAAACTTTTTGAGGAGTACGGCGACAAGCAGTTTACGCTGTTCGGCGCGGCTGTTTCAAATTCCCAAACGTTTGGGAATTTGAGTTATACCAAGGCTTTGCGGCTGCTTGCGGTGCCCGAAGAGGAGCGCGAAGAGTTCGCGGAAGAACACGACGTTGAAAATATTTCCGTGAGGGAACTTGACAGGGTTATCAAGGAGCGTGACGAGGCTTTGAAACGCGCCGAAGAAGCGGAAAAAGAAGCCCTTGAAGCGGCTGCGGCGGAAGCAAAGGTATCGGACGCGGAAGAACGCGTTTCGGAGCTTGAAAAACTTTTGCAAAAGAAGAATGATGAAATAGCCGAAGCGGCAGCAAAAGCCGACGCGAACATAAAGGCGACGGCAGACCTTGAAGCGAAGATAAAGGAACTGAAAAAGAATCCGAAGATACCGAAAGAAATGCTTGACAGACTACGCAGCGAAGCGGAAGCGGAAGCGCGGAAGAATGCGGCGGCAGCGGAAGAGAAAAGAAAACAGGAGATCGAGACTTTGAAAGCCGCAAAAGCGGAGGCGGAAAGAAAGGTTACGGAAGCGCGAAACGAAGCGGAAGCGTTGAGAAAGAAAGCGGAACTGAACGACGCTGACGCGATGCGCTTCAAGGCGCTTTTTGAAGACCTGCAAGAGACTGCGGCGAAAATAAAAGAAACAATAGGTAAGGTCAGAGAAAAGAACCCCGAATTGGCGGGCAAGTTTTCCGCTGCACTTTCGGCGGTTGCGAAGCAGATCGGAGCGTGAAGGTAATGAAAAGTAAAAATCAAGGATATGTTTGCTATGCAGCAAACGAAATAAACAAATCGGTACTCGATTCAATTGAGGTCGGGGACTTGGTAAAGGTCAACGATTGGATAAAGCCCATGCGGGTTAAGTTCGTGGCTGAAAATGGGTTTGCGATGACACAGAAAAATTTTAGGGATACTTATTATTCCATTTTCCCCAAAAAGACATACGAAGAGGAAGTAAACCCCGAAGAACGCGGAATGTATCGTTGCGGCGCAGACAATTGGATTTGCGGTTCTGACCTTTGCAATGACTATGAAAAGTTGTACGAGTTTGAAAACCCCGAAGCCTCTGCGGCTTATTTCCGTGCTTTCGGCGACGGAGAAACCGACTTGTCGATGAGAAAAAGTATAGCGGTTTTCAAACTTTATATCAAGAAAAGGGAAAGCACGACAATGACAAATGAAGAAGCGATTAAAGAACTGAAAGAAGATAGGGCATTGTATGAGAGCGATATTGTCGAAGCGGGTGACGGTACGCCCGACGGACGATTTATGTTTGCCCTCGATCTGGCGATTGAAGCACCTGAAAAGCAGATGCCGAAAAAAGTTGCCGCCGACATATACTACGACGGGGCAGTCTATCATATCTGCCTGTGTGGGGCGGAAGTTGAAGAAAATCAGGCATACTGTGATGTTTGCGGACAGGCGATAGATTGGAGTAGTGGTGAAGATGATTAAGTATTATTGCGATATATGCGGGCTTGAAGTAGAATCCGAAGAATACGAGAACAAAGTGGGAATTCGCCTTGTGAAAAGCGGCAGGCGGTATATCAATACAGAAAGAGCGGGCTTTTGCCGCCCGCAGCGGAGGCGGACATGACGGAAGAGTTTGAAAAGAAAGTCGCGGCGGAGGGAGTACCGGGCGAGGATAAGAAAAACAGATGCGCGGAATGCCTGTTTTTTGAGCGCGGCGATATTGATATGGACGGAATGATGCACGGAACCTGTTATAACGACCGTGTGCTTGACGTGCTTGCGAACAGTCCCGCTTGCGGCGGGTTTCTTGCACAGAAAAAGAAATGCGTGGATAGCGACGAAGTATGCGAAAACTGCAAAGACGAGATATGCGAAAACTGCAAAAACTTCCGTTCCGACAGAACCGAATTTGACGAGGAGAACTCGAACGGCGGTTACCGTTACCGAGACAACGAAGAGGTGAGGAGAGAATGTGACGACACTTGCAAAAGGTTTGAGCGCACAGAGGATTACGCGAACAGAAAATGCGGAGAGTGCGCGTGTTTCGAGGACTGCGACGGAACGGACGTGGGAAAGAGCGATCCTGCCTGCCGGAGTTTTACGGAACGCAAAAAAACGGAGAGTGAAAAGACGGTGATAAGAGTAACGACGGAAAAAGAAACGGACATCGAGGGTATGCCGAAGAATGTTTCGGCTGAAAACCGCGCGGCGCTGCCGAAGATGCCCGAGGTTGTCAGGGAGATGATAGCGGAAAAATATGCGGAACTGAAAAGGTCAATAAATGTTATCGAAAAGCAGATAGATGAACTGACCGAGGACAGGAACGCGTGCTTGTCGGATTTGGAAGAATTGGACGCGTTTACGGAAAGGTGGAATGACAAATGATGTATAACAAGTTAAGAAGACGCAATGCGGAACTGACGGAGAAAAACAGGCTGCTGAAAGATAGGCTTGCGCGGGCGGAAGCGAAAGCGGAGATAGCGGAAAAGAAAGCGGAAGAGTTTTGCGAATTGGGAATAGCGGCGACGCTCGGCGAGATAAAAGCGAACACGCTTTTGAAGAGGGAAAAGGAGCGGACGGAGTTTCTGCGCGGACGGTTGGCGAAGTATGAAGCCGTCAAGTTCGGGGATTGCGAAGTGTTTATAGATCTGAAAGGAGGAAAGATATGAACGTCAACAAAGTTGTTGTTATGGGACGTTTGACGTATGACCCGGAAGTGCGGCAGAGCGGCAACGGAAAAGCATACAGCCGCGTATCGGTTGCCGTGAACCGCCCGAGGGCGAAAGACGCGGCGGAGAGCGCGGCGGACTTTATTGACTGCGTGGCGTTCGGAGAGCGCGCGGAATTTCTCGGAAAGCATTTCCGAAAGGGTTCGGCAATAATCATATTCGGCACGCAGCTGACAGCGACACGGACGATAGGAGACAAAAAGGTCAAAACGACAGATGTCTTTATCGAAGAAATACAGTTCGGAGAATCGAAGCGGGACAAGCCCGAAGCGGCGGCGTCTGCGGAAGCGGGCGGAGCGGCGGCAGAGGAGAAGAAAGACGGGGACGAATATCTTGCCGACCTTGCGGCGGCTGATGATTCCGATCTTCCGTTTTAGGAGGGATATATAATATGAAAGTATATGAACTTATGAATATGCTGTCGGAAATGGAAGCGGGGCTTGAAGTGAAAGTCAATTTTGAGGTCAAGACATCGAGGCTTGCGGAACTTGCGAACGAAGAGACAGGCAACGAAGGATATATCACCGTTGGGATAATGCCGTATGAGTGCGATAAGGCACACGGTTCACTCTTCTGTGTGGAAAGGTAAGTCTACATATTATATATAATGCACTTTGACAGTTGAATACGGGACGGAAACGGAGCTGCGGGGCGGCTCTATTCCGACCTTGTAATCAATCGTATTAAATGGACGATATGCGGAGGTGGTTTTGAAAATGCGGAGTTTTGAAAAAACGGAAGATGAAAAGATGCGCTGCGCTGCTCCGTCCCATCCTGTCCCGTCCTTTCGGGCGGTGCTGAACAGGGTGACGGAAAATATACAGCTTGAATGCTTCGATGAAGATGACAGAGCGTTTGCCGTTGAACTTGCGCGAATAATCGCGGACGTGCTTGTTCGCCCGGATGAGGGCTTTGTTAAAATAGAGGGGCGGCAGGTGCCGACGCAGACCGTGAAAGAAGTTTACGGTGAAATCGAGCACGAGAACGTGTTGCAGGTCATCCGCACGTTTGAGAAAACGGAGACGCTTATCAGACACAGGCGAATGTACTTGCAGACCGCGCTGTATAACAGCATAATGGAGACGGTGAGCGACACCGTGAACAAGTTCGCCGTGTTCGGCGCATAAGAAAAATAAAATCAAAAAAAAAGAAAGGCGGGAAAGAAGAATGCAGAGAGAAAAAAGAACCGTAAGCGGCAGATTGCTCGAAGCGGATTTCTTTCCCGTTTTTCGGTCGGGCAGAGCGATGCCGACGCGCGCGCCGAAAGAAAAGCAGAGTTCGGCGGCACAGGCAAAGTATAACCGACAACAGTCTATAAAAAAACTTATAAGGCTTGTCAATGCCAACTTCGACGACGGGGACTACCTGATGCACCCGACGTATGCGCAGGCGCAGGCACCGAAAGATTGGGACGAAGCGCAGAAAAACATCAGAAACTATGTGCGCCGGGTGCGCGACGCGCGAAAAAGAAAACTGCGCGAAGTTGAACGGAACATCGAAGACGCGGAAGCGCTTTGCCGCGTTGCGCCGAATAAGTATATCGAGCAGACTTTATCGCGCCTTGTACGGACGGCGGAAAAGTTGTCCTTGCCTTTGAAGTACGCGATAGCAATTGAAGAGGTTACATACAAGACGGGCGAGAAAAAAGGACAGACGAACTATCACTATCACCTGTTTATCACGGGCGGGCTTTCGCGGTCTGCGATGGAAAGCCTGTGGAATAAGGGGGAGAGAGTAAACTGCGACAGATTCCGTCCGGACACGTTCGGTCCCGAAGCGGCGGCGCGATATATCTCGAAGCAATGCGCGGGCAAGAAGAGAATAATCTATTCACGAAATCTTGAAGAACCGAAAGTGAAAATCAAAGACGGCGGCGTGACAAAGCGACAGGTTGAGAAATGGTGTGCCGACCGTGTTGACGATGCGGAGTTCTGGGAGAAGAGATACAAAGGATATAAGTTTGTGAGAGCGTTTCCGAGGTGGAATGAGTACAATGCGAATTGGTATCTCTCGGTTGTGATGTACAAAACAGACGATGAAAGTCATATCCCCGCGTGGTCTGCCGACGTGTGGGCGGAGTAGAAATGAGGTGTTGAAGTGAGAAGAAATGAGGAAATCGAGCAGACGCACTTGTTTACATGGGCGTTTTATGAAGCGGCGGCGCATCCGGAACTGAAAAATCTGTTTGCCGTGCCGAACGGCGGGTTACGCAGTAAAACCGAAGCGGCGCGGCTGAAAGCGGCAGGAGTGAAAGCGGGCGTGCCCGACATAATGCTTGCCGTGGCGCGAAGCGGCTTTCACGGGCTGTTTATCGAAATGAAGGTCGGAAAGAATAAGACATCTGCATCGCAAGATGAATGGATAGAGCGTCTTATGCTTGCCGGCTATAAGTGCGCGGTCTGCTACGGCTTTGAGACGGCAAAGTATGAAATTGAAAAATATCTCGGTATAATCCGAGACTGAAAGGAGATAAAGCAATGAGCGAAGCAACGAATGATAAGAAAATCGAGGTTGAGGACGGAATGGAGACTTGCCCGTTCTGCGGACAGTTACATATCGAGGGCGCCCGCTGCGACTGTGAACTCTCGGTGGCAGAGTATCTGCGAAAAGACAAAATAGCGCGAGCGGTATTAACGCTGGATGGAATGTGCCAGAATTTGCCGTCCGAAGTTTTTGACCTGCTTGCGAAAGCGTGCAGCCTTATAGGCTATGAACACGCGGATAAAGTATCTTTGACGGTGGACGGAACCGTGCTGACCGTTAAAGGCTGCGCAAACTATATAACCGTAGACCGCACGGACAAGCAGAAGAAGTCGGAGACGGTCTGATGTATCTTGTATACGGGCTTACCGACCGCGTGCGCCTTCTTATGCGCGAGCACAGAATGACGACGGCGGAACTTGCGCGGCGGGTGCGAATGCCGAGGGCGACGGTGACGAGAATACTCTTGATGAAGCAATCGCCATCTGTCAAGTTTGTTTTGCGAACAGCGCAAGTCTTTGGCACAACAACAGACTTCTTGATTTTAGGAAAGTTGTAATTCTTTGAACTACGGGCGGAGCATCCGCCCGTATCCTTTTTATTTCGTTAAAAAACTATGGAGAAAGTGGGGTTGGTTAAAAATAGCACACTTTTTCATCTACGATGAATATGCAGGATAGGTTTGAAATGTTTTCGGCTTGGGGAAATCACGCGGAATAAAACGGGGAGGGCTGCTCGCGTGCGTGGTAGCGGAACAGCATGGTTCTATAAAACACCGGCATGGCGACGTGCCCGCGACGCTTATATCAAAAAGCGTGAAGCGATAGACGGCGGGTTGTGCGAAGTCTGCCACAGCGACCGAGGGCGCATAGTTCACCACATCGTGTGGTTGACTTCGAAGAATATTTGCGATGAAGATATCTCGCTTAACGAAAAGAACTTTCGTTACGAATGTCAAACGTGTCACAACCGTGAGAAAGATCCTGCCGATGAATGCGGCGCGCCGAGATTTTTTTTCGACGACGAAGGGAATGTAATACTCCCCCCATCGGACGAAAAATAATCAAAGCCGAATGAACGAGTGCGAAGGTACGAAAGTTTCCGCAGGTGTGACGAGAGGGGGTGTAGTCTGAAAATGAGCGAAAAAGACAAAGAAAGCCTGATAAAAAAAGAAAAAAGCAGACTTCGGAAAGTGTTTTCGGAAATTGATCCGAACAAATTAAAAATTATAAAGCCTCTTATTGAAAGAGCTGCTTTTATGACGGTTTCATGCGAAGAACTTGAAAAAATCATAGCAGAAAAAGGCTACACCGAAGCATATCAAAACGGAGAAAATCAAAAAGGCATTAAGAAAACTCCGGAAACGGAAATATACAACGCCATGACTAAAAACCTTAACGCGATAGTTAAGCAGCTTGTCGAACTCTGCCCTGCGGCGAAGAAAAAGAGCAAACTTGAAGAATTGATGTTCCGTGAATAAGTACGGAGCAATCGGCGAGTATTACGACGCGATAATTTCCGGTTTGGTAACTGTCGGAGAAGACATATTAACGGTGTATAAGATCTTAATTGATGATCTTGACAACCGCAGATGCTTTTACAATTTTCACAAAGCACAAAAGGCAATCGCCTTTATCGAAAATTTTTGTCACCACAGTAAAGGGCGAAATGACCTCTTCAAACTTGAATTATGGCAAAAGGCTTGTATTTCCGCGATATTCGGCATTGTTGATCCTTTCGAAAACAGAAGATTTCGAGAGGTTTTTCTTGTTATCGCAAGAAAAAACGGAAAGAGTTTACTTGCCTCGGGAATTGCGCTTTATTTGGCATACTGTGACGGTGAAATCGGCGCGGATATATATTGTATCGCACCTAAACTTGATCAAGCGGCGATAGTTTATGACGGGTGTTATGCGATGATTAAGGCGGAGGAAGAACTTCGCCCTCATGCAAAAAAAACAAGAGAAGGCATCGAAATTGATTTTTCGGGGGCTATTATCCGAAAAATCGCTTTCAATGAAAAAAAATCGGACGGATACAATCCGCATGGCTGTATTTGTGATGAGATCGCGTCGTGGAACGCTGCGGCGGGACTTAAACAATATGAAGTGCTAAAATCAGCTCTTGGCGCAAGGCGTCAGCCCCTGATACTGTCAATTTCGACAGCCGGGTATATCGACAACGGTATCTACGATGAACTGATGATGCGTTCAACTGCGTTTCTTTATGGCGAAGAAGACCGGGAATACCGTTTTTTGCCGCTGATATACAAAATTGACGATGAAGACAAATGGAACGATATCGAGGAATTAAGAAAAAGCAATCCGAATATGGGCGTTTCTCTGCCCGAATCTTACTACCGCGATGAAATAATAGTCGCGGAAAAATCATTAAGCAAGAAAAATGAATTTCTATGTAAGTACGGGAACATAAAGGTCAACAGCAGCGTCGCATGGTTGCCCGCAAGCGTTGTCAGAAAAGCGAGTGAGTTAACATTTTCTATTGAAGACTTTCGCGAGACTTACTGTGTCGGAGGAATCGACCTTTCGCAAACAACGGACCTGACAAGTTGCTGCGTGATTATCGAGCAAAATAAAAAACTGTTCACATTTTCAAAGTTTTTTATGCCGGCAAACAAAATCAAAGAACTGCAAGAAGCAGAGGGCGTGCCCTATGAATTGTTTGTTCAGCGAGGAATTTTGACACCGTCAGGCGATAATTACATAGACTATGAGGATTGCTATAAATGGTTCGTCGGACTTGTGGAGGACCTCGAAATTCTACCACAAATGATAGGTTACGACAGATACACAGCACAGTATCTCATTAAGGACCTGCAAACGTATGGTTTTCACACGGATGATGTTTTTCAGGGAGACAACTTAACACCTGTTATTAGGGAGTGCGAGGGGCTTCTTCGGGACGGAACTCTTCAACTCGGGCAAAATCCCTTGCTTGTCTCCCATTTTATGAATACCGCAATAGTCTCGAATATGATGACGCGTAAGTGTAGAATTTCAAAAATACAGTCGCGAAAACATATTGACGGTTGCGCTGCCGTGCTTGACGCGCTGACGGTAAGACAAAAGCACAGCGAACAGATCGGAGACCGGTTAAGAAATGAGGATAACAACGAATGAGTGTTTTTGATATGGTTTTCGGAAAACGAAAACAAAAAAAGCAACTCTTTAAGTATTTTGAGTTGCTTAACGGCTACACCCCCGTTTTTACCACCTTTGACGGGGGTGTGTACGAAATGGAGTTGACAAGGGCGTGTATAGGTGCTTTTGCCCGACACTCGGCAAAACTTACTCCATCGTTTTCAGGGGCAGACAGCCTCGGAATCGAAAAAATAATAAGTCCGAAAGTCAATCCGTGGATGACGACATCGCAGTTCGTATACAGAGTGGCAACAATTCTTGATGCAACAAACACATGTTATCTCATTCCCCTGCTTGACAAGTACGACAATCCCGTTGGCTGCTATCCGATACAACCAAAGATGACGGAAATTGTCGAGGATGAGCAAGAACAGCAGTATCTTCGATACACCTTCGCAAAAGGGCAAAAGGCTGCAATCGAATTGTCACGCGTGGGAATCCTGACAAACTATCAATATACTTCGGATTATCAAGGCGAAGACAACAGGGCGCTTCAACCGACGATGGACCTCATCAACACTCAAAATCAAGGTATCGCCGAAGGAATTAAGACCTCGGCGGCGTATCGCTTTATGGCGACGCTCTCAAATCTCACTAAAAGCAAGGACGTTAAAGAAGAGCGCAAGCGGTTTACAGAAGAAAATTTTTCCGCCGAAGACGGCGGAATGCTGCTTTTCCCAAACACATACAACAATGTTCAGCAGATTAAGTCACAAGCGCAGATTATTGACCCCGAACAGGTCAAGACGATTGAGGAGCGGGCTTTCAAATATTTCGGCTGCAATCTTGACATTCTCGAAAATAAAGCGGTCGGAGATGCTTGGAGTGCATACTACGAAGGGAAAATCGAGCCTTTTGCAATACAGCTGTCAGAGGTAATGACTTCGATGTTTTACACTCCGCAGATGATAAGCGGAGGAAACGCCATTGTATGGAGCAGCAATAGACTACAATATATGACAAATGCAGACAAGCTCTCTGTCAGCGCACAAATGTTTGATAGAGGTATATTCAACCGAAATATGATTATGGATATATGGAATCTTCCGCACGTCGAAGACGGGGATCTATACTACATCCGCAAAGAGTATACGGAGATACAAAAGTTAGAAGAAGGAGAACAAAAAAGATGACACCGGCAGACAAAACAAAATTTAAGTCCTTTGCACAGGTCAGAACACTTGTGCTCAATCCTGAAATAAAAGAAAAACTTATCGATAGTGAATACTACATCGAGGGGTATGCCGCGACATTTGAGAGATATCTTCTGTTTAAGACAGAAGACGGTGAAGATGTTTTTGAAATGTTCGAGCGAAACTGCTTTGACAATGCAGATATGTCGGACATTGTATTGCATCTCAATCACGGAGGTCATGTCTTTGCGAGAACCTCAAACGGCACGCTTATCGTTCAGGTCAGAGAGCACGGATTATTTTTTGCGGCTGATTTGTCGAAGACGGAATCCGGACGCAAGATGTACGAAGAAATCAAGACAGGTATGATAACAAAATGTTCGTGGATGTTTCGTCCGAGGGAATATTATTACGACGCGCCGACAAGAACGATTGTTCACAGGTCGGTTGAAAAAGTTTACGACGTGTCCCCTGTCACCTTTCCGGCGAACGAGGGAACCGAGGTAGAAGCGAAGTGCAGGAGTTTTGTTGACGGAGTGATCGGCGAAAATGCCCGGAGAGAGGCAGAAAAGGTAAATGCGGAACTTCGCGAAAAAATAAAAATCAAAATTAAAATCAACAAAGGAGAATAAAACGATGAACAGAATTGAAGAAATCAATGCACGCCTCGCGGAAATCGAGGGTCTTCTCGACAAAGCGACGGGTGATGAACTTGCAAGTCTTCGCACAGAAGTTGACAACCTTACACAGGAAAGAGCTGTGCTTTTGTCCGAAGCGCAGACGAGACAGCAGGCTCGCTCCGCGATTGCGAACGGTGCGGGTACGGTAATACCGACCCCCGCAGCCGCAGATCCGACGAGAGAGGCAAGGGCGAAAAAACTTGTTAAGACAGGACATATGACCGTTGAAACAAGAAGCACGCTTGTGTCGAGCGGTAAGCTTGCTACACCGACCGCTGTTTCAGGAATCAATGACGTGGTCGGCGCGTCCGTGTCAAGCATTGTAGACCTTGTTCACACAGAGGATTGCACGGGTATGGGAAGTAACAAAGTTGCTTACATAGATAGCGACGCGGATGCGGCAGCGGAACAGACCGAAGGATCTGGCGCGACTGAAAAAGACGCCACCTTCGGATTCGTAACTATCACGCCTAAAAGTATAGCCGTTGTTTCTGCGATCAGCAAGCAGGCGAAGAAACAATCCCCGCTTGTGTACGAAAATAAGGTCCTTACACAGTCCCTTGTCTCGTTGAGAAAAAAGGCTGCCGCTGTCATAGTGGACGCACTCAAAGATTCGTCCCTTACGGCAAGTGTGACGGCGACCATTGACACCACAAAAAAAGGTGTTATCAATGAAAAGACCCTCCGTCAGATTACCCTCGCGCACGGAGGTGACGACGCCGTTGTCGGCGAGGGCTATCTTTTCCTGAACAAGAAAGACCTTATCGCCTTCGGAGACATTCGCGGCACGAGCGAGAAAAAAGCCGTGTACGAGATTACACCTGACGGGCAGAATCCGAATACGGGTACTATCAAAGATGGAGGACTTATTGTAAGATATTGCATCTGCAATGACCTGACAGCCCTTGCAGGAACGGCACAGTCAAGCACCGCAGCTGTAAAGACGATGTGCTACGGTAACCCGCAATGCTTCGAGCTTGACCTTTTCTCGGATTACGAAATAAATGTTTCCTCGGATTTTGCCATCAACAAATTGATGGATACTATCGTAGGAGACACGCAGCTCGGAGGCGCCGTAACGTATAAGAACGGATTCACCTTCCTTACCATCGCGCAGGGCTCCTAAAAGGCAGGATGAATAATCGTGGCTAATACAGAAACTATCGCCGCTGTTAAAACGGGGCTTCGTATTCGACATGACATGCTTGACGCTGATATCGCAAGGCAGGTTACTGCCTGCCTTGCGGATCTTCGGATGTCGGGCGTCACAGACAAAAAAGACGATACTGATCCGCTAATAAGACAGGCGTGTGTAATTTGGTGCAGAATACAGTATGCAAACGACGAAACACGGGCGGAGCGGCTGCAAAAAGCCTATGACGCACTAAAAGCGTCAATGACACTATCCGGAGACTACCGCTATGAAGAATGATGTTGTAACGCTTGTTGATATTCTTTCGACAGGGAAAGAAATAAAGACGGAAGTTTATGCCGAGGTTAAGAGCGTTGGCAGAAATGAGTTCTTCTCTGCGGCTCAAACAGGATTAAAACCTGAACTTGTCGTAATTGTTAACACAAACGAATATGACGAACAGCAAAGAGTTGATATACCGTCATATATGCCGCGAAATGGGCGTTTCACCATATATCGCACATACGACCGTGATGATGGTGATACCGAGCTTTATCTGCATAAAAAAGTCGGTGTACGGACGTGATATGAGTGAATGGATAACTATCAAGCCGGAAGATTTTTCCGATGCACTTTCCGACACTTTGCAACTGTACAGCGATCGATTGACGAAAGAAGTTAAGGATGCGGTAAGCGATGCAGGCAACTATGCTCTTCGGGAGGTCCGTGCGATTGCTCCGACAGGAAAAGGAAAATCCCGAAGAAGAGGCAAAAGCCGAGCTCACGGAAAATACCGCAAGAGTTTAGAGTTGTCCGTCGTTAAGGATGATATTTTTTCGAGAGAAGTCAAGATATATTCAAAAACGGAATATCAACTTGTACACCTCCTCGAAAAGGGACATAACATCGTCAGAAATGGCAAAGTCGTAGGACAAGCATCACCTCACCCGCACATGAAGGTCGTCGAACTGCGAGCGCAAGCAAAGCTTAATCATGATGTCGAGAGGATTATCAAAAAATGAAAGTTAAAAACATAATCGAGGCTCTTCTCGCCAAGACGAATATCCCGTTTACAGAGCGTCGTTGGAACGAATATAAGGATCGTTCTATCCCCTCTCCGCCGTATATCGTGTGGTTTGTCGAGGTTGAGGAGGGGTTCGGAGCTGATGAAAAGGTTCTCGCAAAACAAAGCACCGTTACAGTTGAGCTATACGCAGACACCCGCGACTATGAAAGCGAAGAGGTTGTTGAAGATGTTATAGCGCCTTACGAATGGACTAAATATATCGGAGAAATAGAAGACGAAAGTCTTATCTATGTTTCTTACACTTTTGATTTATACACGAAAAAAGGAGATTAAAAACAATGAGTAAACGTGATTCAGACGTGATTACCCTCGGCAGCGGCAAAGCGTATATGATGGAGTTTTCCGGAACCCTGCCGGAACTTACTGCTATTTGCGCAGAGGGAAATCTTTTAGGATGGATTAAGGGAGGTGCCGCCCTTACTTACACAGAGAACACTTATACGGAAAAAGATGACCTCGGTAAAGTAATGAAGATCATCACCACAGAGGAAGAGGCGAAGTTGAAACTCGGATTGATAACATGGAACGGCAATACTCTGTCCAAACTCACCGACCGTGCCGCAGTATCTGAAAAGGATGGAAAGCGAACCCTTAAAATAGGCGGTGCACCGCACGGTAAAAACAAGAACTACGTCGTTTGCTTCCACCACGAAGATAAAGAGGATGGCGATGTTTGGATTATGATTGTAGGCAGAAACACAGCAGGGCTGTCACTTTCGTTTTCTATGACCGCAGGCTCGCAGGTTGACCCCGAATTTACGGCTGTTCCGCAGGATGACGACGGAACTCTCGTCCATTTCATTGAAGAGATTCCGAGCGGGACACCTGGGCAAGATCAGTCTGTTTGAAAGGTGAGCGCAAAAGTGGCAGTAAGCACACAGCGCGCACGAAAAAGGAGAATAAAAAAATGAGAGCCATTCTCGATTTTAACAAACTCACGCAGCCGGAAATGCCCGTTCTTATGCGCGACAAAAAACAAACCTTGTTTCGGGTAAAACTACCTACGGTTGAGATATTCGAAAAACTACAAAAAAACGCTGACATTCTCGAACACATATCAGACGATCATGATGCGCTTGAAAAAGCGCGTGCGCTTGCGGCAATCCTCATATCGAACAACAAGGATCTCTACGAGATTTCGGGAGAGGAAATCGGCGATTCTTTCGGACTTACTGCCGAAGACCTCATAGTCTTTTTTACGGAGTATACAACATTCGTAAAAGAAAACACCCAAACAAAAAACTGATACTCCCGCACGCTCCGCATGACGGAGACGATGCGGGACACGGGTTTGAGGTAACGACTGTTTGGAAGAAAATCGTGTCCGACTATTCAAGGCTGTCGTTCCGAGAGATCGACAGCCTTGATATAGTTGATTTTCTTGTGCTTCGCAGGGATGCTTATATAGATAGGCTTGAACGCACAGACAAGGGAACGGAATATCTGAAAACAGCATGGCGCTTACAGCAGACAGACATTGACCGCGAAGGGTTGCGCAAAAAATTCGGAACAAAGGAGAAAATCAAAGATGGCGGCAGACAAGACAAAGATTAAAGGATTAACCATCGAGATCGGCGCCGACACAAAGAAACTCGGAGACGCGCTTAAAAGCGTGTGGGACAAAAGCGCGTCCCTTTCGGGTGAACTGAAAAATGTAAATAAGTTACTGAAACTTGATCCGACAAATACCGAACTTCTCGCACAAAAGCAAAAAATCCTTGCGGAGGCTGTCAGTAATTCCACAGAAGAAGTTGAAATGCTTCGAGAGGCGGAAAAGAACGCGGCGGAGCAGTTAAAACGTGGAGACATCGGAGAGGAAACCTTTCGTTCCCTGCAACGCGAAACCATCAAGGCTGAACAAAACCTTCGGCGACTTGAAAAAGAAGCAGCAGACGTCGCGAAAGGAATAAACGATCTCGGCGACGAATCCAATAAAGCATCAGAAAAAATTAAAGATGTAGACGAAAAAGCGGAAAAGGCAGAAAAAGGTCTGTCAAAACTTGATGTCGCAGCCGGAACACTCGCGGGAAATCTCGCGAGTAAACTCGTATCTGCCATGGGTAATTGCATATCCGAGCTATCGTCTCTCACACAAGAAACACAGGAATATCGCGAAGACATCGGAAAGCTTGAAACAGCTTTTCAATCGGCGAACCTCTCGACAGAGCTCGCGACGAAAACATATAAGGATTTTTATTCGGTTCTTGGAGAAGAAGATAGAAGCGTTGAAGCGGTTAACCACCTTGCGAAGTTCGTTTCCACAGAAAAGGACATGGCGACATGGACAGATATCTGCACCGGTATCTGGGGAACGTTCGGAGATTCGCTTCCCATCGAGGGGTTGACGGAGGCTGCAAACGAAACCGCCAAAACCGGCGAATTGACGGGCGTTTTAACCGACGCACTCAACTGGGCGGCGGCAGCAGGCGAAACATTCGGAGTAAGGCTGAAAGCAAATACAAAGGCAAACGAAGAATATAATAAAAAAGTTACCGAGGCAAAAAGCGCCGAAGACTTTTTTAAGATTGCACTTTCAGAGTTGTCGACAGAGCAAGAACGCTCTGCGTTTATAACAGAGACTCTGAACGAGCTCTATGCTGATGCAGCACAAAAGTACAGAGACAACAATGCAGGCATTATCGAGGCGCGCAAAGCGACATCCGAATACACCGACGCGCAAGCGGCTCTCGGCGTGGCGATGGAGCCTGTTCAAACTAAACTTACAGCGTTCAAAGCAAGTTTTGTTAAAGAGTTTACTCCGCAGCTGAAAAAGCAAGTTATCCCTGCGGTTCAGGAATTTATCGCAACACTTGAAAAAAACAGTACAATCAAAAAGTTCTCCGATAGTCTCGCAAATACCGCGAAAAAGGTGCTTCCGGTTGTTGCAAATGCCATATCCTTTGTGATCGAAAACCTTGAAGCGCTTATCAATATAACTTTTTCTGTCGTCGCCGCTTTTGCCGCGCTTAACGCTGCGATGAAGGTTACATCAGCTGTAACGGCTGTAACAACGGCGGTCAAAGGATTGACGGCAGGGGTCGGACTTGCAACAAAGGCACAAGTCTTGTGGAATGCCGCGATGTCCGCAAACCCGATAGGAGCTGTTATAACCGCAATAGCGCTCCTTGTTGCGGGAATAGCGGTACTGTGTGTGTCATTGGGTGAAGAAAAAACGGAAACCGAAAAACTCACAGAGGCGGAAAAAGAACATTATGACGCATTGTCTGAAACGGCAAAAGCGTATGATGAGGCAAAACAAGCAGCGATGGAAAAGGCGGAGGCAGAATTATCATCGCTTGCCCAAACGGAAAGGCTCTATCAGGAGTTGCTGCGCCTTACCGACGCAAACGGAAAGGTAAAAGAAAGCGATCAAGCGCGAGTACAATTTATTATTTCCCAGCTCAATGACGCCCTCGGTCTTGAAATTAAAATGATTGATGGCATTGTAGCGGGATATGAAAAAATCCCCGGTGCGATAGAAGAAGCTATCGCTGCCGAAAAAGCGCGGATAATGCTCCAACCTTATTTGGAGGCGTATTCGACAGCGGTGCAAAAAGTATCGGAGACCGAAGCGGAATATAAAAAATACGCACTCTTAACGTCGGAGACATGGGATGAACTCGTTGAAAAAAGCAAAAAATATGAAGAAGCCCTTGAAAGGTACAACAATGCCGGATGGAGTAGAAGAGAACGAGAAGAAGCCTCTGATGCGCTTGCGCAGGCAAAAAAAGATCTCGAAGATATTTCGGAGTTGTACAACGAACGAGATCACATCACTCGGGCACTTGAAGCGGATCTTAAAAAATACAACGATGACATAAGCAAGTATGAAAAGGCGCAAACACTCCTCTTGGAAGGAAAAACGAATGAAGCAATAAACATTCTTGCTCAATACAACAAGGGTATTACAACAACTGCCGCAGCGACAGAAAAAGCGGTTAAGGAGCAAAGAGAAGCAGCCAAAAAAGAGTATCTTGAATTGGAGGCAGTTCTTGCGCGAATGGAAGAAAAATATAAAGACACCGAAGCCTCCATGACCGCAGAGCAAAAAAAACAAGCAGACGAAAGAATCAAAGAAGTTAAAAGTCAGATTGTCGAAGCGAAGGACAAATACCAGGAACTCGGTAAGAACATGGTGGAGGGTATCGCAGCCGGAATCCAAAGCAAGCATTATGCGCTCGTTCAGCCAATCAACGAAGTTGTAAACGAAGCTGTTCGCGCTGCAAAACAAGCAGCGCAAATAAAGTCCCCGTCAAAGGTATTTCGCGATGAAGTCGGCAAATTTCTCGCTCTCGGCATAGCGGACGGCATCACGGGCGAGACCGAAGAATTAAAGCGCAGGGCGCGAGAGCAGATCGCCGAAATTAAAAATGCGTACAATGCGGATGGACAAACGAGAATGAATATAGTTACTTCATACGAAAGCTCTGCACTATCAGACTATTCGCGTATCGAGGCTAAACTTGACACGCTTGCAGAAATCTTAACAGGTAGCCAAAAGCAGAGTATATATCTCGACGGACGTGTTCTTGTCGGAGAAACGATTGACGACATCGACGAACGTCTCGGCGAACGCCGCGCCCTTGCCGAGGGAGGTGTATTCTGATGACTAAAAGAGGGTTTATTCTCGGCGAATATGACACGGCGGCAGACGGACATTTCACACTTAATAAGTGGTCCTTGTCCGAACCGAAGCAGAAGACCAATTATCTCAACATCGCTTACGGAGATGGGGAAATTGATTACACAGACGTGTACGACAACACACCTCGATACGAGATGCGAACATTGAGCATAACGCTGATTTCGTCTTTCGCGACACGCAATGCACGTCGGCTGATTATCGAGGATATGGTAAACAACCTTGACGGTTTTTTAACATTGATTGCCTTTCCGGATTTTCCTCGAAAAACAATGTCGGGAAGAATTTCTGTAACCGACAAGACGGAATCGCCGTACTATTCGACGGTTGTCATCACGGGAAAAATGGAACCGTACCTGTGGAGCGAATATCGAACACAGCTCGTTGTTCCGCCGAGTGATGGAAATGCAGAAATAACCATTTCGAACAATGGAAGACCGGCAACGGAGCTCGTATGTGATGCGAGTAATTACTTTACAATCTTCAAAGGGTCTTCTCAAAGCTATACTTCCCCCGCAAAAGGAGGGGTAAACCTCCAAACAGGAATATACATTCCTCGCGGAAAATCTGTCATCAGGATTTCCGGCGCGCCTACAACGATTAAGTGGAAAGAAGGAACCTTAACCCCATGATAACAATTAAGCGAAATAACGAGATAATCTACACATCCGAAGAACAATGGAAAGATCCTTTACTTGAAATTAAAGTCAAAAGGACAACGAACGCAATAAACTCGGGAAATATAACTTTTCCTCTCGAACATAAAGTAATCGCCGCAGGTGGGCTTGCCCCCTATAAAGACTGTATCCGGATCTATCGTGATGATGATATTGTGTTTTGGGGACGCCCTCTTCTCCCCTCTCAAACTTACAATGGGTCTGTGACATATCAACTTGAAGGCGAACTTGCTTTCCTTAAAGATGTTTGTCGGTTTTCCGCGCCGTATACTGTCGGTGCGATCCGCCCTGCCCTGCTCGGCTGCATTGAGGCTTATAACGAAGATAAAGGCACATCGACCAATGCACTATTCGAACTTATCGGAGAGACCGACTGTCCGACAAAGGGAAATAATACATACGACTTTTTCGGTGGTTGGGAGAACGGACAGAGTATCTATAAATGTATCACAGACGCAGGATCAACAATAGGACTGCTTTTTCATTACGATGTAAAATCAAACGTGCGCCGTATATGGTTAAGAGACGATTTTTTTCCGTCGGATGGAAAAACGACATTTGAAAGCGGCAAAAATATAACCGACGTAAAAATAAATTCAACGAGTGGGGACTTCGCAACCAAAATCCTCGCAAAAAATAAAGACGGAACGCTCGAACGAATGGTGTACGATTATCAAAGTGTTCAAAAATACGGCAATATAATCGGACTTGAAGAAGTTGACACATCAGATGTTGATGAATTGATAGCCTACGCGAATCAGCGTCTCGCCGAAAGGAAAAAAGTTGTAACCGAATTTACTGCATCAGCGGTCGTGACCCCCGATCTTATTCCCGGGAAAAAATACAAGGTAAAAATCCCTTTCCTCGGAATAGATGACGAATATGGTTTGACCGCTATCGAAGAGGATTTCTTGAACCCGACAAGATCGAAAGCGACGTTATCATCCTCAATATTGACAGCAGCGATTGCGTCAAAAAGAAAGATATCCTCGATAAAATAAGGAGAAAAAAATGGAATTTAAGATTACTGTAAGTAAACGAATTGCGCAGACTACATCAACAGAATCTCTTATCTGCGGTAATGATGGCGACACGCTTACCGTCACGTTTGACGATGAATGGACAAACATCTCCGCAAAAACCGCTCGTCTTGTATGGATTAAAGGCGGCGAGTATACATATATAGATGTCCCGTTTACGGGAACTTCCTGCCCGCTGCCTGCGGTAATACAAGCAAAAATGCTTTTTGTTGGTTTTTTTGCGGGCGATAGCACCGAAAACACGCTAAAAACCTCTACTCCCGCACAGATTCCGTGTATAAGTTCGATCCTCGATGTTCCCGCCGAAGCATTCACACCTGATGTCTACCGAAACATCCTCGATATTATCGCAAACAAGGTAGACAAGGTTACGGGAAAGGGACTTTCGACAAACGACTATACAGACAGCGCAAAATCTTTTCTTGAAGAAACCGTGCCAGAACAGATAGACAGGATAGACGCGAAGATCGCGGAAGTCGAAGCAAACGTTTATTCAAACTTCAAGAACAAGGTTGACAAAGTTGCGGGTAAGGGGCTTTCGACGAATGACTACACGAACGAGGACAAGGCGGAAGTTGCAAAGGTCTCCGGCAAAGTGGATAAGGTCTCAGGCAAAGGGCTTTCGACGAATGACTACACGGATGCTGATAAAGCAGAAGTTGCGAAAGTGTCTGCCCTTCCGTATGCAACGTTGTCGCTGGAAGATTACGACACGCGCAAGCGCGGATATATAGCCGCAGACGGTGAGTATACGGCAAGCGGGAGTTGGTTTTCGTATTATTTCTATGCAGACAAATACCCGATAAAGAAAATTAACGCAAAGTTATATTCCAATTCAACCGCAGCTTATTCAATTGCGTTTTATTCCGCAAAGGATAGTATCGCAAGCAATTTAATTTCAGGCATAAAACCGACTGCTGCCGGCGCTAACCTTATCTCATTCGATAATGTGAGCGTTCCTGAAAACGCTGCTCTTATCGTTATTTCCACGCGTTTTGCTTCCGGGGCGAGTTCGGCGGCGGAACTCTTTGTGAATCTGAATATTCCCGCGGCAGAGATGTCGAATATCGGCGAGACTTCGGAAAAAACAGGGCAGATTAAGCGAATATTTACCGATTTCCCGAATGCAAATGACTTTACTTTTGTCAAGGGCGAATTATGGGGGTCTGCCGCAAGCGGCGACAAGACAGTTATTTCCCGCTACAAGATAACTGACGACGGGTTATTGATGCTTGGTATTATCCATACCGACTTCGGACACCTCAATTGTTTTGATTACAACCCCGCAAATGACTGTCTTATCTTCGGCAATGGTGGCAACGATTTCTCGACAGAGGGAAACTGGTTTGCGGTCGTTAAAAATCCCATGGGACTTGTGACTTCCGAATGGTCGGCAAACGCGACACTTGCCGCGAATGCGATTGTTTATAATGTAGATATTGGCTTTAAGGTGCAAGCTGTTTGGGGGGCGTCAAACCTTGGGTTGAACAATATCGTATACTTGTTATCGAACAATGCAAAAACGGTAACGAAAGTTATGCTGAATGTTGATGATAACGGAGAGTTTAACGGACAATTCACGGTACTTGATACTCATACTTCCGAGACCGCATATCCTGTCGGCGGCGCGAAATTCTGGGGAGATACTCTGTATTTTGGTTACTCTGACACGGGTTATAAAATTGCAAAAATGTCGATGTCTGATTATTCTGTATCGGTGACGAAAAGGCAATTGTATAAAGCAGATGGGACAGAGATAATAGGAACCGTGCAGGGACTGCATATTGATGATAAGTACGTATGGGTATTTATCAATGCCACTAATCCTATCAGATACTATTTGATACAGATGTATCAATGCTTGGGAAGCCTTTCGGTCGGAAGCGGCGGTGCGGGAACAACTATAACCGTAGACGCGGAACTGTCCGCGACATCGGAAAATCCCGTGCAGAACAAAGCGGTTAAAGCGGCGCTTGACAAAAAGATAGAAAAGCCGACAACGGTTAAAGAGGGGCTTTTCGGCTTTAACTCTGCCGGGGTTGAAACCATAAAAGAAATTACGGACGGAGGAAACGCCGTCGAAACAGATACGGCAAATATACCGAACAACAGAGCGCTGAAAGAGTATGTTGCGGCTAAAAACGTGAACTTACTCTCCAAGCCTACATCGAACGGCATCGTCGGATATATGAGCGGAATAGGTTCTTTGACCTACACTCTGAATACTTCAATGCCCGAAAGTCCATCGCACGCAGGGATTCTCTCTGCAAAAGCGGTTTATGACTATATAAATAGCCTTGACGCAAGCGAGGTGAGTTACTGATGGCGATGAAGCTTTACAGCGAAACGGATATACAGGCAATAGCGGATGCGCTGCGTACTAAAAATGGAACGAGCAATAAATATAAGACTTCTGAAATGCCTGCGGCTATAAATGCTATCTCTACCTCTGGAAAAGAGATTGTTGAATGGCATCAATGCCCTGAGTCGGTTCGAAACTTTATTGCAAACGTGACGTATGACCCGACCGATTATTCGACATCACAAATTGCAAACTACGCACCTGCAACGCCCGTTCAAAGCAACACAAAACCGATAGGAAAGATTGTTGATAATATCACCTATCAAAATGAAGTTCCAAACAAAGAAACGCCGTTTTCGTCTGCAAACAAGGCGGGAACGGTGAAGCCGTTGGACGCTTTGAGGTGGATTGAAGCAGGAAATGACAGCCAGAGTAATACGTTTTGCCCGAATATGCGTGATTTGGGCGGTTGGAATTGTGACGGGGGTAAAATCAAATATGGTTTGCTTTATCGTTGTGGTCAGCCTACTGTATACGCACGCGATGTTCTTATAGATGAATTAGGCATACAAAGAGAACTTGATTTACAAGGACAAGACCTTACAAGAACAACTTCTGTAATGGGTAATGATATTGAATATTGCAGACCGCCGTTGTATCAATGGTACACAATATCGAATGCAGAAATATGGAAAGAAATAATCGGTTTTATTTTTGACGGCGCAATGTACGGTAGACCGACAATTTTTCATTGTTCGGCAGGCGCGGACAGGACAGGAACGGTTGCTTGTGTTATTGAAGCATTGCTTGGGGTAGGTCAGAGCGATATTGATAAAGACTACGAATTGACAAGTTTTTATAGCGGAACAGATACCGACCTCCACGCAAGACGAAGGAATGAGAGTGAATGGAAAGGGCTTATAAACGAAATAAAGGCGGTTACACTTCCGAACGGCGTTGCGGACACTTTCCGCAATCACGCTATTTATTTTGTGCTTTCGCTCGGATTTACTGTTGACGAAATAAACGCTTTTCGTTCTGCAATGATTGACGGAACTCCCGAAACACTTACCGCCACACTTGATTCGTACTCCGTCACAAATACACTCACAAACGTCGTAAATGATAACGACGCAACAACAGCGACAGAATTTCAACCGTATACGGCAAAAATCACACCGTCAAACGGTTTTGTGATTGAGAATATAACAGTTTCTATGGGTGGAGTCGATATAACACCATCAGCATGGAGCGGAGACAAACAGGAATTATATAGAGCGGTTTCTTACACACTTTCAAATTGCTCCGTGAACAATAGACGCATTTCTGTTATCGACGGACAATCATACGGAACAATTATAACAGCCAACGACGGCTATACCCTTACAGGTGCGGCTATAACAATAACAATGGGAGGTGTTGATGTGTCAACATACTATTCAAACGGGACAATCGTTATTCCAAAGGTAACAGGAGATATTATTATTACAGTCAATGCTGTTCCATCTGCTCCGACTTTTACAAACCACGCGGATAAGACAAGCGAGGAATGGCTGACAGGCAAACGGATAAATTCAAGCAATGCTGTTGTTGCTGCCGCTGGGTGGGATATTACAAACTTTGTTGCCTGTACCAAAAACGACACTCTTCGCTTTAAGAACATAGATATTACCTCCGCAATTGGCGGGGCGAATGATGGACGCGTTGCTATATATACAGATAAAAATACTTGTGTAATGACGTGTAATCCACATTCTGCGGCACAAACTCAATTTTTCTCAACGGGAACTGACGGCACTACAACTTTCAATGTATTGGCATACATTAACAGTATCAAAGGGGCTGTTCCTGCCGCAGAAAATACTGCTTATATACGACTTGTATGTGTGTCTAATCCAACCGACCCGATTATCACAATAAACGAAGAGATAGATTAAGGGGGTGAGCGGATGACGGAAGCGATAGTTGTGGCACTTATTACGGGCGGTCTCGCGCTTGCCGGAACTGTTATTTCGGTGCTTGCCTCGTTTCGTAAGACAGAACAAAGCATACAATCAAAGCAGGCGGTTACCGAGGAGCGAATAACCGAACTGACGCGGGAAGTGCGAGAACATAACAATTTCGCAAAGCGCATGCCCGTAGTGGAAGAACAGGTAAAAGTAATAAATCACAGAATTAAAGATTTGGAAAAGGAGATGCAGCATTATGAAAATTAACTGGAAAGTAAGACTGAAAAACAAAACGTTTTGGCTCGCGATAGTGCCTGCGCTGCTGCTTGTTATTCAGACGGTAGCGAGCCTGTTCGGCTACGCATGGGACTTTGTGGTTCTCAATCAGCAGATAGCGGCGGTTATTAACGCCGTGTTTGCGGTGCTTGCGATTCTCGGAGTGGTTACAGACCCGACGACCGCGGGTATGACGGACAGCGACAGAGCCATGACTTATGAAAAGCCGAAGGAGGATTGAAAATGAGCAAAAACTATCTGACGTTTCCGATGAAGATAATGGGAATAACCCAGACTTACGACGGAAAAACTTCGCACTATATCAGTTCACACGGAACACCTGCGGATTATCCGATAGACATCGCGGGTAAAGACACCGGCAGAGAACCGTTTTATTGCCCATGCGATGAAATGGAAGTTGTCAAAATCGCGGGCGACGTAACCGGCAACAATCACGCAAACGGCGCGTGGCTGGTTTCTACTTCCGAGGTGGATTTTGCCGACGGAACAAGGGATATATGCACGATAAAATTTGTGCACATGAACAATTCCGATTTCGGCAGAAACGGTATTTACGTCGGACGCAAATACAAGCGCGGCGAACTTATCGGGCACGAAGGCACTTCTCACGCAAGTGGCAACCATGTTCACATGTCCGCGGGCAAGGGCGGACTGAAAGGCAGCGGCTGGCAGAAGAACACACTGGGAAGTTGGGTTGTAACCACAACGCACGGGACCGCAAAGCCCGAAAACCTGTTTTTCGTAGACCCGAAGTTTACGACGATAAAAAATGCAAGAGGACTTATTTTTAAGACACTTCCGAAGGGGGAAAAGAAAGTGATTAAATTCGGCGTTGTCAGCGGCGAGGTTCGGACAAAAGTTACGACCGACGCGCTTGCGTTGAGAAGCAAGGCGCAGACGCAGAACGGCAAGAGGTTCTTCTACATACCGCGCGGGCATGTTGTACAGGTCGTTCAGGAGGCTATCTGCAAAGCGGACGGGTATACCTGGGACTGCATAATCGTTAATTACGGCGGCAAGGACTATATAGGATATGCTGCGGCGGAGTTTTTGAAATGAATAGATAAGAGACCGTTCTCACGGTCTCTTATTTTTGGTATTGACTTTTTTAAGGCATTGTATTATAATATGGGAAATATTGTAGGAGGCAATGTCGTTGTATATCGTTAAGAACGGAAAAGAATTTACGGTTGAAGAGAAAAAGAACCATTGGAACGTGTTTCGCATTGAGGGTACATCGGGCGTGTGCTTGAAGATATATAAGACGACGTGCCCGACGATTGAGGACGTTGTTAAGAGGGTGCGGGAGAGTGATTTTCTTGCATAAGGAGAAAACACCAGCAAACCTTGTGTTTGTCGGTGTTTTTTTGTGTCTTAAATGCTTCTATTTTTCAACGGCTTCGCAATTATCGCTCACAGGACTATCTGTTTTTTCTTCGCAATTTTTGTTTATCAATACTTCCGTATTCTCTATCAGTTGTCCGAATCCATACATACAAAAAGAGAGAATCCATGACAAAATTGAACCGACGACCATCACAACGACACCTGTATATGATTCTGTCGAAGCGAGAATCACGGTACCCCAAACGAATGAAGCGAGAATACCCAGCCAGATAAGAACCTGTGCCGATGCCTTGATCTTTGCCGAAATGTCATTAAACATAAAAAACACTCCTTAAATTTATTTTTCTTAAAATACAAAATTGTTGTATTTTTAATATGTTACAAATTGTTCACTTAAAACCTATTGACATACTTCTGAAAGTATGGTATAATATATACATAAAGAACAAAGGAGGTGTTAAAAATGAAAAAGCGAAAAGAAAAGCCTACCGCTTTTGAGATAGCAGAGTTCATTATCAAGGTCATTACCGCAATAATCTCTTTGATAACACTCATCCGAAAGTGGTAGGCAAAGCGGGGCGAAAGCCCCGCCCCCTTAGGGGGCAATAGTATTATAACACAAATAAGGAGGTTTTTCAAGTGGGAAAAAGAAATAATTTATTTTCCATGTTTATACTGCTTATGCTTTCTGCATATTACGGCATGACAAAGCTGCTTAAAATCGGTATAATTCTCAATCTTACAATTCTCGTTGTGGATATATTCAGAACAGTTTGGGGGTGGCGAAATGGAAGAAGAGAAGAAGCGTAAAACAAAGACGTCTTCTGCGGTCAAAAGACGCTATAACGCAAAGACATACGGCACAATAACAGTTTGCCTACCAAAGGCAATGGTCGAAGAGTTTAAGACAAAGTGCGTCCGCGAGGGTATTTCTCAGGCGCAGATCGTAAGAGAAGCGGTCGAAGCGTTTTTGAAAAAATAAAATCATCGCAATGCGGACGTGGTTAAGAATACATTCTTGTAGACTATAAAGAGTTCGAGTGACGGGCGCAATTCTCCACCAAAAGAGTATTATCCGAACTTATTTTTTTGTGAAATAGTTTTCGGGTATACAATGAGATAAAAAAATCTTCGAGGTGATCTCGAAGATTTTTTTTGCAATTAGGACATTGAACAGCAGACAACTTTGCGTCAGACAAACACCGTTCTCTCAGTCAACAAAATATCTGCGGAAAAACAATGAACAGCAGACAATATCGCAGCCGATACGCACGGGGCCGTCCGTTTGCAAGGTGTCCTTTAAAAACAATGAATATCAGACCACTTCGTAGCCCTGGGAAGTTATCGCCTGCTCGATGGCTTCGTCGGCGATGGCCTCGGTCAGGGTGACTGTTACGGTGCCCGTTTTGTGGTCCGCGACAGCGGAAGCGACCTGAGGAAGGCTCTCGACGCTCTGTTTTACACGCGCCTCGCAATGCGGGCACATCATGCCTTTTACGTTAAATACTTTTTCCATATATATCGTCTCCTTTTCGGGGGTTTTTGGGGATTCTTCCGAGTGAGTCGGAGAACCGAGTTTTATCAGATTGAGTCGGAGTGCGTTCATAACGACGCAGAAACTTGAAAGGCTCATAGCCGCCGCGCCGAACATCGGATTCATTTCCCAGCCGAGCAGGGAGATGAATACGCCTGCGGCAAGCGGAATGCCAGCCGTGTTGTAAATGAACGCCCAGAACAGATTTTCTTTGATATTGCGGAGCGTTGCACGGCTGAGTTTTATGGCTTTCGGCACGTCCGAGAGCGAACTGTTCATCAAAACAGCGTCCGCCGCATCTATCGCAACATCGGTGCCTGCGCCTATCGCTATGCCGGTATCGGCTGCCGTGAGCGCGGGAGCGTCGTTTATGCCGTCGCCGACCATGGTAACTTTGCCGTCCTTTTTCAAGCGGGTAACGACAGCCTCTTTTTCGGCGGGAAGAACGTTTGCGATAACTTCATCGACTCCTGCCTGTTTGCCTACCGCCTGTGCGGTGCGTTCGTTGTCGCCCGTGAGCATTACCACGCGGATACCCATTTTTTGAAGAGCGGCGACTGCCTGTGCGCTGTCGGGTTTTATCTTATCCGCAACGGCGATAATTCCGCAAAGACCGTTTTCACGGGCAAAAAACAACGGAGTTTTGCCCTCGGACGCAAGCGCGTCGGCTTTTGCTTTCATATCTTCGGGAACGGAAACTTTGCTTTCTATAAATTCGCGTTTGCCGCCGAACAGAGGTTTTCCGTCGGAAAGAGCCGTCAGTCCGTTACCCGCCACGGCTTCGAAATCGGTTGTTTCGCGAACGGTGACGCCGTTTTCCTTGCCGTATTTCATAACCGCCTTTGCAAGAGGGTGTTCGCTTTTGCTTTCAAGCGTAACGGCAACAGAAAGCAGGGACGATACATCTGTTCCCGCACAGGGAACTATGTCGCAGACTTCGGGTTCGCCGCGCGTGACGGTTCCCGTTTTGTCGAGAACCACGGTTTTTACCTTGCCTGTTTGTTCAAGCGCTTCTGCGGTCTTGAAAAGGATTCCGTGGCGTGCGCCGACGCCGTTGCCGACCATTATTGCCACGGGCGTTGCAAGCCCGAGTGCGCATGGGCAGCTGATTACAAGGACCGATATTGCTCTTGCAAGAGAAAAGCCTATGTCTTTGCCGATAAGCAGCCAGACGACAAGCGTTACGACCGCGATTGAGATAACGACGGGAACGAAAACGCCCGAAACCTTGTCCGCGATTTTCGCTATCGGCGCTTTTCCCGCCGCAGCGTCGCTGACTATCTTTATAATCTGCGAAAGCGTGGTATCTTCTCCCACGCGTGTCGCTTCGCATTTGATGAAGCCCGAACGGTTGACCGTTGCCGCGGAAACGGGAGACGAAACGTCTTTGTCCACGGGAATGCTTTCGCCCGTCAGCGCAGATTCGTCCACCGCGCTGTGACCTTCGAGAACCACTCCGTCAACGGGAATTCTTTCGCCGGGTCTGACGATGAAAATATCGCCCTTTTTAACCTGTTCGGCGGGAACAGTTGTCTCTTTGCCGTCAACAAGCAACGTTGCGGTACGCGGCGCAAGTTCCATCAGTCCCTTTATGGCGTTGGTGGTTTTTCCCTTTGAATAACTTTCGAGCATTTTGCCGAGCGTTATCAGCGTCAGAATCATTGCCGCGGACTCGAAATAAAGTTCGTGCATATAAAGATGCATCGCCTGCTCGGGGAAAACTATCATTTTGAACAGGATATATGTGCTGTAACCGAACGACGCCGCCGCACCGAGCGAAACAAGCGTGTCCATATTCGGAGCGCGGTGAAGCAGTCCTTTAACGCCGCTGATGAAGAATTTTTGGTTTATTACCATGATGATCGCAGTCAGCAAAAGTTGGATAAGTCCGCCGACCGCCGCATGATCTTCGATTATCTGCGGTTGGGGAAGCCCTATCATGTGCCCCATAGAAAAATACATCAAAACCAAAAGAAAACCGAGCGACGCGAAAAGCCTTTTTCTGAGTTTGGGCGTCATTTCATCTTTCAGCGGTTCTTTTGCGGACGCAGCGTCGTTTTTTGCGCCGACTTTCGATGCGCCGTACCCTGCAGCAACGACTGCGGAAACAATTTCGTCTTCCGTTGCGGTTCCCGAAACCGTCATTGAATTTGTCAGTAGATTTACGCTGCATTCATCGACATCTTTCAGCGCCGATACCGCCTTTTCCACGCGTGCGCTGCACGCCGCGCAGCTCATTCCGGTTATATTGTATTTGTCCGTTTTCCTCACCCTCTCTCTTGAAAGCGCATTGTTTCAAGTCTATTATCTTCAATTACGCCGTAAGTATACCATAAAAGTATGTTTTAGTCAATACCCGAATGAAATATTTTCCGTTTCTGCCGAAAATGAGCCGTTCGGAGAGCAAAAAAAGACAACGCCTGCGACTGTAACGCAGGCGTTTGTTATGTTTTTAATTTAGATAAACAGAAAGCCTTACACTCTGCCGGAACTGCTGATTCCGCCGTCGGAAGAATCCGATGACGAAGATGATGAATCTGATTCTTTCGGCTTCGGAGTCGCCACAACGGTGCTGTAAAGATACAGTTCTCTTTCGTCGGTCACGTTCATGCTGTCGGGAACGGTATAATCCGTTGCATTGTTGCTGAAACGAACGGTTTTAAGTTTGCTCTTCATCGCCAGGACAACTATCAGAGCGATAATAAAGCCTATTCCGAGACTGAGTACAATTGCGCCGAACCAACCGAACGGTTCTTTATACTCTTTGCCCGTTGACTCATAAAGATCGAGCAGTCTTATACATTCATCGGCATAAAGGACAAATCTGTCCGACTTTCCGCCGTCGCGAAGCGTTTCGCGAAGACGTTCCTGTGCGTCAAAGTTGACTGCGGCTTTTGCTTTGCCGTTGGAATATATGCACGAAAGGTCAAGTTCTGCGGTGTCGTCTATCACATAGAGGATAACACAGTCTTTTCCCGCTTCATTGTCAAATATCTCATTATAAAGATTTCTGACATAGCGGTTTATGTTTTCGTCAGTCTCTTCAACATTGCTTTTTTCGGTATATATGAAAAGTTCGACACCGTATTTTCTCGATGCGTCGCAGAGTTTTGTATAAACCGTCGCATAGTCGGCTTCCGTCAGGAAGTCCGCATTGTCAATAATTCTGATTTCATCAAAATCATAGGCGGCAAACGTGGGCAGAGCAAAACTCAATACGACCGCAAGCAGGAGTATCAGAGACAATATTTTCTTTTTCATCTTGAACCCCTCCTCACAGCAACCAAATCAGATACGAAACGGCAAGTGCCGCAGCACTCAATATTCCGCCGAGAGCGAAAAACCACTTAAAGAAAGCGCCTTTGTCAAGAGGAAGATTACCGACGAATTTACCGGTCTGCCCGTTCATCGCAAACGTGAACTTCTGGCCTTTCCACGTCGTGTTCAAAATCCATACGGGATACATCGCATATTTTGCAACACCGTTTGAAAGTTTGATACTGCTCTGCTCGGTAGTCACGGACGCATAGCCCGTAACGGTCTTTGCAAATTCCTGTTCGGTGCTGCTCTTGACTCTTGCGTTCGCTCTTTCCACGGATTGTTCCGCGTCAACATCGTATTTATCCGCAAGATATCCCGCAAAATACGCCGTTGCGAACTCTTTTGCTTCTCCGAAATCGAACGGCTCGACGGATTCCATCAGATCGTCGGGCATTTTGGACGAGCCGTCAACGGGAACGTTTTCAAACGCGATGTTACCGCCTCGATAAACGGCATAGTAACTTGTTTCCGTGTAATCGTTTTCGCTGTCGCTCCAAGTTCTGACACGGGTCGCCTTATAACGAATGTTCGCGTCAACATCGGAATCAAACAGCCAAAACGGAACGTAAACGCCCCTTATCTCATCGATATGGTTCTCGCTCTTGAAGACTTTCGGCAAAAGGCGCTTGCCTTTCAGATGTTCGAAGAACTTTGCCTTTGCAGCCTTTTTATCGAGTTTGAACGGGATTATGTAATCGGGCTTCAAAAAGCCTTTGAGATTGCCTTTCATAACAACGGGGTTGCCGCAATAGGGGCAACTCGTCGCCGCCGTGTTTTCGTCGCAGACTATCTCGCCGCCGCAGGAATCGCAGACGTAAACGCGCATTCCCTCGGCTTCGCCCTCCTGCCACTCTTTTCCCGCTTCGGTCTGCCACTTCATATCGTCGGGGGTTTCTTTTTTAAGATCCTCGTCGTATGATTTAAGTGTTTCGACATCAAATTCGGTATCGCAGTAAGGGCATTTTAGTTTTTGCGATGCGCTGTCAAACGCTATCGCGCCGCCGCAGCACGGACATTTGTATTCGAGCAAGGTGGACATAGAAGACCTCCTTATTTATTGAACGGGGTTCCGCATTCGGGACAGAATTTCGGTGCCTGTGTCGGGTCTTCGGGTTTCCAGCCGCAGTTTGCGCATTGAACGGTCTCGGGCTTTTTGGCGCCGCAGGAAGTGCAGAACTTGCCGTTGTTCACCGCGCCGCAGGAACACGTCCAAGTCGAAGCCTCGGGCTTCTTTGCGCCGCATTCCGCGCAGAATTTGCCGCTCGCTGTCGCGCCGCAAGCACATTTCCATGTATCGCCGGCAGGTGCTGCCGCCTGCTGTGTCTGCTGTTGCTGCTGACCCATGGCAAACAGGTTCTGCGCATTTCCCGCCGCGCCGTTGTTCATCGCCATGCCCATGCCCATAAAGCCGGTCATCGCACCGGCGTCGTTCGAAGCCGCCGCTTTCATCGCGTCCGCCTGTGCGCCCACAAGAGTAGCCGCCGCCATGGTCGGGTCGCGCATGATAGCCGTGCGCTGTGCCTGTTTTATCATCTCCGCGTCTTCGTCGGGAAGCGTTACCGAACCGAGCGCAATGCTGACGATTTTAAGTCCGCGCAGTTCGCCCCATTTGGCGGTCAGCGTTTCGTTCATCGCATTTTCGAGGTCTGTGTTGTGCGTAACTATCTGATTGGGACGGAGTTCAAGTTCGGAAAGTTTGCCGAACGCGGGTTGAAGAGCGCTGATAAATTCGGGTTTCAACTGTCCGTCAAGTTCGTCGCGTCTGTATTCGTCCGCTACGTTTCCGCAAACATTCGTATAGAAAAGCAGGGGATCCGCTATTTTATAAGAATAAACGCCCGAGCAGCGCACCGCAACATCCACGTCAAGACCTATTTTGGAATCGACAACTCGGAACGGAATGGGATTCGGCGTTCCGAACTTGTTGTCTATTATCTCTTTAAGGTTGAAATAATAAACTCTTTGGTCTTTGCCAGTATCGCCGCCGTAAGTAAAACGTTTGCCTATCGTTTTGAAGGTTTCTTTGATGCTTTGACCGAGGCTGCCCGCAAAAATGCTCGGTTCGGTGGACGAATCGTATGTAAACTCTCCCGGCTCGGCGCAGACTTCAACTACCTTGCCCTGCTCAACGATTATCATACATTGACCGTCGGCAACGGCTATACCCGAACCGTTAGAAATTATATTGTCGTTTCCTTTCGTGTTCGAGGAACGCCCCGTTATCTGTTTTTGTCCTTTTACAACAAGAACTTCCTTATCTATTGCCTCACAGTAGAAAAATTCTTTCCATTGATCCGCAAGAGTTCCGCCGAGAGCGCCTATTCCGGCTTTGATAAGTCCCATAGTGTTCTTCTCCTTTTCCGGTTATATTATTTTAATTATATTATATAAAAATACCGTTTTGATTATATCAGATTTTTTACCTTTTTGCAATACCTTTCGGACAAAATTCGCGGTTTGTCGTTGACATTCTCTCTTTTGAGTGGTATCATAGTGTTACAACGTTGAACGGAGAGAATGAAATGAGCAAAAAAGAGACAAAACTTATAATAGTCCGACATGGGCAGAGCGTGGGAAATCTGACACGGAGATTCCTCGGCAGAACCGACCTCGACCTGACCGAAACGGGCGTAAAACAGGCACGGTTGACGGGCGAATTTCTGAAAAACGAACAGATTGACGCCGCTTATTCAAGTCCGCTTCGCAGAGCACTTGACACATGCCGCGAAATAGTCGCATTTCATCCGGGGCTTGAAATCGAAACAGAGCCGAGAATAGCCGAAATATATGCGGGAAAATGGGAAAATATGCCGTTTACCGAAGTTGAGGAGAAGTACGGACACGATTTCCGAATTTGGAAAGAAGACATCGGAAACGCAGTCTGCACGGGCGGCGAAAGCCTGAAAGACGTATATAAAAGAGTTTCCGAAGCGCTCGAAGACATTGTTCGCAAAAACGAGGGCAAAACGGTACTTCTGACATCGCACGGCGCGGCGATACGCTCGATGACTACGTTCATCTCGGGACTTCCCGTCGAAAGAATGAAAGAACTCGATTGGGCGTCAAACGCTTCCGTGACAGTCGCATATCACGGCGAAAACGGCTTCCGTCTCGAAACGCTCGGTTACGACGAACATATCGGGGATCTGCGCTCAACCCTGCCGAAAAGCGTCTGAACGGCATTGACAAGGATGTTAAAAATGCACGGACAGCAAAAAGGGTTGAAAACGGTTTACGTTTTTGCTGTCCTGCTTGTAATAAATATTTGAAAATCTGCGACAACACTTGAAAACGGAATCACTCTGTGATATAATATTTTTTAAGAGATAGATTCGGGGGATAAGAAAATATGATAAACGAAATTGAAAAAGTCCTTATAGACACGGAAGAACTGAACGAAATCGTTTCGCGTATCGCGCACGAGATAGACATCGACTATGCGGGAGAAGACAGAAAACTTGTCCTTGTCTGCATTCTTAAAGGCTCCGTGGTCTTTATGGGCGACCTGATGAAAAAACTGACGATACCCGTTGAAATAGACTTTATGCGAGTTTCTTCCTACGGCGGCGAGACCGTTTCTTCCGGTCATGTCAACATAATTCTCGACCTGATGAGAGAAGACCTTGCAAAATGCGACCTTATTGTTATCGAAGATATCATTGACAGCGGCAGAACACTTTCGTATCTGATAGATTATCTTAAACTGAAAGGCGCGCGCTCCGTCAAGACCTGTACCCTGCTTGACAAACCGAGCCGCCGCGTCGTTGACTTCACACCCGATTACACGGGCAAGATAATCCCCGACGAATTTGTTGTGGGCTACGGGCTTGATTACGACGAAAAATTCCGTGCATTGCCGTACATAGGCGTTCTCAAACCGGAAGTTTACAGCAAATAATAGCAAAAAACAAAATTTAAGCGGAGCGACAAAGGCGTAACACCCTTGCCGCTCCTTTTTGCTGCCGTAATAATTTTTTTTGAGAAATACGGTAGACATTTTCGGATTTCTGTGATAAGATGAAACCAACATAAAAAACCGTTTACATTATTCAGGAGAGAGCGATTTGAGAATTTACGAAAACCCCGAAAAAACAAGCGAAAACAGAATGCCGCCGAGAAGTTACTGTATCCCGAAAGGAATATCCGAATATCTTCTTTTGAACGGCGAATGGGATTTCGCATATTTCGAGCGTGATACAGACGTTCCCGAAGTTATAGAGAATTGGGACAAAATTACCGTGCCGTCCTGTTGGCAGCTCTGCGGTTACGGACACCCCAATTATACGAACATAAATTATCCGTTTCCGTATGACCTGCCTTTCGTACCAGCCGACAACCCGTGCGGGGTATACCGTCGGACTTTCGATATCGCAAAAAAATTCGGGCGCGTGTATTTTGTATTCGAGGGTGTTTGCTCCTGCGCGTTTCTTTATGTAAACGGCGGATATGTAGGGTTCACGCAGGGCAGCCGTCTGCAAGCGGAATTTGACATTACCGACTTTGTGACCGAGGGCGAAAACACCGTAACGGTCAAGGTTCTGAAATGGTGCTGCGGCAGTTATCTTGAAGACCAGGACGCATTCCGTTACAACGGAATCTTTCGCGACGTGTATATTCTGCAAAGACCGAAAAACCATATCCGAGACTTTGAATTGATACCGAACGGCGAAAGCGTGACCGTTTCGGTCGAGGGCGGGGCGCACCTTGAAATTTTTGAAGATGACGCCTTGCTTTTTGACGGCGATATAGGCGAAAAATTCTCTTTCACGCCTGAAAAACCCATTCTTTGGAATGCGGAAAAGCCGTTTCTTTACACGGTTCGGCTCTCTCGGGAGGGAGAAGTCATCGAGCGAAAAGTCGGGCTTCGGAAAATCGAGATCTCCGACAAATACGAACTTCTCATAAACGGAGTTCCCGTCAAACTTCACGGGATAAACCGCCACGACACGGGAAAACTGCGCGGGTGGTGTCAAAGCGACGAAGAGTTGAAAAAAGACCTCTCTCTTATGAAATTCCTGAACATCAACTGCATAAGAACTTCTCATTATCCGCCGACACCGAAATTTATTGATATGTGTGATGAAATGGGCTTTTATGTTGTCTGCGAGACCGACCTCGAAACGCACGGCGCTTGCTACCGCATACCTAACGGCACGGGCGCTTACGATGTCGAATCGGGCGATTGGCCCTGCACAAAACCCGAGTGGAAACACGAATTTCTTGACCGCATGGAACGTATGGTCGAAACGTTCAAAAACAGCCCGAGCGTGATTTTTTGGTCAACGGGCAACGAAAGCGGGCACGGCGTAAACCACGTTGAAATGATACGGGCAACAAAAAAGCGTGACGGTTCACGCCTGCTCCACGCCGAAGACGCTTCCCGAAAAGGCGAGATACACAACCCCGACGTTTATTCCGAAATGTATCTTCCGCTGCAACGGGTTGAAGAACTTGCGAACGACAGCGCCGTTGATATGCCTGTTTTTCTTTGCGAATACTCTCATGCAATGGGAAACGGACCGGGAGACATTTGGGACTACAACGAACTGTTTGACCGTTATCCCAAACTTATCGGCGGCTGTATCTGGGAATGGGCGGATCACGTAGTGACGGAAAACGGCGTGGAAAAATACGGCGGCGATTTTGACGGAGAACTGACAAACGACGCAAATTTCTGCTGTGACGGACTTGTTTTTGCAGACCGCACGTTCAAAGCGGGAACTTATGAAGCAAAAGCCGCATATCAGCCCATAAGAACCTCGTATGAAAACAGCAAACTGACCGTTTACAACCGACTTGACTTCACAAACCTTTGCGAATACGACTTTTCTTATTCCGTTGAAGCGGACGGAAAAATTCTGAAAACGGAAAAAATCCCGTTATTACTGAACCCGCACGAAACCGCAGCAATAGACATCTCTGTGCCCAAAATAACGGCGATCTACGGCGCACATCTGAATATTTCTCTGACAAAAGGCGGCGTTGAATACGCCAAATGCCAACATGATATTCCGTTTGAAGCCGCCAGAAACGAACAGACTCCGACAGCACAACTTGAAGAAGACGGAAAAAATATCTATGCAGCAGGCGACGGCTTTTCGTATGTTTTTTCAAAACATTACGGCGCATTTACAAGCATAAAAATCGGCGGAGACGAGCAACTTGCGGGCAAAACCGTGCTTTCCGCATTCCGTGCTCCGACGGACAACGAACGGTATATCAAAGTCCTTTGGATAAACTCGAACGGACGGCAGGGCGAAAACCTTGACTGCACTTTTTCGAAAGTGTATTCCTGCACCGTTTCCGACGGTAAAATCGCAGTCACAGGCTCACTTGCGGGCGTTTCGAGAGTTCCTCTGCTGCATTACAAACTTCTTGTCGGAATATCCTCAAACGGGCAAATTACATTTTCGCTTGACTGCAAAATCCGTGAAAGTGCATTTTGGCTGCCGCGTCTTGGCTTTGAGTTTGAACTCCCAGGAGAGAAAAACAATTTCACTTACTACGGTTCGGGACCCATCGAAAGTTACTGCGATATGCACCATTGGGCTTGCGTGGGACTTTACGAAAGCGACACGGACAAGGAATATGTGAAATATGTCATGCCGCAGGAACACGGTAACCATTTTGCGACAAAAATGCTTAAAATCGGAAAACTTATCTTCACTTCACCCGACGGGTTTGAGTTCAACGCTTCAAAATACTCATCAAAAGCACTTTTCCGCGCCACGCACACGGACGAACTTGTATCGGACGAAAAAACGCATCTGCGCATAGATTACAAAAATTCGGGACTCGGCTCCAACTCCTGCGGTCCCGAACTCGGAGAAAAATACCGACTTTCGGAAAAATCAATCAAGTTCGGCTTCACGATTTATCCCGCAAGGGATTAAAACATAAAAAACAGCCCTTTTATTGGGTTGTTTTGCACAAGTCCGTAAAAAACGGACAATTGAAAAAAAGAGCCTTCTATGGTAGAAT